>Ga0181517_10005318_pt1 | contig 11411 bp, 7 predicted proteins | sample PEATcosm2014_Bin_31_FD_119748 | JGI IMG/M metagenome (GOLD analysis project Ga0181517, IMG submission 119748) | Peatland microbial communities from MTU Mesocosm Facility, Houghton, MI, USA - PEATcosm2014_Bin01_30_metaG | ecosystem: Environmental > Terrestrial > Soil > Wetlands > Peat | place... | reverse complement strand
TCGGCGCGACCACCGGCATCGTCACCGAGGAGATCGCGCGCAGCAGCCGCATGGTGAGCAACCTCACCGGTTACGTGGTGCAGCCCAACAAGGCGATCGTCGGGCGCAACGCCTTCGCCCACGAATCGGGCATCCACCAGGCCGGCCTGCTCGCCGCCTCGTCGACCTTCGAGATCATGAAGCCGGCCGACGTGGGGGTCACCGACAGCGACCTCGTGCTGGGCAAGCACTCGGGGCGTCACGCCCTGCGGGCGCGCCTCGAAGAGTTCGGCTACCGGCTGACCGACGCCGAGTTAGACGAAGCCTTCCGTCGTTTCAAAGACCTGGCCGACAAAAAGAAGGACGTCACGGCGCTCGACCTCGAAGCCCTGGTCGGCGAAGAGATCCGCGAGCGCCAGGACCGCTTCACGCTGCTCTCCTACGTCACCCAGGCGGGCTCGTCGATCACGCCGACCACGCAGGTCGAGGTCGAGGTGCGCGGCCGCAAGCGCCACGGCAAGAGCTTCAGCAACGGTACGGTCGAGTCGGTCTTCAAGGCCATCGACAACGCGGTGGGCATGAAGGGCAGCCTGGCCGACTACCAGGTGAGGGCCGTCACCGCCGGCCGCGACGCCCTGGCCGAGGTCAAGCTCGCCGTCCAGGTCGACGGCCGCTCGTACCGCGGGCAGGCGGTCAGTTTCGATGTGATGGAATCATCGGCAAAGGCCTACGTGCGGGCCATGAACAATGCCGCCGCCGCTAAGGAGAATCACTAGGCGCGCGGCGAAGCCGCGCCAGCCTGAGCGGCGATGACGAAGTGGATCGCCGGACCAGGCGCGCGGCGAAGTCACGCCTGCCTGAGCGCTAACGACGAAGTCGGTTAGGGGAAGTACATGGGACACACGATCGTAGAGAAGATACTGGCGCGCGCCGCAGGGCGCGACGCCGTGAGTCCGGGAGATATCGTCGAAGCCCGGGTCGACCTGGCCCTGGCCAACGACGTCACCGCGCCGATCGGTATCGCCGAGTTCGAGAAGGCGGGCTTCACCAAGGTCTTCGACCCCACGAAGATCGCCCTCGTGCCCGACCATTTCACGCCCAACAAGGACATCAAGGCGGCCGCCCAGGCCAAGCTCATCCGCGAGTTCGCCAAGCGCCACGGCATCAAGAACTACTGGGAGGTCGGGCGCGTCGGCATCGAGCACGTGCTGCTGCCCGAACAGGGCCTCGTGGCGCCGGGCGACGTCGTGATCGGCGCCGACTCCCACACCTGCACCTACGGCGCCCTCGCCGCCTTCTCGACGGGCGTCGGCTCGACCGACTTCGCGGCGGCCATGGCCTGGGGACGCGTCTGGCTGCGCGTGCCCGACACCATCCGCTTCGTCTACCACGGCCGTCCCTCGCGCTACGTGGGCGGCAAAGACCTCATGCTGCACACCATCGGCCTGATCGGCGTCGACGGCGCCCTTTACCAGGCCATGGAGTTCACCGGTCCGGCGATCAAGCGCATGAGCGTCGACGGGCGCTTCACCATGTGCAACATGGCCATCGAAGCCGGCGCCAAGTGCGGTCTCGTCGGGTACGACGAGACCACGGCCGCCTACCTGCAGGGCCGCCCCGCCGGCAGTCGCGGGCGCGACGGCGGCGTCGAGTTGAACAGCGACCCCGACGCCGAGTTCATCCGCGAGATCGACATCGACGCCTCGGCCATCGAGCCCACAGTCGCCATGCCGCACCTGCCCTCCAACACGGCGCCGGCCGCCAGCCTGACCGACGTGCGCATCGACCAGGTCGTGATCGGCTCGTGTACCAACGGTCGTCTCGAAGACCTGCATCAGGCGGCCGAGCTGCTGCGCGGCCGCACCGTGCACCCCGACGTGCGCCTCATCATCCTGCCGGGCACCCAGCAGGTCTGCCTGGACGCGGCCGCCGACGGCACCATGCAGGCACTCATCGAGGCCGGCGGCGCCTTCAGCACGCCGACCTGCGGCCCCTGCCTGGGCGGCCACATGGGCGTCCTCGCCGAGGGCGAGCGCAGCGTGTCGACCACCAACCGCAACTTCGTGGGGCGCATGGGCCACCCCGGCAGCGAGGTCTACCTGGCGAGCCCCTACGTGGCCGCCGCCTCGGCGATCGCCGGCCACATCGCCACGCCCGACATGATCGGCGCGAGCGGCGCCCGAAGCGGTTCGAACGCGGGAGGCAGGTCATGATCTTCGAGGGCGCAGCGCACGCCTACGGACGCGACGTCGACACCGACGTCATCATCCCGGCCCGCTACCTGAACTCGAGCGACCCGGCCGAGCTGGGCGCCCACTGCATGGAAGACATCGACGCCGACTTCGTGGCCCGGGTGCGGCCCGGCGACATCATCGTCGCCGCCGAGAACTTCGGCTGCGGCAGCTCGCGCGAGCACGCTCCGGTCGCCATCCGCGCGGCCGGCGTGTCGTGCGTCGTCGCGGCCTCGTTTGCCCGTATCTTCTACCGCAACGCGATCAACACCGGCCTGCCCATCGTGGTCTGTCCGGCGGCCGCCCACGAGGCGCGTACCGGCGACACGCTGCGCGTCGACGTCGTCGCCGGCGTGGTCGCCAACTTGACGCAGGGCACGAGCCACCAGGCCGACGCCTTCCCCGAGTTCATGCAGGAGCTGATCGCCCAGGGCGGCCTGCTGCCCTACGTCAAGGCGCGCCTGGCCGCCGAGGGCGCCGCGTGAGCGCCGCGTACCGCGTCATGGTCCTGGCCGGCGACGGCGTGGGACCCGAGATCGTGGCCGCCGCGCAGCGTGTGCTCGCGGCCACAGGCGCGCGCTTCGACTTCAGCCTGAGCTACGAGCAGGGGCTGATCGGCGGCATCGCCATCGACCAGGTGGGTCTGCCCATGGAAGCCGGCCTGGCCGAGCGCTGCCGCGGCTGCGACGCCGTGCTGCTGGGCGCCGTCGGCGGTCCCAAGTGGGACACGACCGACCCCGCCAAGCCGCGCCCCGAGCAGGGTCTGCTGGGCATGCGCAAAGAGCTCGAGCTGTTCGCCAACCTGCGGCCCGTGAAGAGCTTCGCCGCCCTGGCCGGCAACAGCACGATCCGCCCCGAAGTCATCGCCGGGGTCGACATCGTCGTGGTGCGCGAGCTCACCGGCGGCGTCTACTTCGGCAAGAGCGAGCGCGTCGGCGATACCGCCTACGACACCATGCTCTACACCGAGGCCGAGTGCGACCGGCTGCTCGACTACGCCTGCGGCCTGGCCGCCAAGCGCCGCGGCCTGCTGCACTCGGTCGACAAGGCCAACGTGCTCGAAAGCTCGCGGCTGTGGCGCGCGGCGGCGCAGCGCGCGGCCGCGCGGCGGCCCGACGTCGAGCTGCGCCACATGCTGGTCGACAACTGCGCCATGCAGCTCATCCGCGAGCCGCGCCAGTTCGACGTGATCGCCACCGAGAACCTGTTCGGCGACATCCTCTCCGACGAGGCCGCCATGCTGACCGGCAGCATCGGCATGCTGCCCAGCGCCAGCGTGGGGGCCGGGGGCGTGTCGCTCTACGAGCCGATCCACGGCTCGGCGCCCGACATCGCCGGTCGCGGCGTGGTGAACCCCTGCGCTACCATCCTCTCGACGGCCATGATGCTCGAGCTGAGCTTTGGCCAGACCGCCGCGGCACGCGCCGTCGAAGCCGCCGTCGAGACGGCGCTTGCGGGCGGCGCCCGCACCGCCGACATCGCCGCCGCGGGCGAGCCCGTGCTGACCACCGACGAAATGACCGACCGCGTGATCGCGGCGCTCTAAGGAGGACCGAATGCCCATCCCCGAAGTCGACAAGATCTGGATGAACGGCGAGCTCGTGGACTGGCACGATGCCCAGGTGCACGTGCTCACTCACGGCCTGCACTACGGCTCGGGGGTCTTCGAGGGCATCCGCGCCTACAAGACCGACCGCGGCCCGGCCGTCTTTCGCCTGACATCCCACCTCGAGCGCCTGCGGCGCTCCGCCAAGCTCTACTACATGGACGTGCCTTACTCCAACGAGGAGCTCGCCCAGGCCACCAAGGAGCTCATCCACGCCAACGGTCTCGAGCACTGCTACATCCGCCCGATCGTCTACCGCGGCTACGGCGAGATGGGCCTGTTCCCGCTCGACGCCACGATCGACTGCGCCATCGCCGCCTGGGCCTGGGGCAGCTACTTGGGCGACGAGGGCATCAAGCACGGCGTGCGCGTCAAGGTCTCGTCGATCAAGAGCCTCGACAGCAACGCGCTGACCCCCGCGGCCAAGAGCTGCGGCCAGTACCTGAACAGCCAGCTCGCCAAGATCGAGGTCGTCAAGGCCGGCTACGAAGAGGCGATCATGCTCAACAACGCCGGCTTTGTCACCCAGGGCACCGGCGAGAACATCTTCATGGTGCGCAACGGGCGCGTCTTCACGCCGCCCGTCTCCACCGGGCTGCTCGAAGGCATCACGCGCGACACCGTCATGACCATCGCCGCCTCGCTCGGCCACACGGTCGAAGAGCGCGACTTCACGCGCTCCGACATGGTCGTCGCCGACGAAGCCTTCTTCACCGGCACGGCCGCCGAGATCGTGCCGATCCGCGAGATCGACGATCACCCGATCGGTGAGCCCGGTCCGCTCACCCGCGAGATCCAGCGCATCTTCCACGAGGTCACGTCGGGGCGCAGCAGCGAGTTCGCCGACTACCTCGAGTACGTCGACGAGGCCGTCAAGGCCTGACGCCGGGCGGGCCGGGGCTTGGCCCCGGCCCGCAACGGCCCGCCGCCCCGGGCCGGGGCCTGCCGCCCGGCCGGCAACGGCCCGCCGCCAGGGCAACGAAGCACGAGCGAAAGGGGACGACCGCCATGACCGCCGCCGGCGTCACGATCTACGACACCACCCTGCGCGACGGCATGCAGCAGGAGGGGCTGTCGGTCTCGGTCGACGAAAAGGCGCGCATCGCGCTCAAGTTGGACGAGCTCGGCGTGCACTTCATCGAGGGCGGCTTTCCGGCCTCGAACCCCAAAGAGACGGCCTTCTTTGCCCGCATGGAGCGCGAGACGCTGCACCACGCCGTGCTTGCCGCCTTCGGCATGACGCGCCGCAAGGGCGTGGCCGCCGCCGCCGACCCCGGCCTGCGCGTGCTGGCCGACTCATCCACGCCGGTGGTCACCATCGTGGGCAAGACCTGGGGACTGCACCTGCGCGCCGTGCTGCACGTGAGCCCCGACGAGAACCTGCGCATGATCGACGACTCGGTCGCGTTCCTCGTGGCCCAGGGCAAGCGCGTGATCTACGACGCCGAGCACTTCTTCGACGCCTGGGCCGACGACCCGAGCTACGCCCTGCGGACGCTGCGCGTGGCGCGCGACGCGGGTGCCGAGCTGCTCTGCCTGTGCGACACCAACGGCGCCAGCCTGCCGCCCACCATGCAGCGCGTCGTCGCTCAGGTCGCGGCCGACCTTGACGCGCCGCTCGGCGTGCACTGCCACAACGACGCCGACTGCGCCGTGGCCAACTCGCTGGTGGCGGTCGCCGCCGGCGCGGTCCAGGTGCAGGGCACCGTGAACGGCTACGGCGAACGCTGCGGCAACGCCAACCTCACCTCGATCATCCCGGCGCTCAAGCTCAAGATGAGTCTGCCGGTCGTCACCGACGACCAGCTCGAGCGCTTAGCCGAGACGGCCCACTTCGTGGCCGAGGTCGTCAACGTCACGCCGTGGGCCCACCAGCCCTACGTCGGACGCAGCGCCTTCACCCACAAGGGCGGGCTGCACGTGGCCGCGGTCGAAGCCGCGCCCGAGACCTTCGAGCACATCGATCCGGCGCTGGTCGGCAACGAGCAGCGCGTGCTCATCTCGGAGCTGTCGGGCAAGGGCGCGGTGCTGCGCAAGGCGCGCGAGCTCGGCTACGAGCTCGAGGGCGACGACGAGCGCGTGGGGCGCATCCTGCGGCGCCTCAAGCAAAAGGAGCACGAGGGCTTTCACTACGAGGCCGCCGACGCCTCGTTCGACCTCTTCCTGCACGACCAGCTCGAGGGCCGCCGGCCGCTGTTCCGCCTTGAGAGCTTTCGCGTGATCGTCGAAAAGCGCGAGGACGGGCGCGTGGTCACCGAGGCGACGGTCAAGGTCCATGTGGGCGGCGAGCGCATCATCGCCACCGGCGAGGGCAACGGGCCCGTGAATGCCCTGGACACGGCGCTGCGTCAGGCGATCGTGCGTAAGTACCCGCACCTCGGCGACATCGACCTGGTGAACTACAAGGTCCGCATACTCGACGAGAACAAGGGCACCGGCGCGGTCACGCGCGTGCTGCTCGACGCCAGCGACGGGGCCGGCACCTGGGGCGCCATCGGCGTCTCCGAGAACATCATCGAGGCGAGCTGGCAGGCGCTGGTCGACGCCATCGAGTACGGCATGCTGCGCGGCGGCGCGCCTGGCGCGCCCGCCGCGCCGGCGGGGCGCGCCACGAATGCCGCGCCCGCGGGCGACCAGGCGTGAGCGCCGCCGTGGACCACCAACTGCCCTTCGGCCGCGTGCTCGTCGGCGGCCAAGCGCGTTTCTGCCTGTTCGACGGCGACACAGTACGTCTGCTCGATCGCCCCGCCTACGAGCCCGGTGCCCGCGAGGTCGGCCGCGCCGCCGTCGCCGAGGCGCGGCCTCTGGCGCCCGTGCAGCCCTCGAAGATCGTGGCCGTCGGGCTGAACTACCGCGCCCACGCCGCCGAGCTCTCCATGCAGGTACACGCCGAGCCCATCGTCTTCCTCAAGCCGCCGAGCGCGGTCATAGGTCCGCACGACGCCATCGTCGCGCCGGCGGCCTCGGCTCAGGTCGACTACGAAGCCGAGCTCGCGCTGGTGGTGGGGCGGCGCTGCCGGGCCGTAGGGCCGGCCGACGCCGCCGCTTTCGTCGCGGGCTACACGTGCGCCAACGACGTCACGGCGCGCGACCTGCAGAAAGTCGACGGTCAGTGGACGCGCGGCAAGAGCTTTGACACGTTCTGCCCGCTGGGGCCCTGCGTGGTGCGCGACGCGCCGCCGCCCGGCGCCGCCGTGACCGCCGCCCTCGACGGCGTGGTCGTGCAGCGGGGAAGAGTCGGCGACATGATCGCCGCGCCCCTCGAGCTGCTCGTCTTCGTGGCGGCGATCATGACCCTCGAACCCGGCGACGTGCTCCTCACCGGCACGCCCCCCGGCGTCGGGCCGCTCGCCGCGGGCCAGGTGGTGACCGTCGAGGTCGAGGGCGTCGGGCGCCTGAGCAACCCCGTCCGGGTGGCCGTCTAGCCATAGACCCACCCCGTCACCGGCGGGTAGAATCAATGTCCCAGATGGATTCAGGATTCGTCCACCTCCACGTTCACAGCGAGTACTCGCTCCTCGATGGCGCCTGCCGCGTGCGGCCGCTCGTCGAACGGGTGAAGGAGCTCAGCATGCCCGCGGTAGCTCTTACCGACCACGGGTCGCTGTCGGGCGCGGTGCAGTTCTACAGGGCCGCCAAAGACGCGGGTGTCAAACCCATCCTCGGGCTCGAGCTCTACGTGGTGTCCGACCGTCACGGCCGCGCCTCCGCGAAGGAGCGCTACTCCCACCTCACCATGCTGGCGCGCACGAACTTGGGCTACGCCAACCTCATCAAGATCGGCACGGCCGCCTACCTCGAGGGCTATTACTACAAGCCGCGCGCCGACTGGGAGCTGCTCGAGCGCTACAACGAGGGCCTGATCTGCCTGACCGGCTGCATGAGCGGGCGCGCCTCGATCATGCTGCGCGAGGGCAACGACGCCGCGGCCCTGAGCGAGCTCGAACGCCTGATCGGCCTCTTCGGCCACGACAACGTCTACGTCGAGCTGCAGGACGAGGGCATCCCCGAGCAGCGCGAGCTCGTGTCCAAGCTCGCCCTGCTGGCCCGCCAGGCCGGCCTCAAAACGGTGGCCACCAACGACGTGCACTACCTGCGCCACGAAGACGCCCGCGCCCAGGACGCCCTGGTCTGCATCCAGACGCAGTGCCAGTTAGACGAGCCCAAGGCCGCGCCGCGCATGAGCACCGACGAGTTCTATCTCAAAGATGCAGACGAGATGCGCACCCTCTTTGCCGACTACCCCGACGCCTGCGACACCACTCTCGAGATCGCCGAGCGCTGCAACGTCGAGCTCGAGTTCGGGCGCACCCTGCTGCCGCGCTACCCGGTGCCCGACGAGCGCAGCGAAGACGAGTACCTGCGCGACCTCTGCGCCGAGGGCATCAAGCGCCGCTACGGCGCCGAGCCCCGCGCCGACGTGCCCGAGCGCCTCGCCTTCGAGCTCGACACCATCCGCGACATGGGCTTCAGTGCCTACTTTTTGATCGTCTGGGACTTCGTGAAGTTCGCCAAGGACTCAGGGATCGCGGTGGGGCCGGGGCGCGGATCTGCGGCGGGCAGCATCGTGGCCTACTCGCTGGGCATCACCGACATCGACCCGCTCAAGTACGACCTCATGTTCGAGCGCTTCCTGAACCCCGGTCGCAAGTCGATGCCCGACATCGACATGGACTTCTCGGTGGAGCGCCGCGACGAGGTCATCGACTACGTCGCGCAAAAGTATGGGCGCGACCACGTCGCCCAGATCATCACCTTCGGCACCATGGCGGCGCGGGCGGCCACGCGCGACGCCGCCCGCGTGCTGGGGCTGCCCTACGCGATCGGCGACCGCATCGCCAAGATGATCCCCGAGCAGGCGCCGCCGGCCACCTTCAAGCAGGCCATGGCCGGCGGCAGCGAGCTCAAGGCGGCCTACGACAAAGACGAGCCCACGCGCCAGGTGGTCGACCTGGCCATGGCGCTCGAGGGCCTCATCCGCAACGACTCCATCCACGCCGCCGGCGTCGTCATCTCCGATCTGCCGCTCACCGAGTACATCCCGCTGCAGCAGAAGGGCGACGCCGAGGTGGTCACTCAGTTCGGCATGGACGATGTGGCGGCGCTGGGCCTGCTCAAGATGGATTTCCTGGGCCTGCGCAACCTCGACATCATCGAGGCGGCACTCGTGCTGATCGAGAAGAGTCAGGGCGCCTGCATCGACATGACGACCCTGCCGCTCGACGACGCCAAAACGTACGAGATGCTGGCCCGCGGCGACTCGACCGGCGTGTTCCAGTTCGAGAGCAGCGGCATGAAAGAGGCCCTGCGCGAGATCGGCCCCACTGCGTTCGACGACCTGGTGGCGATCGTCGCCCTCTACCGGCCGGGGCCCATGCAGTACATCTCGACCTACGCTCGCAACAAGAAGGACCCGGCCTCGGTGGTCTACGACCACGAAGCGCTGCGCCCCATCCTCGAGCCCACCCACGGGGTGACGATCTACCAGGAGCAGTACATGGCCATCGCGCGCCGGGTGGGCGGCTGCACGCCGGCCCAGGCCGACGACCTGCGCAAGGCCATCTCCAAGAAGAACAAGAAGCTCATGGCGAGCCTCAAAGACCCGCTCATGGAAGGCCTGCGCGCGAGCGGCCTGCCGCAGAACGTGTGCAACAAGCTGTGGAGCAACTTCGAGGCGACCGGCGACTACTCGTTCAACAAAAGCCACGCCGCCTGCTATGCGCTGATCAGCTACCGCACCGCCTTCCTCAAGGCCAACTACCCGGTCGAGTACATGGCGGCGGTCGTGTCGAGCGTCATGAACACCAAAGACAAGGTGCCCTTCTACGTGAACCAGTGTCACGAGATGGGCATCGACGTGCTGCCCCCCGACGTCAACGAAAGCGAAGTCGGCTTCACCGTGGTCGAGGGCAAGATCCGCTTCGGCTTGAACGCGGTCAAGGGCGTGGGGGTGGGCGCCATCGAATCGATCGTCCTGGCCCGCGCCGACGGCCGCTTCACCTCGATCTACGATTTCTGCGCGCGCGTCGACTCGGCGCTGGTCAACCGCCGCACGCTCGAGGCACTCATCAAGAGCGGCGCCTTCGACTCGACCGGCGACACACGGCGCGGCATGCTCGAGGCGCTGCCCGCCGCGTCGGCGTCGGGCGAGCGCCGGCGCCGCGACCGCGCCCAGGGCCAGGGCGGCCTCTTCGACGTGCTGGCGGCCGACTCGAGCAACGAGATGGCCCATCACCCGGCGATCGGCGACGAGGAGTTCGACTCGGACATCCTGCTGCGCTTCGAAAAAGAGGCGCTCGGCCTGTATGTGTCGTCGCACCCGCTCGAGGGCCTGCGCGCCCAGCTGCGCGACCAGATCGACGCCACCGTGAGTCAGCTCGGCGACCTGCGTGACGGCCAGACCGTGTGGACCGGCGGCGTGATCTCGGGCCTGGCGCGCCGCCAGACGCGCAGCGGCTCGACCATGGCCGTGTTTCGCCTGGACGACGTCGACGGCGGCATCGAGGTGGTCGCCTTCGGCAGCATCTGCGAGCAGTTCCAGGACCTGCTCGTCGAAGACGCCATCGTGCTGGTGCGCGGCCGCCTCGACCGCAAAAGCGAAGACGACGTCAAGCTGATCGCCCTCGAGCTGCGGCCCTTCGACGGCGTGAGCGCCAGCCGGCCGCTCACCCTCGTGCTGAACGCCGACCTCGTGCAGATGGACCTGCTCGACGAGCTCAAGTCGATCCTCGGCTCGTTCCCGGGCGAGGTGCCGGTCGTGCTGCAGCTGACCACGGAGCAGGGCAGGCATCGCCTGAAGGTCGGCAACAAGTACCGGGTCGAACCGGTGCGCGGCCTCTACGCCGAGCTCAAGTGCCTGCTCGGCGAGAGCTGCGTACGCGTCGGTCGCTAGCCGGTCGGGCGGGGGAGAGGCCGGCGCAACGGCCGCGCAGGTGCACGCCGGGCCGGAGAGTGGCTAGACTTGCTGTCGTTGTAGGGCGCCGCGCTGGCGGCGCCGCCGTTTGATCGGAGGTCGGACTGCCGTGATTCCCGAAGGCATGCGCGACGTGCTGCCCGCCGAGGCGGCCGAGCTGCGCGCGATCGAACAGATCGTGCTGAGCCGCTTCAACGCCTACGGTTACGGCGAGGTGCGCCCTCCGGCGCTCGAATACCCTGAGACCATGGAGCGTGCCGGGGTCGATGTGGCCTCGTCGGGGTTCCACCTCTACGACGAGCGCGGCCGCGCCCTCGTGCTGCGCACCGACCTGGCCACGGCCGTCGCCCGCCTGGCCGCCGAGCGGCTGAGCGAGCGGCCGCTGCCGCTGCGCCTGGCCTACGAGGGGCCGGTCTACCGCACCGAAGCCACCCACAACCGGCGCGAGGGCGAGTTCTCTCAGCTGGGCGCCGAGCTGCTCGGCCTGGGCGCAGCGTCGGCCGACGCCGAGGTCGTGGTGCTGCTGTGCGACGCGCTCAGTGCGACCGGCCTGCGCGGCTTTCGCCTGGCGATCGGCAGCGTGGCCTTTCACCGCGAGCTGGTCGCCGCGCTGGGCCTTGCCCCCGACGACAGCGACGACGTCTTCGACGCGCTCGCCGACCGCGACTACGCCCTGCTCGAG
>Ga0181517_10005316_pt1 | contig 11417 bp, 5 predicted proteins | sample PEATcosm2014_Bin_31_FD_119748 | JGI IMG/M metagenome (GOLD analysis project Ga0181517, IMG submission 119748) | Peatland microbial communities from MTU Mesocosm Facility, Houghton, MI, USA - PEATcosm2014_Bin01_30_metaG | ecosystem: Environmental > Terrestrial > Soil > Wetlands > Peat | place... | reverse complement strand
CACTTCGATCATCGCGCCATCTTTGCGTCTGCTAAAGACAATGCCATCCTTCATCTCAACCTTCAGAGTGCAGGTTCCGGCCCCCGCCGGCAGCAGCATTTCCAACTCCGTGCCCGGCTTCTTCCACCGAGCCCGGAAAGTCTCATACCCCGCCGAATTCATCATCCGGTTGCTGCAGTTATACCGGAAGTCGAAGCCCCGCGGTTCGCCATTCTCAAAGAGATTAGCCCGGCCTTCCCCGTCCACATCATTCAGAGACCGCACACCGCCTGGACCCCAGTAGTGCGAATATGAGCTGTGATGAAAAATGTTTATCCGCAAGGGATAATCCGCGGGATTACGCGCGGCCAGCACCGCCGTTGAAAGCAACACGCAAACCGCAAGGCCAGCCAAACCACAGAACAGGACACGACGCATCGAAATCACTCCTTGCTTCCGCAAAATCAAAACCTTTAATTCACAACAGAATACTCGATAAGAACGGCCTTGCGTATCACTGCTCAATAAAGAATCTCAAAGTCGAGAATTCATCTTTATCTTCCCACGGCCATCTACCATAGTGGTCGGAAACGCGCTGCCGTTACACGAGAAGACGACCACCGTGTTTAACTGCGAACGCGGAGTTAATTGTCTAAGGAGTACAGGTTTCAATAGGTAAATACTATTTTCAATATATGATATACTGTTTATTGTATTCCTTGCAAATGATCGCCCTGAGCTTGGTTGACCTTTTCTGCCGCCATTCGTCCCTATCCTGCTCATTGTAAATTGGTTGTCTGATCGCTCACTCCCTGGGACACATTCTGTGGTCATGGCACCACACGTGCAACAATTTAGACTGACTAAAGGTGCTTCCCTGTGGAGACTAGCTTCCTCAACCGCTTGCAAGCTACGCTGCTGGGCCTGGTCACGACTGGCCTGGTAGCGCTTGCAGTGTTGAATTTCATGGAGGAGCGCCGCGCCCAGATACCGGACGACGGCGTCTGGTGGCGCGAGGCAGCCAATGGCGCCGGACTCGTAGCAGACAAGGTGTTGCCCGACAGCCCCGGAAAGCACGCAGGCATCCGCGAGGGCGACCTGCTGACAGGGGTTAATATCCTGCCGGTTGGTTCTGTCGGACCAGGTTTGCCCAAGAGTATGCGCTCCCATCAGCCCTTGCCGGGAGTCGGCGTCAAGGAACTGCCTGAGCCGGCTAACGAGAGCGCCGGCAACGAGCAGCTTGCTCTCTCCCCTGAGGTTAAATTCTCCCCCATCGTGAGGTCCGCCGATCTGGAGCGCGCCCTCTACCGCACCGGCAACTACTTCCAGATCTACTACAAGCTCACCCGCAAAGGCGTCGCGCCCGGCGTGCCGGCTGATGTGGTCGTAGTAATCCCCGAGCCGATGGACCGCAGCCTGGCGCTGGGCCAGCGCCTCATCGGGCTTATCTATCTGGCCATCGGCATCTATGTGCTCTTCCGCCGCTGGACGGCTCCGCGCGCTACGCACTTCTACATGTTCTGCCTGGTCTCTTTCGCGCTCTACGCGCTCAAGTACACCGGCACATTCGGCACGCTCGACTGGATTGTCTTCTGGGGCAACGTGCTGGCTGAATCCCTGCAGCCGGCGTTGTTTCTCCATTTCGCGCTCAGCTTCCCCGAGGAGCGGCTTAAGAAGCTTGGCCGCCGCTGGCTTTTGCCTCTCATTTACACGCCCGGCGCTGCATTGTTTGTCCTCTGGCTCTATGCCATCAACTTCTGGCAGGCCACAGCGCTGCTCAAGCACCGCCTGGAGCAGGTCGGAACGGCCTACGACGCCATCTTCTATGTGCTGGCGGCCGCGCTGTTCCTGCGCAGCTACAGCCGCGCCAACACGCCGCTGCTGCGCCAGCAATTGAAGTGGCTTACCCGCGGAGCGTTGCTCGCAGTCGTTCCCTTCACGCTTTTTTACGCCCTTCCTTTTCTCCTGGACTGGCAGCCGTATAGCTGGCTCACCAATCTCGCCGGCCTCTCGATCATCTTTCTGCCGCTCACCTTCAGTTGGGCCATCGTGCGTTATCGCCTGATGGATACTGACCTGATCTTCAAGCGCGGCGTGGCCTACACGCTGGCCACCGGGCTGATCCTGGGAGCCTACTTCGGGGTAATAGCTGCGGTTGCCGGCCTGGCCCACTATTTTTTGGAGCCCGTCCGCCGAGACTGGGGCGAGGGCATCGCAATCGTGCTGGCACTCATGCTCTTTGAGCCGCTCAAGCGCAGGATTCAGAGCTGGGTTGACCGCGTCTTTGACCGTCATCGCTACGACTATCGCAAGGCGCTGGTCGAGTTTGGCCGCGGCCTCAGCTCCGAAACCGATCTCCAGGCTCTGCTGAAGTCCATTGTCGAGCGCCTGCCGAGCACCCTTCTGGTGGCACGCGTTGCAATCTTTCTGGACCAGAACTCAGCGGAGAAACCTGGCCGCCTGCGCCTGGCGGCATCTCATGGGCTGCCCGCCGAGGCCCTCGCCGCGCAAGACAGAATGGCGTTGGAATTTCTGGACTTCGACCGCGCCCAGGACCACTCGCACATCTTCCTGGAAAATGCACAGGCTGCCCTCCATCTGCCCGCGCGCCAGCAGCGCACAGCCGCCCTGCTCGACCTGAACTACTACTTGCCCTGTCGCGTTCAGGACGGAACGGCCACGCGCACCATCGCCGTCATCGGCCTGGGCCGCACCATTGGCGGCGACTTCCTTTCCAGCGAAGACATTGAACTGCTCGAATCCCTTGCCAGCTACATCGGCATCGCACTTCAGAACGCCAGCCTCTACGCCCGGCTCCAGGAAAAAATCGGCGAATTCGAGCGCCTCAAGGAATTCAACGAAAACATTGTCGAATCCATCAACGTCGGCATCCTGGCTCTCGATCTGGACGAGCGCATCGAAAGCTGGAACGCGCAGATGGAGGCCATGTACGCACTCAGCCGCGGCGAGGCCATCGGCCAGCAGCTTCGTTCCGTCTTCCCCGCCGAGTTTGTCGATGCGCTCGACACCTTCCGCAACGAACAAGGCGTCCATCACCTTTACAAGTTTCCCCTCACCACCCGCGCCGGCGAAATGCGCACCGCCAACATTGCCATCGCTCCCCTGCTCTCGCGCGATTTTGTCTCTGTGGGACGCATCATTCTGGTGGACGATATCACGGAGCGCGTTTCGCTCGAAACCCAACTGGCGCAATCAGACAAGCTCAGTTCCATCGGCCTGCTCGCCGCCGGCGTAGCCCATGAGATTAACACTCCGCTGGCCGTCATTTCCTCCTACGCCCAGATGCTCTCCAAGCAGCTCAAGGGTGACGAGCGCCTTGGCCCGGTGCTCGACAAAATCATCCAGCAAAGCTTCCGCGCCGCTGAAATCGCCAATGGCCTGCTGAATTTCTCCCGTACCTCGACTACGGAATTTCGTGACACCAACCTTAATCAGGTCATTCGCGACACGCTTTCCCTGCTCGAACATCAGTTCAAAACCGCACAGATCATTGTCGATCTCGAACTGACAGAGTCGCTGCCCGCCATTCACGGCAACCCCGGTAAGCTGCAGCAGGTCTTTCTCAATCTGCTGCTCAACGCCAAGGAAGCCATGCCCGGCGGAGGCCGCCTGCGCGTCGCCACTCAAATCAATTCGCCCGCGGGGCAAAGCAGCTATGTGGCTGCGCTTGTCGCCGATTCAGGCTCCGGCATCGCGCCCGAACACCTCAAGCGCATCTACGATCCCTTCTTCACCACCAAAACCATGGTCCGGCCCGGCGACCGCCGCGGCACAGGCCTGGGCCTTTCGGTCTCCTACGGCATCATCCAGGAACACGCCGGCAAGATTCATGTCGAAAGCTCCATCGGCGCCGGCACAACTTTCCACCTTGAGTTTCCGTTGCTGAGGAATTCCGTTCATGTCTGAGGTTGAACTGCCTTTGAATCCGCCCGCATCTGCAAACGCCGCTGACGAATCCGGCCTTTCCAGCGGCCTGGCCAGCATTCTGGTCATCGACGACGAAGCCGCCATCCGTGAGTCGCTTGAAGTGCTGCTCTCGCTTGAGGGATACACCACAAGAGTCGCCGTAGACGGCATCGAAGGCCTCAAACTTCTCGACCAGGAAAGCTTCGATCTGGTGCTGCTCGACCTGGCCTTGCCCGGCCAGAGCGGACTGGAAATCCTGCCTCAGATCAAGGAGCGCAATCCTGAGCTCCCGGTTATCATGATCACCGCCTACGGCACCGTGGACAACGTAGTAGACGCCATTCGCGCCGGCGCTGAAAACTTCGTCCAGAAACCCTGGGACAACGAAAAGCTGCTGGCCGACATTCGCTCCGCCGTCGCCCGCCACAAGGCCGAAGAAGAGAACCTACAACTCAAGCGCACGCTCAAGCAGCGTTATAACTTTGCCAACATCGTGGGCAAGAGCGAGATCATGCTCAAGGTCTTCGACCTTGTCGCGCAGGTCGCGCCCAGCCGCTCTACCGTTCTCATTCAGGGCGAGAGCGGCACCGGCAAGGAACTCATCGCCAAGGCCATCCACGCCAATTCGCCGCGCAAAGATAAGCCCTTCGTTCCCATCAACACCGGCGCCATGCCCAGCGAACTGCTTGAATCCACGCTCTTCGGCCACGTCAAGGGCGCATTCACGTCGGCTATCGCTTCAAAAAAAGGCCTCTTTGAAGTCGCCAATGGCGGCACGCTCTTCATGGACGAAATCGCCACCATGGGCATGGACACGCAGGCCAAAATCCTCCGAGTCCTGCAGGATCGTCGCTTCATGCACCTGGGCGGCGTGCAGGAGATTCAGGTGGACGTGCGCATCATCGCCGCCACCAACATCGACCTGCGCAAGGAAGTTCGCGAAGGCCGCTTCCGCGAAGACCTCTTCTATCGCCTCAACGTTATCACTGTAGATCTGCCGCCTTTGCGCGCTCGCCGAGAAGACATTCCCCTTCTCTCGCAGCACTTTCTCGACTTCTACGCAAACGAAAACGGCCTCTCGCCGCGCAAGCTCTCCGCCGACGCGTTGCGTACACTGGTCGATTACGAATGGCCCGGCAATGTTCGCGAACTCGAAAACTCCATCGAACGCGGCGTGGTGCTCTCCTCAGGGCCGGTCATCGGCTCCGATCTGCTCCCCGGCCACATCACCGGCCGCAGCTTCCAGGACGCCCTGCTCGAGCATAATCCCGACGCCTCGCTCTTCAACATCCTCGAAGACATTGAGCGCCGTATCATCATCGAAAAGCTCGAGCGCTGCAACTGGAACCAGACCGACGCCGCCGAACACTTCCACATTCCGCTCTCCACGCTCAATCAGAAGATCAAGCGCCTCAATATCGAGATCCGCAAAAAGGGCCGTGAGTAAACGAGGGAATAGGGAATTGGGAAAAGCTATCGGACGCGCGCTCCATCTATGACGGGGTGGTCCCACCTTCGGCACGTCTTTGTTCTTGTGCCTAAGATGGGATGGCGCCATCTATTTATAGTTTTTCTTATAGCCTTTTAAAGGTTCCCAGCCTCTCATCGACCTCTCGAACCACCTGCATTCCAACAGCGCCCCGCCAGTTGATAGTATGATGCACAAGTAGATTTTTTCTGTTTCTCAAAAGGAGCTTTTGCATGGAACTGTGCCGTTTTCGAGCATTGGTGTTTCTCGCCATAACCCTTGTCATCGCCGCACCCGCCGCACTGGCCAGCCCGACGATCTCGGTCACGGTAGACGCAACCAGGACTCAGCAGAAGCTTCTGAGCGCTCACGAAGTCATTCCCGTCAAGCCCGGGCCGCTGACGCTTTACTATCCCAAATGGATTCCCGGCTCGCACGGACCCGATGGGCCAATCGCAAGCCTCACCGGCCTCAAATTTGAGGCGGACGGCAAGACCATTCCGTGGCAGCGCGATCTGCTGGATGTGTACAAATTCCATCTGGAAATCCCGGCCGGCGTCAGCCATCTCGAAGCCAAATACAACTACATTGAACCGAATGGCGTTTCAGCCACTGACAAGCTGCTGGTCCTCGAATGGAATGAAGTGGTTCTCTATCCGGCCGGCGTTCCCTCGCAGCAGCTCTCTTATGAAGCTAAAATCTTAATGCCCGACGGCTGGAAATTCGGGTCCTCGCTTCCTGTCGAAAAGCAATCCGGCAATGAGGTTTCGTTCAAACCGATTTCTCTGGAGATGTTAGTAGACTCGCCCGTAATTACCGGCGAATACTATCGGGCCATCGACATCACGCCCGCGGGCGAGCCGATCCATCACGAAATCGACATGGTCGCCGACAGCGAAGCAGCGCTGAACATGAGCACCGACAACCAGAAGCAGATGACCAACCTGGTTGCCGAGTCAGGCAAGCTCTTTGGCGCGCGCCATTATCGCGACTACCATTTTCTGCTCACTCTCAGCGATCATGTGGCGCACTTCGGCCTCGAGCATCACGAGTCCAACGACAGCCGTATGCCGGAGCGTGCTTTGCTCCTGCCCAGTTCCGGCATGTCTCTCGGCGGGCTGCTGGCGCATGAATTCGTTCACTCATGGAATGGCAAATTCCGCCGCCCTGCCGATCTCTCCACGCCTGACTTTGAAGCGCCGATGGAAACCGATCTGTTGTGGGGCTACGAAGGGCTGACGGAATATCTTGGACCAATGCTGGCCGCGCGCAGCGGCTTGTGGACCCAGGACCAGTACCACGAATATATGGCCAGCATCGCGGCCTCACTTGGACCGGGACGCCCAGGCCGCACGTGGCGGCCGCTGCTCGACACCGCCATCGGATTGCCCGGCATGGGATACGGAAGAGGCGGCTGGGTGAACTGGCGCCGCGGCGTGGATTACTACGACGAAGGCGATCTGCTCTGGCTTGAAGTGGCTACCATCATTCATCGCGAGAGCCACGGCCAGAAATCCATCGATGATTTCTGCCAGGCTTTCCACGGCGGTCCCAATCATGGCGCGGAGGTGAAGACATACACCTTTGACGAATTGGTGAGCGCGCTGAATGCGATTGCGCCTTTTGACTGGGCCGGGTTCTTTCACACCCGGCTGAATTCCACCTCAGCGGACGCGCCCACAGGCGGCATCGAAAACGGCGGCTGGAAGGTTGTGGTGAACGGTGAGCCAATGAAGTTGCAGGGGCGCAACGGCGACCCCGGCGATGTTTATTCAATCGGCCTTAAGGTGGGCGCCGACGGCACGGTGACCGACGCCATCGTTGGCAGTCCCGCATTCGAGGCCGGCGTCTCTTCGGGAATGAAAGTCATCGGCGTCAATGGCCGCGTTTACACGCACGATTTGCTTGAAGACGCCATCAAGGCGGCCAAGGACACTTCGCAGCCGGTCACACTATTGGTTGTCGTGGATGATTATTACCGGACCTGCGTCATCAACTACCACGGCGGCGATAAGTTCCCGCACCTGGTACGCGTAGCGGACAAGCCGGACTATCTCGACGAGTTGATCAAACCGCGCGCCGCGAACCAATAGAACTCGTTCACTCTTCGCGCAGCAGGATCAAGGGATCGACCGACAGTGCGCGTTGCGCTGGGATCCACGTAGCCACGAGGCCCAGCAGCAACATCGCCAGAACAACGCCGCCCAACACCAATGGGTCGCGGGGCGTTGCCTGATACACGATGTAAGCCAAGACTTTGCCTGACAGAATTCCGAGGGCCAAGCCTGCTGCCGAACCAATAGCCAGCAATTTCAACGGCCGCCCCAGCGCGGCCTGCAACACTTCTTTGGGCTGTGCGCCGAGAGCGATGCGAATTCCCAACTCACGCAGCCGTTTGCTCACTGAGTACGCGGCCATCCCAAAGATGCCTGTGAGCGCCAGCATCACGCCCATCCCGCCCAGCACGCCCAGCGCCACCGTTGCCACATGCGAGGGAAAAAGCGCGATGTCCAATCCCTGGGTCCACGTTTGGATGTTCAAAGGCAAACCGGTATCCAGGCCCCGCAGCGTATTCCGGATAGCTGGCGCCAGTTGCGCCGGATCGCGGTCGGAGCGCACCACCAGGCATGTCAGGCTGGTGGGCGATTGCAGAAATGGCAGAAACATCGCCGTGCGCTGATCTTCGGTCAGCGTATAGTACTTTCCGTCTTCGACAACGCCCACCACTTGCACGCGCGTTCCATCTTCCATCTTGTAGTACTTGCCCAGCGCATTGTCGACAGAGCCGAATATTCTTCGCGCGAACAGCTGGTTGACCACCGCGACGCGCGGCACAGTCTTATCGTCCTGCCAGGAGAGATTCCTGCCCGCCAGCAGAGATGTGTCCGCCGCATGAAAGTATTCAGGAGATATATTGAACATCGCAACCCAGGAAGCGGAATTCGCCGGCCTCAGGTCTGTCGTTTGGTCGCTAAAAACATTTGCGCTCGTCCCGCCCCCACCCAAGGGGATTTGACTCACCAGTCCCACACTCTTTACGCCGGGAATCGCCTCAAGCGCATCGATCATGCGCCTTTGCATAGCAGGAACTCGGTCGCCGCTATAGCCGGACATGCTGAGATTTGTATCTACCAGCATCGCGTTCCGCGGCTCAAAACCGAAGTTACTGTGCATAGAGCGCACCAGCCCGCGCACAGCAACGAGCGAAGAAGTAACCAGCACGCCACAGATGGCAATCTGCACTACGAGCAACACGTCCCTGAGCGTAATCCTGCTTCCGGTATGGCCCGCAATGATGCCGCTTGAACCCGCCTTCACCACTTCGTATGGACTGGTGCGAAGTATCTGCCTCACCGGGACCGCGCCGAAGAGGAATCCGCTGGCCAAAGCCAAAAACATTGCGGCCAGGTAAACATGTGCGTCCGGAGTCACAGGCAGATACAAGGGATATTGGGGAACTGGCTGCCATGCGCTCAGTTCGCGCAACAACGCGATGCTGCCCAAAAGTCCCAAGGCGCCTCCGGCGATTGAAATCAGCAACGCTTCAGTAAATACTCCGCGCAGAATGCGTTTGCGGCTCGAACCGAGAGCAAGCCGCAAAGCAACCTCCCGCGACCGGTCGGCGGCGCGCGCGGCAAACAGGCTGCCCAGGTTGGCGCACGCGGCCAGCAGAATCAGCCCCGCCAGCAGCATCATTCCCGCCATGAATCCCTTCACCGGAGGCCCCAGCATATCGCCGGCAAGACTTGGACGCGCCAGCGAAAAGGTCATATCGGCGTCGTCTTTGGGATAGGTCTTTTCCAGATACGAGCCAACGGAGTTCAAATCACCAATTGCCTGCGCCGGAGTGACACCCGTCTTCAAATGTCCGAACAATAGGAAAATATTGCGTTCGCCGCGCGCGTTCAAGACATTCAGCCCCTCTACTTGTTCCTGATCAACCATCGGTAGCCACAGGTCCGCGGAGAAAAACAACAAAGTCCCTCGGAACTCCGGCGGCGCTACGCCGAGGATGGTGAAAGGATGCTTGTTCACCTGAACTTGACGGCCCACCACGCTGCGATCATCCTGAAAATGACTGTGCCAATACGCATAACTCAGCACAATATACGGAGCGCTGTTCGGGCCGTGCTCATCGGCACTGTGAAAGAAGCGGCCAAGATAGGGCTGAATGTCCAATGCGTCGAAGTAATTCCCGCTCACCTCATAGCACCAGGCCTGGGATGGATTCTTGCCCGTATCGAGCCCGATAGGCGCGAGAATATACACTGCCAGACCATCGAAGCTGCGGTTGCGATCGCGCAGATCGAGATAGTCGGGATAAGAAAAATTCACTGCCTTATAGTACCCACGCTCGATCGAGTAGAGACTATCGGCGTGTGGCACATTGAGCGGACGCAGTATCAGCGCATTCAACACGGCAAAAACAACGGCGTTGGCGGCGATGGCCAAAGCCAGAGTCAAGAGCGCGGCTATCGTGAATCCGGGAGACTTGCGTAGCACGCGGAGAGCGAACCGCACATCCTGAAGGAGAGTCCCGATAAAATTGCCGCCCAGCGCCTTGTGAATCTCCTCTTTGTACTTCTCGCGTCCGCCGAACTCGATGCGTGCGCGCCGTTCCGCCTCGGCGCGACTCATGCCGGAACGTACCAGATCGTCAGCGCGCTGCTGAATGTGAAAGCGAATTTCCTCTTCCATTTCGGCGCGCATCTGGTCGCGCTCAAACAGCGCAGCCATGCGGAAGCGAAGCGAATCGAGGAGTTTCATATTTCCTCCGGTTGTGGCGAGAGCGCGGAAGCGATTGCGGTGGCCAGACGATTCCAGCTCTCAGTTTCTTCCCGCAGACGTTTGCGGCCCGCGACGGTGAGTTCGTAAAACTTGGCGCGGCGATTGTTCTCCGATGTCCCCCAGCTCGCCTTGAGTAGTCCCTGACGGACGAGGCGAAACAGGCCGGGATAGAGCGCGCCCTGCTCTATGAGCAGCGCATTGTCGGAAATCTGCCCGATACGCAGCAGAATTCCATACCCATGCAACGGGCCAAGCGAGACCGCCCTGAGAATAAGCAGATCGAGTGTGCCGGGAAGAAGCTGAGCCTGGTCGTTCACCGTGCCTCCTAAGATGATTAGGAGACTAGCCCCAACTCTCCTAAGCTGTCAAGGAGAAAACAACCACTCCATCAAAAACTTTCGTCTGCCGGTCTGTCCGTACTGCTCGCGATTCATTCCGCCTTACCCGTCCCTCATGCGCTATCCTGTCCTTGCAACAACACTTACGGGGAGCGCCGCAGGCCGGCAAACGAAATGGCGATACAGTCGATAGAAAAGACCGCCAAGTCCCTCGTCCTCACCGTGCAGGACTACTCCCTGTTCGCCGTGCGCGCCTTCACAAACCTCTATCGCCCTCCCATCTACTGGCCCGAATTCTTCATCCAGGCCGACATTATCGGCGTCGGCTCCCTGTCCATCGTGGTGCTTACAGGCCTCTCCACCGGCGGCGTGCTGGCGCTGCAATCGGCGGCCACGCTTTCGGCCTTTGGCGCCACCGCCGTCACCGGCCAGTTTGTCGCGCTTACCATGATCCGCGAACTTGGCCCCATACTCACAGGAGTCATGGTCTCTGGGCGCAACGCCAGTTCGATGGCCAGCGAATTGGGCTCGATGGTGGTGACCGAGCAGATCGACGCCATGCGCGCCTTGGGCGTTGACCCCATGCGCAAGCTGGTCACCCCGCGCATCGCCGCTACCATTACCATGCTCTTCTTTCTCACCATCGTCTCCGATGCCTGCGGCATTGCCGGTGGCGGCCTGGTCACCGTCTTCATGAACCACCAGAACGGCACTCTGTATCTGAACAAGGCATGGGAGTCCCTGCGCTATCCCGACATCATTCAGGGGCTGGTCAAGCCGCTCTTCTTCGGTTACATCCTCAGCTCCATCGGCTGCTTCTACGGCATGAGAACCACGGGTGGAACCCAGGGCGTCGGCCGCTCCACCATTGAGGCCGTCGTATGGGCCTCGGTGCTCATCATCTTCGTCGACTTTCT
>Ga0181517_10005315_pt1 | contig 11420 bp, 7 predicted proteins | sample PEATcosm2014_Bin_31_FD_119748 | JGI IMG/M metagenome (GOLD analysis project Ga0181517, IMG submission 119748) | Peatland microbial communities from MTU Mesocosm Facility, Houghton, MI, USA - PEATcosm2014_Bin01_30_metaG | ecosystem: Environmental > Terrestrial > Soil > Wetlands > Peat | place... | reverse complement strand
CTTCCACGGCTGGACGAACCAAGACGTAGCAGGTGAAGCTGGTTCCGTCTGTCAACTCAATCTGGACGCGCGACCCGTCGCCGGTGTCCCGGTGAATCCTGAGCAGTTGAATTGTCTTTCCTGCCACTTCCGGGCAGTCGATGAAATCTGTGTTCACAGATTCTCCCTCCTCTCCTTTTGAATCGTATTCCACCGACCCCGGTGCAAAGCCATTTTCGATAAATTTCCTGCCATCGTCGGTCGCTTTCAGTAGCGCACAGGGCGAGAGCAACGCATAGATGCAACACCAACCAGGACATTATCACACTCATCGTGTGTAGACGCATAGTGGTCAGCCCCCGAGCATGGAGATGTGCCCCCACACTCCGTTAAGTCTCGATTTGGCTCAAGGTTACGGCAGATCCGCGACGAGCGAGGCTATTCCCAGGAGGAACTGGCCGAGCGCGCCGGACTGCATCGGAATTACGTCGGCGGCGTGGAGCGCGGTGAGCGGAATGTGGCCCTGGAGAACATCGTCAAGCTGGCAAAAGCTCTTTCCGTAAAGCCCGGCGAGTTGTTTGCAGATTTCGCTTGATGGACCGTCTACTCGATCATCTTTTGGTACCTAAGATTTTGTTGCTTCCAGCCAAGCAATCAGCTTTGCTTCAAACCCATGATTCGCTTTGTCTAAGCCCTTGTGTTCAATCTCTCGCTGTAGCATCGGCTCCAAAACATTCCTCAGCAGAACCAGACGCGCCTCAAGAGACATTCCGCTCTTGCCGGAAGGCTGCTGCCGCCAGATTCTCGCGGGATGGCGCTCCCAAGCTACAAGGCGTTTGCCTTCCACATCGACGGCCAACTCCACGATTACCCGTTTCACATGTCCCTTGTCGCCACGTGCTTCAACGGCCCACGCTGCAAGGACGCCCTCCGAACCGTCCGGTGACTCTACGCATACACCAAGTTCTTCCGGTGGGACATCGCGATACCGAATGAGGTGAGCCGCAACAATTGGATGGTCAAGCCCAACTAGCTCAACGTTTTCCCGCTGAAGAGAAGTCTCGCGCTCTGTAGTCAGAAACCTCTCAGTTTTAATGTCGCTGTCAGTCCAAACATACAGCTTATCGCCACGAGAGGAGAAACTCCCGTGTTCGGCCTTGGCAGCTTCGGAGAGGAAGTCAATCAGGGCATCCATACCTTCTTTGGATTCTCCCAAAGCCTTGTAATCGTCCAGCCGGAAGCCTTCAAGGTCTTGAAACAACTCGAACACAACCTTCCGGGCCTCGACCGCATTGGACATTGCGGCGTCCAGTTCAACCTTTGTTCGTTTGAGTAGTGGATCATTCAACGCTGCAGAATACAGGCTGGCGTAGTTCATCTCCATCGAAAGCTGCCCAAGAATCTGGATGCGTAGGTCTTCTGCGATTTCGCCACGCTCATCCACCTTTCCCAGCGCCTTACCAATTTCAGTGAGCTTTTCGTTCAGGAGCAGGAAGATGGAGCCCTCAATGGTATCCGCCAACACAAGGTTGTAAATCTGAGCAGTGTGTTGCTGGCCATATCGGTGGATACGTCCGATGCGTTGCTCCAAGTCCATCGGATTCCAAGGGAGGTCGAAATTGAAAAGCACGCGGGCGTGTTGCAGATTGATACCTTCCCGACCTGCGGCGGTGCATATCAACACTCTCGGCCCGTCCGTCGCCTTGAATCTTTTCTCAGCCGCTGCCTTCGCGCCGTGGTCACCACCTTTAAGAACGGTGACCCCCTGCCCCGGATACTGCTTGTCAATCTCCCTGCCAAGCATTTCAACGCTGCCTAGATAGGTGGCAAACACCACCATCCGTTCTTGCGGATTCTGACGCCAGAGTTCACCCAAAGCACCAACAAGTTTCTCAACCTTCGTCTCTCGCTGCGAGGGATACTTACCGAGCAGTTCCTTAATACGCCGTCTTTCCTCAGGCAATGCGACAGACACACTGGTGGCCGCTGCATCCTCGGCTGCTGCCGCCGCTGTCTCAGAAGCAAACTCGTCCGCGCCGTAGCCGAGTGCGTCCTCCTCTTCACGCTGCTGACGGAGGACTTTATAACGGTAGTCCGCAAGAATCCTATCGACCTCTGCATCCCCAAGACGTCCCCCGGCGATGTCATGAAGTTCCCTTATCTGGAGACGTGCTTCGTCAGAGGCCGCGTTGCGTTGGTCGATGTCCAACTTCTGGTCATGCATCAAGGCTTCTTGAACAGTGAGCGCAATGAGCCGACGACGGAGGGTGCGTTGCACCGCAGCGAAGCTGGACGCCGCAATCTTCTGGAAGATGGTCATCACAAACGCAAGACCTTGGCCGCGCTTTCCCTGCCTTTTCGCAAGCGCGAAGCCATCCTGAAGATAGAGCACCAGCGCTTCGTAAAATACCTTTTCGGCGGTGGACATCGTGAACGACTCGGTGAACACCTGTCGCCGTGCAAACAGAGTCGAACCGTCAGGGCGACAGGCATCAGCTTTTGTGCGTCGAACGATTACTGTGTTGAGTCGGTGCCGCTGCTGAACCATCTCCGCAGGAGAATTGAAGAGGGTTGGGTCAAGCATCTGCACGAGCATCCAGAAGCGGAAGTGGTCGCCTTGGTGAGGCGTGGCAGAGAGCAGCACCAAATCGCGGGTATGCTCCTTCAGCATCTCGGCTAGCTTGAAGTTCTGGGTCTTTATGAGCTTGCCATTCTGGCGATATGCAGAGAGATGGTGCGCTTCATCGAATACAACCAAATCCCAAGGTGGTGCCGCCTTTAGTCGCGCCATGCGTGCCCGCACTTTCAGCGTGTCGATGCTGGCGATTAGGAGATTGTGCTTCTCGAAAGCATTGGACTTGCGGTCGGTGACATCGCCTTCGCTGCCGAACACCTCAAAGTTCAGATGAAATACATCGTTCAACTCGCGGTGCCAATTGTTGACCAGACCAGCAGGAACTACCATCAGCGCGCGCTTCAGTTCGCCTCGGCTGACCAGTTCTCTCAAGATGAGTGCCGTCTCAATCGTTTTTCCAAGGCCCACCTCATCTGCGATGAGGAAGCGGCGAGGACACGCCGTGGCCACTCGATGCGTGAGCACGACTTGATGTGGAAGAAGGTCAATTCTAGCCGAGGTCAGAGAGCTAACATTCTCCATCAACGGCAGAACGTGAGCTTGGAAACATAGCCATGCCTGAAGGGCACGGTCAGTTCCACCTTTTGCATTGAGGACAATGGTCTCTGAACGGCTGAGTGCCGGAACGATTCCGCTAACAGGAACCTGACGCTCACCGCTTGGGAAGAAGACCCTTACGAAGCCGCCAGCGGGCGAAGAGACGATTACGCCCTCGCCGAGGTCGGCATGTCTCACACGCTCACCAGGCTTCATGTTGGCGAGGGTTCCCGTGTTGGGACCACTGAGCGCGGATTCATTTGATGTCAATTCTTCACTCACGAAATCCTTCTCAGAAACAGCCCGATGTTTCGCTGCTTACCGTCGGCACCAGGAGCGACGATTTTCCGAACACTTTGGCACGCCCCGTTCCAAATACAGCGGCCAATCGGTATCGACTTTGAACGATGCTGCCCAGCGCAGTGCCAGTGATGGGTATTGTCGGCTGCGGTATATGCAAGCCGCCGCTGATCTGCAAACCACAAAATGAGAGCAGCCTCACCGCCACCGTCAGCCACGCTGTCTTGAAAGCTTCGAATTGCCGGGTATACCTTCTGCTCCAGCCATTCAACAGCTTCATCGGGACTCAGAGTGTCCATGGTCGCTTCAAGTCCGGCGATGACGAGCGTTCGCTTACTGATTAGATTGAGCCCTTCTTCCGGCCAACCGGCTTCGTGCAGCCTTAGTAATTCACGAAGGCTTCGAACAGAGTCAGCGGGGCAGACTTCATTTAATGCATCGGCGTCCCACAAAATTGAAACGCCGCTGTGCATCCAAGTGGTATCGCGAAGGTCAGAATTCATTTTTGATTGCCTCGACACCGGTTCGCTGTCTCAACTCAAGAATCCAAATCGAACAGGCTCAACTGCTCCTGTGCTTTTGCTTTATTTCTACCCAGCCAGTCCCGGTAAATTGTCTGTGCCCGCTGGGCGGCTATCTTAATCTGCGGTGAACCGCCGTGGCTGATGAGCCATTCCACGAGTTCCGCTGTGGCCGGATGAGGCGCGAAGTTTGGGCTGTCCAAGGTGTCATTGATTCGAATGTTGCTGCCTTCAAGACAGCCGCCCACGAGGAACATCGTTTGGTCGAAATCCCTTGCCATGCCCTTGCGGGAGGCACCTTTCCATGCTCGTGCCAACTCGATAGGCGGCGTAAGCGTGAACACCTTGCTCTTCTCTGAGCACCAACCGCGTTCAGTAAAATCACTTGGCGCTATACCTGTGCCTCGCAGGAATTTCTGCATCTGGTCGCGAGGAACCTGCGTCGTCTCGTAGAAGAGGCGGAAGAACTGGCGGGTATACGGCTCAGCATTAGAAGGAGGAGCCTCCGGTCCTCCCGTTGCACCAGCGTCATCGTCAAGCAACTGATTGATTCCTGCGAGTGCCTCGCGAATCGAGAACTCACGACCCTGCTCAATGTAAACTTTGCCGTAGTGGCGAGAGAAGTATTCAAGTGCCTTACCACGCTTAATCACCTGCAAATCTGCTGCCGGGAGCCCAGCACTCTGATGCTGCGTGAGAAGGCTCTTGATGCGCCTCACATCATCCAAAATTAGTCTTCGCAGTCGTGCCCAACTAATAAGATTTGGCTCAGTTATCCGCTTCCGGCAGACATGAATGATGTCATATTCGATGGTCTGAGAACCGAAGGTTCCGGGCTTAGCGCCTTCCCCTTTTGTGTCGTCGCCGCGAATCGGATACGTGGCTTCTAGGTAAAAGCCAGCGTCGAATAGGCTTTCCAGCACATTTACCCACGGCTCGTCTTCACTATGGTGAAACGTGAAAGCCAGAAGGCCACCCGGTTTCAAAACGCGATAAGTCTCACGCCAACAGTCAGTGAGTATCCGTTGGTAAAAGGCGTCGTAGTCTTCTGGATTTCGCGCCCGGTTCGCAACTGCCTCAAGCGCAGTGGGAACTTCCTCCGCCTCGAATGATTCTGGGTAGTGCGTACGTAGCGCCAAGCGAAGCCAGACATAAAAGAAATTCGAGAGTTCTGAATAGTGAAGAAGTCCACCAAATGGTGGGTCCGTAACAACCGCATCAATGGAGGAAGTAGAGATGCTCGAAAGCTCTGTAGCTGAGCAGCATAAAAGAGGATGCGTTCCGCACACTGGGTCGGAAGTTGCCACCTTTGTGCTCTTCGCCGTGACCTGAGCAGCAAGTTCGGGCGCTGTCTGCTCCAGAGTCGAGGTGACAACAGCCTCCCAAGGATTCTGAGACCATTCTGCTCCCTCAACAACGCCGTCAGCGCAAGAGCGCCAATTCCCGAGTCCAAGGTCAGCAAAGACTGAGCTTTCAACCATCGTGCTCTTCGGATGGAAGTTGCTATTGCTCAATGCCGAGGCTAGTTTGTCGGCTTTGAGGTGCCAAAAAGAGAACATACACTGATTTCGCAAATACTGCTGAAACGCCCCCAATACGAACAGCTTTGAACTCCAAGACGCAGACGGGTTCTTCTGGATTGCGCGAAGTAATTGCGAAAGAATCAGAAGTTGGGTAGGGTTAAACATCTTCCACCAATGAGTAAACCCGTGGTTTTGGATTCCTCCATTATTCATGTGAGTCATGAATCCATAGGGGATTTCTCGTGTCGGCCAGTACTCTTTCAAATCCGAGTTCTTGCGCTCCTCCCATTCTTTCGCCGCGTGATTGTATCGGGTCTGGTCGGTCGGGGCTAGGAAGAATCGACCTCCATAGGGTGCGCCCGACGAATTACGCAAAGGACTGTATCCTTGTAGGAGGTAAGCGGCGACAGGCCCGGTCTTCTCGCTTTTCTTAATTGCGGCCAACACGTCATTGGGTGACCCGTCCGCACCACAAGCGAATGTGGATTTCTTGGGGACCATCCCACTGCGTTCATCGGGATAGAATGTCACGCCAGTTTCTGGACAAGTTACCTGTTCGGGCAACTGGCCGCGAACCTCCAGCAGCCGGAGGTTGGACGAACGAGCATTGTTCCAGCGAGCCGTGGCCTCAACGGAATCGGTCGTGCTGCCGCCATATTCACGTCCTTCTTTGTCGTGCTTTGGGCATCCCGCTAGCCATTGCGGATGAATGAGGAGTGTTAGCTCGACCTTTTTGTTTTTGGATTTTCCAAGACGCGGCGAGTTACCATGAAAGAGAGCGTGCTCATCTTGACTCGCATTTCCACAGTGAGGACAAGTGAACCGACCATCTTTGGTCATGACAGAAAAGGGCTTCTCGTCTGGAGCGACAAAGAGAGGAGAATCTGGAGCCATTCTTGCTTCATGCCTCTCTATGTCGAAGCTTTTTCCACAGACATCGCATTCGTAGTCATCCCAGACATCCACTGTAAGAGTTTTTATTGCGACCACGGGGGTTGACATTATGGGGGTTCGATGTCCGCATCCCTCGCGTTGGCAAGGGCCGTGCTTTGCCCAAAACGTATATATGATTTCGGGACCTTCGTAACGGAAGTTGTATCGCTCATTCCACGGAACGGAGAAGATGTCAAAAGTAGTTGGAAGCTCATCCCATAAATCTTCCGCTTCAGTCTGGAACTGGCGTACCTCCTCCCCTAACCCTAGCTGTACGGGCTTCGCCTTTTTTTGCTGTGTGCCTACCCGCTTGAACCATCTTCCCTTCTCGCCGTCCGGACCGTCACAGGTCTGATAGGGCATAATCAGAGGCTTCACCTCTTTCTCGATGTCGGCGAGTAGCTGTTTTACCTCTTTGATGTCCACGTGCTCAATCTCGTTCTTTACGATGAACCACGCAATCGGATTAAGGTCACACCCGAACATTTGCATCCCCAACCGAGAGCCCTCGACAATGGTGGTTCCACCTCCCATGAACGGTTCCGCAACTTTTAGATGTCGTAGTGCTCCGCGCTTTTGATGGTTAGCGTAGTAAGCGTCCCAAACGATTTTGGCGGCTTCGCCTTCATCGTCCGGGGCTTTCATGGCCGCCGCAAGAAGCATAGACCGAAAGACGCTTGAACGTCGTCGTGCCCACCACTTCGACATCTGATAAATCGGCTTGGCAGAATTGCTCTCGATAACGGATGTTCGGTTAATTGGAATGATAGGGAAATCTACTTCTAGGCAGGTCTTGGGTCGGTTCGGGTCAGAGAAGTCCACAGTCTCGACCGCAACCTCGCGCCCTGCGCCTACGACGGCGGCTATCTGGTCATTGAGAAATTCTTTCTTCGACTTACCTTTTACTTTGGCCATGAATCCTTACTTCCTCGAAATCTCAATGAATGGCACGGCGACTTCGAGTAAAGACAGTCCACCATGTGCCAGAGTTGGATACCCGCCCGCACTCTTCCATTTGCGGCGACCGAGCGCGAATTGATTGACCCCGTGTGCGCTTTGCAGACACAGCGAGATGGGCGGTGACCAATGCTGAAGTGTACCGGGGCCGTACGAGAATCGACTTGCACCGAAATTCGTCTTGAGCCAGTTGGCTTGCTCCGAGTTAGACACATCCGCGAAGCTGCCAGAGGCGGCATAACCGTGGTCGCTGGTAATGACCAAGTGGCGTCCCGTTGTCATTCGCTCAATCATTTTCCAGAAGGAGTCAGAAGTCAGTTTCTGTGCGGCCTCCCGGCAAAGCGTCTGAAACCCGTCACCCGGCACGGACAGTTTGTGGATGCGTTCATCAGGCCAGTGATGCCACAGCACTATGGCAGGTGCGGACGCAATCCAGTCGAGGCAGTAGTCCCATGCAGCGTCCATGCTGTCGGTGCGTGCGCCGAGTAATTGATGAGTGGAACTCGCTCCATTGTTTTCCAGCGATGAACGTTGTCCAAAGCCGAGTGCCTTCGCAAATGGTGTCGTGTCGCTAGGAAGTTCTGAGCCGCGAACCCCGGCCTGTTGAACTTGATAGCCGCGCCGGTCCGCCTCTTGAAGTAGCCACGGCAATTCCCGCAACGATAATGCGTCGAGGATCAGAACTGCTTTGCCCCCCGTGGTGTTATTCCAGAAATCAATCACAGATGGGGCAGTGCGTGGCACAGAGCTTTCGAACTCGCGCCACAGTTCCCATGCTGAACCGGAAAGCAGCAATTCCATTTCACTGACCTTGCGCTCACGGTCAGCGAGTTCACGTTCAGCATTCTGCAACGTCAACGGAGATGAGAAGATTTCCCAAAGCTTCTCGAAGATGCCCTGCCAGGCTTCCTTTGCAGGAGCAGTCAGGACGGCATCGAGTCTGGGGTCGCGCGTGGCAGTCATTGCTTCACCTTCTCCAGGTTGAGTGCATACGTCACACCGTCTGGCAGCTTCTTCAACATTTCAGTGAGTTGCGCACCCGTCATTTGAGACACATTGATGTTGATGTTGCTCACCGTCGTCGCGGTACTGATGCCCCACTTCTCCACCTCGCCGAGCAGGTTTACTGGGCTCTTCGGCGGTGTTCCGAACGAATCGTTTGAAGGAACGGGCTGCGGGCAGCTGCCACCGAATGGACTAGGCGGAGCCGTGATGGGGGGCGTTGACGGAGGTGAGGTCGGCGACGGCGTGGCTGTTGGAGTCGGCGGAAAAGGAAGTGTACCGCCGCTTTGCGGGGAAGCTCCGGGCAACATCAGAGTCGTCTGTTCAAGCTCCTTGCCGGAACCAAGCTTTCCTCTAATTCGGAACCACGCCGACTCGAACGACTCCCCCGGCTGTGCTTGGAGCAGTTCCAATCCACGTAAGTTGATAGCAATTCTTCCGGAGGCACAAAGCTGCAAAACTTTCTCTTTTGTCGCCACCTCTCCAAGCCAAGGAATGCAATGCTTGCCGTCGATGCTGGGTTCTTGAAGGTCTGCAATGAACTTGGAAAGAGGGGAGCTGGATGTAGCGTGCAGAAGTGCCGTTGCTTCGAAATCCTCATCGACGAATAGTTCGGTCGATATTTTGTCGTCAACAGCTCTTGGAATGGCATCGCCAGTGGCGTTGTGCTTCTCCGTGATAAATCCGCACTGGTCAGGCTGGGCGAAGTTCCAGATGTCGAGAATGGAAAATGTATCGAAGAGGTCTTTCAGCTTCGGGCGAAGATGAGTGCTTTGATACGTGGAATGCAGCGGGCGATAGGCTGGGTCAGTTTCCTTCCACTGGTTCGCGAGATAGACAGCACGCGCATACACAATGATGTCACGATCAAAATAGACATTCGGCACCACAATTTTCGGCAGAAGGAACCGGAGAGTATTGCGGCGTTGAGCAACATTCTGCTTGAGCCATGCGCCTAAGGTGCTGTTCAAGTTATCGGGGCGCTCCGGCAGGACAATCAGGGTCAGACGACCATCCCACTTTTCGGGCCGTTCCGTCTCAGGGAGTTCTATCCAAGGGGTAGTAAGCCAATTCTTTCGAAGCACGACTACGCGAAACTTCCTTGATACTTCTTCGTTGCCACCAATCACGTAACGGATCTCAGTGGCAAGCTGCTCGATGTCCTGACCGCCTTGGAAAAGCCTGTCGTTCTTGGCATTTGCCAGCAGTTTACCCTCGGCGTTTTCCTCTTCCTTAAATACAAGACGATTTCCAACTGGGTGGATGTTAAAGCTATTCTCCCGGATGAGAGCCATCTCCGCAGCAAACGTGTTGTCGTCAATCGCTTGGCTGCGCGTGATGTCAGACTGCAATTCGACTGGCTCGGCTCCATTGACCCTATCAACACTCAATGAACGGAGCCAAAGGGCGCTGATGATGTCCGAAGCGTGTGGCACATTGGTTTCGGGCTCCTTGACGGCAAGCTTAACGGCCTCAAGGTTCCGCCGCGCCTTCTCCAGCAGCGCCCGGTGAAGTGGGTTGGCGACAGAGCTCAAAAGCGAAGTGACACTGCTTGTGTCATCGCTGATGTCAAAGTCCGCCGCCGTGATGACTGGCGAATCCTCGCCTCTGGTCTTGAACAGGGCAACAAGGATGCGGATGAGGTCACGAGTCTCATGAGCTTCGGTCGCCACAAGCACTTGGTCTTCAAGCAAGTGCATCAGCACGGGCGAGTACGGCCACGCCTCCACAAATTCGGTTAACTTTGCGCCATGCTGCGATGGCGGGGTCTCTGACAGCCTGACGTAATCATCAACATGAGGCTTGATGACCGCCTCGACGTTATCTCTGGGAATGTTCAGTCGATTTTCGAAGATGCGGTAAAGGAGAAGGCGCTGACGGTCATGTTTTGCCTGAGTGCCCTGGAAATCAACCAATACCGGGTTGATTCTGTGAATCTGCTGGTAAGCCTGAGACTGGCTGTCGCGTATGGATGCGACGAATATGAGCAGTTCCGGGCGGTCATTCGCGATTTCAGAAAGTAGCTGAATGAAGTTGAATGCCCATGATTGGGTCTTCGCCTTTGGACTATCGACCAATCCGTCGAACCACGTTTGGAACTCATCCAGCAGAAGTGCAGTTGGCTTGGCCTCAAACATTTCGATGAGCAGGTCTTTGCCCGGTACGCTTGTCGTCGAAGCACCCTTGCTAATCCACTTTCCCTTCGTGAGTTGGCCCTGCGGATGTTTATCAAATAGGATGTCCCACAGAAACTTGTACCGCTGCTGATGGAGGCTTTCGGCAATGACGCAGAAGTCGGAGCGGAACTTCAGCGTTTGCAATTCGGGCCTATTAAGTCTCTCAGCCCATCCAGCCAGCCATTTCGTCGTCTCTACCGGGTCGTTGATGGCGTGCCAGAGTGCAGCCATAAGGTGCGATTTACCCTGACCGCGTCCGCCCAGCAGCACCACAGGACGTGACCGGTCTGGCTGGGTAGCCTCGAAGACCTTCAGGAGGTCAACCGAGGGATAGGTGATGCTCAAGAATTCGGCGGATGACTTGTTGAGAGCGCCCGTCCGCTTGTCAGCGGAAAAATCTATGGTTGTACCTTTAAGGAGTTCCCCTTTGAATTCAGGCCGTAGCGCAAGTTTGAGCATATCCATCCTATTCGGTTAATTTGACCATGCGTTGGTGCGAGTCAGGTTCGTCGGCAGAAGCCGCAAGCAGAGGTGCCTTGCTGGTTTGGTTTGCAACGTAGCCGCATTTCGCCACCGGAACACCTTCGCCGTTGATTTCATCATTGAGCGGCTCTGTGAACATCCCCGCTCTCAAGCTCCGAGCCGGTCAAGGTACTCGTGAACCGCCTCTTTTAGGAGGTCTTGCTTTGTTCTTCGTTGGGTTGCACCCAGCGTAGAGAGCCGAACGTAGGTTTTCGAATCAAGCTTGACCGTGAGGGCAACGGGTTTGGTCTCGGCGGGTTCGCTGGCAGAGATGCGGCGAGAACCTGCCCGAGCAGGTCGGGTCGTCCTTCGGGTAGCCATTTGGGTGTGGTTT
>Ga0181517_10005311_pt1 | contig 11422 bp, 6 predicted proteins | sample PEATcosm2014_Bin_31_FD_119748 | JGI IMG/M metagenome (GOLD analysis project Ga0181517, IMG submission 119748) | Peatland microbial communities from MTU Mesocosm Facility, Houghton, MI, USA - PEATcosm2014_Bin01_30_metaG | ecosystem: Environmental > Terrestrial > Soil > Wetlands > Peat | place... | reverse complement strand
GATCGCGTCCTATCTGACGGCCCATCTTCCGGTGACGTCGAAGCTCGCGGCCTATCCAGACGCGGGCCTCGTCCCGTACAAGACGCGCCTTTCGACCATCGACTTCGGTCGCCTCAACGACGCCTACCTGGCGCGCGGGGACCGGTCAACGAGCGACATTGTCCGCTACTTCCGGGCCAACGCCCCCGACGCGCTCATGGTGTTGCAGCTCTCGCCCGGGACGCTGTGGGACGCGGGTGCGCAGGCCATCGTGGAGGACCCACAGTTCGCGGCGCTGTATGCGATGGTGCTGCAGCGCGTGGACGCCTCCGGCGGCGGGCCGCTTTTGTACGTCCGCCGGGCGCCCGGACCATGAGACGAACCGTCCTGGGAGCCGCGATCGGCGGGACCATCGGCCTCCTGGGTGCTGTCGCGTGCATCGAGGTCGGTGTGATCGCCTTCGGCACCGACCTGGCCGGATGCGCGTTCGGAGTCCTCGTCGCGGCGTCGCTGGCCGCGATGCAAGGCGCGATGGCGGCAGGTATCTACGGCGGCGCAGGTCGCGCGAGGGTTGCCGCGGTCGGTGGCGTCGTCGGGGGGCTCGGGGCCTTCTTCGTCCTCCGGGGGGCAACCGTCTGGATCGACCTGTCCGTCTTCGGCGCAGGCCCGGCCGGACAGCTTGCGGCCATCATGCTCCCCGCCACCCAGGCGATCGTGGGGGCGGTCTCCGCCTCGCTTGGGCGCAGGGCGTGCCCCTGACATGAGCCGCCTTCACCAGCAGCGTCGCAATCGGGCAGGTCAACGCGTCCTGGCTCGCCGTACCGTGTCAGTGGATGATCGCAATGGCCTTCCAGACGCATGGAGTGACGTTTTTCGGAAGGCGTCGACGTCGCGGTGACAAAATTCGTCAGTTTGAGTTCTCGAATGTCGTGCGACAGGGTCCCCTGCGACGTGTCCTCTTGGACATTTCGTAGCAATACCGGATGTCTGGGGGATTGCTGTTAGCTGCCGCCGCAGCTCGCGACGATGGCACGATCGCTGCACTGATCGCGTCGAGACCGCGCGTGCCAGCACCCTGAACGGTTCGGGTTGGCTGGTGCGCACCTGCCACCACGTTGCAGGCTGAGGCGAGACGTGAGGCTTCCTTCGCGCTCATTATGTTGATGAATCTGCGAGATTCCGCTAGATAGTGGACTCTGGAGTTATCCGTATCCCCCTCGCACCAGCACCTGTCGTGGTGGATGCGCGTTGCGGATGATGCTTCACCGGTTCGACGAGAGACGACTGTCAAGGCCACTGGGCGGCTCGCCAAGCCTGCCGTCCCATCTCATGAGGAGGACCATACGATGCACAAGATTATCCGGGTTGGTAGGCGAGGGTTCACGCTGATTGAGCTCATGATCGTCGTCGCGATCGTCGGTATCCTCGCGTCGCTGGCCATCTACGGCGTCCGCAAGTACATCGCGAACGCCAAGACTGCCGAAGCGAGGAACTCGCTGGGGCAGATCGGCAAGGACGCACAGACGGCCTTCGAGAAGGAGACCATGGCGGGTCAAACGCTCGCTCCCGCCGGGACGGCCGGGGTCGTTCGCTCGCTCTGCGCCGCTGCGAGCAAGGCAGTTCCTTCCTCCGCAAGCCAGATCAAGGGGACCAAGTACCAGTCCAACCAGTCGACGAGCACCGACTGGAGCCTCGACTCGACCATCAACGCCGGGTTCTCCTGCCTGAAGTTCTCGATGTCTGCCCCGCAGTACTACATGTACAACTACACGTCGGACGGCAACCAGGCGACTGCGTCGTCGGGCAAGCTGCTCACCGCCACGGCGAACGGCGACCTCAACGGCGACGGCACCCTGTCGACGTTCCAGCTCATCGGCTCCATCAACTCGACGGATAGCAACCTGTACGTTGCTCCGAACATCCAGGAGACCGCACCGGAGGAGTGATCTCGGCTCGTCTGCGCCGGGAACGCCTGCGCCAGAGACGCTTGGGATAGGACAGAGAGACGCCGGGCCGAAGGGTCCGGCGTCGGTCTTTTGTGCTCCCCTGCGCACCGTGGCGCGATCAGGAGTGACGGCGCGCCCGGCACCGACCTGTACTAAGCTCATTTCGTGCACTTCCGACCTGGCCTGGTTCTGGTACCGCTCGCGCTGACCTGCGCTGGCGCGGGTCAGGCCCAGGACTTCGACCCGCACGGACGCCACCACACCCCGAGCCAGCCTGCGACGCCGCACGGTCCCCCGTCGCGCGCAGCCGCTGCTCCGGCGCAGCCGGCGTCCCCTGCCGTGCTCATCGAGCGCTACACCAAGGTCGTCCTCGCGCAGCCCGGCGCGCCGTTCCCTCTGCAGCGCCTCGCGCAGCTCTTTCGCGACCGCGACGGCAACGTCTCCGCTCTCGAGGATGCGCTGAAGGTCGTCGCTGCTCGTCCAGGTCCGGACCAGTACGCGGCCACGATTGCCCTGGCTGGTGTCTACAAGCTCGACGGGCGCCCGGAAGCCGCCATCGCCGGATACGAGGAGGCCATCGCCCAGAGGCCGACGAGTCCGGTCGCCATCCTGGCGCTCGCGCGCCTGCTCGAGGACCGCGGCGATCTCGCGCCGTCTCGCTCGAACTTCGAGCGTGCGCTGGCGCTGCAGACCGTCGCGCTCGATCGCAGCCAGACCTTGCACGCCCTGCTGACGATAGCGCTCGATCAGAAGGACTGGGACGCCGCCAGGCAGTTTCATGGCGCGCTCGTCAAGCAGGAGCCGAACAGCGTCTTCGTGAGGGGCGAACTCGGGCGCGAGCTGTTCGCGCGCGGCGAGTACGAGCGGGCCGAGGCGGAGCTCAAGGAGGTCGTGAAGGCGGTCGCGGGCGACAACCGGGCGCTCGCCCCGGCGTTGAGGGACCTCGGGCGAGCCCAGGCCAAGGCCCACAAGGACGCCGACGCGCTCGCGACCCTCGAGCGGGCGCTCGCCGTCGCCGGAGCCGCTGCCGCGGTGCGGGGCGAGATCTACCAGACGATGACCGAGGTGTTCCGCGCGAGCCAGACGCTCCCTCTGCTCATCAAGAAGCTCGAGGATCAGCACCCTGGCGACTACGCGCGTCTCGCGCTCCTCGGCTCGCTCTACGAGGAGACCGGCGACGCCTCCCGCGCCATCGCCACCTACCGTCGTGCGCTCGGCCTCGAGCCCCGACAGATCGACCTTCGCCTGAAGATGATCCGCCTCCTGCAGGCGGAGGGCGAGCTCGAGCAGGCCATCGCCGCGTACCAGGCGCTCATCCAGGCGGCGCCCCGCAACCCGGAGTTCGTCTTCGAGCTGTGCGACGCGCTCATCCAGCGCGGCGACCGGGTGCGAGCGCTCGCGCTGCTGCGGTCGCTCGAGGGGCGCGCGGGGTCTGACGAGGAGGCGCTCAGCCGGCTGGGCGAGTTCTACTCGCGCATCGGCGAGGGCGAGCGCGCGGTCGGCGTGCTCGTGCGCCTGGCGGCGAAGGGTGGCAGCGACCCGTCGCACCTCGCCGACCTCGGCGACCACTACTTCCAGGAGGGCAACAGGACGCTCGCGGTGGCCACGTGGAAGCGCATCATCACGACGGTCACGCCGCGCGTGCGGGCCCTGGCGGCGATCGGCGGCGTGTACCTCGAGCACGAGATGCTCCCCGAGGCGCTCGCGGCGCTGCGAGAGGCGTCGGAGGCCGAGCCGTCCAACCTCACCTACAAGAAGGACCTGGCCACGGCGCTGGAGCGCGCCAGGTCGTACCGTGAGGCGACCGCTCTCTGGGCGAGCCTGGCCGAGAAGGCCAGGCAGCAGGGGGACCTCGTGCTCGCGCGCGAGGTGCGGACCCACGTGGTGACGCTCTGGACGCTGGACCATGTTCTCGAGCAGCAGGTCCCGCGGCTCGCGGCGGCGTTCGATGGCCGGCCGCCGGACGCCGAGGCGGGCCGCACGCTGGCCGAGGTGCAGCTGCACCTGCGCAGACTGGCGGACGCGGAGTCGACCTTGCGCAGGGTCATCGCGGTGGCGCCCGGGGACGCCGACAGCTACCTGGCGCTCGAACGCGCGCTGGTGCAGGCGGGCAAGCTCGACGACGCGATCGGGGTCCTGTCGCGGCTCGTGCAGGTCGACCCGAAGCGAGCGCGCGAGAGCTACCAGCGCATGGCGCAGTACGCCCTCGAGGTCCACAAGGACGCCGACGCCATCGCGTATGCCGCCCGTGCCGTGGAGCTGAACCCCGACGACGCCGAGGGGCACCGGCGCCTGGGCGACATGTACCGATCGCGGCAGGACGCCGACCACGCCATCGTTGAATACCGGGCGGCCATCGCCAAGAACGACCGGCTCTTCCTCGTGTACTTCGAGCTCGCAGATCTGCTGCTCGCCCGCGGTGACGCCGACGAGGCCGACCGGCTCTTCCGCCGCGTCCTCCGGGGTACTCCCGACGAGGAGCTGGTCGCAAGGGCCGCGCGGATGTCGATGCAGATCAACCTCGGGAGCGGGACGCTCGCGTCGCTGGAGCAGGATCTCATCCCGCTTTCGCTCGGCAACCCGCAGAAGGCCGTGTACCGGCGTCTGCTCGTGGAGATGTACGGCAACCTGACGTTCGGCCTGGTGCAGCGGGTCCGTCACGGTTCGGGCAAGGACGAGGACGACGCCCGCGCCGCGCTGGCGAAGGTGGGCCAGCGGGCCGTGAAGCCGCTCCTGGACGCGCTCGCGGACGGGGACGGCGGGCAGCAGCGCGTGGCGATCGACGTGCTCGGGTACGTCGCGAACAGGAACGCGGGGCCTGCGCTCTTCGGGTTCGCGACGGGGAACGCCGACATGTCCCTGCGCCTGCGGGCGATGGTCGCGTGCGGAGTCCTGCGCGATCCGGGGCTCTTGCCCCGCTACGCCGCGCACTTGCTTCCTGGCGGGCGCGGGGGCGTGGAGCTGACGCCGACGGACGCCGTCGCCGTGGCTGCGGCGTGGGGGGTTGCGCGGATGAGGGACGCGCGTGCCCTGCCGCTGCTCCGGGCGCTGGCGAAGGCGGGCAGCCCGGAGATCCGCGCGCTCGCCGTGCTCGGCCTCGGCGCGCTCGACGACAGGGCTTTCGTCCCCATGCTGACCGCGATCGCTCGCGCGCTCGACGCCGGCGACGTCGCGCGCGCCGCGGCGGCCTATGCGCTGGGCGAGCTCGGGGCGACGGCAGCCACTCCGCTGCTCGTGACGCTGGCCGAGGAGGGGGACGCGCTGCCACGTCAGATGGCCCTCCTGTCCCTGGCGCGCCTCGCGAACGGGCGGGCGGCGCTGCCTGGCGGGAGCGGGGCGCAGGCGGCGATGGCGGACGCGGTGTTCGCGGGTGGCGACCCGGACAGCGCGCGTTCACGAGCCGTGAGCGAGTCGCTGCGAAGGGCGGGGGTGGCGGCCCTGACAATGCTGGCGGCGGGGGGCGGCGAGGCCACGCGTGCGGCTCGCGACAAGGGGGAGGTGTTCCCGGTCCCCGACGGCGCCGTCCACGTCGACGCGCTGTTGAACGGGCTGGTGCCGACCGGCTTTTCGGTCAAGGAGCGCGCCGCGGTGGTTGTCGTGTTCGCCGACCTCCTCGAGCGAGCGGCGAGGAGCGCGCTCCAGACCTCGAGCGAGCGCGGCAAGACGGTCCTGGATGCGCTGGCGGAGGGCAACGCGGCCCTCGAGCCGTTCCTCGGGCCGGGCGACGATCCGGCGACAGGCGCCGCGCGCGACAGGGTTCGCGCCCTCGTCAGGGGGCTCGAGCCGAGCATCCTCGCGCTCGTGCGGCATCCCGACGTGCGCCTCCGCACCCAGGCGGTCTCCATCCTCGCGGCCTCCGACTCGGACGGCGCCATCTCCGCCCTCGTCGACGCCACCGGGGACGTCGATGAGGCGGTCGAGCGCGTCGCCCTGGCCGCCCTCGGCACCCGAGCGTCGCACGCGACCGCGTTCGCTCAGGCGGCCGCGACGCGCGTCCTGACCGAGCATCCGTCATGGTCCCTGCGGGTGCTGGCCGCAGAGGCCCTGGGGAGGCTCGGGAGCCTGTCGCGGGACGGCTCGCCCGCGGCGGCGGACGATCTCGCTCGAGCCGCCGAGCACGATCCTTACGCGCTCGTTCGGGAGGCCTCGCTTCGAGCGCTCGCGAAGGTCGACCGCGTCGCGGCGACCGTCGTGGCGCGTCGACTGGAGGTGAACGACCCCGAGCCTCACGTGCAACAGACCGCGCGCGCGGTCGCCAACGCCGCCGACGTCGTCGACGCGCCTCGCTAGGCCTTGCCATGTCCAGTCCGAAGCTCCCTCCGTTCCTGCCCGCCGCCTCGCTCCTCGTGCTGTCGCTGGCAGCTGGTTGCCATGACCTGTCCAGCTACTCGACCGACACCTCGGAGCAGTACGTGGGCTGCGTCATTCCTGCGAGCTTCGTGCTGGCTGGAGTCTCCCCCGCGACGCAGCTCTGCCTGACGCTCGACGGCAGCCATCTCGAGGACGCGCCGGGCACGATCTCGTCCAGTGACGGCCGCTTCCAGTCGACACCGCTGCGCCCCATCCCGCAGCTCTGGAGCGACTCGCTCTCCACGTTCACGTTCGGTGAAGGGCACACGAAGGACCTCCTCTACATGGCGACTCCGCGGGCCGATGCGGGCGTGCCGGGCGACGTCACGGTCGTCGTCTCCCTCATGGTCGGACGAAGCGTCGAGGTGCGCCTGCTCCGGGGCGCGCCGCCGGTCGCGTCTGCCGATGGATCCGCGCCGCCTGCGGCGAGCAACATCTTCGCGGTCTTCCCGCTCACGCTCCAGCAAGGTGGCTGCGCGTCGCTCAGCGCCGTCCACTGCACGCCCGACGCTCAGTGAGCCAGCCATGAAGGTGCTCGGCATCGAGTCGTCCTGCGACGAGACCGCCGCCGCCGTCGTCACCGGCGACGGACACGTGCTGAGCGATGTCGTCCACAGTCAGGTCAGCCTCCACGCCGAGCACGGCGGCGTCGTCCCCGAGCTGGCCTCGCGCGATCACCTCCGCAACGCGGGTCCGGTCGTCAGGGCAGCGCTCTCCCGCGCGTCTGTGACCCTCGCCGACCTGGATGCCGTCGCCGTCACCCATCGCCCCGGACTCGTCGGTGCGCTGCTGGTGGGTGTCCAGGTGGCGAAGGGGCTCGCGTGGGCGGCCGACAGACCGCTCTTTGGCGTCGATCACCTGATAGGTCACATCCTCTCGATCTTCCTCGTGCGTGGAGACCCGTCCGAGCCGCGGCGCCTGCCCGCGTTCCCGTTTGTCGCCCTGCTCGTCTCCGGCGGGCACACCGCCCTGTACCGCGTCGAGGCTCCCTCCGCCGACGCGATCGTCGAGCTCGGCGCCACGCGTGACGACGCGGCCGGAGAGGCGTTCGACAAGGTCGGCAAGCTGCTCGGGCTCGGTTATCCCGGCGGCCCACGCATCGACCAGCTCGCCCGGACAGGAGACCCGAAGGCGATCGCGCTCTCGTCCCCCATGGCCCAGAGGGACTCCCTGGAGTTCAGCTTCTCCGGGTTGAAGACGCAGGTCGCGCAGTGGGTCGCGCGCGAGGGGACGCCGGAGGGGCAGCGCCTCGCCGACCTCTGCGCCTCGTTCCAGGCCACCGTCACCCAGACGCTCGCGAGCAAGCTCGTGCGCGCCGCGGAGCGCGACGGCATCCCACGCGTGGTCATCGGCGGTGGCGTGGCAGCCAACCGCGAGCTGCGGGAGCGCGTCACCGACCTCGCCGCCAGGCGGGGCCTCCAGGCCTTCGTGCCCGAGGTGGCGAGCTGCACCGACAACGCCGCGATGATCGCCTACACCGGCGCGCTCCGCGCCCGCGACGGGGGGGCGGGAGACGGCTGGGACCTCGTCGCGACCAGCGCGACGGTCCTGCCTCGCAGCACGCGCAAGGGACGCGGTGCGAGGTGAGCACGGCGCCGTCACCGCCGCGAGGTGACTCCCACGAGGAGCGAGCGGACGGTGCGACCGGCCCCCGCCTGTCTCGCAGGTCGCGGGCGGCGCTGCTCGCGATCGACCTGCTGGCTGCCGTCGCCTATTCGCTGACGGCTCCTCGCTGGATACTCGGCGGGGACAACGGCGAGTTCTCGACTCTCTACGCGACGGGTGGGATCGCACATCCACCTGGCTACCCGACGCTCGTGCTGTGGCTCAGGCTGTGGCACTGGCTCCCTGTCGTCCCGGCGGCCTACGGTGCCGCGCTGGCGACCGTCGTTCTCGGGGTCGCGGGTGTCTGGATGCTGCAGCGCGCGTGCCTCGCCTGGGGGGCGTCGGCCGGCGCGACCGCCCTGGCGTCCGCTGCGTACGCGTTCTCGCCCGTGGCCTGGAAGATGAGCTGCCACGCGGAGGTCATCGCGATGAACGCGCTGTTCGCGGCCGCGATCCTGGCGCTGTCCGGGCCGAGGGCCCGCGTGGAGGCGAGCCGCCGCGCCGTCGCGCTCGGCCTGGTGGCGGGGACGGCGGTCGCGGCCCATCAGTCCATCGTGCTCCTCGCGCCGATCGGGCTCCTCGCGGCCGCGCGCGCCGTTCGCGACTCTCGGCGGCCGTGGCGCGCCACGCTTGCGGCCAGCCTGGCGCTGCTCGTGGGCGTCGTCGTGCCCTATGTCTACGTCTACGTCGTCGCCCGGACGGGCGACCTGCGAACGACGCCGATGTGGATCGACGCGCCGACCCTCGACGGCCTCCTCGCGCTCTTCCGTCGCGCCTCCTACGGCACGCTGTCGCTGTCGAACCTCCCGCTGCGCAGCCATCCTCTCGGCAACCTGTGGCTCTTCTTCCGGGGCGCGATGCGGCAGACGCTGGGCTTGCCAGCCGTCGTCCTTCTTGCCGGCGCCTTCGCCCTGGCGCGAGGAAGACACGGCACGCTCGACGTGCGCGCACGGCGCTCGCTCGCTGCGCTCGTCGCCTCCTTCGTGCTCGCGGGTCCGGTGTTCATCGCGTGCTTCAACCTCCCGTTCGAGGGGGCGGCGCCGACCGTCGTGGAGCGATTCTACCTGCTGCCCGAGGTCGTCCTGACGGTGCTCGGTGCGCTGTCGCTCGACGTGCTGGTCCCGTGGCTCCTCGCGAGGGACGGGTGGACCGCGGCGCTGACGGTGCAGCTGTCGCTCACCACCGGGATCCTGACCGTGCCCGAGGTGCTCGAGCACAACCGGCCCACCGTCGCCCTCTACATCGAGAACACGCTGCGCGCCGCGCCGGACCACGCGATCATCGTGGGGACGGGCGACCACCGATGGGGCGGGTTCATGTACGCGCGTTACGTGCTGCACCTGCGGCCTGACGTCGTCTGCGTCGTCCCCGCCATGATGAGGCAGGTCTGGTACCGGCGCGATCTGGAGGCGACGCTCGGCGTATCGTTCGAGACGCCGGAGCACGGAGCGGTCGGGCCGGAGGCCTTCATGGCGCGCCTGCTCGCGACGGGGCGCCCCGTCCTCTACACGGACTGGCCTGCGCCTGCCGTGGAGAAGACCCGGCACTACAGCGTCGGGACCTTGATGCGGGTGCTGCGCGATGTCGAGGCGCCGCCTCTCCCGCCTGCGCTCGAGTCGATGAACCTCGAGGTCTTCTCCCGGTACGCCCTGGAGCCTACGCCCCCTCGGGACCCGCACGGCTGGGGCTACGGGCTGCAGGTCGACTATGCGCGGGCCTGGGGCGAGCTCGGCGAGGCGTACGGGCGTGACGGCGACGTCGCGAAGGAGCAGGAGTCCTACCGGCGTGCGGCTCGCTTCGCGCCGTGGCTCGTGTCGAGGCAGTGAGACGGGTCATCGACCGTCGCAGGCGACACCACGCGACGTCCTCGTGACGTGGGCCAGGATCTCCCCGCTGGCGTTCGCGTTGCGGCAGAACCCGGTGCCCGACGGTCGCTCCCAGCGCGCGCGCACCACGACGTCACCGCACGGGGCAGGGGCGAGCGTGGTGTGCGCCAGGTTGTCGTCCTCCACGACGAACCTCGGGTGGCTGCTCGAGAGCAGCTGGATCCTCCCGATGCCGACGTCCAGGCCGGGCGGCGGTTCCGCCTCCGACACGGGGACGGTGAAGTCGATGGCGCACGGCTCGAAGTGTGCGACCAGCGTCGCCGAGGACGACCAGTCGGCGACGAAGCCGCGGTCACGCCACAGCGCGAGGTCGCCCGGGAGCGCGCCGAGCACCACCACCTCGTCGTACAGGACGCCGAAGGCCGCGAGCTCGCTCTCGACCTCGTTGCGGAACGCGAGGTCACGGGTGAACGCCTGTCGCACGAAGGCCCTGGCGTAGTGCTCCAGATTCGGTGTCGGACGCGAGCCAGGGCGCGCCTCGAAGGCGTCGATGGCCGGGTTGCCCGCGAAGAGACGATCCGGGACGCCACCCAGAGCGACCGCGTAGAGCGCCCCCATGTGGTGGAGCAGGTTCGTGAGGGGGACCTCGGCGTGCACGTAGTCGTAGGTCGACGACTCCGTCGGCCGGAGGGCGACGGTCAGGACCTGGCTGGCTATGTGTACCTTCGTGTCGAGTCCCGCGATCGCGTCCGGGCAGAGCGCCGCGAGGCGACGGTGGAACGGGTAGGTGAGACCGAGCCAGAGCGTCGCGGACGCGAAGAGCGCGATCGGGGCGACCCTCTGGAGGCGTCCCGAGAGCCTCTCGACGGGCAGGACGACGAGCGCGAGCGCCACGCCGAGCGGGATGAAGCGCTGCGAGAAGAACTGCCAGCCTGGGATCTGGTAGGGGGCCAGCGCGGCAAGGAGGAGCAGGAGCACGGCCGCCACGCCGAGGCCGCGATCCGCGGAGTCGGTCCGGGAACGGCAAGCGCGGACGGCGCCGACGATGGACGCCGCCAGGACCGCGAGCGTGACGACGACCGCTCGCCCGATCGGGCCGGGCGCGATGGTCCGGGGGAAGGTGGCGACGACGTCCCGCCAGGGGAGGCGGGCGAAGTCGTGCGCGTAGGACGTTGACGCTGCGGTCCGCGACACCCACACGCATGCAGCGAGGACCCCCGCCGCCGGGAGTCCCGTGAGCGCGACCTTGGCGGCCTCGGCGAGCCGCTTCCCCCGGGGGCTGCGGGCGACGCAGAGCAGAAGCACGGCTCCGCCGGTGAGGATGGCCCCGAAGACGTGAGCGACCGCTTGAGTGAGGAGCAGCAGCGCGACGGCGACGCGTCCCGTCCAGGTGACCTCCCGCAGCCGGACCACGAGCGCGAGGATGAAGAGGCCGAGGGCGCTGGAGACCACGAACGGCCAGAGGCCAAAGTAGAGCCCCCACGACAGCGCGAGGGGGAAGCCAAGGAGTCCCAGCGCCCAGCGCTCGCTCCGGAGCGCGACCACGAGGGCCATGAAGCCCCAGGCGGAGGCGAGCAGGACGAGGCTCAGCGCGACCTGCAGGCCGCGCTCCCAGCCGAGCCAGGCCTCGAAGGGCCCGTAGACCGCGCTGATGCCGCGTGATGCGAACTGGAGCGTCGGGACGAGCGCGTCACGGTAGGGCGTGCCGTGGTCGCT
>Ga0181517_10005310_pt1 | contig 11426 bp, 9 predicted proteins | sample PEATcosm2014_Bin_31_FD_119748 | JGI IMG/M metagenome (GOLD analysis project Ga0181517, IMG submission 119748) | Peatland microbial communities from MTU Mesocosm Facility, Houghton, MI, USA - PEATcosm2014_Bin01_30_metaG | ecosystem: Environmental > Terrestrial > Soil > Wetlands > Peat | place... | reverse complement strand
GGCGATCGAGGTCGCCAGCGAACACCCCGCGCGCGTATCCGGAATCAGCACGACCTTCTCCGGATTCATCAGCTTGGCGGTCTCGGCCATGAAGTGAACGCCAGCCATCACGACGACGCGCGCTTCGATCTTCGTCGCCGCCTTGGCGAGCGCCAGGCTGTCGCCGACGACGTCGGCGACGCAGTGGTAGATCTCCGGCGTCATGTAATTGTGGGCGAGAACGACCGCGTCGCGCTCGCGCTTGAGGCGCAAGATCGCCTCGATGTCGGGCGCGTAGGCCGACCATTCGATCCGCGGGATGACGCGACTGACCCGCGGGTAGAGAGCCTCGAGATCGAAGTCCTGCGCGCGAACGTTCATTTTATTCTCATAATGAGCATATCCCGGCGCTTATTCTTAGTGTGATAATAAGGGCGCGTCAAGCGTCGTTCGCCGACGGGCCGCGCGCTCGGCGCGGTCAAGGTCCGCAAAGCAATAGGTCGGGCCGCCGGCGGTCGTCAGGCGGCGCCTCCGCCGTAAGGCGACCCGGCTATGTCACGCCTTGGCGATCGGCAGTTTCGTCCCGGCGACGGCTCGCTCTTCTTTCACCGCCTCGCGGAAGCGGAAGGCCTTGGCCGGGCGCCCCCCTGTTTCGGCGACCACGTCGCCAGTCTCCTCGACCAGTTGCTGCTGCTCGATCAGGCGGCGAAAGTTCGGCTTGTGCAGGTTCACGCCGGCGATCGCCTCGACGCAGCGCTGTAGCTGCAGCAGCGTAAAGGCCGGCGGCATCAGCTCGAAGACGACTGGGTTGTATTTGATCTTGGCGCGCAGGCGGGCGATCCCGGTGGCCAGGATCCGCCGATGGTCGGCGACCATGGCCCGGCCGAGCCCGTTAGCGCCACGGACCGAGGGGTCCGCCTCGGACACAAGGCCAGCCTCATGAAGCAGTTCGTACCGCTGCAGCGCAAGCTCTTCGTTCCAGCGCCGACCACTTAGGCCAAAGGCGATTTCCGCGCGGGTTTTGCGGCTTTCCTTCATCAGACGCGAGCCGCCGGCTGAGATCCACTGCTTCAGCTTTGGCGCGATCGACGCCTCGACCGACTGCGCTGCGCTCTGGCGCCGGTCCTCCCAGGGGAAATGGTCGTACCAGCGGCGCCAACCCGCTCCGGCGACCGCCGCCGCTTCCGCCTCCGCGCGCGTCAGGCCGAGATAGCTGATCGAGATCCGACGCCCGGCGTCGGCGCCCTCGCCGCGTTCGCGGTCGGCGAAGGTGTAGAGCTGCTCGAGATAGCCGAGCGCATGGCCTGTCCGCTGCTCCACCCAGGCGCGCAGTCCGGATTGGAGCGAGCGATGCGCGACCTCGAACGGACCTGACGGCAGCGCGTCGCCCGCTTCGACCGTCATGACCATCGGGTCTCCGTTCGGCACGGCGACGATCACGGCGATCAGCTCCGCCGAAACACTCCCGGTCGGAGCGTCATGAGTTGTCTTCGCGGACATTCGAGTCAATTGATGAAGCGCCGCGACAACTTAGAGGCGAGGCTGACCATTTGGTCAAGCCGATCCGCCTCCGAGCTTCAGGATCGGGGGAGACTAAAGAACTCCAACTTATGAGCTTGCACCCGACGCCGGACCGCGCGGACCGGAAGATAGGAGGCAGGGTCGAGTTCAACTCGACGCCGGTCGCAACGGAATCGAGCGCGGAACCGCGCTGACTATTCTCAACGCGCGTCGCCGCCTCGGCTTTCACCCCTTTTCGCGCGCCGCCTTGAACGCGAACACGCCCGTGCGCTTGATCTCGGCGTCTTCGAGCGCGCGCGGGGTCGGGACGGAATATTCGGCGACGCACTCGAGCCGGTCGAGGGCGAGATAGCTGCGGCGCGGATCGCCGACGAGCACCAGCGCGCCGCGCCGCGCGAGGCCTTCGAGCCAAGCGAAGACCGCCGCCGCCATGTCGCGCTCGTAGGCGACGTCGCCGGCCAACACGACGTCCCAGCCGCGGTCCGTTCCGATCACGTCTTCTGACAGCACGTCGACGGCGACGCGGTTCTCGCCGGCGTTGAGCGCGATCGCGGCCTGGGCGAACGGATCGATCTCGCTCGCCTCGACTTTCGCCGCGCCGGCGAGCGCGGCGGCGATCGCGACGATCCCCGAACCGGAGGCGAAGTCGAGCGCGCGCCGGCCGGCGACGCGGCCGGGATGATCGCCGATCCAGCGCGCCAGCGCCTGTCCGCCCGCCCAGGCGAAGGCCCAGAACGGCGGCGGCAGGCCGGAAGCCTGCAGCTCCGCCTCGGTCCTGGTCCACAGCTCGACCGCTTCGTCGGCGAGATGGAGCCGCATCTCGGGCGCGAGCGGCGGAGCGAGCAGCCGGGTGTTGGCGCGGATGAAGGCCGTGCGCTCTTCGGCCGGGGCCGGCGCGCCCGCCGTCGCCGCCGTCACGGATGCCAATGCAAGGCGGAGACCAAGGTGAACAGGCGGCGCGCGGTCACCTCGTCGATCTCCACCTTGTCGGCCAGGCGCGCGGCGAGCAGCCCAGCGCCCTCGTTGTGCAGCGCTGTCCGGGCGCGGTCCATTTCCTGGATCTGGCGCGGGCCGGCGCTGCGAATCGCCGTGTAATAGTTTTCGCAGACGTTGAAGTAGTCCTTCAGCAGCGGCCGGAACGACGTCATCGACACCGCAAACTCGACGACCGGAGCGCCAGCGCTGGTGCGCACTTCGAAAGTGAGTCGCGAATCCACCTGAGCGATGCGAAGGCTGTAGGGCCCGTCGTCGCGGCCGCGCACGCCGAAGCGATTGTCCTCGATCAGGTCGAACACCGCGGCCGCGCATTCATGGTCGCGGTCGGCAAGTCCGCGCGGAATCGACTTCTCGTCGAACTTCACTTCCGCCAGCCGGTTGCGGTCGGGCTGGGCCTCGTCGTTCACGTCGCGCCGTCCCGCCCCAGACGCAGCGCCACCGATCGCGCGTGGGCGGTGAGGCCCTCGGCCTCGCCGAGCGTCACCGCCGCCGGTCCGAGCGTCGCCAGCGATCGCGCGTCGCATTTGAGGATCGACGTGCGCTTGACGAAGTCATAGACGCCGAGCCCCGAGGAGAAGCGCGCTGAACGCGACGTCGGCAGCACGTGGTTCGAGCCGCCGACGTAGTCGCCGATCGCCTCGGGCGTATGCGGCCCGAGGAAGATCGCGCCGGCGTTGGCGATCGCCGCCGACAGCGCTTCGGCGTCGCGGGCGATGATCTCGAGATGCTCGGGCGCGATGCGGTCGATCAGCGCCGGCGCGGCGGAAAGCTCGGCGACGAGAATGATCGCGCCGTAGTCGCGCCAGCTCGCGCCGGCGATCGCGGCGCGCGGCAGGTCGGCGAGCTGCGCTTCGACCGCGGCGGCGACGTCGCTCGCCAGGCGCGCGTCGTCGGTGACGAGGATCGACTGCGCCGCCTCGTCGTGTTCGGCCTGAGCGAGAAGGTCGGCCGCGACGAACTCGGCGTCGGCGCTGGCGTCGGCGAGCACGACGACCTCCGACGGGCCGGCGATCATATCGATGCCGACGACGCCGAACACCCGCCGCTTGGCCGCCGCGACATAGGCGTTGCCGGGGCCGACGATCTTGGCGACCGGCGCAATGCTCTCGGTTCCGTAGGCGAGCGCGGCGATCGCCTGGGTGCCGCCGACGCGGTAGATTTCGCTCACGCCGGCGATCTTGGCCGCGGCGAGCACCAGAGGATTGAGCCTGCCGTCGGGCGTCGGCACGACCATGGCGAGGCGGCGGCAGCCGGCGACCGCCGCCGGCGCGGCGTTCATGATCACCGATGACGGATAGCTCGCCGCGCCGCCAGGCACATAGAGGCCGACCGCGTCGATCGCCCGCCAGCGCCAGCCGAGCTGGACGCCCAGGTGGTCGACGAACGAAACGTCGCCGGGAAGCTGGCGGCGGTGATAGGCGAGCACCCGCTCGTGGGCGAGCTCCAACGCGTCCAGCGCCTTGCGATCGCAGGCGTCGAACGCCGCCTCGATCTCGGCCGGCGCGATGCGGAAGCCCGAGCGCGACAGGTCGACGCGATCGAAGCGCAACGTGTAGTCGATCAGCGCCGCGTCGCCGCGCGCCCGCACGTCGGCGATGATCGCGGCGACCGCTGCGTCGACGTCGACCGACGCCTCGCGCTTCGCGGCAAGCAGGGAGCGAAACCGCGGCTCGAACTCCGCGGCGCGCATATCGAGAGTGACCGCCATGACAAGCTCCGCGGCCGCGCCTCTAAAACGACTCGGCGCGGGTCAGCGCGTGGCCAGGACATTCCTGCGCCGGGCGCCGCGGGCCGACGTCGACGAGCTCGGCTTCGAGGCATTCGACCTCGAGCCGCACCAATGCGCCGTCGGCGAAAGCGAGCAGCACCATGCCCGAGGGCGCATCGGTCATCTCGAACGTCACCGCCAGCAGATTGAGCACCCGCGTTTCGTCGCCTTCATCGAGGCCGAGATGCGACACCCTCAGCACCCGATCGAACCGCAGCACCGAGCCGATGCGTTCGGCGCGGCCCTCTTCCGCGCCCACCCAGTCATAGCGCATGCCGCTGACCAGGAATCGCTTCTGGTCCGGCAGCCAGCGCAAGTCGGCGCGCCGCAGGCAGGTGTCCTGGGCCTGGGCGGAGATCACCCCGAGGCCTTCGCGATCGAGCGCGATCAGCTTGAGTTTGTCGAGCGTTTGCGTCATCGCCTCAGCCCGAAATGCGCTCGATGTCGGCGCCGCAGGCGGAGAGCTTCTGCTCCAGCCGCTCGAAGCCGCGATCGAGATGATAAACGCGATTGACTGTCGTTTCGCCGTCGGCGGCGAGCGCGGCGATCACCAGCGAGACGGACGCGCGCAGGTCGGTCGCCATCACTGGGGCGCCGAGCAGCCTGTCGACGCCCTCGACCACCGCCGTGTCGCCGTCGAGCTTGATGCGGGCGCCGAGCCGCGCCAGCTCCTGGACGTGCATGAAGCGGTTCTCGAAGATCGTCTCGGTGATGCGCGAGACGCCGCGGGCGCGCGTCATCAGCGCCATGAACTGCGCCTGCAGGTCGGTCGGGAAACCGGGGAACGGCGCGGTCGAAATGTCGACCGGGCCGATGCCGGCGCCGTTGCGCGCGACGCGCACGCCGCGATTGTCGCTCGAGACCTTCGCCCCGGCGCTCGACAGCGCGTCGAGCGCCTCCTGGAACAGGTCGGGGCTGACGCCTTCAAGTAGGATGTCGCCGCCGGTCATCGCCACTGCGGTCGCGTAGGTGCCCGCTTCGATGCGATCGGGCAGCACGCGATGACGTGCGCCGTTGAGCCGCGCGACGCCGGCGACCTCGATCGTCGAGGTCCCCGCGCCTTTGATCCGCGCGCCCATCTTGACCAGGCAATCGGCGAGGTCTTTGACCTCCGGCTCGCGCGCCGCGTTGGCGATCAGCGTCGAGCCATGCGCTAGCGCCGCCGCCATCATCGCCACATGGGTGCCGCCGACGGTCACCTTGGGAAAGTCGATTTCCGCGCCCTTGAGGCCTTTGGGCGCCTTGGCGACGACGTAGCCGCCCTCGATCGCGATCTCGGCCCCGAGCTTTTCCAGCGCCATCAGCAGGAGATCGACCGGGCGGGTGCCGATCGCGCAGCCACCGGGCAGCGACACGCGCGCTTCGCCAACGCGCGCGATCAGCGGCGCGATGACCCAGAAGCTCGCGCGCATGCGCGACACGAGCTCGTAGGGCGCGGTGGAATCGACGATCGTCTTGGCGCGCAGATGGGCGGTCTGGCCGGCGGTCGCCCCTTCGCCCGCCCGCTTGCCGTCGACCGAGTAGTCGACGCCGTGGTTGCCGAGGATGCGCACGAGCTGGCTGACGTCGGCGAGCCGCGGCAGGTTCTCCAGGGTCAGCGTCTGGTCGGTCAACAGCGAAGCGATCATCAGCGGCAGCGCGGCGTTCTTCGCCCCGGAAATCGGGATCGAACCCTGAAGCTTGGCGCCGCCGCGGATTTGGATGCGATCCATTCGTTCTTCCTTTCGCGGGCCCCGCGCTCAGCGGTCCGGTTCGTCATTCGCCTGTTGCGGCGGCGCGGACGACGCCGCCGTTTCGGCCGCCGCCTGCCGACCGCGCCGCTGCGCCTTGCGGCGCTTCAAATTCTCCCGCAGGGCTGCGGCAAGCCGCTCGCGCCGCCGCCGATCTTCGTCCCCCGCACTTGCCCGAGCCATGCCGTTTCGCCCGCCGACTGCGCGCTAGATAGGCTGCCGAGGCAGGCCCGGCAAGACAAAAGCCCCCTCGCCGCCGCCCAAACCTACCCCGCCTTCTCGATCAGACTCTTCGCCGCCGCCCGCGCGGCGCCGGTGACCTCGGCCCCGGCGAGCATGCGGGCGATCTCCTCGCGCCGGGCCGAGGCGTCGAGCGCCAGCACTTGGGTCGCAACCCGTTCGCCCTTGCCGACGTCGTTCTTGACGATCCGGAAATGCTGGTTGGAACGCGCCGCGACCTGCGGCGCGTGGGTGACGGCCAGCACCTGCGCTTTGACGGCGAGCCGAGCGAGCCGCAGGCCGATCGCATCGGCGACCGCGCCGCCAACGCCGCTGTCGACCTCGTCGAACACCAGGGTCGGCGCGGTGTCGCGCTCGGCGAGCGACACCTTCAGGGCGAGCAGGAAGCGCGCGAGCTCGCCGCCGGAGGCGACCTTCATCAGCGGACCGGGGCGGGAGCCGGGGTTGGTCTGGACGGTGAACTCGGCGCGGTCGTAGCCGTCGGGCGAGCCTTGCGAATCGTCGCGCTTGAGCGCCACGGCGAAGCGCGCCCGTTCGAGCTTGAGCGCCGGCAGCTCGGCGTTGACCGCGGCCTCCAACGCGCGCGCGGCGGCGGCGCGGGCGCTCGACAGCGCCTCTGCGGCGCGGGCGTAAAGGGTGGCGGCGGCGCGCGCCTCGGCCTCGAGCGCGACGATGCGAACTTCGCCCGCTTCGAGCGCGGCGACCTCGTCGGCGTATTTGCGCGCAAGAGCGGGCAGATTGTCGACCGTCGTCGCGTGCTTGCGCGCCATGCCGCGCAGCGCGAACAGGCGCTCTTCGCATTTCTCGAGTTCGCGCGGGTCGAAGTCGCAGGCGGCGAGCGCCGACTCGACCGCCTGGGTGGCGGCCTCGAGCGCCTCCATCGCCTCGTCGAGCGCCTGGACGCTCGGCTCGATCAGGCCCGGCGCTTGCGGCAGACGCCGCTGCAGCCGGCGCGATATCGCCGACAGAACGGGCAGGATCGCCGAATCGCCGGAGAGATTTTCGTGCGCTTCGCGAATGTCGGCGGCGACCTTCTCGCCCTGCATCATGCGCTGGCGGCGATCGGCGAGCGCCGCTTCCTCGCCCGGCTGGGCGTCGAGCGCGGTCAGTTCCTCGTGGGCGTGGCGGGCGTAATCGGCGGCGGCGCGCGCGGCGGCGACGCGGGCGCGTTCCGCTTCGAGTTCGGACTCGGCGCGGCGAAGGGCGGCGAAGGCCGAACGCGTCGCTTCGACCAGCGCGCCATGGCCGCCATAGGCGTCGACCAGGGCGCGGTGAGTCGAGGCGTCGAGCAGCGCGCGCTCGTCGTGCTGGCCGTGGATCTCGACCAGGCCGGCGGCGACGGCGCGCAGGGTCTGGGCGCTGACGCTCTGGTCGTTGACGAAGGCCCGGGTGCGCCCGTCGGCGAGCTGGATCCGCCGCAGGATCAGTTCGCCGTCGGCGCGTACGCCTTGATCGGCGAGCGCGGCGAAGACCGGGTGATCAGGCGCCAAGTCGAAGCTCGCCGTCACCTGCCCCTGCGCTTCGCCGTGGCGGGTCAGCGCGCCGTCGCCGCGCGCGCCAAGCGCGAGCGACAGGGCGTCGAGCAGGATCGACTTTCCCGCCCCGGTTTCGCCGGTGAGAATTGTGAGGCCGTCGGCGAACTCAAGGTCCAACTGATCGATCAACACGATGTCGCGGATCGAGAGCCGGGCGAGCATGGGCTTGGGCCTTGGCCCCTCAGGAAGGAACGACGACGTGATAGAGCTTGGAAATCCAGGACTGCTGGTTTTCCTTCGGCGACAGGCCGCCGTTCTTCAGCAGATTGTAAGCGTCCTTGTACCACTCGCCGTCGGGGAAGTTATGGCCGAGCACGGCGGCGGCGGTCTGCGCTTCGTCGGCGATGCCGAGGCCGAGATAGGCCTCGACCAGGCGGTAGAGCGCCTCTTCCGAATGTCGGGTGTTCTGGTAGCTGGTCAGCACGTTGCGAAAGCGATTGATCGCCGCGGTGTAGTTGCGCCGGTTGAGGTAGAAGCGGCCGACCGACATCTCCTTGCCGGCCAGCTGATCCATCGTCACCTGGACCTTGTATTTCGAGTCCTCGACATACTCGGAGTTGGGATAGTCCCTCACCACCTGCTGGAAGGCGGAGAGCGCCTTGGCGGCGCGCTCCTGATCGCGGGAGATGTCAGGGATCTGCCGGTAGTACGAACTCGCCTCGAGATAGAGCGCGTAAGCCGCCTCCTGCGACTTGGGATAAAGCTTGACGTAGCGCTCCGCCGACGTTTCGGCGCTGTCGAAATCGCCGCTCTGGTACTGGGCGTAGGTCGTCATCAGCAGGCCTTTGCGCGCCCAGTCCGAATCGGGGAACTTTTCGCCGAGGCTGGTGAATTTTTTGGCCGCGTCCTGCGGCGCGCCGTTGGCGAGCTGGGCGAGACCCTGGTCATAGGCCTTGCTCGCCGGAACGTCGGGCTCGATCACCATCTTGTACTTCTCGCCTTCCCATGGCCACTGGAAGTCGCCAATCCCCGAACAGGCGGCGAGCGCGACCGCCGCGCCAGCGAGCAGCAGCGCACGCGCGCACCAAGCGAGGACGGTTGCGCGGGAAATCGGAGCGGCGGGTGTCATGCGGCGGACTCGGACCTTGCGTGACGCAAAAGGAGGAACAGCGGCGCTGTTTACCTCACTGCGCGTCGCAGCGCCACCGGGACGCTTGCCCGGCGCGCGACGGGCGCATTAGAGGATTGGATTGTGGCGGCAGGGCGCCGAACGCCCAAGCTGCGGCGTGATTGGCCGCCTCAATCTGCGTTGGCGGCGTAGGCGGTGACGACCCGGCCGATCGGGCCTGCGCCGAGCGCGTAAGTCTTGCGCGCCGCGCCGTCGACGATCTCGAAGGCCTTGCGGTCGGCGAACAGAGCCGACAGCATCATTGCGTTGATCTTGTGTCCCGGACGGTAGGAGCGGTAGCAGCCGACGATTGGGGCGCCGGCGAGCGCGAGGTCGCCAACCGCGTCGAGCGCCTTGTGACGAACGAATTCGTCAACGTAGCGCAGGCCCTCGGGATTGAGGATCGCATCGCCGTCGAGCGCGATCGAATTCTCCAGCGACGAGCCAAGCGCAAACCCGGCCTGCCACAGCTTTTTGACGTCGTTGACGAAGCCGAAGGTGCGGGCGCGGGCGATGTCGCGGCGGAACACCGGCGGGTCAACGTCGAAGGCGCGCCGCTGGCGGCCGATGGACGGCGCTTCGAAGTCGATCTCAATATCGAGCCTGAGGCCGCGGCCGCCCGGCGCCAGTTCGGCGTAAGCCGGCCCGCATTCGACCCGCACCGGCCGCACGACGCGAATGACGCGACGCAACCGTCCCTGACGGGCGAGGCCGACCGAGTCGATCGCCGCCACAAACGGCGCCGCCGACCCGTCCATGATGGGCATTTCCGGCCCGTCGATCTCGACCAGCGCATTGTCGACGCCGAGGCCGGCGAGCGCCGCCATCAGGTGCTCAACCGTGGCTACCGCAGCGCCGGTCGAATCGCCGAGCACGGTGCACAAAGCGGTCTGGGTGACGTTGGACCATTTCGCCTCGATGAGGCGCTCGCGCCCATTCGGCAGGCCGGTGCGCAGAATGACGAGGCCGGAATCGACATCGGCGGGATGAAGGATGACGCGCGCGGGCGCCGCTGAATGAACGCCGAAGCCGCTGATCTCGACCCGGTCGCGAAGCGTCGTCTGCAAACCCAATTTCATGCAGTCATCGTCCCCACGCTCGCAGCCTGCCGGTTCTGTTCGTTCGACGAACCCGACGTCTATCGCGTCGCTCGCTCCGGCGGACCTGCGCTTACGACGTTTCCGTCAGCTCAATGTCAGCCGCGCGGCAATTTAGTTGCGCCCTCGCGCACGGCCAAATCACCTTTCGTGTACGAAAGTTACACATCTGATAAACCATGATTCATCTAACTATAACAATATCTTATGGAATGATTTGACGGCGCGGCAAGCACGCCGGCGCCGCAACGGAAAACGGCCGCGGCGATCGCCGCGGCCGTCGAATTTTCAATTCGCCGATTCGCTCAGTTGGATTGCCGGCGCAAAAACGCTGGAATCTCAAGCTGATCGTCTTCGAGCGAAGCGGGCCGGACTGGGGCGCGGCCGTGCGGGTCGAGTTGACCCTGGACGGGACGCGGAGCGGCGGGTCGGGGTTGCGGACGACCGTATTCGGCATGCACCGCGGCGGCGGTCGGCCGCGGCGGGGCGAGCGGAACTGCGGGCGCGGGGATCGCGCGAGGCGCCGGAACGTCGTCCTCGTGGCGGCTGACGCCGAAAGCGGCGAGCTTTTCCAGCAGCGACCGGCGGCGCGTCTCGACCGGCGGCGAAGCGCTGGGCGCTTCGCCGCGGTGGGCGCGCAACTGGTTCTGGGCGATCGGCGGCAGTTCCTCGATCTGCGGCATGCGCGGAGCGCGCAGCGCCGGTTGTTCGGGCGCAGGCGGAATGAACTCGCGCTCGATCATTTCCTCTTCGCGCGCCGGCTCCGGCGGCTGGACGTAAGCGGTTGCGCGCGGCGCGGCTGGCCTGATCTCGACGTCGTCGAGCGCCGAGGCGGCGATCGGCGCCGGCTCGACCGGCTCTTCCGGCGCGATTGCGGCAGGCAACGGGCGCGGCGGAACGACGCGCGCGCGGGCGGCGGCTTCCGCGCGCGGCGGCGCGCCGACCGGTTCGATCTGGTCGATCGTCGCTTGGTCGATGCCGGTGGCGACGACCGAGACCCGGACGACGCCGTCGAGCGCCGAGTCGAAGGTGGCGCCGAGGATGATGTTGGCCTCCTCGTCGACCTCCTGGCGGATGCGGCTCGCCGCCTCGTCGACTTCGTATAGTGTGAGGTCGTTGCCGCCGGTGATCGAGATCAGCAGGCCGCGGGCGCCCTTCATCGAGGTTTCGTCGAGCAGCGGATTGGCGATCGCCGCCTCGGCGGCCATCACCGCCCGGCGCTCGCCGCTCGCTTCGCCGGTGCCCATCATCGCTTTGCCCATCTCGCCCATAATCGAGCGAACGTCGGCGAAGTCGAGGTTGATCAGGCCTTCCTTGACCATCAGGTCGGTAATGCAGGCGACACCCGAATAGAGCACCTGATCGGCCATGGCGAAGGCGTCGGCGAACGTCGTCTTCTCGTTGGCGACGCGGAACAGGTTCTGGTTGGGAATGACGATCAGCGTGTCGACG
>Ga0181517_10005307_pt1 | contig 11428 bp, 10 predicted proteins | sample PEATcosm2014_Bin_31_FD_119748 | JGI IMG/M metagenome (GOLD analysis project Ga0181517, IMG submission 119748) | Peatland microbial communities from MTU Mesocosm Facility, Houghton, MI, USA - PEATcosm2014_Bin01_30_metaG | ecosystem: Environmental > Terrestrial > Soil > Wetlands > Peat | place... | reverse complement strand
GTTTCGTTCGTACTGGATGTCGACAAGCATCCTGAGCAGGTTGTCGCGCCGGAACTCCTGGCCGACCTGAAGGTCGATGAGCAAGCCGTGGTAGCTCTCGGCGCTCCCGATGCCGTAGATGCAGCTCACCGACGCGACGATGATGACGTCACGGCGCGAGAGCAGCGCACGCGTCGCCGAGTGGCGCATCCGGTCGATGGCGTCGTTGATGATGGCGTCCTTGTCGATGTACGTGTCGCTCGCGGGGACGTACGCCTCGGGCTGGTAGTAGTCGTAGTAGCTGACGAAGTACTCGACGGCGTTCTTGGGGAACAGATCGCGCATCTCGCCGTAGAGCTGGGCGGCGAGGGTCTTGTTCGGGGCGAGGATGAGCGTCGGCTTCTGGACGGCCTGGATGACGTTGGCGACGGTGAAGGTCTTGCCCGACCCGGTGATGCCGAGCAGGACCTGGTGGCGCGCCCCCTCGGCGAGGCCGCGCACCAGCGACTCGATGGCGGTCGGCTGGTCGCCCTTCGGGGCGAACTGGGAGACGAGCTCGAAGCGAGGCGGCATGCAGGATCGAGCAGTCTGTCCCCTCGGGACACCTCCGCGCAAGCGGCGCCGGACCTACGCCCCGCCGATCAGCCGGTCGGCGACCCACGCGCAGGCCGGGTGCAGCACCACGAGCGCGAGGAAGAGCGCGAGCACGCGGCGGTCTCCCGTCGGGTGCGCCTTGCCGAACGCCAGGCGCCCCAGCACGATGACCCCCACGACCGCCGGCATGCGCTGACGCGTGACGACCCCCACCGCGATCGCCGCGACGCCCACGATGACGCGCTCGAAGGTCGACAGCGCCTTCAGGCCGCGCGATCCGTCGAGCTGCCAGACCGGGATGAGGTTGAAGACGTTGATCGACGCGCTCGTCGAGGCGACGAACAGCGCGGTCGGTGAGCCGATGGCGACGCCGAGGCCGAGCGCGACCGCCGACGCGAAGAGCCCCCAGAGCGGCCCGGCGAGCCCGGTGCGCGCCTCCTCGTGCGCGTCGGTCGGGTACTGCTTCATGCGGACGAGCGCGCCCAGGCCGGGGACGAACATCGGGGCCGACGCCTCGATCCCGTAGCGACGGAGCGTGGCGACGTGGCCGATCTCGTGGACGTAGATGGCCGCGGTGAGGCCGATCCAGAAGCCGAGGTGGCCGCCGCCGCCCACCTGGGCGAAGACCATCATGCTGAGCAGCGTCGGGAGCTTGAAGAGCCCGAGCAGGAGGAACTTCGCGTTGGCGAGGACGGGGACCAGGAGGGCCTTGAACTTGATCAGCATCGCCCCTGCGGCGCCGGTCCCGGCGATCACCCCCGCGGCCTTGCCCCCCTGCCTCCCGTCCTTCGCGGGCCTCGGCGCGCGGCCGTCGATCATCGCGCCGAGCTTCTGCATCTGCCCCTCGATGGTCGCGCGCTGGGTGGTGCCGGAGGGGAGCAGCTCGAGGGTCTTGCGCCAGGTGCCGAGCGCGGTCGTGAGATCGCCCTGCTCCTCGGCCTGTCGCGCCTCGGCGGCGAGCCTGGTCAGCTCGGCGCCGTGCACGAGGCGGTGGCAGACCGGGCAGTCGAGGAAGCTCGCGGCGATCTCGGCGCCGCAGCCCCGGCAGAGGGAGCGCTCCTGCGTCGTGCTCATCGAGCGGCGGGCGCCCCTGCGCCCACGCGGTAGGGGCCGGTGACCGTCATCGGGATGCCCTGCGCCCGTCGCCACGCCTCGTACATGCCGAAGCCGATGATGAGCACCACGAGCGGGGCGTCGGGTGCGTTGACGACCGGCGCCGCGAGCAGCTGGCCGTACAGACTGATCTGATCCGGGCTCTCCTTGATGAAGGGCCAGAGAGCCGGCGCGTAGCCCATCGCCGACGCCATGTACGTCAGCACCACGGCGAGCACCTGGTAGCGCCGGCCGCTGACGTTCGAGGTCGCCTTGCGGACGACGGTGGCGACCACGTAGCCGATGCCGATCGTGACGATGGCCAGCTGGTGAGGTCGGAAGGCGCACAGAACGGCGTACGCGACGCCGCAGCCGAGGGCCGTCCCCGCGCCCATGAGCGCCGCGCGCGCGAACGACTGGGGCGACCTCGCGTCCGCCTCGAGCTGGAAGACCCGATCGCGGCAGCGAACGCAGACGGCGCGGCCGACCCACTGCCAGTACTCGCCGCCGACCGGGGCGCCGCACATGCCGCAGGCGACTCCGGGCTGGGCCTGCTCGTAGGTCGCGTGCTCGAACTGAAGATCGGCGGTCGGCTCCGTCATGGGTCTCCCTGGAGGGGTCGGAGACAGCCTAGTCGATGCGGCGCCTCGAGGCCGTAGTATGAGAGCGCCATGGCGCCCGGCCTCGTCGACACCCACTGCCACCTCGACCCCGCGTACTTCCCGGAGGGGCCGGGAGACGTCATGGCACGAGCCGAGGCCGCCGGGGTCGGTGGCTTCGTCGTCATCGGGGTCGGCAGAGACCTCGGCCCGGCGCGGGCTGCGGTCGCGCTCTCGACCTCGTCGCCGTCGAAGGTGGCCGCCGCGGTCGGGGTCCACCCGCACGACGCCTCGGTGCTGACCGCTGCCATGCTCGAGGATCTCGCGGCGCTCGCCGCCGATCGGTCCGTCGTCGCGGTCGGCGAGATCGGGCTCGACTACCACTACGACCACTCGCCGAGGGACACGCAGCGCGACGTGTTCGCGCGCCTCGTCGGGCTCGCCCGTCGTGTCCGCAAGCCCATCGTCGTGCACACACGCGAGGCGCCCGCCGACACGCTGGCGATCCTCACGTCCGAAGGGGCCCGCGACGTGGGCGGGATCATCCACTGCTTCAGCGAGGACGTCGCCTTCGCCCGCGCCGCTCTCGCCCTCGGCTTCGACCTCTCGTTCTCCGGCGTCCTCACCTACAAGAACGCACACAGCGTTCACGAGGTTGCCGCCTGGGCCCCCGACGATCGCATCCTGGTCGAGACCGACAGCCCGTACCTCGCCCCCGTCCCGCTGCGGGGCAAGCCCTGCGAGCCCGCCTACGTCGTCCACACGGCGAGGCGCCTGGCCGAGCTCCGCGGCGTGAGCCTCGAGGCGGTCGCGCGGAGCACGACGGCCAACGCGGCGCGGCGCTTCGGGAGGTCGTTCTGCGGGGTTTCTGCGGTCGGCTGAACGACAGAGCTGGCCCTCGCGCGCCGTTGGCGCATGATTAAGGAGATGACCTCGAGCACGATCGCCCTCGAGTCGATGCCTCCAAGGGCGCCGACCTCGCTCTGGCGCTCGGGCTGGACCTGGGCCGTCTCGCTGGCCGTGCACGTCGCCCTCGTCGCGGTCTGCGGCGGGTGGATGTTCCGCTCGCTCACGGCAGGCGCGCTGCCGAGCGTCGTGGTCCCCGGCGATCGCCTCGTGGGGGTCGAGCTCCCGGTGATGACCGAGACGTCGCTCTCCTCCGAGGGGGCGGCCGAGGCGCTGCGCAACCCGGTCGGGACCGCGCTGCGCCTCTCGGGCGGGACGACGATCGCGAGGGTCGACACCGGGCGCGACGGGCGGGGCGGAGACGTCACGGTCGACCGACCCGCGACCCACCTGAGCGACGTGGACGATCGGATGCGCCTCTCGCACGGCACGCCCAGCCGCCTCGACCGCGATCAGGTCCAGCGGGTTCGCTCGCACGGGACGCGCAGCTCGTGGGAGGACCGGCGGAGCGTGCTCGAGCCGATGGAGCTGTCGTTCCTCTCGTCCGGCGACCTCGCGCGCATGGAGCGTCGCATGCTGGCGAGCCGCGACCCGTCCCGTGGCGCCCTCGTGTCCGCGCCGGCCTCCGATCCCGGAGGGGTGCCTGGCGCCGCGGCGATGGAAGGCGACGAGCTGGCCGGAATCCCGGGGGCCTCGCGCGCCGGGTCGCAGGCGTCGGCGCCAGGGGAGGGGGTTCGCGACGGAGTCCCGGGGCTGGACCACCGCACCGCCGCGGCGGTCGCGTTCGCGCGCCCGGACGTCACGCGCGCGCCGACCTCGGTGGAGGCGCGCCTGAGGGGACGACCGCGCGACGACGTCGACAGCGAGCAGGAGCTCGCGTCGAGGGTCGAGGCGCTCGTTCACGCGAGCACCGCCGGGGGCGTCGTCGGCCGCGACGGCGTGGGAGGGAGCGGCGGGGGAGGGGCGCCGGGGGCTCTCGGCCTGGTCGGTCCCGGATCGCACCCCGGACCGCTCGGCGACGGCTTCGGCGACTGGTTCGACCTGGGCTCGAGCGACCCGCGCGTGGTCGCCTACTTCCGCCGCTTCCACGCCAAGGTCGACCCTCTCTGGGCCAACGCCTTTCCGCGCACCGCGATGCTCGATCTGAAGCAGGGGACGGTGATCCTCGAGATCACCATCGCCGCCGACGGCACGGCGCGCGTCTCGTGGCCCCCCGCCCGCCCGAGCGGCGTCGACGAGTTCGACCGCAACTGCGCCGACGCCGTGCGCAGGGCGAGCCCTTTCGACCCGATCCCGAAGGAGCTCGGCCTGACGACCCTCCACGTGCGCGCGCCGTTCGTGGCGTCCAACCCCATCGTCCACTGAAGTGCCCCTGGGGGCCGCTTCGCGCTTTACAGGCGAGGCGGGCTTGCCCATACTCCGCCGCCCGAGTTGGCCGAAGTAGCTCAGCTGGTTAGAGCGGGCGTTTCATACGCGCTAGGTCGGGGGTTCGATTCCCTCCTTCGGCACTTTTCAGGTTGAGGCTCGCCCGTGGTGAGCGCAGCTCGCGCTCGAGCTGGGCGAGGCCGACCCGCGCGTGCTAAACGCGCACGTCATGACGTGGGGACTTCGGACGCGCCTCTCCGTGCTCGCCATCCTTGTTCTGCTCGCCCACTGCGAGAGCAAGGAGAGCGGCGGGGGCCAGGCGCCGCCCCCCGCACCGTCGGCTCCGCCATCGGCCGCGTCGGCAGCACCGAGCGCGTCCGCGGCGGCTCCGGCGTCGACAGGCTCGGGGGCGACGGCGCCAGCGGCCTCCGCCAGCGTGCTCCTGCCCGAACGGCCGATCCCGCGCCCGCAGACGAGGGTCGGCGCGGGGATGCCGGTCGAGGTCCAGCAGAAGGCGGTCGCGTACATGGTGGCGATGGGGGCGCCGCGCCCCGGTGACGCGAACGCCGACCCCGACTTCGCCCAGTCCCTCGGCGAGAAGCTGCGACCCGTCCTCCTGGCCATGGACAGGGGCGCCGACAAGGGGCGCTTCAATCGCGTCGAGGTCCTCCCGAGCGGGCGACAGATCGACCTGCTCATGGCGGGAGGGTGTGACGAGAAGACGCCGTCGCGCGCTGTCGTCCAGGGCGCCGGGGTGCCGCTCACGACGCTGGCGGCGCACGGGGTCTTCGTGGTGCGCTGCAACGACGTGCGCATCCAGTGCCTGCAGAGCACGCGAGACCCGGACGACGTGCTCTGCACGACCGCGCCGCGGCACAGGTAGGCGCCTCGGCGAGAGGGACGCGGCCTCGTCGCAGACCGACGCGCAGGTCCACGTCTGCGGCGTTGTTGCGCAGCGAACGTCATCCGGCAGCTCGGGAGGCCGCTCGGGTCTGCGCGGCCGGACGCTCTCTCGCAGCGTTTCCGCTTGAACCGACCCAGCTTGGGACTACGTTTCCGTCCAATGACGTCGATGTCGCAAGAAGTTCGCGCACTTGTCATCTTCTTGCTCCTGGGTGCTGCCGCGGGGTGCGGGAGCTCCGGCCGGGCCGTCGGGGCAGGAGACGCGTCCGGGCAGGCGTCGAGCGGCGCTTCGTCCGCGGCGTCCGGCGGCTCGTCCGGGCACACGTCCAGCGGCGCTTCGACCGCACACGACGCGGGCCGCACCGACGCGTCAGGCGGCACGTGTGAGCCTTGCGCGAAGGCGTCGGACTGCGCTGGCGGGACCACCTGCGCCATGCTCACCGGGACGTCGTTCTGCCTGACGCCGTGCTCTGCAGGGAGCGGCTGTGCTGCGGGCACGTCCTGCCTCACCGAGAGCGACATGGCGGGCAACGCCGCGAAGGTCTGCGTGCCGCAGCTCGAGTGCGGCATCATCCCGCCGAGCGCCGACGCGGGGCCTGCCGTGCCGGTGGACGCGGGAGCTGCGGCGACGGGGACCATCGGGCTCGACGGGGGGACGGCGTCCAGGCTGCTGTTCGCGGCCGTGGGCGACACGCGCGGCGACCTGCCACTCGACTCGGCCTACCCCACCGCGGTCATCACGCAGATCTACAAGACCATCGAGGGGTTCAGCCCGCGCCCGATGTTCGTCGTCTCCACCGGCGACTTCGCCTTCGAGCTGCTCACGGACACCACCACGCAGCTCGGCTACTACCTGACCGCCCGCAACCAGTTCACCGGGCCGTTCTTCCCGGTGCTCGGCAACCACGAGTGCTTCACCACCGTGAGCTCCAACTGCGGCACGGGCAACGCCAACGGCAACACCCCGCAGTACACCGCGTTCCTGAGCACCATGCTGTCGACCACCGGGCGGACGGTCCCGTACTACACGTTCCGCGTCAACGCCTCCGACGGGTCGTGGACCTCGAAGTTCGTCATCATCGCGGCCAACGCATGGACCGACGCGCAGGGGACGTGGCTCGACAGCGTGCTGTCGGCACCGACCACCTACACCTTCGTGCTCCGGCACGAGGACGTGACGGCGACCACCGCGCCCGGAGTCCCCCCGTCGGCCACCATCATCGCCAACCACCCCTACACGCTGCTCATCGTCGGGCACATCCACACCTACTCGCACTCGGGGCAGCAGGTGCTCTTCGGCAACGGCGGAGCGCCCCTGAACGCCGCGGTCGACTACGGGTTCGGCCTCTTCAATCAGCGATCCGACGGCACCATCCAGGTCGACGCCATCGACTACAAGACAGGGCTGGCCGACTCGAGCTTCCGCTTCGCGGTGCATCCCGATGGCACACCCGCACCGTGACCGTTCCTCGCGGACGCTGGCGGCGGTCGGAGTCGTCTCCGCCGTCGCGCTGGGGGTGATGTTCCGTGTCCCGCCGCGGCCTCCGCCCGGTCCCCTCCTGCGCGTGCCGCACGTGGCGACGGCGCCCGTCATCGACGGGTCGGTGACCGAGCCGGCCTGGCAGGGAGACGTCGCGTCGACCGGCATGCTCGCGAGCGTGGACGGCCAGCCGATGACGGCCTCGTCGGTGCGCGCGGTCTGGAGCGGCGACCAGCTCTACCTGGTGCTCTACGCAGCCGACGCCGACATCCGCGCCACCGTCACGACCCCCGACGCGCCCCTCTGGCAGGAGGACGCCTTCCGCCTCGCCTTCACCGTCCCGGGCGACCCTCGCACGCGCGTCCTGTTCGTGTCACCGAGGGGGACGCTGACAGACGAGTACGTGCGGGGCGACCAGGTCGACACGTCGTGGACGTCGGGCGCGCGCGTCGGGCTCGACGTCGACGGCACGCTGAACGACCCGCGCGACTTCGACGAGGAGTGGGTCGTCGAGATGGCCTTGCCGCTGGCCTCGATGGGGCTGCGAGGCGTGGCGGGCGAGCGCGTCGGGTTCTCGGCGAGCCGCTGCGACGCCCCCAAGGGGCTCGGGCGAAGGTGCGGGGCGTGGGGCGCCCCCACCGGGCAGCTCGAGCTCACCCCCTGAGCGACCTCGTCTCGTGGAGTCGGCGCAGCGGTGCGCTCTGGCGGGAGCACCGCCGTTCTCGCGACGTCGGACACGCCCTCCTCCCTCCGGTCGAGATCCGCTACGCTGTGTCGAGACTCCCCGCCCCCTCTCCCCGACCTCCGCGTCGCCGACGTGATCGTGCACGCGAAGGGCCCACGACAGGAGCGACACGCCAATGGTCATCCGCAGTCTCGCTCCTGGGCTCCTTCTGGCCGCGCCGCGCGTGGGAGACCCCAACTTCCTGCACACGGTCGTGCTGCTCGGGCTGCACGAGCCGGAGGGCGCCATCGGCTGGGTCATCAACGGCAGGTCGCTCGGGCCGCTGCGCGGCTTGCTCGACGCGTCGAACATCCCAGGCGGCCGCGAGCTGCCGGCGGGGCGCGTCTTCGATCGCGACGCCCGCGTGGGCGGTCCCGTGGAGCCGTCCGGCGGGTGGCTGGTCTACCGGCGCGTTCCGGGCGTCGAGCTCGACGGTGAGCTGCCGGTCGGCGCCGACATCGGCGTGACGCGGCACGCGGGGGTGCTCACGAGCCTCGCGAGAGGCGACGGGCCGACCGAGGCGTTCATGGTCGTCGGTCACGCGGGCTGGGGGCCGGACCAGCTCGATGCAGAGGTGCGAGCGGGCGACTGGCTCCCCGCGCCCGTCGACGCCGCGCTGGTGTTCGACACCGTGGCCGACGAGCTGTGGAACGCGGCCTACGAACGCAGCCTCGGTGCCAAGCCCGGCGCCTTCATCAGCACCACGCGCGGGATGGCCTGACGCGAGGAGGCGCCGGAGCCTTCAGGTCCGCTGCAGCACGCGGCAGCCCGGTCGCCCGACCGGCACCCGCGTCAGGGCGACACGCTCGGGTCGCAGAGGAAGAGCCCGCCGGGCGATTCGTCGCCGCAGCAGCTGATCGAGTGCACCACCCACAGGTCCCCGACCTTCTGGGACTGGCGGATGGCCGTACCGGTGAGCCCGCGGCAGACCCTGGTCGCCGACTGTGCGTCGGCGCCGTCGGTCTCGGGCAGGTGGACCGCGTCTGCGCGCGGCTTGAGGTCGTCCCCCAGCTGGTGGACCCCGCCGTCGTCCCCTCTGGCGTAGAGGGAGCCCCCCTGGACGAAGAACGATGCCCTCGGCTCCGGCAGCGTCGCCTTCAGCGTGGGTCCGGGACCGTCCGCGCGAAACGCGCAGATGGGCTGGTGGACCGGCTCGTGCGTCCAGTCGCCGATGAGGTTGGCCACGACCGCCCGGCTCCCCCAGGTCAGAATCTCGGCCGTGCCGGGGTGAAACAGGCCGCCCTGGCACGTGTGCTTCGCGACGACCTTCCCCCTGTCGTCGACCACCATCGCGTGGGCCTGACCGTCGACGATGACGACGTGTCCTGCGATGACGGAGAGGCCGAAGAGCTCGCCCACGTTCCCGCCCCCGGCGCCAAACCCCTCGACCCGGTGGGTTGCGCGCACCGTTCGTGCACCATCGAGCCACGTGACGCTCAGCGTCTTGCCCTGCGTGCTCGCCACGACGACACCGTGCTCGGCCGGCGCGATCATGGCTTGCTCCGCGGGGGCAAGGGCGACGCGCCCGACCTCCGTCGCTGTGGCCAGGTCGACCTCGACGACCTGCAAGGGGGCGTTGTCCACGCCGCTGGACAGAGCGGCCAAGGTGCCCTTCGGGTACGCCGCGACGGGGGGTGTCGCCACGGCGAAGTCGCCGAGGCCGTGGAGCAGGCGCACGTTGGACGTCGGCACCCTGGCCGAGGCGACAGGCGCCGCGCTCGCCGACGCGCCGACCGCGGGCGCGCTCGGGAGCGCCATGACCGTGGAGGGAGCCGTGGCCGCGGCGGCCGGCACGGCTGGAGGAGATCCGGGCGGACAGGCCATCGCGCCCAGGATCGCTGCCGCGCCGATCGCACCGAACATCACCGTCATCGCCCTCGGAGAAGCGCTCGCCATGGTCGCAGCCTAGACGCCAGTCCCCTGGCCTGACCAGCTCGTCCGTACCACGGCGAGCCGGGCGCTGGCGCTCCTGCCACTCCTCCGTGCCGCACCGGTTGCCCTCGACTCCGCATGCCGCTCCAGGCCCCGACACGACCACCGACCGGAAGCGCACGACAGGCCGCCCCGCGGTCGCGTACCATGCCGCCTGCATGCGAACCCGCCCGCGCCCGCTGTCGTGGCTGACCGGCCTGCTCTGCGGGCTGCTCCCTGCGTGCCACGGCAGCCCCGGCGAGCCGCGCCCGAGCGTCCAGGCGGCGACCGACGACGTGGGAGGCGAGTGGTCGCAGGAGGTTCAAGGCGTGCGGGGGCGGCTGATCGCGATCCCCGCGAAGGCGGGGGACGGTGGACGACAGCTGCGCATCGACGTCGAGCTCAAGAACGTGAGCGACGTCGCCGATCCGATCGAGATCTGGTGGACGGACATCCAGAGCGTCGTGACGTTCTCTCTCGAGGACGAAGCGGGCCGGGAGCTCCCCGAGTCGTCGCTCGGCGGCAATCACATCAGCCCGCTGGGGCACTGGCTCCGGCTCGAGCCGCACAGCCTGACCCGCATGACCATCACGACGGCGGCGTACGAGTACGTCCGGCGCGGTGAGACTCTGCTGCGGCCGGTCACCTTCCAGGGGTGGGATCTGTCCGCGGCGCCGACCGGCAAGCTCTACCTGCGCGCGAAGCTGGCTCCAGACGCCGCCGAGGGGCCGGTCCCGCGAAGGAACTGGAAGGGCCCCCTGGAGCTGCCACGCGTCGCGCTGCCCTAGTCACCGCGGCCAGCGGCGGCCGTGCCCGTCACGACCGACCCGCGGCCAGGCGAGGCCTTGTCGCGTTTCTCGCCGCCCGCGCGAGGTCTCGGTCCTCGTCGAGCTCAGTCCAGCCTCGCATCGTCGCCGGCCTCCGTGACACGATGCCGCCGATGAAGCGAGCGCTCCTGCTGGTCCCGTTGCTCGCCGGATGTCCGGCGCCCCCGTCCCCGCCGAGCTCACCCCCGACGGCCCTGCAGGTCGTCGCAGCGCCCGCGCCCCCACCCGCGCCGGACGCCGGGGCGACGGCTGGCCTCGTGCAGCCTGCGCCCGTGCAGCCGCTCTCCCTCGAAGAGCGCGCGGAGAAGCTCCACCGCGAGGCCATCGTGGTCGATTCGCACAACGACGTCACGTCCTGGGTCCTGGAGGACGGCTTCGACCTCGGCAAACCCAGCGGCCGGACCGCCACCGACCTGGTGAAGATGCGGGCGGGCGGCATCACCGCGGAGTTCTTCTCGATCTTCGTCGACAAGGGCTTCTACGAGCACCCGACGGCGCTGAAGGGCGGGGCCGCCCGGCGCGCGCTCGACATGATCGACATCACCTACCAGCAGATCGAGCGGCACGGCGACGTCCTCCGGCTCGCGCTCTCGGTCGATGACGTCCGGCGCGCGAAGCGCGAGGGCAAGGTCGCCGTCCTCATGGGCATCGAGGGCGGTCACGCGATCGAGAACTCGCTCTACGCGCTGCGAGACTTCTACCGTCTCGGCGTTCGCTACATGACGCTCACGCACACGAACAACAACGACTGGGCGGACGCCTCCGGCTTCTTCATCCCCCCGAAGCCGGCTCACCACGGTCTGACGCCCTTCGGCGAGGAGGTCGTGCACGAGATGCAGCGCATCGGGATGCTCGTCGACGTCTCGCACGTCAGCGACGAGACGTTCGACGCCGTGATGCGGGTCGCCCGGGCCCCGGTCATCGCGTCGCACTCGAGCGCGCGCGCGCTCTGCGACGTGCCGCGCAACCTCTCCGACGACCAGCTGCGCGCGCTGGCGAAGAACGGCGGCGTGGCGATGGTCAACTTCTTCCCGGGCTTCCTCGACCC
>Ga0181517_10005306_pt1 | contig 11428 bp, 7 predicted proteins | sample PEATcosm2014_Bin_31_FD_119748 | JGI IMG/M metagenome (GOLD analysis project Ga0181517, IMG submission 119748) | Peatland microbial communities from MTU Mesocosm Facility, Houghton, MI, USA - PEATcosm2014_Bin01_30_metaG | ecosystem: Environmental > Terrestrial > Soil > Wetlands > Peat | place... | reverse complement strand
GACCATGTACTCCACTCGCCCCCCAAGAGCGGAAAGCCTCTCGATCGTGCGATGCGCTTCCCAGTGGGCCCGCGTCTTCTCGAATTCACGCTTCATTTCCGCGGCCGAGGCGCGCGGGTGTTCCCGCACGAACCGGGCATAGAAGTCTCGTTCGACCTGCGGGTCGTCCACGTTTGCAGGACCGGCTTCCAGCGAACTCCTCCCTAGTGTCACAACGGTGCAATGATGGTCCCTGAGCAGTGCATCCACGAGAACCGCGGTTACTCCTCGGGCGCCGCCGGTAGCAACAACGACGGAATGGGAATCCAGTTCGAGCCGCGCAACGCCTTCGGTCACGTGGCGTGCTTCGCGGAGTCGCCGTACCAGTCGCGTCGTGCCGTCGTAAACGACTTCCGGTTCAGAATTGTCCTGAGATCGCTCGGTCCGCACGCATTCCACGGCCTCGCCCAGCGTGCGGCCTCGGGTGCTAACGACGCCTACGCGCGCGCCGGCGATTTCGCGGGCAATTGCCTTGAGCAATCCCACGACGGGGCCCGTGGCCGCATGAACCGCACCGTTCCACCCGTCGGGAAACAGCCCCCACAACTCGAGTTCCCCTCGTTTCAATCGAGCTACGTTGCGTTGCGCGATCAGAAACAGCAGCTCGCAGAGACTGTTGTCGGTTGCCAGCCTGATGAGACTCTCGACCCGGTCCCACGCAGTAATTGACTCGAGCGCGAGAATGACGTCCGCACCAAATCGATCGATCTCGGCCAGTACCGTGTCGATTGCGCTCTCGCCGGCCAAGTCGGCGGCGATCACGTGCGGGTCGTCGATGCGCGAGACGACCTCCGCTGCGCCGTCGCCAACGACGACAATTCGGCAGCGTCCTGCGTATTTCGGCAGCGTCTTGGCGATCTCCGCAATACGATCCTGACGTGCTGGAACGATCGCCACAATCGCCGTCTCATGGCCATTCGCCGAATCTGTTCGGCGGTCTTCGGCGGGAGCTTCGACCCATACGGGGACATGGATGGGGAACTCCGTCGCCGTGGGCGAAGCGGCGTCCGAGTTGGCCGGCGCTTCCGACTTGGCCGGCGCATTCGGCTCGGCGTTTGCGGCCGAGCGGAGGCGATCGAGCAACTTCCGCACCTTGTGCGCCGTTGTCGTCGAAACTCCTTCATCATCGGCGCACTTGCAGTTCGTCTTGAGAAGCTCCTCCATCGGCGCTAGGACGCTCAGCCGCAATTCCTTGGCGTAACGGCGCGAAGTTACCGCGAAGGCCGCGGCATATTCTTCCTCCGGCAACGAGGAATCACGAAGAGGAACGCGCCACGGATTCGTGTTGATCGCGGTGACGATGGCAAGTCTCGTGCCGCCGTGATCTCCGGCACGCAGTAATAGAGAAGCCGCAACCGCGGCGGCCTCCAGAGAGTTCGAGCCCGCATCGATGACGAAGTTCGGACCATTGAGATCCATTTGCAGTGCAGCGCGGCCCGCGGCCACGTTCGGCATCATGCATTGCAGCGTGTACGGCCCCGAAGGTCTCACGGAAGCGCTGGCGACTGTCGCCGGTGCCAAGATGTGGTCAAGTCCGGCAAACTTTCGGCGCAACCGCGCATCGAGCACTCGCAGGGTTGCTCCCACGCCGCGCTCGCTCTTGCCGCTCTGCGCCAGCAATACGCTGGTTTCGCGCTGCAGCGCCGCATCAAAATGCGGCAGCTTCGCAATGGTTCCCTCGACCAGCAATACGGCCAGCTTCTGGCTGACATCCATGTCGTCCACGAGGTCTGGCAACAATACGTGTCTTTTCGACAGACTTACACGTTCTCGATCGAACCGCAAGCCGTCTTTTGTCGAAAGAGTTGGAGCTACCTCGTGCCAGGCGACCAGCACCAACTCATCATCTTGTGTGGTCGCCGGCGGTTCCCCGTCCTGCGGCCGGCCTTGCGTTGGTCCAGCGTAGCCGTCCAGTACGACGTGGGCATTCGAGCCGCCGAAGCCGAAACCATCGACCGCGATCCGCTGGCCGCGAGAGGGCAACGGGCGGGCCTGCATTGGTACGGTCAGCGTGGCGGCAGAACGAACCAATGCTTCCGACGGCTTGCGATGGTTCGCCTGCGCCGGAAAGACACCATGACGCAGGTACTGGCAGGCCGCGATCATGGATGCGGTTCCAGCCGCCCAGCCGGCATGGCCAAGCAGACCTTTCAGGCTGTGCAGCATGATCGGTTGCTTCACGCGACCAGCGAAGAACTGCCGCAGGGTTTCAACTTCCGTGTTGTCGCCAACCGGAGTCGAGGTGCCATGTTCCTCGACCGCGTGTATGGAAGCGGGATCGATGCCGTAGTTCTCATAGCAGCGCTTCAGCGCCAATAACTGGCCGCGGGTTTGCGGTACGTTGGCTGCCGGACTCTTGCCATCGCTGGAAAGCCCAACGCCGCGCACGACCGCTTGGATGGGCAGTCCCAGCCGCTCCGCATCGGCAACTCGCCGGAGGGTCACGACCGCGGCACCCTCCGAGAAAACAACGCCGTCGGCATTTGCGTCAAAGGGCCGGCAACCGGTCGCGGTCGTGCCTCGAAACTGGGAAAACAGACAGGCGGTGCCCGGCCCCGGACAGAAGACCCCGCCGGCAATCACGGCGTCCGCCTGGTTCGTCTCGAGTGCGTGCATGCCTAAGGCAACGGAATACAGAGACGATGCGCACGCGGCATCGACCAAGGTGATCTCCAGCCCGGGACGAACAATCCGATCAAACACTTCCCGGACGGCACCGTATGGTTCCTGAAACGCCGAACGCGCCGATTTCATCTGCTCATCGACAACGCGATCCGTGGGATCAATTCCCGCCAGCCGCAGCGCGGACGCAGCATCCTGATCTTCGAATCCATCCGCTGTCGCGCCGATAAAGCACATCACACGCTCGGCATCCCTCAACGACTTAAGGCAGGGCGCCAGTGCGATGCACAGCAGACGTTGCGCCCGCGAGAATCGATTGAAGGTCCCCTGGTCGATTCCGGCGGGGGCCACGATCTCACGGTCTTCGATGCTGCCCCCGAGGTAAGAGGTCGAACGATCGGGGACGAGCTTTGCGGAGTAGAAATCCTCCTCCCAGTGCGGATCGAGCCGTCGCTGGTCGACAATGCCGTTTCGCTGCTCCGTGATGGCCGCCAGCAGTTGCTCGGGAGAAGAGGCACCCGCCGGCAGAATACATCCTTGTCCGACAATCGCCACGCGCGGAGGCCTGCGTTTTTCACCGTTCCGCTGTTCCGCCGACGCCGTGCTGAGTTCGCGCGCTTGTCCTTGGCCGCGGTCCTGCGGACTTCCGGGGCTGTTGGCGTCCGACCGGCCGGGAGAACGCTTCGCGTTGGCTGCGCTGTCGTCGGGCCTGCCGACGCAGATGACATCGAGGCCCTCGACGCCGGCTTTCGCGATAATCTTCGCCAGCGACCCCGTCGATCCGCAGTCCACGAACTTCGTCGCGCCCGCCTCCGTCACGTCGGAGACCCCACCCTGGAAATCGAACGGTCGGACAAGCTGGCTCGCCAATAGGGTCGCGATGTCTTCGTCCGGCGCGATGAATCGTCGACCGATGGGCGAGTAGAGCGGGCACGAGGGCCCCTTGAGCGGCAACGTCTTCAGACACTCGAGCCATGCCAGCGCCGATGCCCGCAAGCGCGGATGATGAAAGGACGTCGGCGTGGGAATGGCGACGGATTGGATCTTGATCCTTTGCAGGCAGTCGCGCAGTCGCTCCAGTTCGCCGCGTGGCCCCGAAACCACGGTTTGCCGTTCATGGTTTCGTCCAGCGACCAGGACTTGCTCGAGACCATTCAACGCCGCTTCCGTCGCGACCGTTGCCCGATCGGCCATGACAGCCAGCAGCCCGCCATCTGGCGGCGCATGCTCGGCGATGGCACGCGCGCGCTGGCAAACGATGCGGACCCCGGTCGGCAAGTCGAAGCAACCGGCGACGCCAAAGGCAGCGATCTCTCCAAAACTGTGCCCCATCAAGATGCCGGGGGTATTGCCGCGGGACTGCCTCAAATAGGCGCCCAGCACATTCTGCAAGTGGATCGCAAACTGGGACAAGGCGGGCGTTGCCTCCACGGCCGCCAAGCATGCTGCCCCTCTGCCGCTAACAATCGCAAGGGCATCCCCGCCGACCAGTTCCTGCGTAATGGCCGCGCACTGTTCGAGTTCCCGACGGGCGGACGGGTCGGACCGTTGGTAGGCTGCAACGCGCGCGCTCAGCAATTCCGCGTCGAATGCCCCTTGCCCGGCAAATACCCAGGCCTCCAGCGCGGGCTCCGGCGAACCGGCGCCACTTAAGCCCTCCGGGGAGCCACGGGCGGCAACGGTCACGGGTTGAGCGGCCGGCATCAACTTGGGGCTGGGATAACGCTCCGCAAGATACTGGATGGCCGTGTTCCGCTCCACATCGCCGAACAGCGAGTCAACCTTGCTTCCGCCGGCCAGCACCCTTTCGCGAAACGATTCGGACGCCGGTGGCTCCTCCATGGCTCTCAGCTTCTGCATGACATCCCAAAGAGGCGTCGGCCAGGGAATCGGCCTGCCTGTGCGGGCGTCGGCGGAGATCAACGACTGAAAACCGGCGCAGATGGGCGTTCCTTGGGCGCCGATCACTCGAAAGCAGAATCTGGCGGTTGCCCGCTGCCATTCCTCGATCGTCAGCAGAATGGCGACGCGGTCCCCGAGCATTGCAGGATTGAAATTGCGGGCATAGGCGTCCGCCGTCAGTAAATGAATGCCGGCCAGCGCTTTCCGCACGCTTTCTACGTCGAAGATATGCTCGCCGAAGAGGAACGACTCTCGGGAAAAGCATTGAAACTTGAACGAAGTAAGGAAGTGATGACTTCCATAAGCCATCGTATCGTCGAAATGAATCGTGTAGGCGGTGGCAAAGTAGTGCATAATATCCCCCGTCAATTGACCATTCGAGCAACCGCGCTAGGCGGAAATCCGCGAAACGCGATGCTGCACCTGCCCCGCTGCCGTTGCCGAGAACCCGTGGTCCACCATCCAAACGGCCCCGTTGATTCCGCGCGCCTCGTCGCTGACGAGAAAGGCAACCGTCTGAGCCAAATCCATGGGGGTACATAGTTCCCCGTCCGGTGTCATCGATTCCCAGTGGTTCTGAATGGCCCGCGACTCGGGAAACTTCGCCAACAATTCGCCATAGACGAGGCCGCCCGCAACACAATTGACGCGGATGCCGCTGGGTCCCAGCGCGCCGGCAAGATAGCGGGTCAACGATTCGACGGCCGCCTTGACCACTCCTTGACAGCCCAAACCGTCGACGAACTGATGGGCGCCCACCGCGGACATGGTAACGATCGCGCCGCCGCCTCGGGGACGCATCAGTTCGGCCGCGCGGACCGCACATTGGTGATGCCCCGATACGTTGGTCCGAAATGCTCGTTCCCAGTCTTGCGCGGTGAGTTCCAGGAAGGACCCGATGCGACCGTCCGACGCGTTGCACACGAGGATGTCGAGACCAAACTGTCTTTCGATCTGCTTGAACATCTCATCGACATGGTCCGGGTTGGCGACCGAGCCCCAAATGTGGACGGCCTTTCCCTCTGCGGCGTTGATTTCGGCCGCTGTCTGCTCCCCTTGTTCGCGAGAGTGAAAGGAATTCACGATCACCGTCGCGCCACGGCGGGCCAGAAGGCGGGCGATGGTTCGCCCGACGCCTCGCCCAGAACCCGTTACCAGGGCGACACGGTCGCTCAGCGGCCTGCTGGCTGTTGCCGGCTCCGCCTCGCGAACGGTGCCGAGATAATGGGGCGAGGGGAGGGACTGCGGCATTGATACTTGGACCGCAGAAGAAACAACGCCAGCCCGGGCGGGGGGCGATTCCTCCTCGCCAACACCCTGCACAGGTTGTTCCGACTCGCCGCCTTTCTTCAGCAGACCGTCGATCAAGTCTGCAATGTCGGCGATCGTGCGGGCCGACGGGGTGCCGGCTTGCGCCACTAGATCAAGCCCAAACTCCTCGCCGAGAGCTACGACAATCTCGACCCGCTTCACCGAGTCAATGCCGAGTCCGTTCTCCAATTCCGCGTCGGCAGCCAGCAGTTCTGTCGGATAACGTGTGGTGGCTGCTATACAATCCACAACTCGTTTGAGAGTGTCGTCGCGCATACACGGCTCCATCTTTGACAAGAATTGCGGCCGAAACAGCAGCCGGCATTTTAACACGGCGCCGCCGTCATTCCACTGTTTTTTTGTAAGAAAACAGTGATTTTTTTACCCTCCCAGTAGGGATGAGACGGTCGCCCGTGTTGTACAGTTCGCACGCGTGGTACGGTCCGCACGCGTTGTACGGTCCGCACGCGTGGTACGGTTCGGCCGCGCGAAGCCTAGACGGCTACGCAAGATGTACGTCGACTGAAGTACTCGACGACTTGCGCGGCCGAGACGGGACGACTCAGATAGAAACCCTGGTACTCGTCGCAGTCGTGCTCCTTGAGGAAGGCGAGCTGTGCCTCCGTCTCCACTCCCTCCGCGAGGACCTTAAGCTCTAACGCCTTGGCGAGCACGATCACCGTCGCGGCGATCTGACCATCATCCGCCTCCGGAATGTCTTTGATAAACGCCCGGTCGATCTTGAGGCGATCAATGGGAAGCTGTCGCAGATAGGCAAACGATGAATACCCGGTGCCGAAATCATCGATGCTGATACTGATGCCCATTTCCTTGATTGCGTCGAGCCGAGTCACCGCCTGCTGGATGTCGTCGATGAGCAGACCTTCCGTGACTTCAAGATCCAGGTTCCTCGGGTCGACGCCCCACTCCGCGATGGAATCCGCGACGCTCTGACAGAAGTCTTCATCCTTGAACTGTACGGTGCTGACGTTGACGGAGATCTTGATGTCATAGCCTGCGCCGGTCCACTCTGTGAGCTGCCGGCAGGCTTCATGGACGACCCACTTGCCCACCGGAATGATCTCTCCGCTTTCTTCCAGGAGCTGAATGAATCGCTGCGGCGGTACCACTTCTCCGTCGTGGCGCCATCGCAGAAGCGCTTCAACGCCGGTGACCTCTTCGAGATGCACGTCGACTTGCGGCTGATACACGAGGAAGAACTCGTTTCGTTCCAGAGCATGCGACAGGTGCTCTTGCACCTTTCGGTACTCGACCAGGCGATTCGTCATCTCGGCTTCGTAGCACGCGTGTCCCAGTCGATGCTCCTTGGCGTGGAACATCGCCGTGTCGGCAAATGCCAGCAGATCGTGGTCCGTTTGGGTATGGTCCGGACAGAACGAGTAGCCCACGCTGACCCCCAAGGGGAACTCCGCTTCTTCCAGTGAGTATCGTCGCGTCAGCACTTTGCAGATATCCGCGGCTATCGCTTTGGCCTGGTCTCCGTCGCGAAGCTGCGGGCAGATGATGCAGAATTCATCTCCGCCGAGGCGCGCGACGTCACAGCGGTCTCCAAACGCCGCCCGCAAACGGCAGGCAATTTCCACGAGCGTCTTGTCGCCGACCGGGTGGCCTAAGGTGTCGTTGATCTCCTTAAATCCGTCCATATCGAGCATGAAGAGCACCATCCGTTCCGATACGGCACAGGCGTGCGTGACTCTTTCTCTCAGCATCTCTTGAAACTGGAACCGATTGATCAAGCCGGTCAGCGCATCCGTCGTGGCAAGATGGCGAAGCGTCTCGCTCTTCTTCTCAAGATCCTGGCTGAGTTCGATCAGGTTTCTGATGCGCCGCTGGTAGTACTCTTCGCCCTGCTGACAACAGAAGAAGGTACACACGGCAACGCCGGCAACGATCAACAATTCGTCCAACCGTGACGTGTAGAACGTGCCGTGGAGCCCGTACATCGTCGTGTAGTACATCACGAAGAGGACCAGATTGGCCACCAGCCAATAGAAGGCGGCACGCACGCCGACGATCTGCGAAGCAACCACGATGGCTACCGGGCAGTACAGCATGGTTACCGCCACGGACCAGTCGCTAATCGAAACCAGGAACAACCCGACGCCGCTGGCGACCAGGTTCAGATTCATGATGCGGCGGTAGTTCGCGTGGTTCCAGAACGACACCACGATGACGAGATGAGCGAAAGAGGCTATGAAACAGACCGCCGCGGCCGCGTTATAGCCGCGATACCATACGAAGAAGCCGTTGACGATCCACGTCAACCAGGTCACCAGAAGGAATCGCCAGACACGCCGAGCTCGCAGCTCTTCGACGTTGGTGGACTCGACGAAAACTTCACTTTCGTCTTTCTTGATGGTGATCCAGCCGAACATCGTTTGTCTCTGCAGTGTGTACAAACGCCCGGTGCAGCAAGTTTGCCCGGGTATCGCCGGGGCATGGCGCTGAAAATATCAGACGGCATCACCTGAGAAACTATAGGTTGCCCGTACTAAGGGTCGCGCGGCTGGCCGGCGAGCGTGGGGTACGCGCAAGACCCGCAGAATCAGATCAACCGATAGAATCGGTTCGGGAGCGACAGGATTCGACCTTGGAATCGTTTTGACATGGCAGGGATAAGCCACGAAGAGCATGCGGAAGCAGACTTCCGTGGCGATCGATGGCCACCCATGGGTGGCGGCAGAAAAAATCGCGGTGATGCAGGTGAACGCTTCGCTGGAGGTGGAGGTGGCGGTGTTCTCGCAATCCTTGCTGCATGGCGATAACGAGCCAACCAGGCAAGCGTTCGCTCGATGATCCAACGCTTCGGCAGCACCGCGAAATGCTTCAGTCCCACCGGACGCAAAACCGTTTGCAGAATCCCGCCGGTCAGCACGTGCCAATGGGGCCGATCTTCGACTGTGGATACGCCGAAGGACGCCGCTCCCTCGACGGCTGTTGACCAGGGTACGCTCGCCACTGAGGCACGCAACGCCGAATACCAGGGAAAGCACGAAGGCATCAATCCCGGCCACCCACTAGCCAAGCTCGCCGCTGCCCTGCAAACCCGCTCGCCGACCGATCGGGCACGACTCGCCAAGATGCTCTTGGGCGGCTGACAGAACGCAACGGCGAAAGACTCGGGCGACGGCTGGCATCTTGCTTCGAGGCGCGAACACGGGGTCGATAGCCGGGCGCCGAGGCGATGCCCGCCCTGGTCCCCTCCGAAGCCATCGGCAAGCCCCGCCATCCATCCGAGCGAAATCCCCGACGAGGAGAATTGGTTGAGGTTTTTGACATCACCTGTTAGGATAATCGGTATCTGTCGTCGGCGGCCCGGAGCACCGCCGGCGAGAAGCGGTCGTTCCTCGTTTCACGAGAGGAGAAGCCCGATGTCGCGCACGTTCGCGATGGTCGTTCTGGGCACCGCCCTGGGGTTTTTAGCCATGTCGTCGGTCCTGGCGGCGGACAAGCCAACGGACAAACAACCGGCGGCCGCCACGGCGAAAGACAGGCGTTCCTGCCACGACGAAAAGGCGGCCCGAACCAAGCCGGCGGTCAAGGAAAGGTCACGACCCGCCGTCGTTCAGCCGCTACCCGCGGGCGGGCAACACAGCGGTCATCGAGCAGGCGCTGACCCAGCCGACTGAGTTCAGCTTTACCGACCAGCCCTTGACCGACGTGATCGACTACCTCGTGGACCATCATTCCAAAATGTTGGGGCACCCTTTTGCGATTCAGCTCGACACTAAAGCCCTGAATGAGGCAGGGATCGCACCGGACACGCCCATTACGAAGAGCCTGAAAGGGGTCTCCCTGCGGTCGGCGCCGGACTTGTTGCTCAGGGACCTCAAACTGACGTGGATCATCGACGACGAAGTGTTGCTGGTCACCACGCCTGAGGAAGCCGAGAACCACTTGACTACCAGGGTTTTCGATGTTGCCGACATGGTCGTGTGCCGCGACAGGAAGGGTAAGCTGTGGGACGATCACGATTCATTGATTAGCTCGATCAAATCCACGGTTTTGCCGAGGACCTGGGACGATGTCGGCGGCCCCGGTTCCATGGCCCCCGCCGACTTCGGCACGGCCAGGGCGTTGATCATCTGTCAGACTTACCGGGCCCACTGCGAGATTGCAGACGCGCTGGCAGAAATCCGGGTTGTCGCCAAGAAGACCCGCGACTTGGGTCCGCCGTTTAAGAAGAAACCGTCACCGTTAGGGTAGGCCGGATCGAGGTGACGACCTGACCCCCGATGGTGGCCTTGATTGTGTCGCTGCCGGCCGTGGTCCCCGTGAAAGTGACCGTATACGTGCCGCTGCCGTGGTCCGTGACGGCGCTCAAGGTTCCGCCGGCACCGCCGGTGCCCAGGCTGAAGACGACCGTCAATCCTCCGCTCAGCTCTTGGCGGCCAAGTGCATCTCGGGCGGTTAACGTCACCGCGGTCGTGCCATTTAGGCAGCACGCAGGAAACGAAATACCCACCCGATCCCAGTCCCACCGCATCATCAAGGGGTTGGCACTGTGGCGCGGGTAGACCAATTCCTGCGTGCTGCCTTAGTGCGATATTGGCGGGCGACACCGCGATCGTGGACTGGGAGAGGCTCACTGGTCCCACGACCGTTTAGCCGCCGCTGAGCGTGCCGCCGCTGGTGCTGAAGTTGGCGTCGCCGCTATAGGTGGCCGTGATATTGTGCGTGCCCGCTCCCAGGGCCGAGTCTCGGATAGTGGCGATGCCACCATTGAGGACTATCGGCGCACCAAAGTTGCTTCCGTCCACCGCGAACTGTACCGTACCGCCGTTGTCGAACGTCCCCGAGCGGGGCGTCACCGTGGCCGTGAAAGTCACTGATTGCCCGAACGCTGATGGGTTCAGGGACGAACTCACCGCCGTCGGCGGCTGATGTCAATTGTCCAACCGGGGCAGATGGTCTTTTGCAAGCATCTCCCATTTGACGCCTGCTCGGATTCCGGCAGTAAACTCTTCCCACCGTGACGGCTATGTACGCGAGGCGTGACCGACTTCGACTGAGAAGCAATACGAATCGTCGGACGATCTCTTTGAAGCATTGGCGACCGTCCGCGGGGACGGTCTTGGGAAGAGATAAATGAGAGAGATAAATGGGCCGGGAGTCACTGTTCCCTCTATCTTCACCCTCTCCGTGAAAGATAGCCGAAATAAAGACTCCCGACCCCTTTATCCTCCCCGTTCAACGGCGGCGGCTGCGGCGGCCAAGAGACGTGCCCGTGCGAGCAAGCTGAGGGCCGCTAGGCCGAGGAGGACGAGGGCGGACGGCTCGGGGACCGGCGTCAGCAAGACGGCAACGGGCTGCCCGGCGGCGTCCATGCCGTCGGCCACGATCTGCCCAAGGTCGTTGATTGTCGCGCCCTGGAGCGTGTAACGGAGCGATGGGTCGATCAACGTGTCCAGTTCGACCATCTGTCCACCGCGTAACCGTTCACGGGTCGGCGACCGTAGAAGCGGCGTCTCGCCGCTTTGTGCGGGCGAATAGGCCCGGATAACGCCGAGAAACGCGGCGAGACGCCGCGTCT
>Ga0181517_10005304_pt1 | contig 11431 bp, 3 predicted proteins | sample PEATcosm2014_Bin_31_FD_119748 | JGI IMG/M metagenome (GOLD analysis project Ga0181517, IMG submission 119748) | Peatland microbial communities from MTU Mesocosm Facility, Houghton, MI, USA - PEATcosm2014_Bin01_30_metaG | ecosystem: Environmental > Terrestrial > Soil > Wetlands > Peat | place... | reverse complement strand
GCCGCCGGGGATGACCCTTGCGCCTACGCTGGCCGGCGCCGGTGGTTACACCGTGACGCCCGTCGAAGCCGACGCCAAGCAGAAGGGCCAGCCGTCGTTGGCCGAAGTGCGTTTGCCGAAGCCGACGACCGGGCCGGTGGAAGTCCGCCTGGCCTGCCGTCGCGATTACGATCCGTTGAAGGACCAGTCGTGGTGCGAACTGGCCGGTTTCGAGGTCGTCGGCGCGGCGCGCCAGTGGGGCGTGACCGCCGTCAGCACGGGCGACGACTGGCAGGTTCTCTGGGGAACCATGAGCGACGTCCGTCAAACCGACCAGTTGCCCGAGGCCTTGCGAAAGCCCGATCTGGTGGCCGCCTACGAGTATGCCACCCAACCCTATTCGCTGACGGCCCGGCTGGCGCCGCGCAAGACCCGCACCAGCGTCGATCCGACATACGTGCTGATGGTCGATCGCGATGTGGTTCGCCTGGACGGGAAACTGGCCTACGCGGTTCGCGGCGCCAAGATTGCCACGCTGGACGTGGCGATGCCGGGCTGGGAACTGGACGAGGTCGGCCCGGATAATCTCGTCGTCCCCGATGCCGTGACGATGCACGGGGGCGAAATCAATATTCCCTTGGTGCAGCCCTCCTCCGGCGCGCTGGAACTGCAATTTCGGGCCCATCGCGCCATCGCGGCGGGGGCCAAGTCGCTCAGCGTGACCTTGCCCCAGGCGCACGCCGGCACGCGCGGGCCGGCCACCTTGGCCGTCCTCTCGGCCGACAACGTGGAATTGATTCCCAACAAAGAGGCCATCGAGGGGCTGGTGCAGCAGCGAATCGCCCCGGCGATGAAGCTGCCGGAGCGGCAGCAAGACCCGTTATTCTATCACGGCACCATGGGGCCGGCCACGTTTTCGGCCGACTTCCGCGTGCACGGCCAACGCCTCGCGGTCGAGGTGACCAGCCGCGTGATGCTCAGCCAGCACACGGCCGAGGTCGAGCAGCGGCAATCGTACGCGATCGCTTATGAGCCGGTCGACCATCTGACGATCACCGTGCCCCGCGCCTTGGCGGCCGCCAAGCGGATTCAGTTCCTCTGCGACGGCAAACCGCTGGCGCCCGCTGCGCCGGTCGAGGAATTGACCGGTGAAAACCCATTGGCGCCGGTGTCCTTGCGCGTGACGTTGCCCGGCCCGCGGCTGGGGGCGTGTGACCTGGTGTTGCAATACTCGGTGCCCGTCGGCGAGACGACGGTCCAGCAAACAACTCTGCTGGCCCTGCCGCTGCCCATGCCCAAAGAAGGCGAGCTTACGGCCAACAGCCTATCGCTCAAGTCGGCCCGCAACCTCCGCGCGTCGCTGCGGCAGCCGGCGGCGTGGAGCGTCGTGGAACGCGCGGCTGACGGGGCCGGCCGCGGCGATCTGCGGCTTTCGGCGGCCAAGCCGCTGACGCGCCTCGATCTGGACCTGCGCCGGGAAATCGACGACATGCAGGCGGCCACGATTATCGACCGGGCCTGGGTCCAGTCGTGGCTCACGTCGGCCGCCCGGCAGGATCGGGCCACCTATCAACTCACAACCCATCGCAAAGAGCTGGAGGTGGTCCTGCCGCCCGGAGCCCCCGCCAGTCAGGCCGTGGTGCTGGTCGATGGGCAGCGCGTCGAATGCCAGGCGATGGCCGACGACCGGCTGGTGGTGCCCTTGGCGGCCCAGCGCGACCCTCATCGCTTCGTGATCGAACTGCAATACAATTTTACCGACGCCCGGCCCCCGCGCGGCGCGGTCCGCATCGAGTTCCCTCGCCTGGGACCCAACCTTTGGGTGCGGCGCATGTACTGGCAGCTCATCCTGCCCGCCAACGAGCACGTGACGGCCAACCCGGCCGGTTTTACCGGCGAGTTCACCTGGGATTGGGAAGGCTATTTCTGGGGTCGGCAGCCGCTCTTGGACCAGGCGCAACTGGAAGCGTGGGTGGGCGCCACCCCGCGGCCCGCCTTGCCCGATCGCGACAACCTTTACCTCTTCAGCACGCTGGGCGACGTGCCGGCGGCCGAAATCCAAACTGCCAGCCGAACCTGGATCGTGCTCTGGGCTTCGGGGGCGGCGCTGGTGGTCGGGTTGGTCCTGATCTATCTGCCCGCCACCCGTCACCCGGCCGTACTGCTGGCGGCGGGCCTGGCCCTCTTGGCCGCCGGGCTGATCGCCCCCGAACCGGCCTTCCTGTTGGCCCAGGCCGCCAGCCTTGGTTTGGGACTGACGCTCTTGACCGGGCTGTTGGCCCGCGGCATGAGCGGGCAGCGTCGCCGCGCCCCGCCGCGCAAGGAAGCATCGCACTCGCGGGTGGAAGTCGGTTCCACGCGCACGCCGCCACGCCCACCGGCGATGAACGGCCCGGCCTCGACCGAGAGCATACCGGTCCCGCCGCCAGCCCCGGGGAATGCCGAGCGATGAGAATCCGAGCGGTGCTGCCTCCGTTGTTGGCCATGGCGCTGCTGGCCGCGCTGGCAGGAGCGGTCGCTGCCGCCGAGGAAGAGGCCGCCCGCGCGCTCCGCTTCCGCCGCATTTTCGTGCCCGCCGAACGCCTTTCGGACTGGCCGACGGGCAGTGAGAAGTATCTGCCCCTCGACGCGGCCGAGTTCGAACGCCTGGCGGCCGCCGTGCCGTCCCACGGCGCCGCCGCCTCCAGCCTTCCGGCCGCGGCGATCACCTCGGCACGCTACGAAGCCAAATTGGTAGGCGACCACTTGGCCGGCCAGGCGACGCTCGACGTCGTACTGGCCGGCCCCCCGCCGGCGCTGTTGCCGCTGGAACCGTGCAATGTGGCCTTGGGACCGGTGACGTGGGACGCCGAACAGCCGCGGCGCGGGAAGAACCCGCCGGACCAGGCGGCGGGCGCCGCCGTGGCGGGCGGGCCCGATGCCCAATCGCCGGCGGGCGCCACCGTGGGGGTCGGCGGCGACGGCCGGCTGGCCGCCAAGGTGGATCGCAGCGGCCAGTTACGCTTCGATTGGTCCTTGGCCGGTCATCGCTATCCGGCCGACGTCTTGGGGTTCGTGCTCGAGATTCCCCGCGCGCCGGCCAGCGAGTTGTGGCTCGAATTGCCCAAAGACCTGACGCCCGCCGCCGATCGCGGCTTGCTGGTGGCGAGCGAGCCGGCCGGCCCGGCGGCACGCCGCTGGCATATCGAATTGGGCGGCCGCCGTTGGCTCCGCTTGCGCATCCTGCCGGCGGGCATGGCCAGTCATCGTCCGCAATTGGCCCTCTTGCGGGAGTCGCGGACTTACGACTTCTCGTTGCGGGGCGTCGACGTCTCGGCCCAGTGGCGCATCCAGGTCCTTAACGAGCCGCTTCAGCAAGTCAACGTGGTGTTGGACGCGGGGCTGCAACTGATTTCCGCCCGCCTGGGCGACGTCTCGATCCCCTGGTCCGTGGCGCCGCCGGAGAGCGGCCGGCCGACGCGCGTCACGCTGACGCTGCCCGAGCCGATCCGCGACGCCGAACGCGTGCTCCGCCTCAACGCCCTCGGCCCGTTGGTCGTCGGTCAACCGTGGCGGCTGCCGCGCCTGCGCGCCGACGGCCTGTTCTGGCAGGAAGGGAACATCTCGCTGTTGATGTCGGAACCGCTGGTTGCCGAGCGGATCGCCCCGCAGCACTGCGTGCAGACCGCCGCCGGAGTTCTGGCGGCGCCCCGCACGGGCGAGTCGCTGCAATTCCAGCCGTTCGAAGCGGAGGCAACGGTGGAACTATCGCTGGCCCGCCGCACGCCCACGCTCCACGTGCTGAGCGCGACGGCGGTCGAGTTGGGCGGCGACGAGGTTACCGCTCGCATTGCGGCCGATTTCCGTGCCAGCGGAGCGGAACGCTTTGCCCTGGAGGCCGACGTCACGCGGCCGTGGATCGTCGAAGCGGTCGAATCGGTGCCGGTCGGCGCGGTAGCCGACTGGACGCTCGATCCGCAGGCCGGCCGCGCCCAACGGCTGGCGATCCGGCTCGGCCAGGGCATATCGCCGGCCAAACCGCTGCGGCTGGTGATTACGGCGCGGCGGTCCTTCTCACCCGTGTTACAAAAGCTGGGGGTCGATCATCTCGCGCCGTTGCGCATTCGCAACGCTACGGACGAGAAGCGTCTGGTCGCCGTGCGCGCGGCCGAACCCTACGCCCTGAAACTTTCCGGCGCCGATCATCTCGAGCGGCTTGCCGCCGAGAACCTTAGCCCCACCGACTTGAGTCTGTTCGCCGCGCCGCCCAAGGACTTGCTGTTCGAGTGCGACGGGCGGGCCGCCGCGCTGCGGGTGTCGTTGATCGCGCGGGAGGCGAAGCTGAGCGGCACCATCCACGTCGACGCGGCCGTGGGCGATGGGACCCTCCGCGAAACCTGCCTGCTGCGTTGTGTGCCCCAAGCAGCCCACTTGGATCGGGTGCTCGTGCAATTCTATCCACGCCGCCCGACCGCTCCGCAATGGACCGTAGCCGGCGACGAAGTGTCGCCGCGAAAATGGTCCGACCGGGAGCAGACGAAGGCCGGCTGGGACACTTCCTTGGAAACCTGGGAACTGACGCTGCGGCATCCAAAACGCACCCCCTTCGAAATCACGGCCGTCCGCCAGATCGCGGCCGCCGAGGCGACGTCGGCTTCGGCCGGCGGCGGGCCGATGGTGCTCACGCTAGCCTCGTTGCCCGAGGCAACCAGCCAGACCGGCAGCCTGGTCGTGCGCAACGTGGGTCCGCAAGCCATTCGCATGGACAACCGGCGACTGAAACCGATTCCCCCCGAGGTGCTTCCCGCGGCCCGCGCCCAGGCCGTGGCGGGCGCCTTTCGCTACGATCCGGCCCGCCAGGTTGCCCAGGGGGCGACCGCCGCTCTCCGCGTTTCGACCCCGGAAAAGCCGGACCCGTGGCAGGCCTTCCCGTGGGGCGCAATTCGCGACCGCCGCAAGCAAACCTCCGACCCGGATGCGTGGCAGGCGTGGGTGTGGGACTGTCAGTTGCAGTCGTGGTATCAGGTGGATGGAACCATCCGGCACCAGGCGGCCCTGGATTTACATAACGCTGTGCGCCGGGGGCTGACGTTTGCGCTGCTTGTCGCCCGAGAGGACGTGCGAAGCGTTTCCGTCGACGGTGATCCCGTCGCCTGGCGCTGGGCGACCTGCAACGGTGCCGGCCTGCTGGGAGTCGATCTGCCCATGAGCCGAAAGTCTCCCCGCGTGGTAATCGAATGGACGGCTAGGGGACGATCACTGGGAATCGCCGGTTCCTTGGTCCCGCCGTCCGTGGAACTGGATGTACCGGTCCTGGCTTGCTCGTGGACGGCCTGGTTGCCGCCCGGCTATGACAGCGTCGACGCATCGGCCCCGGGGGCCACGCCGGCCTGCGCGGGGCTCAATTGGAGTTGCCGGCTGTTCGGCCTGTTTGGACGCGCCGCGGGAAGCAGGCGTTTTGATCCCTTGTCGCTGAGCGATTGGACGACGTCGCTCGCTTGGGCGGCATCCGACTCGACGCCGGCACAGGCCGGCCTGCAGGGTTGGACTGCCTGGCGCACCGAGCTGAACGCAGCGGCGCTGCCGCGGTTGGCATTCGTCCACCGCGACTCGATGCGGCTGCTGGGAACAATCGTGTTCCTGCTGGTGGCGGCCGCCGGTTGTTGGAAAGCGGCCGCCCGGCCCGCCTGGTTCGTCTTGGCGTTGGGCATCTTTGCCGCCGCTGCCCTGTTGCTTGCCGACGCCTATGCGCCGATCGCTTCGGGAGGCGTGCTGGGAGCCCTGTTCTGCCTGGTATGGCGGTGGATGCGTACGCCGCGCGAGCCGCCGGCCGCCGAGTTGACAACGGCCAAAGCTCCGGCGGCCAAGTCGCCGCCCGGCAGCACGGTTTCCAGGACCGTGCAACTGGGGATATTCGCTTTGACGGTGTTGCCGGCACTGCTTCTCGGCCGTGCAGCCAAGGGCGCGACCCCGCCGGCGCCGGCAGACGACGCAGCGGAGAAGCAGGCGGCCGCCCCGCCGTTGTATCGCGTGCTGACGCCCGTCGACGAGAACAAAACGCCCACCGGCGGGAAGGTCTATGTTTCCGAACCCTTGTACCAAGAGCTGTATCGCCGGGCCGCGGCGGCCGGCAATTCGCCGGGCTGGCTGATCCAAGCCGCCGCCTATCGCGGCGTTTTGGCCGAGAGCGTTTCCGGACGCCTGGCGGTAGATGTCTTGCGGGCCCAATATGATTTGCACACCTTCGGCCGCGCCACGCGCGTGCGGATTCCCTTCCGCGCCGAGGGCGTGATCGTGCTTCCCAACGGCGTTTCGCTCGACGGCCGGGCCATCCAGCCGCAATGGGAGCAGAACGGCGCCGCGCTGGCGTTCGACGTGGCCGAGCCGGGCCAGTACCGCCTGGAAATCCTGCTGCGGCCCACGATTCGCAATACCGTGGGGCCCGCCGGGTTCGACTTTCCGGTGCCCCGCGTGGCCAGCTCGCGGCTGGAATTGACGCTTCCGCAGCGCGGGCTGCCGATCGAGGTGCCGTCGGCCTGCGGCGCCGTCCGCGTTGAGAAGGAGCCGCCGCGGTTGTCGGCCGATCTCGGTCCCGCCGAGCGCTTGACGGTCCGATGGCAAGAGGGCGCCGCGTCGCCGGGGGCCGGCCTCAATGCCGAGCAGTTGGTCTGGCTCAAGCTGCAACCAGGTTCGTTGGTCATCACGAACAAGTTCCGACTGCACCCCGGCGAGGGCCAGATTCAACAGGTGCAATTGGCCGTCGATCCGCAGTTGCGGCTGCTTCCGTTGCCGGGCGAGGACCCGCCCACGGTGCAGATGGGGCCCGAGTCCGAGCAAGCCCGACTGCTCGCCTTCCGCTGGTCGCATCCCGTCGCGGAGCCGGTCACGCTGGAGGCCACCTTCCTCCTGAGCGGCGCCACGGGAGTGGGCAACTTCCGCCTGCCGCGGATCGAGCTGTTGGAGGCCCGCACCGCCAAACGCTGGATGGCCGTCAGCATCGACCCGGCGCTGGAGCGGGAAAAACCGCACAAGGAGCCGCTGAAAACCGTGCCGGTCGCCGATTTCCTGAAGGCCTGGGGCGCCGCCGAAGGAAAGCCGCTGGCCGCCTACCTGCTACCCGCGGGCGAAAGCGATTGGACGATTTCCACTCGGCCCCGCGAGCCGCGCAGCACGTCGGACCAGATCGCCACGCTCACCTACGACGAAGACCACTTGGAGGTGCTCTTCGAGGCCCAGGTGACCACCACGTCGGGATACCTGTTTCAGCACGTGCTCCGCGCGCCGGCCGGACTGAAGATCGAGGAGGTCTCGTTGCTGGAAGACGACGTCGAGCGGGCCGGCCGCTGGGCGCAGGCCGCCGACGGCCGGGTGACCGTGTTTCTGAACGACGCCGCCTCGGGTTCGCAGCGGTTCCTGGTCCGCGGTCGATTGCCGATTCAGGTGGGCAAAGCCGTCCCGGTGCCGTGCCTGCGTTTGGAGCAATGCCAACTTCACGCGGCCACCATGCGACTGTGCCGCCAGCGCGGTGTGCTGTTGACGGTCCAAGGCAGCCGGCAGCCGCCCGCTGCCGAACCGCCGGTCGAGCGGCCCAAGTCGGATGCCGAGTGTTTCGTCGAGGCGTTTTCCGGCGACGGCTCGTCGGCGCCGCCCGTTACCGTGACGGTGACGCCGAACCGGCCGAAGGTTCGCGTGCAGGAGGTCGTCACGGCGCAATGGAATGGACGATCCTGGACGGCCCGGCTGGACAGTCATCTGTCGATCCGCGGCGGCGTGGTCGATCAGATCGAGATCCACGCGCCGCAGCCGTGGAATGGCCCTTACCAGGCGAATCTGCCCGGCCAGCTTCAAGCGCGCCAATCGCCCGGCCAGCTTCGGCGATTGGTGTTTCGGTCGCAGGTTCCCCTCTTTGGCGACGTGTTATTGAGCATCTCGGGCCCCCTGGAACTGGCCCGCGGCGAGCGGCCGAGCGTGCCGGATATCCACCTGCTGGGAATCGAACGGACGGAGCGATGGTTTGTCTTGCCCGGCCGGACGCAGGGCCAGACGTGCCGCTGGCAAACGCGGGGGCTGACGCCGGCCGCACGGCCGCCTTTGTTGATCGTTTCCGCCGAGGCCGCCCCCACGTCGTACAAGGTATCCGGCCAACCGGTGCAGGCCGTCTTGGAGCCGGCCGACATGCCGCGGGGGTCGAGCGTGGTCCGGCTGGCCGACGTTACCATGGTTTGGCGCGCCGACGGCAATGGTTACGGCGCGGCCGTGTTCGATTTGGAGCCCGGCGGCGCGGGCGAATGTCCCTTGAGCTTGCCCAAGGGATACGAATTGGTCCAGGTATCGGTCGATGGGCTGGCGGTGACGCCCCGGTCGGTGGACACCGAGCGCTGGCGTTTTCCCCTCGCTTCTCGGCAGTTGCCCCAGCGCGTGGAAGTGCTTTTTCGCGGCCGCCCGGCGGCGACGGAGCGGGCCAACCGCCGCAACTTCGAGGCCCCCGTGTTGGGCAACCTGCCGGTGCGGCAAACGCTGTGGACCGTCATCGGGCCGTCGTTGAGCGCGGAGGGTGAGCCCGATAGCGCGCCCGTCGTCAGCCCTTGGAAGCAGGACTTGTCGCGGCTCCGCAGTGCCGCGGCCGCCTTCGAGTCGGCCTGCACCGTGCAGAGCGATGATCCGGAAGAGACCCTCCGCACCTACCAGCTTTGGAACCAACGGGTCGAAGCCGCGCGGACGGCTGTCACGCGAGCACTGGCGGCGTGTGCCACTGGCTCAGCCAGTGCCACCTCCGGCGCCGAGCGGGAAACGGCTGCCGCTCAGCGGGAATCCGAGGCCATCGAAACTCAGCGTGCCGAACTGGTCAAACGGGTCGCGCGTGCCACGGGCTTGGCCGGCGCGCGTGCCACGGCCTTGGCCAGTGCCGCTCCGAACTCGGGCGAGATGCTCCGTCGTGCGTCTGCCGGTGCCAAGTGTGCCACGGGCTTCGCCGGTGCGAGTGCCACGGGCTCAGCCAGTGCCACCCCCGTCGTGCGATGCGCCTTCGAGGGACGGGCAGAGTCGGTGCTGCTCGATTCTCGCTCGGCGGAAGGCAGCGGGTTCTTCGTTCGGCTGCTGGCAGCCGTCGTGCTGGCGCTGCTGGCCTGTGCGGCTGCCGCCGGGGCAATTCCTGGCCGAGTGACTGCGATCGTGCGGCACTGGCCGCACGCCGCCGGCATGCTTCTCGGCGTGGTATGGTGGCTCTGGCTATGGCCCAGCGTCATAGGCTTGGCCATCGTGTTGGGCTGCGCTATTGCCGCCGGCCGCGCGCGGATGCGGGCCAAGACCGGAGCCGTATAGCCCTGAGAGACGGGATGTCGCCCAGAATCTAAGCGGACTCACGCCTCGACCAACTCCAGTCGCAGTCCAAGCGCTTTGGCGACCGCCTGTACGCTGGAAAGCTTCGTGTCGCGACCGTACTCGATATCACGGACGGTGTTGGGGTTCGGCACCCCTGCCCGCTTCGCCACGGCATACCACGTAAGTCCCTGTGCCTCGCGTGCGGCACGGATTTGTCCGGCGACACCTTCCGGCACTGGTCGAAGCCGCGGCGGGATCCGCGGCGGAAACTACTGCTGGACTTTCTCGCGAATTTCTCGCAGCCGCTGGCGTTCTTCCTGGGTTTCTGGTCCACGGCGGCGAATACGGTTGGTGATTTTCCTCTTGCCCATTTGATCCGATTCTCTTTCTTCATTATAGCATTGTATTGCGATATTGCAACAGGTTGCGATGCTGACCTACGCGGACATTGACACGTTCGAGGCCACCTTCCGATCTTCACCGACGCCCAGTCGGCACGAGGACGGCTGCGCGCGTGGTGGGATTTGCCCCAGTTTTGCTGCGCGATCCACCGGATGCTTGGGCCTGAGGCTCCCAACACGCTTCCAACAGCTATTTCCGGGGGGCGTATTTCGTATTTCCGGGGACACAATACTAGTTATGGTGATTTACGTAGCTTTGAAGGACGGCCGCCTTTCTGCGGCTTCAATACGCGGCCGACGAGGCTTTCCAAACCGTCCACAAACGCCGAACTGCCTAACGGCCGACCGGTACGCCCGTGCTCTCGCAAATCTCGGATCGACTCTTCAGGCAATGCACTGTTGAGAAAGCCCCGCCAGTCGCCTGCCATTGCTAACAACGGGGCGACTTTCACCAGTCGGTCGTCGCGGCCCGACAGGTGCGCTCGGGCGCTGCTCCAAGGCCACTCGTCGGCGGTGAGCGTCAGTTTGGCCCGCACGGGATTCAACTCGACATAACGCGCAGCGGCCAACAGATAAGGCTCGTCCATGATGAACGAAGCAAATCGTCCCTGCCACAGATAACCGCGCCACTTTTCGCGGAAATTGATGCGGCGCGTGTAGCGCCGATGAGCCTCACCAACCGCTCGCCTCAGGCCATTCTCGGTTTTCGGCACCGCGATCAGATGAACGTGGTTGGGCATCAAGCAGTAGCCCCAAATTTCCACTCCCTCCTCGCGGCACCAATCGGACATCAGTTGCAAATAGGCCGAATAGTCCTCATCGACGAAAAATGTTTGTTGGCGGCGGTTGCCACGTTGCGTTATGTGATGCGGCAGTCCCGGAATCACCAGCCGTGCCAACCTTGCCATGCCCGGAATCTACTGACAACATCCCATTTTGTCAATACTAGTATTGTGTCCCCGGATTACCCCGCGGATTACCCCGGATTACGGTCAAGTGACCGCACCAAGGCCAGAGTAGAGTCGACAGGTGGCGCGGTGGGGTAGGCTTCGACATAGTCTGTTTCGGGGTTTCCCCGGCGCTCTTCTTCCGGCTGACGGGTGCCGTGGTGTTGGCGCTGTTGGCCTGCGTGGCCGCCGCCGGGGCAATTCGCGGCCGACTGACCGCGATGCTGTGGCGCCGGCCGCACGCCATCCGCATGGTTCTCGGCGTGGTGCGGTGGCTCTGGCTATGGCCCAGCATCGTAGGGTTGGCCATCGTGGTGGGCTGCGCCGTGACCACCGGCCGCGCGCGGATGATGGCCAAGAAATAGCCGACTCCGTCAACGTTCTTTCGCCGCGCCATTGCGAAGCTGGCGGAGGAACTCTTTCATGAACGGCGTATGGTAATCGTGCCAGGCGAACGCACTCAACCCGGCCGCCAAGATCACGCTTGTTCCGAACGGATTCATGTGCGCGTTACGCCGGGACGAGTGGCGGAAGGCAATGCCCCCTGTTCCATCGATGCTAGCAAGGTGCGCGCGAATCGACAGGCAACACGATCCATCGGTCGCGCCGGCCCGAAAAACACGGGAAACTCCCTGCCAGTGGACATGTTTACAGAGCAGAAAAAGATCGCCACGATCCCCAAGGGTGCATTCCGCACTTTGTTAGGTTACGGGGCCTGGGCGTAGGCGTTGACCCCGGTCTGGCGGGATTGGTGGCGGAGCCAGAAGGAGGCAATTGGGATGGAGTCGCTGAGGTAGTCGGCTC
>Ga0181517_10005303_pt1 | contig 11436 bp, 12 predicted proteins | sample PEATcosm2014_Bin_31_FD_119748 | JGI IMG/M metagenome (GOLD analysis project Ga0181517, IMG submission 119748) | Peatland microbial communities from MTU Mesocosm Facility, Houghton, MI, USA - PEATcosm2014_Bin01_30_metaG | ecosystem: Environmental > Terrestrial > Soil > Wetlands > Peat | place... | reverse complement strand
GATTCTCGCGCCGAACATGCTGTATCAGCGTTTTCTCTCACCCCAAAGCGACCTGATGCTTATGCAACAAGTCTCGAACACTTACGGCAATTCCATGGGCTGGCTCAATGCGTCGAATACGGGGAAGGGAGCGGCAGCGGCCTATCAACAAGTGAGCGTACCGCACACAGCTAACATGGTTCCCGGTTACAGCACATCGAGCTTCGCTGGACAGCAGCAGATCGCCGCACAGGGAGCAACCATTGACATCGGCGACTCCGTCATGAGTACCAACCTTCAGGCTCTGGGAACGATCCGTGCAAATCAGGCTGCGAGGCAGACGGATATTTCCAATCTTGAGACCGCAACCCAGAGCCAGGATGCCTCCCAACAGACCATCATGGCCACGCTTCAGCGAATCAATCTGGCGCTGCTCTTGGAGCTGCGCAACCAGCAGGACGCCAACCAGATCAACGCCAACCTTGCCCTGCAACAGATGGTTGCCCAGAAGCAGCAGCAGGACACAATGAAGTCGGCTTTCCGTGACTCGTCTGGATACGAAAGCTACTACAACGCCAACGTCTCAACAACCAACATCGGCGCTGCCAACCTTCTCACACAAGCCTACTGAATAGGCGCGCGAAGAAAGACATGAGGAACTGACAATGGGTCTCTTTGAATTCATCACTCAAGGGTGCCGGTCGCTTGCTGCTACGGCGGCACCCTCCGTAACAGCGATGGGCGTCCATATCGTGCTGTCGCTGGCAACGATCATGTTGGTCTGGTTCGGTGTTCAGGAGGCGCTGGCCTCCGCACAGGGTGGGGCCGGCTTCAGCATGGGCAGGTTTCTCAATCTCTTCATGCTCCTGACCTTTGCGTATGCAATGGTTAACTATTACGACAGCTCCATCCCCGGCCTTGGCTTCTCTATCAAGGGGTTCATTGACGGCGGGACGGCCAACCTTGTGACCATCATCGGGGCGGATGGCGCAACCACCATGCTGACCGAGATCCACACAGCATCCTCTAAAACCGGCCCTTCGTTGCTAACCAGCATGATGTCCCCCTACTACTCGCTTGTGTACTTCGTAGTGCAGTTTCTTTTGGGCGTCCTGGCGGCAGCGGTCTCCGCAATCGTTGCGTATGGGGCAATTGCGTCAACCATCGTCGGATTGCTCGGGCCGATCTTCATTCCATTCCTCGTCTTCGACAAGCTCGATTGGCTGTTCTGAGGTTGGCTGAAGGCTTACCTCGGATTCAGCTTTTACAAGGTCGTGGCCGCAGCGACGATGAATGTGTTGTGCCACGTTCTGACCAGCTACTACATCCAGCTTGGCCAGAGCGTTTCGGATCCCTCAACTATTGTCCAGGCATTGCCACTGCTCATCCTTCTTGTCATGGTCAACGTTTATATCCTCTTCAAGATTCCCGCGATGACGCAGAGCTTATTTGGCGGCCACACCGGGGGACATGACGGCGGAATGGGCGTCGCAATGTTGGCGGTAAGGGCCGCGCTGTAAACCGCAAAAAGAGAAACGAGGCGACAGATGAGTTTGCAACCGAAAGCCACTCCTGAAATCACCCGCGCGGCGGAACGCTACCTGGAACAGTATGGCGATCCGCTGGTCATGAATACCTATCTGAAGGTAACTATTCTCGTGCTCACTGTCGTGTCTCTTACCCTTGCCGCGCTCGTATTCAGGAGCCAGAAGGCTCTGGCCGATATGCACCCGATGATTGTGAGAATCAACGATGTAGGCCGGGCGGATGCGATTGACTATCGCAACTTCCAATATCGGCCCCAGGAGGCGGAGAACAAATATTATCTGACGCGCTGGGCCGAGCTTTACTTCAGCCGAAATCGCTTCACCATCGAGCGCGACCAGACGAGCTCCCTTTACTTTCTCAATGGCGACGTTCAGCACGCCGTCATTGAGCAGGAACGCAAGGACAATATCATCCAGACTTATGTCAAGGACAGCACGCTTCAACACCTGGAATTATCAGCATTGAAAGCTGGCAGGATGCCAACTTTTCGCCGTCTTCCCGCCCATTGACGAGTTGCCGCTTCGCGCCAGACTTGATCTTGCCCACCCGACGGCGTTGAATGCCCTGTGTCTGAGCGGCCTGAGCAGGGACAAATGCCACATCGTGTCATGGCAAGGGACCCGCATTTCTGGGAGAAAGTCAGGGCGGGCAGGGGGTGCCGGCAACCTATAAACTGCCAACGAAGTGCCCTGAACGGAATCCCACCAGCCATCTGGACCGTTCGCTTGGCAACTTTTATTTCTTACTTCCGCTTACGTGGCCGCGCCCATCCCGAACTTCATTTCCTTTGAAGTGGTCAATCTTGTCTAGGTGTTTCGTCGACTCGGGTTTCTCGCCACGCTGCGGCTTTGGGCCGGTATAGCCGTGTTCGGGATGAAGACGATTGTTTACATGCCCCTGGAAGTTGTCCGGGCCATGAAACCACTGGCCAGCGCCGATGAAAATTCCGCCTGCAAACCATTCCGGGCCGTAGTAGCCGTAGGGGGCGCAGTCATATGGAGCGACGTCATAGTAACCGTAGGGACAATCAGGTGCTGCCCCAATCTGTACGGCAATTTGAGCCGCTGCTTTTGGAGCGGAGGCCATGATGAAACATCCAGCTATAGCCGCTATTAGAACAAGCTTAAATCCGGTCATATGTTCTCCTCGCAATTCTGGGGCCTTCAACGAAATCCCACTGCTATTTAACGTAGTGCCCCAGACCGTCATCGTCTGAGCAAAATGGACCGCACTTGATCTAAGCAAAATGCGGCCGACCAAGGAATCGACGTAATCATTGGGAGCTTGACTGCTGGCCTCAAAGTCATCGGATCAGGCGCGCAGAGAAATGGGCTCGCTTTCCAGCGAACCCGCTCAAGAGGCATTGTGGAAGGAGAAAGCTGAGAGGGCAGAAATTGCGCGGAGGATTGGGAGGGCTGCGGCGATGGTTACAGCGTGGGGTGACTGAAGATGCCTCTTTGCCAGCAGACTACAGCAACGCCCGTTCCATATATTGAACAGTTTTGCTCATAATCGCAAACCTTTCTCAGACTGTTGGATGAGGTTCGAGGCTTTTGAAGAGACAATGAACCCCTGAATTCGCAAGGCTGTATCGTTCGAAACTCGGGCCTGGCTGCTCCGTCACCCCATGTTGTTCACTTATTGCTCGGGCAGAAAGGTTCCTCTTCCGATGTGCAACAATGCACATCCTCCCATGCGGATCTGGAGTAAGGTCGGGCGATGATGAATCATTCCGTACGCCGCATTCTTAACTTCGGACCGCTTCTGTGGGATCTTTGTGCTTCCTCCGTCGGGTGCTTCGTATTCACCAGTGGCTTCCGCTCATTTGCAATGGGCAACGAACGATCGGAGACGGGTGCTTCTATTCAAGCTGTCGGGCCGGCTGGCAAGAAATTGGCGGGCATCGGTGCTGCCCTATTCCTTCTGGCGTTCGTTACGACCGAAGCTTTGGCCACGGTCCGGGCGCTTGCCCACTGACACTTATCCGGAGAATCGCCTCCGAGCCAACATACGGTCGTATGTGTTTAGTCAGGAGCCTGCAATGGCTGTATCTAACATCTCCTCAATCTCGCGATCGAACGCTTTGGTACACCGCGATGTTTGGTCTCTGGAATCCCGGAGAGAGTCAGCATCCCGTTTGCAGCTAATGCCAAGCAGGCCGCTTCAACTCAGGGTTGCGGTTATTGGGAATCACCTCCCTCGACAGTGCGGAATTGCAACCTTTACAACCGACCTGTGCGATGCGATGGCTGCCGAGTACGGGGCTGGTGGAACGACGGTGGTCGCCATCAACGATCGGCAATCATCGTACGCCTACCCTGCGCGGGTGCGATGCGAGATCGAGGAAGGCGACATCTCCTCCTATCGAAGAGCAGCCGATTATCTAAATGCATGTCATGTGGACCTGGTGAGTTTACAGCACGAGTACGGAATTTACGGGGGGAATGCAGGCAGCTATGTTCTTAAACTGCTAGAGCACCTTAACATGCCCGTGGTCACGACTCTCCATACTGTTCTTCTTCAGCCAGATATCCACCAGCAATTTGCTATGCAACAGATCGTCGCACGGTCCGAGCGTCTCATTGTTATGAGCGAATACTCTTCCAAGGTTCTGCAGGATGTATTTGGAGTTCCAGACGAGAAGATCGACCTGATTCTTCATGGCATCCCCGACCTGGCCTTTGTGGAGCCGGATGTTTACAAAGAGTCACTCTCCCTCGAAGGAAAGTCTGTATTGCTTACATTCGGATTGTTGTCCCCCAACAAGGGATTCGAGAGCGTGATTCAATCGATGCCGCGCATCTTGTCGCGTCACAGCAACGTTGTCTACATCATTGCATTGGCAACACACCCGCACGTCCGGGCACGGGAAGGCGATCGATACCGGGAACAGTTGCAGGCCCTAGCAAGTGAACTCGGGGTGGAAAAATATGTAATCTTCCAAAATCGCTTCTTCAGTCCCAGGGAGATGGCTGCGGTGGTGGGCTCGGCCGACATCTACATCACGCCTTACTGCCACGAGTCACAGGCTGTATCTGGGACACTTGCGTATGCCATGGGCGCAGGAAAAGCGATTATCTCGACTCCATACTGGCACGCCGCGGAACTTCTCGATGATGGACGCGGAGCGCTGATCCCCTTCAAGAATCCAGATGCAATTGCCGCTGCGGCAATTGAACTTCTGGACAACGATGCAAAACGCCAAGCCATGCGAAGACGTGCTTACCATTACGCACGAAAGATGGTATGGAATCGAGTAGCGCAGTCGTATATGTGCTCTTTCATACAAGCCCGCTCCAATCAGGTGCATCGTGCTCAATCGGGTTTTTCCGTCCAAACTGGCGAGAAGAGCGGTACAAGCCAATACCCAAGCGCCTATGCGGAGGCTTGAGCCGTGCGCTCCTCTATAACATTGTCGCGAGGAAAGATCTTCGTCCCAATCAAATAGGCAGCATAACCACGGGGTGATAACCCCAGATCAAAGGAGATCTGAAATGCTCATACTCATCATTGTTCTTGTGTTGGTTTTCGGACTAGGCGGAGGATACTACGGCTACGGCCGGTGGGGCACGGGCGGGGGTGCAGGAATCGGGCTCGGCACGGTGCTGGTGATCTTGCTGGTGTGTTATCTGCTGGGGCTTTTCAGGTAGAAAGATCTGCAACAGCTTCGGCCGACACGGCTGACTCAGAGCGCATGGTAACCTGGCGGCCGGGGCAGCTTCCAATCGGTCAAACTGCAAAGGCCCGATCGGGCTACCGTGTGCAGTCACTCTGTTAAAGACGCGACCGCCAGTATGAAATCCATGCTACAGAGCTGGTATTGTCTCGAATGGTCAAAAGCGAACGCATTTTGAGACTCCCTTCGGATGCTTGCGGTGTTGGCCTGCAAGCATCCCCTTAGAGAGAGTTATTTCCGAGGGGATCTCAGCGGATCGCCATTCAATTGGCCCTTGTGAGTGAAGCAGAGCCCGTACGAAGCACCAGGACAGGCCTCCAGGGTTGCTCCCATGACTAGATTGGTGGCCAAGACCGCCGAATCAGCGATAGGTAAGATCTGTTTGTCGTCCCCGTGAGTGAAAACGACGTACCTCACCTAGCAATTGCATTCTGGGCAAAACCATCCAATAGTGCAAAGTCGTCTTTCGCCAGAAATTGCCTTAGGAGACGAAAAATGAGGAGCTTCTTATCTGAGCTAATTCTCTGCCGGCCCAGCGGGGATTCGCTTCTGACGGTCTGTCCAAGCAGCCTTAGTCTTTTCGTGTGGGCCTGCATCTCGTCCAGTCCAAGATCGATCAGTTTCTGAATGTCGATCATTTGGTTTCGAGCTTTGTCCATGGCGCGAATCAACTCATAAAGTTTGAGGTTGATCGCACGCACATCGCGGTTTTGCGTGTACGGGATTAGAAATACCATCAAGACCGTTGCTGTGCCGGTTCCGGTTTTGATAACCTGCGCCCATGTTTGCGAAAAATGAAGAACGGGGTCAGTTGCTCCCTAGACAACGATGACCAGGTGTGCACCCAAAAACGCCCAGGTTGATCCCAGCCAGCCGCAGGCCACAGTGGCGAATCGACCAGAGTGGCCTTGGACCGTTCGATCCTTTACCTCGATCGGGGTCTCGATCAAACTCCTGCCTGTGCAACCCGCATACTCGATGACATTCCTGAAGGACCTGCAGCTTCCCATTCGACTGGATCGACGATTGCATAGTAAACCGAATTTCGACAGTGAATGCAATGCGCTTCGCGAATCGGGGTGAGGGCGCCGTCTACCAATTCGTGGAAGGACCGCAAGCATTCTGGGCAGGTAATCGTGACGTAAGGCCTGCCGGCCGAATCGAGCCCGTTTCGTTGAATCCAGAGGGGGGAAGCAGCAATTGACGGATTTGAGGATCTCAATTTCTGTTGGCTCAACCCTTCAATAATCCGTAACAAGGAACGAACGCTGCATCCTTTTTGATAAAAGGCATCCGCAATCACGCCAGAAGGAACTTCTTCTCCAGAAAACGAGCCACTCATGGCAATTACCTGAATTGAGGGATAGCGCCGACGAACAACCGATAGCAACTCAAATCCAGACATTCCAGGCATATTGAGATCGGAAAGGAGGATATTGGGAATTTCTGTCCGAATCTCTGCCAATGCGGTGAAGCCGTTCTCGGCGGTTCGTACAACGAATCCAAATTCGGTAAGCAGGGTGGAGATCGAAGCCCGAATTGCCGGGGCATCGTCCACGACAAGGAGTCTTATCGGGGAATTGTGATTTTGATCGCGCATCTACGACCCTCCATATTGGATCGCTACTTCTAATCCCAGGCTGTACAACCCAGCACCTTGCACCTTGGTTAGATGCGAGCTGCTGGGTTGCTCTTGCCATTGCCCGCTCAATACAGACTGAGTTCCGCTATCGAGTTCAAGCTGCTTCCCTTGTCTTCTTGATGGCGAAAATGGGGGACGATTAACTAGCGTGTTGCCTCGAATAGGAACCATGCACGCCGTTCCGCTTCATCGATCCAAATCTCAATCAGACTGGTGGTTGCGTATTCATTGGCTTTGCTGGTGACGACATGCGCCGCGCGCAAACTCACCACAAAGGCCTTGTTGTCGGCGAGGAGTTCCCTAAGCATCTCGGTTGGGCCCACAAACTCCTCGTCGTTGTCCGCAATCCGTTGCAGCCGGGCAATGTGTCCTATGGAGTGAATGGTTATGCCGCCGACCTTGCGAACGCGCTCGGCTATGGCGTCGGTGATGCCGAAGATCTGTGATGCGTGTTCGTCGAGAAGCAAGTGATAGTCGCGGAAATGTTGCCCGCTCATGTGCCAGTGGAAGTTCTTGGTCTTGAGGTAGAGGGCAAATGCGTCGGCAACAAGCGCGTTCAGTACGCTGGAAAGATTCTTTACATCTTCAGGTGAGAAGCCGTCGGGAACCAGAAGCCTGGCAGATTGCGATTCTTTTTCATGGATTTGCTTGGACACAGAGAAGCTCCTTTGCAGGGAAGGGCGTTGGGACGTCCGGAATGGGGCGTCTGCGCCTTTTCCTCCACCCTGCGAGTGAAGGAAAAGGCATCTTGGTTATTGGCTATCGATAGAACTCGGATAGCGTCGGACGTGTTCAATGCAACATCCTAAGTCCGCGCCAGACGACCGTCTGGCCAATTTGGACCATCTCAAAGACAAGGCAGATTGTGGACAGGGTAGGTTTGAGGGAAGAGGCTCGATTGAGCTCTGGGACTCAGGAGTCGGATCAGTCTAAGGACGTGCGGCAGTTAGTGGCGCAAGGAGGCGCAGCACCAATGCTTAGGGAGCAGGCAGGTGCCTTTACGTTGCGATCAATGACCAGCCCACGCTCTTCCATGGTTGTTTGCCTGTCATGTCATTTAGCTCTACAGGAAGACATCTGAGGGCTAGGATCAGTGCTGCTCATCGCAAAGGGGGCAAGTTACCCCGAGGGATGAAGTGGAGTGCGTCCCAGTGCAGAGCGCAGCAAATCAATGACGCGGCTTCGATTCCGTAGATGGTGCGTTAGGCCTTATGCTCGATGCCCGTATCCAGAGAAGGCTCTTCTGTCGAGTTGGGCTGGTCAGTGTGGACGGGAATTCCGCTGATAAGGCCTTGATAGTTTGTTAGGCGTTTGCCCAGAATCACCACGCCCTTGGATGTGATCTCATATTCGCGAATATCCTTGGCATGATTGCCGCCCCGCATCTTGATCACCACCATGATCTTGCGAAGCTGCCCATCGATGGATACGTACCGCAGCCGAATGATGTCATCGGTGAGGAAAGAAATTGAGTAAGTACTGAACGGAAATTCGGTGAAAGACTCATCGACTTCAACCGTGCTAAGAATCGTGACTCCGATTCCTGTCAGAGCGAAGATCATCCGGTACAGCGATTCGCGAAAGTCGGCGCGGAAGCCGGGCGACAGAGCCATCTCAAAGCCCGCCAGCGAATCGATCACCAGGCGTTTAGCGCCGATCTTCTGTACAGCGTCGAGAATCGACTGCATGGTTTCATCCACCGACAGATCGAGGGGGCGGAGATAGAGGATTGTGAGTTTCCCGTCTTTCTGCGGCGTTTCCAGATCCAAACCGAGACTGGTGGCCCGCTCCGCATACGCCTCCGGGCGTTCTTCAAAGACCGCCACGATTCCCGGTTCCCCATGGTGTATGCCTTCTGCAATGAACTGGGTTGCGAGAACAGACTTCCCCGTTCCCGAAGACCCTGCCACGAGGACGCTATCGCCTTCACGCACGCCCCCACCCAGCATCTTGTCCAACTCCGGAATACCGAAGCAAAGGCGCCGATTGCTAGGCGGATTTCTCTTGCGTGCGGTCAACCCAAAGGTGCGCGAAAAGGCTTGCACTCCGGCATCGGTGATGCGGAACGTGTGCAGCCCCGGCACGGAATCCTGACCGCGCAGTTTGATGATTTGCAACTTCCGCACAATTGAATTGCGCTCCGCAGTTTGGCGCAACCAGAGCAGCCCATCGGCGACGGTAAAGATGGGATTGTCGCGTAGCTCCTCCTCCGCATATTCACCGATCAGGAAAGTTGTAGCTTGCCAACTCGCCAGAAACAATGCGAGCCGTTGAATGAAGGATTGCAGGTCCATGTCGCTTTCTGGCTTCCGAACCATGGTTCGGAAGGAGTCTACAACCACAACGGCGGGGTTGGCTTTTTCAACTTCTTTGGTGATCTGTTCCAAAACCGCGCCCAGATCCTTCTCCAGGACAACCTGGCTCAGGTTGATAAAGCGAATGGAGCCGGGCAGCTTGGCCGGATCGAAGAATGTGTATTGCTGCTGGTATCGCAGCATTTTGATAGCTGATTCACCCAAGACAGTGAAATAGAGCGCAGGACGTTCCTCGGTAGCATTGGCGAACACAAACTGATGTGCCAGCGTCGTCTTCCCGCTTCCAGGTGCGCCCGCAATGATGTTGAAAGAGAATTCTGGGAGACCGCCACCCACAATCTCGTCGAGGCCCGGAACTCCGGTGGGAAGTTTGTTGATCTTCACTTTGTCTTGAGTGCTCACGCTTTTCTCCCGTGTACCGATTTGCGATCTTCAAAGACTTCACCTGGCCAAGTGTTGCGCAGCAGGCTCAGTGTCAAGGCTTCGCCCAAGAAGAGACGAAGCAGTCCGAGTAAGCGGGCGATGAGAATGATCTCTCCATCGGTGGCCGAATCCTTACCCATGTCGAATTGAGTTTTAATGTCGCCAAGGTCCTGTAAAGATCCATCCGCGGCAACCCGCGCCGCACTGAGACTTGGAACTTCCGGCCTGGAGAGCGTCAACGCACGAGCGGCGAGCGATTGAAAACCGGCGACTCCAACAAATTCACCAAGACTCAGACGCAGCTTTTCATAGACGCGAAGGGCCGGGTGCCCCGATGGCTCGGAGGCGTTGCCCGCACCGGCTTCATACACTAGAAGTCGATAGGCTAAATCTCGCATTCCTGGTGCAGCCGTCATATTCAAACCAGAATGTTCAAGGTAGAAGAATTCAATTGCTGTTTTACTTTTCGTGAGAGTGGCAGGTCGGCGATGCTGTTGTTTCTTGAAGCGCCCTCGCGGGGGAGTGTTCGACATCCAGAGCCGCGGTCGATGTCGCACTGTCAGAACTCAATTCATGTAGCGATTGGTTTGGAGGTCTGGCGCCTCGTCCTGTGGACCGCCAGCCTTGCTTCGGATGAGCGTAAAAACGTCTAGGACCGATGCAATACTGCGGATGTTCCCCGCAACACTCACAAGCCCATCTTCCATGCCGGGATGCCTGTCTGCCAGAGCTTCAATACGCTGGCCAACACTTCTCAGCCGATCAATTTCCAGCAGAAGGTCCTCGAAAGCCGCAGCCATCACCGGTCCATCGGCCGCTGAGGCTATCCTGTTCTCTGCGGTCCTGGCCGGCACCGAACTGACGTCAACCTGAAGGCGCAAATCTTCGATCAAACGCAGCGTTGTTGCCTCGCCCAGGAAGGTGAGAAAGAGCCCAAGCAACTGCGCGATCAGGATGATTCCGGCCTCGCCATCCTCATCCGCGTTTGTCTGAGATTCAACTTCACCGAGACCGCGCAAGCTACCATTCGCCGCAATCTGCACAGCCGTGAGTTGGGGAGATTCCGACCGGGCAAGAGCCAAAGCACGGGAAGCGAGCGCCTGGAAACCGTCCACTCCCACGGGTGCGCCAAGTTGTCGGCGGAGCTTCTCATAAACGCGCACAGTTGCAGGTTCGGTATGCAGGGTGGTTGTGCTTACATCGGCCTCGCTGGCAACGAGGCTGAGGGCCAAATCACGCGTCTTTTTTGGAGGAAGCATCGGTTCCGTTCTTTCTTAACACGCTGCGCTTCGCCAAGTAACGTGAAGCGGCTGTCGCAATGATACGCTCAAGCCGATTTCTCTGGCAGTGGGATTTCCGGCGCGCTTCTTTAGACCCCATTTTGGCTTACGTCATTCAAAATACTTGAAATACTCCCCAAAGAGGTGAGCAAGAAAGAACAGCACTCTTCCAAACGGCGTATAGTTGGGTTGAAGAGCCGGGACGCTATACATCCAGCCGATACTCCTTTGCATAGCGCGCAGCTGCTTTGGTCACCACGTGGTTCTGTGGTAGAACCCCGTTCAGTGGTCATCCCGCAAGGGCCGCAATAGGAAGGAGGCCGTGCGATGGTTCAACCTGAAAAGCCCGGATTCGACACCAACGCCTTTCTTGCCCACGCTGGCCTGGGGCGAAGAATCATCCAATTTTCGCCAAAGGATACCTTCTTTTCGCAAGGAGATCCCGCGGACTCGATTTTCTATCTTCAGAAAGGCCGCGCAAAGGTCACGGTTGTTTCAACCAGCGGGAAGGAAGCTACGATCACGCTCCTGACCGCGGGTGATTTTGTAGGAGAAGAGGCACTTGCAGCGATG
>Ga0181517_10005302_pt1 | contig 11438 bp, 17 predicted proteins | sample PEATcosm2014_Bin_31_FD_119748 | JGI IMG/M metagenome (GOLD analysis project Ga0181517, IMG submission 119748) | Peatland microbial communities from MTU Mesocosm Facility, Houghton, MI, USA - PEATcosm2014_Bin01_30_metaG | ecosystem: Environmental > Terrestrial > Soil > Wetlands > Peat | place... | reverse complement strand
TGAACTGCAATGCTTCTTCGGGATCGTAACGGTGAATGCAGCCATGATGGAAGAGACTTCCCACGATATAGTTCGTAAAGGAAAAAGATTTCATCGAGGCGAAGGTATTGCGTAGAGCGGGATCAGTCGTCCTCTGGATGAGGGCATCAAGTTGCCTTTGGAACTCGTGTTCGTAGGATTGGACCACGCCGGGATCGACCAGCGTCCGTTCGAGTATGAGGAGGAAGTCTTTGAAGTCCACATGGTATGTAGTGGACGGGCGGTGGATTTCTTTCGGGTTTGTTGTCGTTCCTGTGGTTGTCCCGAAAACAGTCACAGCCGCCGCAGTGATGCGGCGGCTGTGACAGATGATAGTTTCGCTGAATGGCTCAGCACAAGTATCTATGCTTCATGCCGACTTTTTTCGAACGAGATGTGGTGGTTTCCTATTCGACGTTGGTGTGAGGCGGGGTGGGGTGGACTGCTATGACCGAAAAAAGAGAGCCGCCCGCGTTGGACGGTTCTTGTATAATTCATCAGTTACGATGCGTTGCGTCGAGCGGATGAACCGGCTTTACGAGCAAGGTGCGGATGCTGATCGCCAACCCGCAGGACGCCATAGTGAATGGATGTGAGACCACCCGCTGAAAATCAGAGCGACGATGCCGGGTGGCGGTGTCAGGTCGGAAGCCTACAGGTGATTCACTGGCGAAAGGGGCGAAGGGGCGAGATGAAGATTGCCCCCGGTTATCAAGAACCATTTTTCGGCGGTGTACCCTTAACTAATCGCTTGATGGTTTCATATACCCTCTCTCCAACAAGCCATCTAGTTATCGTTCTCAGTCTGCGCGACAGAGGCACTGCCTGCGCACGCTTTAAGTAGCGATGCTCCATGTTCCGTATTTCACGGAGAATATCAGGAGAAAATGAATATGGACGAAGGCCAACAATCCAGATAAATTCTATATTTTGCCTGAAACCGGTCACGGCAGCATAGATGTTGAACCCTGCATTATGGATATGGCGCTCCCACGTGGATCTGAGCAAATGCCATTCGACTTGCCTGCTTCCAGCGTTAAGCCTCCGAAATCCTTCATGCTTTTCAGAAGTCTCATAACCCAAGCAGTTTGGAACTTCTATACAAAGAAACCCGTTTTTCTCCAAAAGAGCAGCAATTTGGCCAAGTCCCTTTTCTATGTCCTCAATGTGCTCAAGCACACCTAGAATTGTAATGAAATCAAATTTGTGCTGATAGAGCGCATCTCCCACGAACCCTTTTTTAAGGGAGGCACTCGGAATACGCGCCTGGGTGATTTTGAGAGCCTCCCCCGACAGATCCAGCCCATGTAACTTCCAAGCCGGAAAACGCCTAGAGAACACCTCAAGCGTCTTGCCTGCACCGCAACCAATATCCAAGACACGAACCTCAGTCTCGCGAGGCAGAAACAAGGCGGCCAGATCCGCCCAAAACATGTTTCTGTCTACGTTATCCCATTCATAAGGAGATACCTTATAGAAAGTATCATACTCATTTTCTAGTGAGTTTCTGTCCATAGTCTGCCTCACTTCGGGATTGATCGCCAACCATTCCTCAGGCTAGTCGAATGGTTTGATACTAAACAGAAATGCGAAAAGACGCAAGAAATCGCCATGTTTTTTCCAAAATCAACTCTACAGGGGGAGAGACCCCCTCGAAAAATTGCCCCAGGTGGGTGATGGTGACACGGGTCGCCGCCGAATAGTTCGCAACACCCCTCCGTTTCGCCGTCAACAACGCGCCCACAACAAGCCCTCGGCACCATGAGGGAAACAGATGGTTCTGATCGCCGCCCCGCAGGACGCCATAGCGAATAGGTCTGACACCGCCGCCCGACAACGACAGCGCTGATGTAACGCGGTGGTGGCAGGTCAGTAGGCTTGAGGGCGATTTGTCGGGGGAAGGGGCGAAGGGCGAGATCACGGCTGCACACCGTCGCCATAGGCGACAGGGTGCCCCTCTCATCGACCTAGCATATTACCCCCTCACGCTCTCCAACACCGCACTGACCTGATTCAACACCGTCTGCATACATGTCATCCCGATTGATTTGAGACCAAATGTCACAGGGAGCCGCCGTAAGGCTGACCGTCAGCCTGTAGATCGTCGTGCGATAAGTTCTTGAAGCCGATGACACATATTTGATGATTCGGTTTATCGTCTATTACCTCAAGGTATATATTAGGGTGTTGAGGGAAGATGACGCTTGCTAAGACGGGCTTGCCTAAGGTATATGAACCGTGTTGTATGATGGCAGCAACGCCGACGTTGGGACCGCCAGAAAAGGCAAGACTTCCGTCGGGGGATTTCCACAGTGGTTTCGCAATCGTGACATCGAACCTCTTTTTTACTGGATCTAAGGTGATTGTGGTGCTTTTCCAGTCTGCATCCGGATGTATGTCGCCACGATTGAACAGCGGTAGGACGACTCGGCTCCGGTCTCTGCCGCCATATACGATGTAACCAAATGGATATTTCCTCCAAAGCTCATCGTCACTCAGTCCCAGCTTCCGTACCTCCGACCTAATGTCCTCTGCGAGCGTTTTCTGGTGGGTCTTGATGTCCTCAGTGGATTCCTCGGACTCACTTTTCTGCTTGTAGTATATCGAGAGTGGAAGACCAACAGCACCGAGAGCGAACAGCACCGACCAAAAGCAAACCCAAAACATTGATTTATTCCTCATTCGAGAAGGATTCCTCGCTGCAAGTCGCTGTGCGTGGCGATGGGAACTTCGCATGATTTGTCCTACCGAAGTTAGCTATCCTACCATGGGCCACCATCGATATCAACCCTGCCGCCACGAGGGTTTCCCGACTTGTCGATATCAGGCTGTGTATGCGTGCTACCGAGGCGATGGACGCCATCTGGACGCGGTATCGGACACGGAAGAGCGGATAGACCGGGACTATTGTGGCCACACATTGAACGCAACGCGCCACCCGCAAATGGATGGATCGTTTGCTTCGGGTTTCTTTGGATCGGTTCTCGGCGGCTTGAGCAATGTGGTATAGCAACTCTGCCATTGATACGCCCCTTCGGCTGGCACATGGGTGGTTATTGGAGCAGCGATCAAGCGTATCGTCATCGCCGCCAAGCGGTGATGGGTGCCTCCATCATCAATCTGGTCCGCAGTGACGGGCATGGTGCATTTCTCCACGGCCCATTACCGATCCGCCACGAGTGCCGCTCCTCCACCGCCTACCATCAATCCGGCCCGTTGCCTTTCCGCGACCAATCCACCTGACCACGGCATCAATCCAACCATGTCGGCGGTGAACACCGGCATGATTCCAACTCGCCTCTTCGAGTTGGTGATGACAGCTTGGGGCAGGAAGACCAGCACCCCATCGCCGCCAAGCGGCGATGGGGTGCCTCTATCATCGATCCAGCCCACAGTCCCGGGCTTGGTGCCTTCCTCCACGGCCATCATCGATCCGGTGTTCACTGTACAACGGCATGGGAGGCAGTAAAATCACGAGCAAGGAGGATGCCTCATGCCGAGAACGAAGACGAAGCCGACCAAGATTCGTTACCACGCCATCGTCAAACTGCCGCCGCTGCCGCCCGATCAGCGTGAGGGGCTTCGAGCCAATATCAGCGTCAACGGCGTTTTGGTGCCGATCTTCGTCGATAGCGATGGGTCAGCCAGGGGGATCGTCGATGGGAATTATCGAAAGCAATTCGCCAACGAGTTTGGTTATGAGTGTCCCGAGATCGTGCTGCCGAATCTGGAAGAAGAAGAGAAGCGGACATTGGCCCGTGCATTGAACTTAGCACGCCGTCAACTGAACACCGAACAGAAGCGGCAGATTATTGCCGACCAACTGGAGGAAACGCCAGGATGGACGAATCGCCGCATCGCCAAGATGCTTGGCGTGAGCCACGTTACCGTTGGCAGTGTGCGGGGGGAGTTGGAGAGCAGTGGACAAGTTGTCCACCACCCCACCAGAGAGGGTTCTGATGGCAGGCTACAACCGGCATCGAAGATCGCCTACTCTACCTTCGTTTTCAATGGCGGGACTGCCGCCAATCCCCGACCAAACACCATCGCCACGCCGTCAGGAATCTGCCGATTCCTCTATGACCTGATCGCTCCCAAGTACAAGGTGAAAAGCATTCTCGACCCTTCGGCTGGTGCTGGGGCTTTGACGAAACCTTGGAAAAACGTGAAGGTCATCGCCTACGAGATCAGCAAAGGTCGGGACTTCTTTCGTTCTCCCGCGCGCATCAACTGTGATATGGTCCTCTGCAATCCTCCCTTCAACAGCACGAATGGAGAGACCCGATTCCTGCCGCAAGTGTTTCTTGAACGGATCGTGAAGGTGGTGCCGCCGAAAACACCCATCGTGATGTTCACGCCGATGGCGATGCGGCTCGATCAAACCAGCAAATCGTCCCGGTGGCGTTGGTTACGGGATCATTGCCCGCCGATCACCAGCATCATCACGCTGCCACACGATGCTTTTGGTTCGGTAAAAGTCCACTCGGAAATCTTGCTCTTCAATATGCCGAGGTTAGAACCGCATTACTTTCTGCCCGACAGGTATCTGCGGTAATGGCGGCGACACTCCTGAGCCAGCCTTGACAGCTTGGTTCAGAGAGACAGCACGCCCTCGCCGCAAAGCGGCGAGGGCGTGCCTTCCTCCCCTGCCCATCATCGAACACCGCCAAAATTCCAAGTCGCCTTTCCGATTTGGTGATGACAGCTTGGGGCAGAGAGACCTGCACCTCACGCCCTTACGGGCGTGAGGTGCATTCCTCCACTGCGATTCTGTTCGGTCCTCCACTGCCCATCATCGCGGTGAACACCACCATCCCACCCAAACGCCCACAATGATTTGCAATTAAATGGATATAATCCCGCCGACCCAAACCTCAAACGAATTAAAACTATTTAACAGAAGCGATCCTGGTGGGTTTGGAGCGATATCCTGACCGACCTCCCGAACCAAATAGGCATCTCGGTGTGTTCGGATACCGAACACGCCTCCACGACCCTAACGGGTCGTGGAGGCTGATCTCCCTCACCGACCTCGTTACTAAACCTCCACTATTAACACGGATTGATCTCACGCCGTCTTCACCGCTCGGCTCTCGGCAATGACCGCCATCGCACGCTTCGTCAGCTTGAACCGTCTGCTTCTCCCTGCTGCCGGGCAGTAATCGTCAAAAGTGTCAATGACACCCGCCTGCTCCAACCGTTCGATGTGCTTCCTGGATTCATAACCACAAAAACCCATCTTCGCCAGGGACTCGACACCGAGACGGGCTTCACCTCCACGGGCGGCCAGATGGTTTATTAACGCTATTAACTTCTGCATGGTCACTTGGTAGGTTCTCAAACCATGATCCCGATAGAACTCCCTGATGGCAGATTCGATCACGGGGATGGGTGTGTAGTCGGGCTTGAATTGCCACGCCTCAGCCTTCTTTCTCTTCTCCTCGATCTCCGGATGTGCTGGGACAGGGACGTTATTAACCTCTGGTTTTGCTTCCGTACTACTACAACATATATAAGCACAACAGGAAGAAGGAGTGTACTGACTATCCTCAGCCTCACCCTGGAGCAAGTGTTCGATCTCCGGATGTGCTGGGACAGGGACGTTATTAACCTCTGGTTTTGCTTCCGTACTACTACAACATATATAAGCACAACAGGAAGAAGAAGTGTACTGACTATCCTCAGCCTCGCTCTGGAGCAAGACCTCCAGATAGATGACCCTCTTGTATTGCCCCTTATCCCTCCTTTGCCTGATCTTAGTAAAGACCATGATGTCATCGGCATGGTTGACTCCACTGTCAATGGCTCGTTGGATATGGCCGATGACAGCACGCTTCATTCCCGCATCCCATCGTGAGATAAAACTATTGTTCTTTTTCTTGCAGTAGGTGGTTAATAAGTCAATGATGCGTTGGAGTCGCTCCTCGTGGGGGAGATGGTGGAGTTCAATATAATAAAGCCACCTGGCGAGTTGAGAGCAGACGAGGAAGACCGAATCGTGGCAAGGAAGTCCGTGGCGTGCCCAAAGTTCGCAGTGCTGTATCCATTCCCCATTGCAAACCTTGGTCATGTCGATCTCACAAGAGACCAAGGCATCCCGCCCCGCAGGGGCGGGATGCGTCCTTTCCAACTCGGATGACAGATCGATAATAATTGGTTCGGCAACCGGAGGCACATCGGGAAAACCTTGTCCGGCCCATTCGTCAAGTTGTTTGAGGTCGCCTTCCAATCGCAAAACGTCCTTGAAGGCGATCCGTCGCACCTCACAGTGCCCGGAATAGTGCTGGTAATGACCAAGTTCTTGGCTGAGGAGCGACCGCAGGACATTAAAGATGTTCTCGAAGGTGGGCGTATGGCAATGTTCAAAGAAGTTCAGTTGTTCAATCCAGTTGCCCAGCAGACCGTTGTTGGTGATCGTATAATAATCCTCCCCAAAGGGACGGCGGAAAGCACGTCCCGGCATCGGATGGACCTCCGTGTTGCCCAGGCCGATCTTCCGCAACCGTGTCTTGGTGTTGATTTGGATGGTTAATAAGCCTTGGAGTTGAGGTCGGATTTCCCAGACATGCAGACCGAGGGTGGCGGACGACACACACCAGATGCGGTGGGGAAATTCATCATAAATCCGCTTGATGGACTTAAAATGATCCAGGGGCATGGTCATCAAGGGCCGTAGTGGCGAACCTTGCTCGACCAATCCCCGGCGATAGTAACCCAGCAGATGGTGTTTATTATCAAAATCAATTACATTCATTCTTGACTTGCGGGGTTCACGCAGGGCAATCCAACAGCCTTCCTGATGCGGCTTGTCGGGGTGGATCGTTTTCCACCGCTCGTGATCGAGCATTTTAGCGACGAGATCGGGATAACAGCCCAAGTTGTACTGCTCTCCGTTCTTCTTCCTCCCTTTGATGCAGAGGAAACCCTGGTCGTACTGCCGTTTGACGTGGCAGGGCGTTTTGGGGAAGTACTTGATGAACAAGTCGTAGTATCGCTGGAACTCGTCGGCGTAGAGGACGGGCAGCGGCACGATCTGCTCCATGAGGACTGCCAGTTCCTCGTCGTCATGGCGACGGTGCAGATTTTCCAGCGTTTCCGGGGCGAGATTTTGTTCCGCCCATACTATAATAGGATTGTTCATTGGTATCCTTATGGGTCAGGCACCCCTGCCGCCATTGGCGGCAGGGGTGCTGTCATTCAACTTGCTCTTCGTTCGACAAGGCGGCCACGATCCTCGCCGCCCATATTTCGTCAATCGTCCATGCGACTACATTGTTGTCCTGGAGGATTTCGCATCCGGTCGTGGCGACGAGCCGGAAGGTGAAGGTCTTATCCATCCTGTTCCTTCCTTTTCATCCCGAATCTCTCAAGGAACGGTAACGTCCGTTCCTTGTGCCACAGCCAAACCTTAATCCAGGGCTGTGGCCCCTCCGTGGACTCCACAAGCCTCATGCTATGCGCCCAGAACGTAGGCTTGCCGTTGGGCGACCGCAGTTCCAATTCCTTGAGCGCTTTTCCGACCGTGTTTCTGGTCTGTCCGACGAACATCGTGGCCAGGTTCGTCAGTGTGCAATAATCAGTACTTGCCATCTCCCCTCCTTCCGTCGCCTCCTTGAAAGTGCCGCTTCAGTTCCCTGATTTGCCCTTCCGTGAACAACATGGCCTTTCCATATTCTCGTGGTTCGACCAGCCGCTTATATTTCACCGCATACCGAATGGCGTAATAGCTCATCCGTTTTGTCTCTTGCTCCGTCTTGCCCTGCCGCACTGGTCCGATGAGCCTTACTGCCGCAGGGAAATCATACAGTCTTTCCATTTGACCTCCTTCTACGATATAGTAGTAAAGTCGTTTCCATTTCTGCGAAGAAAATGGAAAGATTCTGGAAATATTCTTGGGCAGCGACAATGCTTGTTTACCTTCATCTGCATAGACACCGTATTGTCTTTCCCCGTCGTTCTGTCTAGTCCTCCTCGTGGTTAGGGTCGTCGTCGCCTTGTTGCCTGCCGACCAGCCGCTCCAGTTCCTCATAGTCGAAAAAGTGGCGGCACTCCGCGCACTGCACACACCGGTCGAGATCGTCCCCGTCGGTGCGGATCGGCTCGCCGGTGTCCCAGTCGCCGCAATAGCCGTCCATCGTGACATCACCCACGGCGTAGATCGAGGTGTTGCCGTGCTCGCTCATTTCGAGACTCTCGCAGCCGCAATGCGGGCAGACGAACTGCACGCCGTCGATCTTCGTGCTCATTTCCTACTCCTTCTTGTTGATGGTTCTGAAGGCCCCATTGGGACGCAGTAAAAGTGTTTGGTTCACTTGGTGGATGGATTGGGCAACACCATGTCACTCTGCTCGGGACGGGTCTCGGCAGGCACAAGCCCGGAACCTCTGGACTGGCGGACCACCCTGCTGGAACGCATCCCCAGCTATTTGTCCTTCTTCGCCTTCTGCTGCGGACGCCGTTTCGCGGACTTGGCTTCCTTCGCAGGAAGCGCTTTCACCGGCTTCGCTACGGCGGCCTTCAGGTGTGGACTGTCTACACTGCTGGACTTCTCGACTGGTTTCGCCGGGACGCCCAGCGGGTGCGTGGTCTCCAAAGTGTCGGACTGCCGGACCACCTCACCAGGATGCTGGCGTAACTCCTTCACGCGTGCGTAGAAGGTCGATCTTGCACCCCAGCCCTGCCGGACGAACTCCTCCGCTCTCTCACGATTGCTGGGGAAGGTGTCGTCGGTCAGGAGCATCGCCACGCGAAACATCGCTTCATCCGCCAGCCACTGCCGATACAGCCAACTCTCCCAACACAGGGACGCTGAACCGACCCCATGGCGAGCATCCTTGATTTCCTTCGCCTTGACGTACAGCCTCATGCTAGGCTTCATAATCAGGTGGAGGTGTTGGCCGATGAAGTCGAACACATCCCGGTCCTTGAACCATCCCTCTTTGCGGATCTGTTCATGGACCTCTGCCGCACTTGGCTCGAAGCTGATAACCACCGCCCGGTCTTCCAGGGCCATCACGCTGCCGCTCAGTTTTGCCCAGTTATTCGCGATGAAGCACAACTTACTCGCTGTCTGGAACTCGTTGGGGATCTTCTGGCTCTTCAACATCGCCGCATCCGTCTCCCATGTCAGGGTCTTGATGAACTCACTCTCGCAGAGTTGTTTTAGCAACTCCCGCGCGCCTGCTTTCCCCAAGAAGGACTCTACGTCGTCCATGACAATCGCCGCGTCAATGGCCTTATACAATAATGCATAGGCTTTGATTGCGGAGATATTGCCGGTGATCCAACAAGCGGCTTCCGGCATTTGGGATCGAATGAGTGTGGACTTCGCGAGACCCGGCCATCCGAGGATCACCAAGAAGTTGATGTAGCCCCTCGCAAACGCACCAAGGTACGGAAGCAGTTCGTCATAGTGTCGCACAATCAACGCCCCATCGGGTTTGTTGATGGCCGTGGTGAACATGCGGATTCCCGACACCTTGTATTTGGCCGTGTCGGACTTGAAGGGTGGCACGATAAGCGGCCCGGTAGTGTATCCTGGGTGGCCTGGACCGAAGATGAATATTACCGGATCGATCCTCGCGACCAACCCGGCCTGCTTGCCAAAGCCCTGAAAGAACAGATGCCCAGCCTGGATCAGTCGCATCTGGGCGTTCTCCATGGCAAACCGGAACCAGTGCTGGTCTTTACGGTTTGGCAGTAGGCCGACCGAGGTGACGCCATGTAGCTTCATCTCGTTGTAAGCCTTGCGGACCCATGGTCCGTTGTTATCAAACGACGGGTTGAAGAATGGCGTTTCGCCCTCCCAAGGCTGTAGCAGCCCATCCTGTTCCGGCCCCCAGTATCGGGGCACGACTGCACTTTGTTGGTCGGCACACGCGTCGATGGTAATGCCATACTCCTCGACCAATTGCTGAGCGAGCCAGCGTGGAGTTGCGTAGCAATCATTTCTGTTCATCTCCGCTGGTTGCTTAGCGTTTGCCGCTCTATCTTCGTTCTTCCGGCGAAAGCAGCACTTTTTGAACTTAATCCCGCTGCCACAGGGGCAAAGTCCATTCCTGCGTACCTCGCCAGCACGTCGCGTCTTTTCATTGATTGCTTGGTCACTTTTCAAGTCAATCGCTGCCTGTTTAACGTCGTCGGTCATGGTTTTTTCCTTTTTTGGTTTTGTTTGGTTTTGCTCATCCCGCACGACAGGTGCGGGATGAGCGATGAGAAATACGGGGAACAAGTGTCGCCCGCCGCCGGGCGGCGGGCGACACCAGGCCGCTCTGTTCAGTCGCTTGGTCATGTTGGTTTTCCTTTTCATGCTCATCGGTGCGGTTCGTCTTCGTCGCCCCAATCGGCTGGCTGCCTCGCCATCTCTTCAGGGGTCAGCGTCTCGAAGCCATCCCATCCTTCTGCTTCATTCGCCCCCAGCAGAAAAGCGTTTAACTCGGCCTGTGTATCGAACTCGTAATAATCCGCGTCCTGCGGCGTTGGGTATTGCTCCAAGGTGCATCCCCACCGCACGTACACACCGATTGTCTTCTTGCGTTTTGCCATCGTGTCACCTTTTCTTGATTGGTTATTGTGCAGCAACATGTCACTCTGCTCGCGACGGGTCTAACCAGCAGAAGCCTGCGGTTTCTTCGCCGAATCCCATAGTCCGTATAAGCCAATCGGGAAAGTCAAGCTCGGTATTCTCAAGGTCTTGAAGCTTTCGCCACTGGTAATACAACCGAGGAATATCGTCGCCGGTCATGCCGTCCGGAAGCGTGAGCACTCCCCAAAACATCGGCGGACCAATCTCGCGGCTCAACTCTGCCACTATGACACGTCTGGTCATGGACATACCTTTTCTCCTTCTAAAAACTGTTAGTCGTTCCCTAGTAATCCCAATTGGGGTTGAGAATATCGAGCTTATCTCCAACAATTCGTAGGTCTGGGCCGCCCTCTTCGAGAGCTTCCGTCGCTTCATCGTCGTCCAGTGCGTCAGCGTGGGGGTAGTAGTCGGTCAGACGGTATATGATCTGCAACACCTCCTCCTCCGTCATACTGGACGGATACTCGACGATTGGCCGAGCTTCCAACTTCCGCATCAAAATCACTCGCATTAGCTTGGTTGTCTCTTTACTCATGGCGATCCCTTTCTTTCGCTCTACGAAACTGAATAGTCTCTGTCCTGGTAAATCTTTCATGGTTTCGTCACCCAATTCCGGTAAATTGTCTTCGTTGGATGACATCTTCATACCTTGCACCCGCCGGCGTAAGCTGCCGGACTCCTTCGACCGAGAAGAAGCCAACGGGGTGTTCGTCGTAGTCAGGGTCGTGGTATTCAACTTCCAGTTCTAATCCCGCACCCTCGATGGTCGTTGCCCTCGTAAATGCCTCCTCTAGTTTGTTCCATGCGTCTATGACAGCTTCGACAGTCTCCTCCG
>Ga0181517_10005296_pt1 | contig 11445 bp, 10 predicted proteins | sample PEATcosm2014_Bin_31_FD_119748 | JGI IMG/M metagenome (GOLD analysis project Ga0181517, IMG submission 119748) | Peatland microbial communities from MTU Mesocosm Facility, Houghton, MI, USA - PEATcosm2014_Bin01_30_metaG | ecosystem: Environmental > Terrestrial > Soil > Wetlands > Peat | place... | reverse complement strand
TCAGGCCGTCAGCCACCAGGCATCCCCCCAATCAGGCAATTGCTCTCCGATGCGGACCCATTGTTACGCCATGCGAGCACAGTGTCAAGGACATTCGATCTCGACCAGAGGTCGCCGCTCGGCTGTGGGCCGTATAAGGTATGAGGCCGTATAGGGTATAAGGTAGGCAAACGCTACGATGTGGCGAGGCTGGAACTAGTTGGCTCACGCCTGTGGGCAAAGAGTTGCTCGTCGCTATGGGCTTGTCGGGAGTCATGATGCGGACATGGTGTCCGCAAAGGGGGCACGATGAGAGTCGCTGTCGGTGGTTTGATGCACGAGACCAACACCTATGCGCGAGCAGCCACCACTCTCGCTGACTTCGAGGCCTACCAGTTCGCCGTGGGTACGGGGCTATTTTCTTTCCGCGGCACAAGGACCGAGCTGGGCGGGTTCCTTGACGGGTGCGAGGAACTCGGCTGGGAAGTTGTCCCGTCGCTCTACGCCGTGGCCCTGCCGAGCGGCCTGGTCGATCACGGTGTCTTCGAGGCGCTTGTCGACCGCATGGCCGACGCCATTTTGGGTGGGCAACGGCCGGACGGCGTCCTGCTCGCGCTTCACGGCGCCATGGTCACCACCCGGAGCACCGATGCCGACGGCGACTTGCTGGCCCGTATGGCGGCGCTCCTCGGGCCGGAGATCCCCGTAGTGGCGACAGTCGACTTTCACGCCAACACGACCGATGCCATGACCGACCACGTCGACGGGCTGATCGGCTATGACACCTACCCGCACATTGACATGTACCAACGGGGGAGAGAAGCGGTGACCGTGTTGGCCGATGTCCTTCGTCGCGGCGCCCGTCGCGTAGTGGCGCACCAGAAGCTCGGGCTGATCACGCCGCCACAGGCTCAGTACAGTGATGCCGAGCCGTTGCGGTCGATCATGGAGAAGGCCCACGCCCTCGAGACGGGGGAGGGACTGTCCATCACAGTGACCCCTGGGTTCCCGTACGCAGACATAGACAGCCTTGGTCTGTCCGTTGTGGTGACAAGCGACGACCCGCTAAGCGCTAAACAAGTGGCCGAGACCATGGCCTCGGACATCGAAGCCCGAGCCGGCGAGTTCACCTTCGCCACGATGTCGGTGGCAGACGCCGTGGACCGCGCCCTGCGCGTCGACGGCCCGGTGGCCCTGGTCGACTCCGCCGACAACGTCGGCGGGGGGTCACCCGGCGACGGCACCGCCATCCTCGCCGAGTGGCTGGGTAGGGGCGGGTCGGGCCTCGTGGTGTCACTGACGGATGCGGACGCGGTCCAGGTGTGCTTTCAAGCCGGCGTAGGCTCAACCGCCAAACTGACGGTCGGGGCCAAGACCGACGAGCGGCACGGGTTGCCGGTCGAGCTCAGTGGCTCGGTCCGGCTGCTAGCCGACGGGCGTTATGTCCACCGCGGTAGCTACGCGACGGGCATAACCACCCACATGGGCCGCACCGCCGTGGTCGAGTCTCAAGGCAACACCATCGTCCTGACCGAGAACCGGGTCATGCCGTTCGACTCACAACAGTGGCTCTCGCTTGGTATCTCACCGGCATACTGCAGAGCGTTCATCGTTAAGTCAGCCGTCGCCTGGCGAGCTGCGTACGGCGAGTACGCCCGTGAGGTGATCGATGTCGACGCTCCCGGGATATGCACCGGGAACCTTCTTCGCCTTCGCTTCTCCGGCGACCGTTCGGGTATGGTCCGGCCGAAGCTCTCCTAACCAGGATCCCGCCTGATGCCGTATGTTGGCCCACATAGTGATGCAACGGGTTGCCGAGCCGAGAAGTTGATGGTCGCCTCCGATAAGCCTCAGCCCCGCGACCAGATCGCGGTCGTCCACAAGCTGCTCGACGTGCTCGAGTGCCTGTCGGTCGCTCCCCACTCTGCCGCCGAGCTGGCGGAGCGGACCGGTCTGGCCAAGCCGACCGTCTACCGGCTACTGCGCACGCTGCAGAGCCGTGACTTCCTCACGAAGGAAGAGGAGGGTAGCAACTACAGTTTCGGCCGTGCCTTTTATGCCCTCGGGGCTGCCCTCAGAGGCCCCACGGACCTCGTATCGCTGGCCCGACCGCTCATGGCCCAGCTCGCCTCCGAGTTCGAGGAGACGGTCAACCTTGCCATTCCGAGCAACGGGCAAATCCTCTACATCGAGGTGACCGACGGAGGCCACCGGCTCCGCACGCACATCCCAGCGGGGACGCGGGACAACATGCACTCCACCGCGCTCGGCAAGGCCATCCTGGCGGCGTACCCCGAACAGGAGTCGCGCGTCACATTGTCGGCCATCGATCGCGTCAGGCGGACCCCTGCGACCCTAGTGACCGTGTCGGCCCTGGAAAACGAGTTCGCCACGGTGCGGGCCCGTGGTTATGCCGTTGACAACGAGGAAAACGAGATCGGCACGGTCTGCGTCGCCGCCGCGTTCAGCGGACATGACGGCCGGCCGGTCGGGGCCCTGAGTACATCCGGGCCGAGTTGGCGCGTCGGTGAGGAGATCGTAGAAGCGATGGGTACCGCGCTCATCGCCGCTTGCAAGTCGCTAGGGGAGCTCTTGTGACCCACTCCGGGGCGCAGGTGCCTCCGTCCCGGGAGCGCGGATGGACTTCGACCTCCTGGTAAGGAACGCTTCGCTCGTTGACGGCACGGGCGGCCCGGCGAGGCTGGCTGACATAGCCGTGAGCGACGGTGTGATCGTCGCCGTGGGGGAGCTGTCAGACGCCAACGGGGCCCGGGCCGAGGTAGACGCCAGCGGGCTCACGCTCGCTCCTGGCTTTATCGACGTGCATACCCACTCGGACGTCACCTTGCTCGGCCGCGCCGCCGGCGTCAACAAGATCTGCCAGGGCGTGACCACGGAAATGACGGGGAACTGCGGTTTCTCGGCCTTCCCGATAGCGCCGGAGCACCGGGCGCTCCATGATGACCACATTGCCTACCTCGGCTCGGGGCTGCCGGACGTCAAGTGGAGCGATTTCGATGGCTATGCCAAAGCGGTCGAGGCGGCGCACCCCATACAAAACGTCGCCTGCCTCGTCGGCCACGGTACCTTGCGCATTGCCGTCGCGGGCAACGACGACCGGCCGCTCGATGACGAGCGGAGCCGGCAAATCTGCGTCCTGCTCGATAGTGCCCTCGAAGAGGGGGCGTACGGCTTCACCACCGGGCTCACATATGTTCCCTCCATGTTCGGGTCCCTATCCGAGATAACCATGTTGGCCAAGGTCGCGGCGCGTCACGATGCCGTGTACGCGACCCACGCCCGAGGCACCGCCGGCAAGGAGCGAGACGCCATCGAGGAGGCGATCGAGGTCGGCCGCGGTTCGGGCGCCCGCGTCGAGTTCTCGCACCTGGCGCTCAACGACCCTCGCTCCTGGGGGTCGGCGAGCGCGTCGCTGAGCCTGTTCGACGCCGCCCGCCGTGAGGGCACCGATGTGCAGTTTGACGTGTACCCTTATGACGCCTCTGCGTCGTCCCTGGCGCAGTACCTGCCGGCGTGGCTGACAGCTGGCGGCCCCGCCGCGGCTCAAGGTTTGCTCCGCGACCGCGCCACCCGCCAGCGGGCCTTGTCGGAGATATCTCAGGGCTGGTACGGGGGTATCCCCTGGATGTGGGACAGGGTCTTGGTCACCCAGTCAGTGCCCGGCGACCGTGAATCGCCCGGCAAGACGATCGAACAGCTCTCGGCCGTGTGGGGTTGTGACCCATGCGAGACGCTCCTTCGGCTCTTTGAGGCCTATGGCAACACGCTCCAGGTCGCGATGTTCTACCGGACCGAGGAGGACATGGTCGAGTTCCTCCGTCACCCCGCCTCAATTGTCGGCTCGGACGGGGTGGCGATGGCCTGGGACGCGCTGTCCGAGCGTCCCCATCCCCGCTTCTACGGGACCTTCCCGCGGGTGCTGGGCCGCTACGTCAGGGACAAAGGCGTCCTCAGTCTCGAGGACGCGGTGCGCAAGATGTCCGGTGAGCCTGCGGACCGCTTCCATATCGCCCGTCGCGGCTACATCAAACCGGGTTACGCAGCCGATCTGGTCCTTTTCGGCGCCGACGCGATTGCGGACACGGCTACGTTCGCCGACCCCAATAGGTTGCCCATCGGGATCGGCCAGGTATACGTCAACGGGGAACTCGTCGTCGACCAAGGCACTTGGAACGGGGCCAGTGCCGGGCAGCTCTTGCGTCATGGAGGCGGCTGAGCGCGCCGTCCGGTCAACCCTGTGCCTGTCCGGGCGCCTCAAGTCAGCTATCGTAGTGGAGCGCCTGGAGGAGACGCTCGTAGGCGGTATCCCTTTTTTCGAGGGATTCTTGCGTTACCTCCTGGCTGTACTGGCGGAACCCACGTCCACTTTTTACCCCTAAGGCGCCCGTTGTTACCAGCGACGCTAACATGGGACCAGCGGCGAACCGGTCACCGAAGCGCTGTTCCAACGAGTTGAGGATGCTGGCGTAGACATCCAATCCCGCCATGTCCGCTATCGTAAACGGGCCAAATACGGGAAGCCGGAACCCAAAAGTCGAGGACACAACTGCGTCGATCTCATCCGGGGTGGCCAACCCTTCTTCGACACAACGAAGGCACTCGACGAACAGGGCAAGCTGCAAGCGGTTGGCAAGGAACCCCGGGCTGCTTTGTACAAGCACAGGGACCTTGCGCCAGGTCCTCAGGATATCGAAAACCCGAGCTATGACATCAGGACGCGTCATCGGCCCGGGCACGACTTCAACACCAGGGATCCACTCTGCCGGATTGAAGAAATGCACACCGAGGAAGGAGCTTGGGTCGGACACGCGCTCGGCCAACCTTTCTATGGGGAACGAGGACGTGTTCGTGGCAATGATGTCCGGCTGGGCGGCGGAGATGGAAGTCAGCACATCGCCCTTTATTGTCCAATCCTCGGGCACTGCCTCTATCACGAGCTCGGTGCCGTAACAAGCATCTTTGACGTTGCTCCCACTGTGGACGCTGTCGACAGCGCCAAGAAGATCGGCTGGTGCGAGGTCGGCCCTCACTTTCCTGGCTATCTGGTCCCTGATGCGCCGTATGCCTTCCGCCGTCCTGTCGTTGGTACAATCAATGACAGTAAGGCTGCAGCCATGTGAAAGCGCAGTCTCTGCGATCCCACAGCCCATCGTGCCCAGGCCGACGATTGCTATCCGTGGCGCGCCCTTCTCTTCGCCGTTCATTGCCTCACTGCCATGGTGGTTGGCGGTTGGGGTACTAAGAGCTGAGGCTCGGTAGCGCGGCAGACATCCTCGATGGTCACGCCGGGCGCCAGCTCTCGGAGCACCGGTCGTCCCGGGCCGAAGTCGATGACGGCCATGTCGGTGATGACCCGGTTCACGACGGCTCGACCGGTGAGGGGCAAGCTGCACTCGTTTACGATTTTCAACGTGCCGTCCTTCGTGAGGTGCTCCATCATCACGATGACCCGTTTCGCCCCGTGGACCAGGTCCATGGCACCACCCATTCCCTTGACCAGTCTCCCTGGTACCAACCAGCTCGCCAGGTCGCCGGCTGCTGACACCTGCATAGCTCCGAGGACGGCCACGTCGATATGCCCGCCTCTGACCATGGCGAAGGAAAGTGCCGAGTCGAAGAAGCAGGCACCCGGAAGGACCGTTACCGTCTCCTTTCCGGCGTTTATAACGTCGGGATCCTCAGACCCGGCTATCGGATAGGGCCCCACGCCGAGGAAGCCGTTTTCACTGTGGAGCACTACCCGGGCTGACATGGGCAGATGGCTCGCCACTAGGGTCGGGAGCCCGATCCCTAGGTTAGCGTACGAGCCCGGCGGGAGTTCCAGAGCAACTCTGGCCGCAAGCTGGTCTTTGTCGAGCGTCATGGGCCTTGTGCCTCCACCACCCGGACGGTGCGGCGCTCAATGGGTTTGTCCTTCTCGGGAAGGGCCAGGACAACGCGTTGGACGAAGATGCCGGGGAGATGAACATCGTCCGGTCCAAGCTCGCCGGTATCTACGAGCCTTTCGACCTCGGCTACTGTGGTCCGTCCGGCCATGGCACAAAGCGGGTTGAAGTTGCGGGCCGAGGCATTGAAAATGAGGTTGCCCGCCCTGTCGCCCACGGCCGCCCGGACAAGGGCAAAATCCGTCACGATGGCATGCTCTAGGATGTAAGTTCGCCCGGCGAACTCCCTTGTCTCCTTGGGCGCGGAAGCTTGGGCCGCTCCCCCGTCGGAGCCGTACCTGCGGACAAGGCCGCCTTCGGCCACGACTGTACCCACTCCCGCCGACGTGTAGAAGGCGGGGATGCCGGCCCCCCCTGCCCGCAAGCGTTCGGCCAGGGTCCCTTGGGGCACCAGCTCCACTTCGACCTCTCCGGAAAGGTACTGGCGGGCAAACTCACGGTTCTCGCCTACATAGGAGCTTGTCATCTTGGCGATGCGCCGCTCCTTGAGTAAGAGCCCGAGGCCCCAGTCGTCGATGCCGCAGTTGTTGGACACTACGCCCAGCCCCTGCGCACCCGTTTGGAGCAGCGCCCGGACAAGGTTGATGGGCACCCCGCATAACCCGAAACCCCCGACGCAAATGGTTGCCCCGTCCCCGATGTCCGACACGGCCTCCAACGGGCTCCCGAACACCTTGTCAAACGGCACCGACGACGCTCCGTTGGCGGCCCAGACAATCTATCCCGAGCCCGACGGCCAACATCAGACCCCCTCGACGTAGTGCCCCAACCAGTTCCACGCCAGCACCACAATAGACGACGAGCCGGGACCATTGCGTCCCCGCGTTAGGCCACCAGGCCGTCGCGGTCGAGCACTACCATTTCTCCGGGCGTGAGCACCAGGGTCGCTCCATCGCCGTTAAGGCGGTGGTAGGTACCAACGAACAGTTGTGGGTCGAGCGTCGCCCCCTGGCCGTAGTCGGCGTCTCGCCAAAGCCCGTAATGGAACGGCACGGCTAGGCGCGTGCCCTGGAGCCAGGCCAGCATGGCGGCCTCGTGGGCGTTCATGTTGCCCGTGGTGCCATTGATCGATATGAACGAGGCCGTCACCCCCCTGGTATCGGAAATGATCTCGCTGTCGTATTCAGTGTCGCCGCTGTGATAGAAGCTCACGCCGTCGACCTCGAGGACGAAACCGACGGCGTCGGGCGTCGGCTCGAGCCCGGACAGGTGCCGCGCGTGTACGGCCCGCACCGTGAGGTCCCCGATCGTCAGGGTCTCTCCCCGCCGGACCGATGTCGTCCGCGCTCGCTCGACGCCGGCGTTGGTCACGACCTCGACGGCCATTGGTGGGCCCACGAACCGGGTCTGCTCGTGGCTGAAGAAGGCCGTTATGGAGCCCGGGTCGAGGTGGTCGGCGTGGCTATGAGTGGCCAGGACGGCGTCCGCTCCCACCTCGAGCGGGTCCAAGGGCGCAGGCACGTTGCGGGGTTGGTTGTAGGTCTGCAGCACCGCATCGGAGAGGTAGGGGTCGACGACGACGGTCGTGCCTCCCGGCGTCTTCAGGATTATCCCCGACTGGTACAGCCACCACAGCACAACCGTGCCCTTGCGGACCACGGCGTTTTTTACTTCCGCCCACAGTTCGGGCGCTGTCTTGGTCCCCGCCCCCGTCATTTGGCCCCCGCGGCAGCCTCGAGCTCGGCTATGGCGTCGCGCCAGGTCTCGGCCGGTAGCCGGAGGTAGTGGACCTTGTGGTTGCGCTCAAAGGTCGGGACTCCCTTGCCCGGGACGGTTTCCAGGACGACCGCCTGTGGCCTCTCCCGGACGGGAAAGTCAGCCGGCAATGCCCTTTCGAGCTCGCCGTGGTCGTGGGCGTCCACGCGCACCGTGTCGAAGCCGAAGGCCGTCAAGCGCTCGACGACCGGTTCGACGGTCATTACGTCCTCAGTTGCCCCGTCCGCCTGTATGTGGTTGTTGTCGACCAGGAGGGTGAGGTCCCCTAGGCGGAACTGGCTCGCGGACATGGCCGCCTCCCACACCTGGCCCTCCTCCATCTCTCCGTCGGAAATAAGGCAGAAGACATGCGCCCCGCTGCCTCGTAGCCGCTCGCCGAGGGCCATGCCTACGGCTTGCGAGAGACCTTGGCCCAAGGAACCGCCGGTGATCTCGAAACCCGGCGTCCCCTCGAGCGGGCTCTCCTCGATGCGTGAGCCGGCCTGGCCGTAGGTGCGCAGCTCCTCCTCGGAGTACACACCAAGCTCGCCCATTACGGCGAAAAGGGCAATCGCGCTGTGCCCGGTCGAGAGCACGAAACGGTCGAGGTAGGTGCCGTCGGGGCGGTGCCTCATCACCCGGAAGTAGAGGTGCGTCAGGACATCGGCCAGAGCCAGGCCTTGGCCGGCATAACCTTGGCCCCGCCCGGTGCACATGTCCAGGACCCGGCGACGGACGCGGAGGCTGGTAGCCGAAAGGGCGCCCGCCTCGGTCTGCGGCGATGTGGACCACAAAGCCATTCAGTGACCTCCAATAAACTCGGCGACGGCTTGGGCCAACGAGGGCCCGTCGAGGCCAAGCCTGGTCCGTAGATAGTCGAGCGGCCCGGCTTCGCCCCAGCTGTCCGGGACCCCCAGGCGCCGCACACGTGCGCCCGTACCCGACTCGGCGACAGCCTCACAGACGGCTGAGCCCAACCCCCCGATCAAGGAATGGTTTTCGACGGTTACGACAAAGCGGGACCTCTCCGCGAACTCCACTACGGCGCTGGTGTCGAGCGGCTTGAGGGTGGGGACATGCAGCACCGAAGCCGAGGTACCGGTGGTGGCGAGGAGGTCGGCGGCCTCGATCGCCCACAGCGTGCCCAGGCCCGTGCCGATGAAACGCCCGGGCGGTACCGGGGACGCTGAGGCCCAAATATGCCTCTCTGCTCAACCACGTCTCCAATTGGCTCGGGTTCACCGACCCCCCAAAGCACACCCAGATGCGCGAAGTGGCCCGTAAAGTGGTGAACCCAGCAGTGGCGGCCAAGTCCCGCCCCATGATCGAGGCTTCGGTCCGGGAGATCGTCGCCGGGCTGCACCAGCGTGACGATTTCGACCTGGTCGAGGATCTCGCTTTGCGCCTCCCGTTGACAGTGGTATGCCGGTTGCTCGGCGTACCGGACGAAAACGTGACGGACTTCCACCAGTGGGCGACGGAAGTCGGGGCGTTCGCCGGTCAGGTCGACCCGACCTGGGATGCCAGCGCCCAAAGCGTGATCGAGCAGGCGAACGAGGGCTGGCTCAAGCTCGAGGCTCTTTTCGGTCGCCTTGTTGTCCAAAAGCGTCAGGACCCGGGCGACGATCTCCTCAGCGAGCTGGTGCGGGCTTTCGACGCCGGGGCCATCTCCGAAGATGAACTGATCGGGCTGTGCGTGTTCATCCTCGCCGCCGGCCACACCACCACCCGTGACCTGCTCGGCAACGGGCTCTACCTTCTTTTGGCCCGACCGGAGGAGACCGAGAAGCTGCTCGGTCAACCCGCCCACGTGGCCTCGGCGGTCGAAGAGGTCCTCCGCTTCGAGAGCCCGATCCCGATGGCGTCGCGGTTGGCGGGCGACACGGTCACCTTGGGGGGAAAGACGCTGGAGCCCGGATCGACGGTCATCCTGCATCTCGGGGCGGCGAACCGGGACCCGGACAAATTTCCAGGCGCCGGGACGTTTGACGTCCTGCGCAAGCAGAACCGCCAGATCGCCTTCGGCTTTGGTGCCCATTTCTGCGTGGGCGCCCCATTGGCTCGGGAGCAAGGAGCCGCGGTACTGGAGGCGGTCCTCGCCGACCTACCCCGGCTCCAGCTCAAATCTCAAGTCCCGGCCTGGTCCACGGGCAACATGAGCTTGAGGGCCCTGACCAAGCTTGAGGTCTCGTGGTCTACGTAACCAGTGCCGGAGGGTGGCCCGCCGGGCCTGGTCGCGCAGGACGAGGTGCTTTTACTTGACTGTGTAGTTGGCGTACTTGGGCAGCAACCGGGTCGGTTTGCGCAGAGCGTCCCGCCGGAACGGATCTCCCAGTTCCTGGTTGACCATGACCTCCAAGACGGTGGGCCGCCCTGAGGCGCTGGCCGCTCGCAGGGCATCGCCGATCTCGCCGGGCTCGGACACCGTCGTCCCGTCGGCGCCCATGGCTCGGGCGATACCGGCGAAACTGGGGTTCTTCAGGTCCGTCCCCGGGAAACGGCTGTCGTAGTAGTCGATCTGGTTCTTCTTCTCCGCGCCCCACTGGCCATTGTTGAAGACCACCGCCACGATTGGGATCTGTTCTCTCACGACGGTCAGCACCTCGGCCAGGCTCATGCCCCAGGCCCCGTCGCCCACATAGGCGAACGCCGGCCGGTCGGGACGGGCGACCTTGGCCCCTATGGCCGCCGGGAAGGCGTACCCGCAGTTGCCGAAGCTCATGGGGGCCAAGAAGCTGGGGCTCTGGTCGAAATTAAGGTAGCTGTTGGCCACCGAACAGATGTTGCCGATGTCGGTGCTGACCATGGAGCGGGCAGGCAGCGCTTTTTCCAGTTCGGCCAGCGCTCGACGGGGGCTTATAGGGGACCCGTCGGCGTAGGACTGACCGGCCAGTTCGGCCCGCCAGGCTTGTTTTTGGCGCGCCACCTCGGCGAGCCGCCCGTCCCGGGTGGCCAGGGCGGAAAGGGCGCGTTTTTGCAGGCGGTCGTAGAGCGCTTCGGCGGCCAGGCGGGCGTCGGCCTGGATGCCGACCGCAACCTGCTTGACCAGCCCGATGGCACGCAGGTCGGTGTCCACCTGGATGACGCGGGCGCCCGCCGGCCAATAATCGATCCCGTACTGGGGAAGGGTCCCGAACGGCCCCAGCCGGCTGCCCAGCGCCAGGACCACGTCCGCCTGGGCGATGATGGCCATGGCCGCCTTGGATCCCTGGTAGCCCAGAGGCCCCAGGCTCAAGTGGTGGCCGGCCGGGAAGGCGTCGTTGTGGAGGTAGCTGGTGACGACGGGGGCAGAGAGCAGTTCGGCCAGCTGGACGAGGGCCTCGTCCGCCTTGGCCACCACGACCCCCCCTCCGGCCACTATGACCGGGAACTTGGCTGCCGCCAGCAGGTCGGCGGCGTCGTCCAGGCTGTGGGGGGCACCGGCGGGCCCGGCGAAGCGCCGCGGTACCGGTAACTTGGCGTCGAACTCGGCGTAGAAGTAGTCACGGGGGATGTTGACCTGGACGGGACCGTGCTCGGCCAGGGCAATGTCAAAGGCGTGACTTGTCAGTTCGGCGATGCGGTCCGGTCGGTTGACGTGGACCTGGAACTTGGTGATCTTGGAGAAGATAGGCATCTGGTCGGTCTCTTGGAACCCGCCGAGGCCGGTCCCGGCCGAACCGGACTCCGGGGTGATGGCCACCACCGGTGAGTGCGCCCAGTAAGCAGCGGCGATACCGGTGACGAAGTTGGTGACGCCGGGGCCGTTCTGAGCTATGCACACACCGTGGCGGCCGGTCACCCGCGAATAGCCATCGGCCATGTG
>Ga0181517_10005294_pt1 | contig 11447 bp, 8 predicted proteins | sample PEATcosm2014_Bin_31_FD_119748 | JGI IMG/M metagenome (GOLD analysis project Ga0181517, IMG submission 119748) | Peatland microbial communities from MTU Mesocosm Facility, Houghton, MI, USA - PEATcosm2014_Bin01_30_metaG | ecosystem: Environmental > Terrestrial > Soil > Wetlands > Peat | place... | reverse complement strand
TGCCGCCGGCGCACGTCACCATCATTGGCGGCGGCGTGGTGGGCACCAACGCGGCAAAAGTCGCGCTGGGCTTTGGCGCCAAAGTGACACTCGTGGACGTGAACCTGAACCGTCTGCGCGAAATTGACGACATCTTTGGCGGGCGGGTCTACACGCTGGCATCAAACAGTTACAACGTAGCGCAAGCCACCCGCGAGGCAGACCTGGTTATCGGCGGCGTGTTGATTCCCGGAGCCACCGCGCCCAAGCTTGTAACCCGCGCCATGGTTTCGCAGATGAAGAAGGGCGCTGTGATTGTGGATGTGGCCATCGATCAGGGTGGATGCGTTGAAACGGCGCGTCCCACCTCGCACTCCAACCCCAGCTACGTAGTGGATGGCGTGGTGCACTACTGCGTCACCAACATGCCGGGCGCCGTGCCGCACACTTCCACGCTGGCCTTGACCAATTCGACCTTCCCGTACCTGCTGCGCATCGCCAACCTGGGCGCGCGCGAAGCGCTGCGGCAAGACGCAGGCTTGGCTGAAGGGCTGAACACCTGGATGGGCACGCTTACCTATCGCGGCGTGGCCGAGAGCCAGTTGCGGCCGTGGACTGCGGCCTTGAGCGTGATTGCTTAGAAGCAGGGAATAGGGAATAGGGACCAGGGTCTGGCGGCGTTGCCGTAGAATTGTTCTTCGAATGGAGGACACTATGGAACGCCGCCAATTTCTTGCTGCCTCACTTGCCGCTTCAGCCGTGGCAGCCACGCAAGGCGCTTCTGCGCAGACGCCCGCTGCGGGCAAACGCGAGTTTTACCTGATGCGCCGCTACAATCTGCAGAACGGACCGCAAACCCAGCAGACCGAGAGTTTCTTGAGCGACGCGCTCATCCCGGCGGTGGGCCGCATGGGCATGGGTCCGGTTGGCGCGTTCCGGCTGGAGTTCGGCAACGAGACTCCGGCATTTTACGTGCTTATTCCAGGTCCCTCTGTTGAAGCGCTCGCGGAACTGAACCTGCGCCTGGTCGACGATGCGGCCTTTATGAAGGCTGCCGATCCCTTTTGGAATGCAACCGCCGCTGCGCCGGCATTTCAGCGCGCTGAGAACACCCTGCTTGCGGCCTTCAAGGGTTGGCCCAAAGTGACGCCGGCTGACGCCAAGGCCAAGCGGATCTTCCAAATGCGCACCTACGAGAGCGCCAGCCCTGGGGGCCACGTGCGCAAGGTAGAGATGTTCCACTCCGGAGAGTTCGAGATCTTTCTCAAGTGCGGCTTCCATCCGGTGTTCTTCGGCGATACGCTGGTCGGCTCACGCATGCCCAACCTGACTTACATGCTGACCTATGCCAACAAGGCGGAGATGGACGCCAAGTGGGACGCCTTCCGCGACGATCCGGATTGGAAGAAGCTGTCGACGAGTCCGCGCTTCGCCTCCGACCAGCTGGTCGTCAATATTACGAATCTGATATTGAGCCCGCTGGCTTGTTCGCAAATCTAAAGCGGGCGGCGGCAACCGGTGCGTGTTGCCGCCAAACCACTCTATAATCGGCCCATGCCGCTGCTAGGCGATTCCCGGCGCCGGACCGTGGCCCTGCTGGGGGGCCTCGTGATGCTGATCCTCGCCTTTCTGGGCGGGCTGCAGGCCTTCAACCCCATCCCTTTCCTTAATCCAGAGACGGCCGGCGAAACGCTGGCCTTTGGCGCGCTGACGGTATTGGTGTTTCTGCTGCTGATGACGTTGATCGTGCTGCTGTTCAGAAACATCCTCAAGATTTATGCCGGGCAAAGCAGCACGGGGTTGGGAGCCCGGTTGCGCACGCGCATGGTTTTGGGCGCGGCGCTGATTGCGCTCACCCCCGCAATCTTCATGTTTCTGTTTAGTCTGGCGCTGATGAACCGCTCCATCGACCGCTGGTTCTCGCCCAATACTTCTGAACTGCACGAAGACTCAACGCGGGTGGTGCTGGAACTGGCGCAGTATGTCACCAGCAACGCGCGCGGGGAGGCTGAGTCGATCGCCGCCACCGGCGCGGCCGACCGGGATATGCCCACGCTCCACGATGTGCTGGGTTCGCACCGCATTACGCTGGATGGCGGATTCGCCGTGGTCTTCGGCAAAGACCGCGCGGTGCTGGCCACCTTTCAGACCCCGCCCGAGTCGAGCCCGGCCAGCATGGTTCCCTGGCTCGACGAGGGCAATGCCGAAGCTGCGATCACGCTGCACGGTCCGCTAACCTCCAACCTCATTGCCGCCGCACAGCGCAGCGATGCGCCGGTGATCAAAGTTGCGGGCCGACAGTACGCGCTGGGCATGGCAATCACCAACTCCGGCAAGGTGGTGGTGACGGGGCTTCCCATGCCGCAGGGCCTCAACCAGACAACGGAGCGCATCCGATCTGGTGCAGCGGAATATTGGGACCTCTTCCGCCGCCGCAACCAGATCCGCACCACGTTTTTCCTGATGCTGATGCTGATCACGGTGTTTGTAATCTTTTCCAGCGTCTGGATGGCGCTGTTTCTCTCCAAGCAGATCACCCGGCCCGTCGAGGCCCTGGCTGACGCCATGGATGAAATCGCCGCCGGCAAATACGATCACCGCGTGGCTTTGCTCACCACCGGGGAGATGGGCGATCTGGTGCGCGCCTTTAATCACATGGCGGCCGACCTGGACACCAGCCGGCAACTTGCGGAATCTTCTTCCACACAGCTTTCCGAAGCCAACCTGGCCATCGAGGAGCGCCGCCGCGAGTTGGAAACCATTGTCGAAACCATCCCCAGCGGCCTTGTCACTCTCGATGCTGCGGGAGCAGTCTTACAGTCGAACCGGGCTTTTGCCGCACTGATCGGCCGGCGCGAGGACCTGAGCCTGCGCGGCGAGATGATCGACTCGCTGTTCCCCCCCGACTGCGTTGACGACCTGGCCGGGGTGATCCGGCGCGGCCACCGCATGGGTGCGGCCTCTACCGAGATTGAATTCCCATCCCGGGGCCGCGTGATCCACCTGACCATCACCAGCGCGCGGCTTGACTTGGCGGATGGACAGCACGGGACGGTGCTGGTGGTCGAAGATATGACAGAATTACTGCGCGCACAGCGACAGTTGGCCTGGAAAGAAGTGGCCCAGCGCGTGGCACACGAGATCAAAAATCCGCTCACGCCCATCGCTCTCTCCGCCGAGCGGATTGCCCGGCACCTGGACCGCGGCCAGGCTGATTCGCCTTCGGTGATTCGCAAATGCAGCGAGGTGATCCTGGGCTGCGTGGGCACCCTGCGCACCCTGGTTGACCAGTTCTCGGCGCTGGCCCAGTTTCCCGCGTCGCAACCCAAAGCCTGCGATATAAACCGCGTCGCCGAGGAGGCGATGGCGCTGTTTGCCGGCCGCCTGGAAGGAATTACGGTGCAGTGGGACCTGGAACCGGGCCTGCCCCCGGTGATGGCCGATCCGGACGGGATTCGCCGCGCTTTGGCAAACCTGATCGATAACGCGGCTGAAGCCATGCAGGGCAGCCTGCTGCGGGTGCTCGGAATCCAGAGCGGCCTGAGCGAAGACGGCGGGTCGGTGGAGTTGGCGGTGAGCGACACCGGCCACGGGCTCACCGACGAAATTCGCGAAAGGCTTTTCCTGCCCTTCTATTCCACCAAGCAGCGCGGCACCGGGCTGGGGCTTTCCATTGCGGCCAAGATTGTGCAGGAGCATGGCGGCAGCCTGCGCGCCGAGGCCAACAGCCCCAAAGGCGCGCGCTTCCTGCTCCGCTTGCCGTTGATGGAGCCGGGTGCCTCTGGAGACGAGCCAGCCCCGGATGCCAACGCCGCCGAGCCGGAAATCGCTGCTGTACCGCTGAAGGAAACGACAAGATGAATCACATTCTGGTGGTGGACGACGAAGCTGAGATTCGCAGTTCACTGGAAGACATTTTGCGCGAAGAGGGGTACGGCGTGGCCAGCGCGGCCACCGCAGGCGAGGCCCTGGTTCTGCTCGAGGACGCGCCCTATGACGTAGTGCTGCTCGACATCTGGCTGCCCGATCGCGACGGATTGGATGTGCTTGCCGAGATCCACGAGTTGGCGATGGAAACCAGGCCGGAAGTGGTGATCATCAGCGGCCACGGCACCATTGAGACCGCGGTAAAGGCCACCAAGCTGGGCGCGTACGACTTTCTTGAGAAGCCGCTCTCGCTGGACCGCACCCTGATTGTGCTCAAAAACGCCGTTGAGGCGCGGCGGCTGCGCACGGAGAACACCGAGTTCAAGCGCCAGTTCGCTGTTGGCTCGGTGCTGACCGGCGAAAGCGTGCCGGTTAAGGCGCTGCGGCAGCAGATACGGCTGATGGCGCCCACCAACGGGCGCGTGCTCATCTATGGGGAGTCCGGCACCGGCAAGGAGCTTATCGCCCGCTCCATTCACGCCGAGAGCCTGCGCCGCGACCAGATCTTTGTCGAGTTGAATTGCGCAGCCATTCCCGAGGCGCATATCGAGTCAGAGCTTTTCGGCTATCGGCACGGCGCTCGGCAGGGCGGCCCGGCCGAGCAGAGAGGCACGCTGGAGAGGGCCGACGGCGGAACACTGTTTCTGGATGAAGTGGGCGACATGAGCCTCAAGACTCAATCCAAGGTTCTGTCTGCCCTCGATGACCAGCTCTTTACGCCGGTCGGCGGGACACAGCCTCTGCGCGTCGATGTACGACTGATTGCTTCGACAAACAAGGATCTGGAAGAGGAAATCGCCAAAGGCAACTTTCGCGAAGACCTATTTTACAGGCTTAACGTCGTCCCGTTCTTCGTGCCGCCGCTGCGCGAGCGCAAGCAGGATATACCACCTCTTGCACATGAATTTTTGACCGAATTTGGGCGACAATATGGCCGCCCGCGCATGGAGATCGGCGAAGAGGCTCTGGAGACGCTCACCAAGTATCACTGGCCCGGCAACGTGCGCGAGTTGAAGAATGTGATTGAAAGGGTGATGATTCTCAATCCCCGCGTGCTGCGCATTGAACGCAAGCACCTGCCGCCGTTGACCCACAAGGCGGGCACCCGCTCGACCGAGGAATTTTCGACGCTGCAGCAAGCCCGCGACGCCTACGAGCGCGAGTACATTCTCAAGAAAATAGAGGAAGCGAGAAACAACGTAAGTCACGCCGCGGAGTTGCTGGGCCTGGAGCGAAGCCATTTATATCGCAAGATGAAGGCGCTGGGGATCGCGGCGCGGGAATAGTAGAGGGGAACAAATAGACACACAGGCGCAATTTCCGCGAGAGAAGAACCTTTCACATCTTCGCAAACTGTGGCAGGAAGCAGTGGCCGACGAATCCGATGGGCTCGATCCAGGACCGGTCTTCAATCGCCTGGAAGACAAATTAAAATTGCTCGCAAAGAAGGCCAGATGATGCGCCTTAGCTTTTAGGCGGCTTTGTTTTCCGGCAGCGGTTTCACTTTGACTCGTTTCTTACGGGATGCGACCCAGAGATCGCGTTGCGCCTGAAGCCGGAGCCAGAAATCAGGATCGGTGTTGAAGGCCTCAGAGATTCGCAAGGCCATATCCGCTGAGATTCCCGCCTTGCCATTCAAGATCCGTGACAGGGCCGGTCGGGTGACGCCCAAATGCCGGGCAACCTCGGTCACCGACCTGCCCTCAAGGTAGTATGCGAGGAGCCTTCCCGGGTGCGAGGGGTTGTGCATTTGCATGGCGCTAGCTCCTTTCTTCAGTGGTAGTCTTGATAATCGACGAGGATGGCATCTTCCCCGTCGAAAGTGAACGTAAGCCGCCAGTTCGCATTGACGCTGACCGCCCAATGGCCGGCGAGTTCGCCGCTTAACGAGTGAAATTTCCACCCTGGAAAATTCATACGTTCCGGCCTTGAGGCGGCGTTTAAGGCGGCCAGTTGATCTGCGAGCCTCTCGGCATGGTGAGGCTGGATTCCAGCCTTCGAGCCGGTCAGGAAAAATCGTTCAATCCCTTTATGCCGAAAGCTGCGAATCATACTTTGGCAAGTGTACTGCGTAACGCCACGCTGCACAAGGGCGCAGCACCGTTTTCGAAACTACTTCGGCGGCGTTGGGCAAGTGCCGGAATTGGCCCTGCTTCCCGCGCAGCACTGACTTCGGGACGGGCAGTATCTTAGGCTGGCATTTGAGGGGATGGGCTGTTCGCCAGCGGACAGCGGTTAGCGAGAGTGGACAACCTCCGGCGGGCGTGCCATCGCTCAAGTTACACTTATCTCTTTGCAGATGTTCGGCTTGAATACGCCGAAGAGCTCTTGCACTTTGGCGGTCAAATTGCTCTAAATAAATCTGCAAGACGAGTATGCGGAGGCTTGAGATGCCCTATTTTGAGCGGATGCGTGACGTGATTTCCGGGCCGTTCAGCCCGGATGTGATCCGGCAGCGGTCGGCGGCCGGGTGGCAAATGGTTTCCATCGAGTGGCGGCGTGAACTGCCCGAGTCGGAGGCTCCGGCCGAGAACTCGTTTGCCGAGGAGATTCCCTATGGCCTGCGCATCTCCGACGACTGCCAGCGCCTTGAGGTGGACGCCAAAGAGCACCAGGCGCTGATGCTGATGATGGAACTGCTGGTGCAGGACTTCAGCTACTCCAGCATCGTCAGCGACCTGAACGAGAAGGGCTTTCGCATGCGCGACGGCCGCCCTTGGAGCCGCGTAGCGGTCTTCAAGATGATTCCACGGCTGATTGAAGTGGGGCCGGGTTTCTTCTCTTCCGATGAGTGGGAAAAGCGGCGGCAGCGGTTCGCGCGGGCCAAGGACCCCGACGCGCTGTAAATCGGCGCTATTTGAAGATCTGCCCGATCGAGCCGGGATTGCCGCCCAATTGCGGATCCACACGGAAGTCCCAGACTTCCTGGTTGATATCGGAAGCGGACAGGATCTCGACCAGCGCATACTCGCCGATGAGCAGCGGTTTTGTTGGTGTGAGCTTGAGCCAGTGTTTTCCGGGCAATACCTCGACCTTGGCCGCCATTACGTCCTCATCCTGGGTGACCGTGCCGGTGGGGCTCATGTGGATGGCGCCAACAATTCGCACCGCCTTGCGCTCGTCGACGCGAACAATGGCAAAGCCCGACGCGGTTGAATGCGCGCCATGCTTGCGATTGATGGCTTCTTTGGCTTTGCCGGTTTCCACGGTCAAGGCGTGCGTGGTAACCGTTGCGCCGTCGTCGCTGCCTTCGATGGAGAGATAGATCGCCGGGTCGTTGACGTGAAGATGGACCTTGGCATGCGCGCCTTCCAACTCGAGATTGGCCTTGGCTCCGGCCAGGGGATTGAGCGTGCTGAGCCCGTGCTTGGTCTTGGCGTTGATGGCCAACTCGGCGGGCGCCAGTTCCACGAGTTCCGGCTTGCCCTCAAAGGTGTCCAGCACAAAGACGCCGTCCTGGTCGGGCAGTTCCAGGCCGGAAGCCACCTGGGGCATGCGGGCCCGCTGTTCGTCACGCTCGGCGGCAGCTTCCTTATCCAGGTCCTCGGCCTCTTTCATGGCCGGAGACGCCTCTTCGGCAACGCGCTTGGTGCGGTCCGCCTCCCACTTCCGCGTGGCGTCCCAGTCCACCAAATCGACGGGCAGTTCTTCCCAATCGCCGGCGCGCTCAACGGAGATATAGCGCACCCGGTCGCCCACAATTTCGTATTTGCGGACCATCTGATAGGTGCCGTCCTTGAGGATGAGCCGGTGGTTGGTGGCCAGGCCAGGGGCGTCAGGTTTAACGGGAAGGGGTTTCTGGTGCTGCGTTTGATCTTGTCCCGCGGCCCCGCAGGCCAGGGGCAGAAAGGCAGCGCCCGCCAGCAGCAGGCTTCGCAAATGTGGAAGATTGCGCATTCCCCACAGTTTAGACGAGTTGGGCCCGCAGTCGTTGGCATCCTGGGGCCGGAATCGGAAGGCTACAGCGAACCCCAAGCCTCTCCCGCGCGTCTAACCCATGTATCTTTGAAATAGAGGGAAGCTTGTTTGACCGCAGTCTGGGCACAATCCGGTAGGGAACGGCGTCTGAAGCCACGTGCTTTTGGCGCAGCGGCCCTGCTGTGCCTTGCCCTGCTGGCGCTGGTGGCCATGGTGCAAGTGGCCCACGTCCATCCCCTGGGCACCGACGCCGACCAATGCCCGTTGTGCGTGGTCATGCACTCCGCGGCTCCGGTTGCCATCACGGCAGCCGTTATTATCCTGGTCCAGTTTGGAACCCCCACCCCGCTGGTTGAGGCGCGCGCGGTCATCCGGCGGCTGCCTTCAAAGCTCTTCACGCGTCCTCCTCCTGCCTGCTGACAGCACTCCGTTTCCCAGTCGTCAATTCAAAATCGCACACGGAACCATTCTGCTGCCGCTCTGACAAGCGCGCGGTTCAGGATTTCCGTGATGGCGATTCTATAGACCCGGAAACGGATCGTGATTCCTCCGACTCCGCTGATTTTCCTGTGGGGTGCGAATCGATCAGCTATCAGACCTAGGAGACGTAAATATGCGTGTTAAATGCTGTGCAATATTCCTGGTACTTCCCTTTTTTATTCTGCTTTTGGCGGCTTCCGATCCGGCCGGACAAAACGGCAATGCGGGCGCCGTCAGCGGCACGGTCACCGACCCCTCTGGCGCGGTGATTCCCGGCGCTACGGTCCACCTGACCAGCCCCATCAGCGGACTTGACCGCACCGCAATTACCGATACCCTCGGCCAATTCGAGTTCTCCAACATCCCTGTCCATCCTTTCCGCATTGCGGTGACAGCAAACGGCTTTGCCGATCTGCATCAGTCCGTCGAACTTCGCTCGGCTAACGGAATCAACCTGAAACTCGTCCTCCAGATCGCGACCGCTGCCTCAACTGTCACCGTGGAAGCGGGCGGAGACCTGGTTGAGACCGACTCCACTTTCCACACCGACGTGGACCGGGAGTTGTTCACCAAGATTCCGCTGGAGAGCGAGTCCTCCGGCATCAGTTCGCTGGTGACGCTGTCAACCCCCGGGGTGGCGGCAGACTCCAACGGCCTCTTCCACGGCCTGGGCGATCACGCGCAGAATTCCTTTTCCGTTGATGGCCAGGCCATTACCGACCAGCAGAGCAAGGTTTTCTCCAACCAGATTCCGCTCGATTCCGTGCAGTCGCTTGAGGTGATCAGCGGCGCGCCGCCGGCGGAGTTCGGCGACAAAACCAGCGTGGTGATCAAGGTGACCACGCGTTCCGGACTCGATACGCCCCGGCCCACCGGCAACGTGAATACCTCGTACGGCTCGTTCGGTTCGGTCAACACCGGCTTTAACTTTGGCGCGGGCAACAAGAAGATGGGCGACTTTATTGCCGGCAATTTTCTGGACACCAGCCGCTTCCTCGATCCGCCGGAGTTCGAGGCCATTCACGATCGCGGCAACGAAACCAATTTCTTCAATCGCGCCGACTACCGCATCAACGCGAAGGACACCGCACAGTTGAACCTGGAATACACCCGCTCCTGGTTTCAAACCCCAAACAGTTACGACAATCTGAACCCCGCTCAGTTTAACGGCGGGCTGGCCTCGGGGTCTTTGCCGGCAACCGATCAGCGAGCCAAGATCGGCACCTTCAACGTTGCGCCCACGTGGACCCATGTGCTGAGCCCTGAAGCGGTTCTCAATACCGGCGCGTTTGTGCGCAAAGACCAGTTTGACTACTACCCCAGCGGCAATCCGCTGAGCGACCTGGGGCCGGCCAACCTGCAGCGCGAGACAGTCGATCAGACGCGCAGCCTCACCAACTTTGGCATCCACTCCGACATTTCATGGAGCCGCGGCCGGCAAAACGTGAAGGGCGGCGTGACGTATGAGCAAACGCTGCTGCGCGAGAGCGACGGCCTGGGTGTTGTGGATCCCGCGCTCAATGCGCCCTGCCTGGACGCGAACAACAATCCGGTGCCGGGATTCACCGATCCCTCGCAGTGCGTGGCGGCCGGCTATCAGCCCAACGTGGCTGCCAACCTCAATGCCACAACGCCTTTCAATCCTCTGCTGGGCTGCTATGACCTCACCCGATCCACGCCTTCGGCTAACGACGGTTGTGCGCTGCCGGCGAGCAGCATCTACCGTTTCCTGGGCCGCGCCGATGTGAAAGAAGCGGCGCTTTACCTGCAGGACTCCATCACCGCGGGCAACTGGCTTTTCAATGTTGGCATTCGCGGAGACATCTACAACGGGCTCACCGCGACCAAGCAGGCTGAGCCGCGGGTGGGGCTTAGTTACAAGGTGAAGCGCACCAATACCGTTCTGCGCGCCTCGTATGCGCGCACGCTGGAGACGCCTTTCAACGAGAACCTGGTTTTGTCGAGCAACGGTTGCAACTCGCCGGTGATTCAGGCCCTGGTGCCTTGCGTTCAGGCCTCGCTGCCGCCCGGTTTCCGCAATGAGTTTCACGCCGGCTTCCAACAGGCGGCTGGCCGCTACTTTGTCTTCGGCGGCGAATACATATGGAAGTACACCCATAACAGCTTCGACTTTAGCGTGCTGGGCAATACGCCGATCACCTTCCCTATTGATTGGGCGAGGTCGAAGATTCCCGGCTTTGCCGCCAATGCCAGCGTGCCCAACTTCCACGGCTTTTCGGCGGAGATCGTGATGTCCAGCGTGGCGGCGCGTTTCTTCCCCCCGCAGGTGGGCGGACTGGGCACCACCGTGGGCCAGAACGGCCTGCCCTTCCGCATCGATCACGACGAGAAGTTCAACGAGACAACCCACGGGCAGTATCAGTTTGCCAAGCACGGCCCCTTGACCGGGCTCTGGGCCGGCGGGAATTGGCGCTATGACTCCGGGCTGGTGGCCGGCGCCATGCCCTTTGCTGTGGACGCAACAACCCCTGTAGTTTTGAGCGGGCTTACGAACGACCAGCAGGCGCAGTCGGGCATTACCTGCGGCGGCGTGAAGGCCACACTTTCAGCGGGCTTCCAGTCCTGTGCGCCGTCGCAGTATTCGTCGACGCTCATCTCCATCCCCGCGCCGGGCACGGAGAACGACGACCACAACCCGCCGCGCATTGCCCCGCGCAGCCTTTTCGACGCCAGCGTGGGCCAGGACAACATCTTCCACAAAGAGCGCTACAAGGTGAACCTGGATTTGACCGCGGTGAACGTGACCAACAAGTTCGCGCTGTATAACTTTTTGTCGACGTTCAGCGGCACGCACTTTGTGACGCTGCGGGCGCTGACTGCGAAGATTACGCTGAATTTTTAGTGTCCTGAGTCTGAAATACGTAGTGTCCTGAGTCTGAAATACGCAACATAAAATCGGCTGTCATTCTGAGCGAACGGGGCCCCGAACGTCTTTCAGTTCGGGGGTGGTGAGTCGAAGAATCTGCATTTGTTCTTCAACGAATTTCGGACTCTCCACACTAGTGTCCTGTCTCAGATGTTCCTCTCATAATTCTCGCTGTCATTCTGAGGGAACGGGGCCCCAAACGCTTTTCAGTTTGGGGGTGGTGAGCGAAGAATCTGCTTTTGCCGTCTCCCGCGTT
>Ga0181517_10005293_pt1 | contig 11447 bp, 13 predicted proteins | sample PEATcosm2014_Bin_31_FD_119748 | JGI IMG/M metagenome (GOLD analysis project Ga0181517, IMG submission 119748) | Peatland microbial communities from MTU Mesocosm Facility, Houghton, MI, USA - PEATcosm2014_Bin01_30_metaG | ecosystem: Environmental > Terrestrial > Soil > Wetlands > Peat | place... | reverse complement strand
ATGTTGCCCAGCAGCGGGATTTGCGAGCGGCCGGTGTCTGCTGCTTCACGGAAAAGACCGCCGATCACGATCGTGTGGCCGTCCTTGACCATCACGTTGGTCGTCAGTTCGGTGATCTGTTCCTGGGGCAGATTCGCACTGTTCAGCGAGCCGGTGGAATCCTCAGGGTGGATTTCCATGCGGATGTAGCCGTCGTCTCCGATAAACGGGCGAAAGGCGAGCTTGGTACCGGTCTGCAGGAACTGAACGGTCTGCGTCGAGGTCGTCGAGCTGACGGTGGTTGTCTGGTATCCTAGAGATGCGCCGACATGCACGACGCCCTGCTGCTTATTTAGAGCGAGCACCTTGGGATTGGCCAGCACAACGGTGTTGTCCACCGATTCCAAAGCCGACATGAAAACACCCAGGCCATTGTGAATGATGCCGATTTGCAAACCGCGGCTGGACATGGGGAAATTGGTCTGCGCAGCCCCGAACTTATTGCCGCCGGGCGGGTTCTGTCCGTTGCCGATTCCAGCGAGCGGAGCCCCGACTGGATTCGCTGTATTGGTAACTGTCGCTTGGCCGCTTGACGACCCGCCGGATGAATTGCCACCGCTGACCGTAGCCGATCCACCGCCTGATGTATTGGACGCAGTTGCGGTGAGCGTTGAAAAATCGACGCCGCCGAGCAAAGCGAAGTCGATGCCGAACTGGTTTTCCTCGCTCAGCGTGGCCTGCAAGATGGTGGCCTCGACGAGTATCTCCTTGGGCCGCTGGTCGATTTCCTTGATGACGCGGGCGACCGCGTCGAGATGGTCGGGATAGTCGGTGACAACAATCATGTCGTCGGTTGCGTGCGAGTTACCGCCGGTATCGCCACCGCCCGCCGATGCGGTCGCTCCGTTAGCGGCCGACGTCGCGTCGATGCCCACCGAGGACTTGATCGACTGTGCGACGATCGCGTCGCTGCTGAGAGCGGGCTTGATCATCGCCATCGCGTTGTCCACGGGTGTGTAATACAAATGGAAAATTTGGGTCGCCATGACCCGGCCGGCCTTGGCGGCGTCGGCGGCTTCCTTGGTTGTCGAAACGTAGATGAAACTCCCCTTCTGTGTGTACACCAGACCATTGGGTCCAAGAATTGCATCGAGGGCTTCGTGCATGGTGACGTTATAGAGGTCCATCGCCGGCAGGAGTCCGCGGGCGTCCTTGCTGGGGATGATGCTCACCTGGGCCGTGTTGCCGATCAGGCGAAGCACCTCGACCAGGCTGGTTCCGTCATTGATCTGAATGCTGAAAGTGCCGGCATCCGTGGCCGTGAGACGTGGCGCCTTGGGCGGCGCTGTGGGGGTGACGTCCAAGGGCTGGGTGGTGGGCTGAGTCGCGGCGTCGTCAAGGACTTTGACTAGGGGCGTCGTCGCACTGTTGGCCGGCGCCATGGCCCCCGCGACTGGCGCGGCCGCGGGTGCGGCGATGTCCGCCCCAATTGCCCTGGTCCCCTGAATTAACATCGCCGCACAGAGCAAAGCCCCGGCGGTTTTGAGGAACTTCATCATGATCGGACTCCTGGGATCCGCCCCGGGCGATCTTCTCGCTCGGGCAGAATGACGGGCGATCGCTCGCCACGCCGGGTTGAGGGCATCGTCGTCATCGATCCGCCGCCTCTGACCCAACTCGGGCCGGCGATCGGAATCAATCGTGTTCTCCTTCGCCTCGGCCAGCCAACCGGCCGGCAAGGCCTAATTCATTCGGACCTCGAACGTGATGCCCTCGCGTTCGACGGTGATCCGCCTGTTTTCAATGCGGACGATCCGAAACTTCGCAACGACGTCCCCCTCGCCCACTAGGATTCCGTTGACGATCGCCTTGGGCGAACTGCCGCCCGTGGTCGTTTGCAGCTTCAAGTTGCCTGCATCCGCCTTCAACGCGTCGACCAGAACCTGACGCTGTTTGTCCTGATCGGCTCGATCGTTCATCGACTTTTCCAAATCGTGCCAGAACGTATCCCGTGTCGCCCCTCCGCTCGATTTCGGACGCGACCCGTCGGTGGCATATTGGCTCAGGTCGATCTGGAAGAGATTCCGCCCCGGCGGCACGGCCGGCGTTTCCGCCCAACGGGTCAGCCGGTTCAGCGACGCCGACTTTGCCGGATCTTCCGTCATCACCGGCAAATCCAGAATGAACGGCGACGTCGGCGCCGATTCCACATTGGCCGACGCCTCACTGGTCCCGTGATGCGGCAACAGCAGGCGCCCACCGGTAATCGCCAGCACAACCACCAGCGCCAGCAGAATCGTGGTCTTCTTCCGGTTGGCCCGGAAACTCGCCATCGAATCGGTCAGCCAATATTGAAAATCCGATTTTTCCATTATGTGTCGTGGTAATAGATACAGACCGTCACCTCGGCCGCGACTTGTCCCGCCTTGCCCGTCACGCCGTGCAACTTCACACTCTGGACGCGCGTCAATCGCTGCAAGCCCTCAATTCCCTGCAGGAACTGGAATACGCCCACGAAGTCCCCCTGGAACGTCAGTTTCACCGGCCGCTCGTCGTAGATCGCCGATTGCCGCGCCGCCCCGGGTTGAACGTCGAGTTTCGTCAGCGAAGCTTCCTGGCTGAGCCGATTGATGTCGCGAATGAAGTCGCCAATGTCCGGCTGCACGGGAACCCGCTTCAGGCCGGCCAGGTGATCGTTGAGGCTCTTCACCTGCGCCTCAACCATCGGCAGGTTCTGGGCCGTCGCCGTCTCCGCGGCGAGCTCTTTCTGCTGCGAAATAATCCGCGCGGCCAGCTCCCGGCCTTCCCGCGACTGCGGCTGGTAGATCACCAGATAGAACGCCGCCACCGCCAACGCGGTGCCGATGGCCATCAGCACCTGCACCCGGCCGAGAAATCCGATATGTAATTCCGCCTTGGTACGCGCCATGTCACTGCGTCCTGATTCCCAGATCAATGTCAAATGTCACGGCAAACTCTCGCATCAGGTGTCCGTCCTGGCCGCGATCCCGCGCGTAGGTCATCGAGACATCCGTGAGATTCGGCTCCTTGGACAGGTTGGCCAGAAAATTCGCCAACTCGACGTCCGACGGCGCCACGGCCGTCACCGTCAACTTCACTTTTCGATCCACGCTTGGCGTTACCGGGCCGCCTGTCGCGTCGGCCGTTCTGGCCACCTGCGTTTCCTGCGTGTCCTGCTGCAAGTCCAGCAGCGCCATGGAGGAAGGCATCGTTTCTCCCAGAACGTCGATCAGCCGCGCTGCCGACACGTGCGGTCCCAGCCGGTCCACCACCTGTTCCTGTTGCTTGAGCTGCTGTTGAAGGGACAGCATGTCCTTGAGCTTTTCCAATTGGATCGACGTCTGGCCCAATCGCTTGTCGAGAATATTCACGTCAGCCAATTGCTGCCGCAGATGCAAGCGCGATTGCCAACCCCACAGGTACAAAACGCCGGCAAGCATCGCAATAACCCAAATCTCCAGGATCACCAGCCTCCGGCCACGGCGCAACCGCGGATACCAGCGAGGTACAAAATCCGGTTCACGCATGCGATGCCTCCGGCTGCTGACGACTTGCCCCGGCCGTGGCCACTTCCTCCGCCACCGGCAACGACGGTTTCACTGCGTCGTCGATATCCACCACTTCGGCCGCGGTGGCCAGCGCACGCGACCGCCCGTCGCGCGGCGCGAATGGACCGCGGCACCGCCGCAGAGCCAACCCCATCGCCATCGTCCAGGACGACATGGTCCCGCCGCGCTCGGACTGGGGCATCGCGTCGTGATGGACGCTGTAAAGCGGCCGGGCCACTTCCGCCGGCAGGGCCAGCACAGACTGCATAGCCGCCCGCAATCCGGCGTCCGCCGCTTCCGAACCGCACAGGCGCACTCGCGCCGGGCGCTGACCTCGAAATGTCACCGAGCAATACCGCAGACACAGTCCCACTTCCTGGGCCAGTTCTTCCATCGCCCCGCGTGTGGCATCAAGGACCGCCTGCCGCACGCGATCGGGGGATTCGGCCACCTTGTCCTGCGATTCCACCGCCGGCATTGAGAGCAATTGGCGTCGCCGCAGCTCGCGGGCCTCGGTCATCGTGATTTCCAGCCGGCGCGCCACCGCTTCATTGAATCGGTCCCCGCCGATGTCGCTCGACTTGAAGAAGTTGATCTCGCGCCCGCGTCCCACGACCACGCGCGACCCCTTTTCGCCCACATCCACCAGCACGTGGACTTCGTGCTCGTCCTCTTTGCGCCGTACAAATCGCTCGATGGTCCGGAACAGCGCCACCGGTCCGAAATCCAATGCATCCACCGTCAACCCGGCTCTGTGAAATTGTTCCGTCACCGCGCTGACGGCGGCGTGCGGCGCCCACACGACGATGACTTCCTGGCGAATCTCACCATTCTGGCGGACCTCGCCGGCCACCAGGTAATCCAGCATCGCCGGCTCGCCCCCGTTTTCCGGTTGGGCGACAATGCTCTGAGCCTCAAAACGAACCGCCGCATCCAGTTCTCCCGCCGGCATCTGCGGCAGGCGCAGGTTTTTCACCTGGACGATTTCGGCCGGCAGCGCCGCGACGATCCGGCGCCCGCGGAAGCGGCCTTCCCTGAGCAGCCGGGCCGCCGCCGCCGCGCCTTCGCGGCATCGATCCACGGCCGAGAGCGCACTGAGGTCCATGTCGCGTGCCGCCGCCGCCACCACCGACAGCGTCATCCCGCTGCTTTCCAATTGCAGAAGGCGGACCGCGTCAGAGCCCACATCCAGTCCGATCGGTTCGGCATGTCCTGCCCGCAGGCGCATCGCGTGTCTCCTATTGGACCGTCAACTGTCCCGTATCCTGTTGAACCGAAATTGTCAGACTCACCTGGCCGCTCTTGACGACAATCTGACCCACGCCGCTGATGGGCGTGGCGACTTGCGTCGTGGTGTTGTACGAATAGGGCGCTCCCAGTTCGTCGAACGCCAGCACGGTTGGCCCGCCGTTGAAATTCACGGACACTAGCGAACTGCCGGCCAGTTCGCCGGTCCCGAACGTCGTGATGTAATTCGTCAGGTACACCGGATGAGCCACGTAAGTCTGGGGCGACATCGACGAACAGATCGCATACGACTGGCCGGCGACACTAAATGGCACGTAGTGCATTGCCTGCGTCGCGATCGCGCGGTTCTGGGCATAGGTGAGGTCCGCCATGACCGCCCGCGCCGTCGCCGCCGCGTTCAGGTCGTCGCGTGTCCCGATCGACGGCGCGATCATGGCCGCCGCGATTCCCAGAATCACGACAACGCACAGAATCTCCACCAGCGTGAATCCTCCACGCCGATGCACATGGTTGCGCATGGCAAGCCTCCACGTGGCCGCGGCGGACCGCAGTTGCCACTATTTCTCATCGGGTTTTGCCACCGTGACCTGAAGCTTCCCGGATTGCAGAACATCCAATAACTTGTCGAGTTTTGCGTTCGTTTGCTTGAGTTGGTCGATGATCTGCGCATTTTGCGCGCCGGCGTCCGGTATCTGCGCCACCGCCGGTGACGTGGACGGACCGAACCACTGGTTGACCAGGATCAAGATCTGCAGGGCCAGAATCAACGACACGGTCGAAATTCGCCTCATAAGAAATCTCCTTGCGATGGCCATCCCCCACCCTATCCAACACCCCGCGGTCCCGACAGACCAGGCCGCGGGCCGATAACCAGCCGCCTAGCCCGGCGTCCAACTGACGACCTGTATCTGCTGCGGCGTTCCCACCGCCGAGGTCAGCCCCGACGCCGACGCCGTCAGCGCGTTATAAGTCACCTGGGCGGTATACGGCGGCACAGTTCCGCCGACCGGCGTCACAAACCCGGCCGAGTTCATCAGCAAGGCTCCGCTGACCGTCAGCAGCGACGCCATCGTCAGCGCGTTGGGATCGCTCGACATGCCCTGGCCCAGCCAGACGACGCCGTTGGCCGTCAATCCCGAACCCACGCCGCTCATCTCCAGCGAGTTGTCCACAACCAGAGCGGGAAACCCGCTGACGGGCGTCACCACATTGGACAGCCCGGCGACCTTGAGCGTGCCCCCCTGTACGACCAACGTTCCGTTGATCGTCACCCCGCTGTTGATTGTCAGGTTGCTGGTCGCCAGATAGACGCCGGCCGGATTGGTCGCCGTCGGACCCAAGGTCGTCGAGCTGAGTGAAGCAGCCGTGATCTTTGCCGCCGAATAGGTGTTGCCATTGACGGTATACGTGGAATAGTGATTCACCTGTGCCGTTGTGGGTACCAGTGAACTGGTGGGCGCCGGCTGCGTCGTGGCCGGCGTCGACTGATTCGTGACGCTCGACGCGGACACTGCGCCCGTCACGAACGCCAGCGACTGCACGGTGAGGGTTCCGGTCGTGCTGATCGCCGGCGCGCCGGCCGTCAGGCTGGTCACCACAAAGCCCGCCGGTATCGTCAGGTTGCTGTTGGAGGCCACGGCCTGGTTGATCGCGAACGTGCGGCTCACATTGACCACCGCCGCCAATGACCGCGACTGCGACCCCATCGTGCCGCCGGTCCGGTTCCCTATCGATCGGAACTGGTATTGGTTTCCCGATCCGGTCACCGTTACGCTCACGGTGCCGCTCACCCTGCTGCTGATTGACATGTTGGTCGCGCCGGGCCAGACCCCGCCGCTGAGACTCGGCGCGTTGGACGGATGCTGAAGGTAATACATGGCGACGACGATGCCCGATTCGGCCAGTTCGTCCGCCTGCGCCGATTGCAGTGCCGATTCGCTTTCGCTCGATTGCAGCGATGCGGCGCTGAGGATTGCAAAACCCAGAGTCGACACGATCGCGATCGCCACGATCACCAGAACCAGCGCAAAACCCCGCCGATGTTTTGTTGACGTTCGTTTCATTGCCGGTCAATTGTTGGGCGGCTGATCCGCCAGCCGCAGCACAAAGCTTCCGTACATGGTCGCCGATTCGCCGCCGCGGGACTCGGCGACCTGGAATTCAACCGTTGGCTTTTGCGAGGCGCTGCCCAGCCAATCCACCGCGATATGCGCCCCGGTGACAACCGTGGTATCGCCCGTTGTCGCGTTCGACCCCGGCCCGGCCAGCGTCGTCTTCTTCACCCACGAATTCGCCTCGAACCCCGCGATCGCCGTCGCCGCTGTTGCCTGGCTCCAGCTCACCGGCTGACCCGCCGCCGTCAGTTGCGCCGCCGACATCTGCGCCGTCGGCATCGCGCTATACAAATACAGCGATTGCGTGGGGGCATCGAACACGATCAGGCCCATCTCGCCCCACTCGGGAACGCCGTCCGGCGAACCGCCCCACGTGTCGTTCATCCAGAAAAAGATCTGCGCCGCCGTGCCCGTTCCGCTCAGCGATCCACCCTGCCACTGCGCCACATACGCCGAGCCCTGGAATATCCGGCCCAGCCGAACCTGAAGCTGCAACAGGCTCACTGGCACGGCCTGCACGTATTTGCCCTGATCCCACCCTTCGGTCACCGACACCATCACGGCGGCCACCGCGCTCATCACCATCGACGTGATCATCATCCCCAGGATCAGTTCCGCCAATGTAAAACCACCACGCTCGCACCGATGCAGCGGACTCTTCCTCCTCTCCCTGTACTCAGGGGGAGGATCGAGGTGGGGGTTCTTTGCGGACTGCAACGTCATTGTCGTCTCTGCGACCTCTGCGGTGAGAATCCGATCTAGCGCGCCAACGTCTCGTTCGCCATCGTCCGCGACAGCGACACGGCCTGCCCCGACGGCGTCGTCACCGTCACCGTCACCAAAGCAAAATCGTTGGCCGGCGATGCCGTATCGACCGACGGTTTGGCCCCAAAGGTCACTGTCACCTGGCGCGTGTACGTCTCGCCGGCTCCCACCGACAGGCTTGTGCCGTCCAGACCGACCAGGCTGTTGCTGGTATCCGTGTATCCCGCGTAATCGCCAACCTTGGCAAACTGACTGCGGCTGGTCATTGACGAGCTGGGGCCGGTCGTGATCGACCCGTCGATCGGGCTGACATACGGCCGGGCCGCGATCTCCTCGATCAACTCACGTGCCAGCGACACCGCCGTGGCGGTTTGGCGAAGGTTGCTGATGTTCTGATACGACGCCGTCAGGGTTGAACAGGCGCCCAGGACCGCAACGGCCAACACCACCGCCGCCAATAGCGCCTCGATGAGGGTGAACCCACGGCGACGGCGGCGATCAGTAGGACGAGAATGGAACCCCGTTGGTGTCATTGCCGGTGTTGTTGGCGTAGATTTCCAGCGTCTGCGGCTTGTAGATCCACGCCGTTGAACCATCGGCCGCTGGAATTGCCGTGTTATTCGCCACCACCAGCACTGTGGTCATGTTGTTCACCGGATTGGTCGGCATCTGCGAGAGGTACGGCCCGAACGCGAACGTGGCCGAGCCGGTCGCCGAGGTGTTGCCGAACTGGTCGGTGAACAGCGTCATCTGGTTGGTGAAGTTCGCCGCCGTCGGCGTTCCGGCCGAGTTACCGGCCGGATATCCCGCGGAAATATCCAGATGCTGGGCCTGATAGACATTGATCTGCGTGCGAAGATATTGCAGTTCCTCGCGAAGCGTGTTCTGGCGCGCGGTTTGCGATGCGTTGGAGAACTGCGGCACGACGATTGACGCCAGAATTCCCAAGATCACCACGACGATCAGAATCTCGACCAGGGTGAATCCCGCCCGGCCTGATTGCCTGGACGATTGACGTGGATTGCGTCGCGCGGTCGCGTTGGTTCCATCTACCCATGAAGATGGCCGCGACAAGGGCCTGCTGGCAGGAAGTTGTGTCGTTCGAACATTCACATTCACCTCGAACCGACTTCCCCCGTCGCCCATGGGCACGGCCTTGAGCATCAGTTAGTAGTCCAAAGCCTTTCCCCCTGAATCCAGCGCAAAGATCGTTCCCGCTTGCGGACCGACGGTCCCGCCGTAAACCCAGCCGTTGCCGGCCGTGGCCGCGGTGGAGACTGCCGCGCTATGGCTGATCGGATTCACCGGCGCGTCCGTCAAGAGAGGCACGGATTCTCCGCCGGACAAAAGGGCATCGAACGAACGGCCCAGGTCCGGATAGGTTCCGTACCGCAGCTTGTACCGATCGATGCACATCCGCAAAGCCGCTAGCTGCCTGACCACGTCGCCCTGCCGCTGGCCGGTTTGTGCCGCCGCGCCAAATCGCGGTCCGACGTTCGCCGCCAGCAATCCGACAAAGAGCAGGACGATCGCGGTTTGCACCGCGACGACCCGGCCGTGCAACAATGGACGCACCACCGTGCGCCGGCCCGCAACGGGTTGTTTGCCCGGCGTATGGGGGCGTTCCGTATCCATGGCATGTGCCTCTTTCATTATCCTGCGTTCCGCGGTCCGGGGTTTTGACGTCCTTCCCGACCCGCGGAGGGTAAATCCACGGGCGGGTAACGAACCCGCCCGTGGAAAATCTGCCAGAGCGACTAATAGTTCAACAGGGCGTAGTTCTGGTCGGTGGCCTGAATCGCGCCTGTCGCCGCCGTATAAACCCAACCCACACCATTGGCCGCCGCCGCGGCGACCGTCGTGCTGTTGTTGTAAGGATTTGTCGGGGCCTGCTGGAGATACGGTCCAAGCGAGGTCTGACCGGTCGCCGGCGGGATCGTCCCGTTCTGGTCGCTGGCGGATGTCAGAGCGTTCCAGTTGGTGGTGATCGCCGGGAAGTTGTCCAGATGCTGAACCTTGTAAAGCTGGATCTGACTGCGGATCGTCTGGAGCTGACTCTGGATGCTGCTCTGCCGGGCCGAATCGCTGGCGTTCGTGAACTGCGGGATCACGATCGCGGCCAGAATGCCCAGAATGATCACAACGATCAGAATTTCAACCAGCGTGAAGCCGCTGTTGCGGCGAATACGACGAATGTTCATGTGCTTCTTGCCTCCGAAAGGCGCCTTGAGTTCTCACCGTTATTCGCCGGCAACGTGCCAGGCGAAAAAAATACGGTTGGTTCCAACGCGGCACACTGCGCCGCCGCGCTACGTGCGATGTTTTCAACCGCCGCGGCATTCCTGACGCGACAGTCTTCTGCGGGCTGGGGCGACAACGGCCTCGGCCACCACCGCCTCCTTTCCATTCCACCCGCTGCCGTGCCGCCTGGCCGTTACCGGCAGGCCGAATTCGATGGCACGGTACGCGACTGTCCCGCTCATCGGCCGCTCTTGGCGCCGACTTAAGATCGAGACCGCATCGCCGCATCCCATAACACGGCAACGGGCGTTCGCTGTTTGGACAAGGAAACTCTCGAAAGGCTCTCTAGGCAGGCGTGAAACTGTCTACAAAGTCTCCTTTCGGCAACACCCACAATCCCGAATCCGGGACCGGATGCTTTGCGCATCACCGGCCGAGCCCTGTCTCCAGAACCCGCATCGATGAGCCGCCGGGCTCTCACCCGCCGGCGCCGCCTCACGACGGCTTAGCCCTTGTCAGGGATCCTCATTCGTTCGGCCTCACATTTCGCGCTGCCGAACGTGTTTGATTTACGATTCACCGCACCCCAAGTCAAACAATCCCCACAATCGTCTCGACCCCGTCAATCGTTCAATGCACAATGTGACTTACGTCTCGATATCCAGTCCGATATCCAGCGCCGCCGCCGAATGCGTTATCGCACCCACAGAGATCCGCTCCACTCCCGTCAGCGCGATCGAATGGACCGTCTCCAGCGTCACCCCTCCGCTGGCCTCCAGCGCCACCTTCCCCTTTTTCCCCGCCCGGTCCCGCATCTCCACCGCCGACTTCATCCCCGGGCAATCCATATTATCCAGCAGAATCAAATCCACTCCCTCCACCTTCAGCACCTCGTGCAATTGCTCGAGGCTGTCCACCTCGATCTCGATCGGCCGATCCCGGTTCTCCGCCCGGCTCTTGCTCACCGCGGCCGTCAGCACCGCCGCCAGATCGCGTACGGCCGTCCCGGCAATGTGGTTATCCTTCACCAGCACCATGTCGTACAGCCCGGTGCGATGGTTCATCCCGCCGCCCTTGCGGACCGCGTATTTATCCAGCAGGCGCAAGCCCGGAATCGTCTTGCGCGTGTCGTAAATCGCCGCACCCGTCCCCTGCACGCGCCGCACAAACCGCTGCGTCGCCGTCGCCACACCCGACATGTGCTGCAGGAAATTCAGCAGCACCCTCTCGACCTCCAATATCGACCGCAACGGCCCGCGCACACGCACCAGCGGCGTCGACCTGGCATCGCTGTACCGGCCCTCGATCAGCTCCAGATGAAATCCGGGAATCAACTCGACGCGCAGACGCTCGTCGTAGGCACGGCACACCATCGGCACGATCGGCAACCCGCACGCCACCCCCACCTCCCGCTGCACGATCGTCCCCACCGCGACCTGCTCATCGCGCACCAGCAGCCGGCTGGTCACGTCCCCTTCGCCCAAATCCTCCCGCCTTGCCAGCTCGATCAATTCCCTGACCGCCGAATATT
>Ga0181517_10005286_pt1 | contig 11457 bp, 8 predicted proteins | sample PEATcosm2014_Bin_31_FD_119748 | JGI IMG/M metagenome (GOLD analysis project Ga0181517, IMG submission 119748) | Peatland microbial communities from MTU Mesocosm Facility, Houghton, MI, USA - PEATcosm2014_Bin01_30_metaG | ecosystem: Environmental > Terrestrial > Soil > Wetlands > Peat | place... | reverse complement strand
CTCCATCGGGCCGTCCTGGCGGGCCTGCTGCTAGAGCTAGGCCGGGAGGACGAGGCGCGAGCCGTGTTCGATGAGCTTGCCGTAGAGGGATTTCGCGCCTTGCAGCGGGACAGCGAGTGGCTCCTTGGCGTGGCCCTGGCCAGTGAAGCATGCTCGGGGCTTCGGGACGCCGAGCGGGCTGCCGTCCTGTACCAGCAGTTGGTGCCGTTCGAACGACGCCACGCGCTGGGAAATCTCGAGGGGAGCCTCGGCGCCGTCTGCAGGTACCTAGGCCTGCTGGCCCAGACCCTCGGACGGCTCGACCAGGCCGAGCACCATCTCCGGACCGCCATAGCCTTGAACGAGCGGATGGGGGCCAGACCGTGGGTTGCCCACTCGCGCTTTGACCTGGCCCGCGTGCTGTCGCAGCGGGACGGACCGGGTGACCGCGAGCTCGCCCTTTTGGAGCTCAGGCTGGCGCAGGACATCTGCCGCGAACTTGGGATGCCGGCCCTGGAAGACAAGGCGGCCAAGCTTGTGGGGGACCGTCCTGCCGATGGGGCTCGGGAGCCCTCGGGCCAAGGACGGAGGGTTTTCCGCAAGGAGGGTGAGTACTGGACAGTGGTGTTCGGCACGGATGCGTTCCGGTTGAAGGACATCAAGGGCCTCACGTACCTGGCGCAGTTATTGGGCCATCCTGGCCGCGAGTTCCATGTCTTGGACCTCGCCACCGTCGCCCACGGTGTCCTCCCCAAAGGGGCTCCGCCCACCCCGCCCGGCGAAGACGACCTGCACCCGCACGACCTGGCTGGCGCGGGGCCGGCGCTGGACGAACGAGCTAAGGCGGCGTACCGGCAACGCCTCCTTGACTTGGAAGACGAGCTCGATGAGGCGGTGGCGTGGTCGGACTCGCTCCGGGCGAGCAAGCTCCAAGAGGAGAGGGATTTCCTAGCAGGGGAGCTCTCCGCGGCCATGGGCCTTGGTGGCCGAGACCGGAAGCCCGGGTCCCCGTCAGAGCGGGCGCGTGTTAACATCACGAGGGCTGTTAGGGCTGCGGTAGCCAGGGTTCGGGAATTCAGCCCGGCCCTCGCTTCGCACCTCGATGCAACGGTCCACACTGGTACGTTCTGCTGTTATTCGCCTGATCCTGGAGCGACCAGTAGCTGGCACGTTTGATCACAGCTGCAATGCTGTGTACGGCCGTTGCTCACCCGCAGGCTCGGGGCTCTTCCCTTTGCGCTCCACGGGTATTCCATGGGCGGCTACGGCCCACTGCTCACCGCAGAGCGTGCTGCAACGGCAAGGGTGACGATTTCTTCAAGGGCGTTGCTGCTTCCAGCCCGGCCCTTGTGGACCGGACGAAGACCCTTCAAAGGTGTCATGGGCGACTGCAAACGGTGTCGCGAAACCAAGCCCTAGTGCGCTGACGACGGCGTGTGGAGGGCTTTAGGGCAGAAGCTGGACTGCATTGCCTCCCGTATCAACGGCCATGCAGAACGTCGCGCTCGGGCAAGACACAGAGGTCAGGCCGCCCGCAAGTCCCCCAGTTTGGTCGATCAGCATGGGCGCACTCCAGGACTGCCCATCCCAAAGGAACGCTGCACGGTCTCGGTATGAGGAAGGGTAACCGTTTTGACCGCCGCCCCCGTCGATAGCCACGCAAAAGGACGGACCTGCACACGACACGTTGATGAAGCCCTCCGCTCCGATGGCCGGTGCCATCGAGAGCGTGGACCAAGTGGAACCATCAAATGTGGCCGAGACGTCACCCGATGCGTGGAACCCGCCGACGGCCATGCAATAGGAGGCCGATGGGCACGAGAGGGCCCGGAGACCCGTACCGAGGTTGGTGGCGACGCTAGTCCAAGTCGAGCCGTTGAAAAAGGCGGCGGCACTCTGGCTAGGGTACGCACTTCCCACTACAGCGCAGAACGTCGTCGTGGGACAAGATATGGCACTCGCGACTGTAGCAACTGGACGAGGCTGCGACCACGAGGTGCCGTTCCACATGACCACAGTCCCGTTACTTAGGGCTGCCACGCAAAATGCCGGAGTTGCGCATGACACACCTACAAACTGCGTGCTGCCCCCAGGATTATTGGCGGGCCCGCCGATGGTCTGAGGTTGTGACCAGACTCCGTCACGCACCCAGAAGGCAATCCCGGCTGCTTCGACGACGACACACACGCCTTCGAGGGGACATGCCACGCCCGCCACCTGGTCCGCATCTACGAACTGTGGCAGCCGGTGCGGAGCACTCCAAGACCCGTGGTCCCAGACCACAGCGAAAGCGGGGATACTCAACGGCGGGCCTCCAGCCTGGGTCCCGGCGGCAACACAGAAAGTGTCACTGGCGCAGGACACCGAACTGAAAACCAGAGGAGCGACATGGTTGGGTGCCGTCCACGTGAGCCCTGTTCCGGGAGGCGTAGATGTGGGGGTCGTTGGGGTGGTCAGAAGGACAGTGGCCGGTGCGGACTCGAAACCGCTCGCCGTCCATGCAGATATCGACACAACGTAGGTTGTCCCGGGAAGGAGACTGGTAATCGAGGCTCCGGTGGCCGTGCCGGCCACACTTACGACGGTGGTGACTGGGCTGGTGCTCACCGAGTACGAGGCGATCGTTTCCCCAGAAACAGCAAGCGGAGGCGTCCAGGTGAGGACCGCGCCAGTCCCGGTGGCGTTCACGGTGCCGGCCAGGTCCTGCGGTGGCCCAATGCCGGTCCCAACAGCGACCACTGCCGTCCCCGTGGCACCCCTGCTGTCCGTGGCGGTGACGACGACCTGGCGTCCAGCCGGCGCCGCCGCCGTGAAAAGGCCCGAGTTCGTGATCTGGTCGCCAGCGTCACCGCTGAGGCTCCAGGTGACGGTCCCGGAGGCGCCGGGCGCGCTGAACTGCTCGGACCCACCCGGTGGCACCGTGGCGGTCGAGGGCGAAACAGTTAGCGGGAGGACGAGGGAGACAGGCGGGGCGCCGGTGCTCTGGTAGAGCTGCCACGACGCGCTAGCAACGGCCTGGACCTGGCGGTCGATGCCCAAGAAGTCGATCACGACCTGCCATCCGGCGGCCACCCCGAGTTGGAGGCCAAGGGTGAACCACGGCTGAGCAGTCGGGCTGACGTCGGCGACGAGGGTAATGGAAGCGTCGATGTAGGGCCCGGTCACCCCGTAGAGGAACAGCTCGGGCTTCACGTCCAGGCCTAGGGAGCCCTCGACCTGCGCCAGGAGCGACGTCGTGGGAGGCCCGCTCGTCGAGGGCGCCTGGGACAAGTTGGTGAGCGTGAGTACGTCGGGGTCGGTGGAGGACCAGTTGGCTTCCTCCCCGTAGAGGAACGTCGTTGAGGTGGTGACGCCGAGCTCGCCGGTGGCGCTCAGGGTTACGTTGATCTCGACGCAGGGAGTAAGGACGAGGGGCACGAGCCCGAGGGCCACGACGAACGTCCCGTAACAGTAATCACCGGCCTGGGGGGCGAAGTCGGGAGTGGCTGGCGGGTACACGCCCAGTCCCGGGCCAAGCCCCCATTGCTGCTCAAGGGTGCCCGAGGCGGAGATGGTCTCGGCTTGGGTCACCCCGAGCGAGGCGGTGAACGACAGGTCGGCGCCATCGGGTATCCCGGCAAGGCCCTGCAGGAGCGTCGCCTCCATGTCCAGAGAAGGCGTTAGGTCCACCTCGCCCTCGACGTCCAGGGACGCCGCTTCGGTGGACTGAGCGTTGTCTACTTCCGCCGAGTAGTCCAGCGAGAGCGTGAGGGTGGTGGAGATGCCTGGGTCAGGCAGCGCCGAGACGGCGATCCCTGGCGTGGCGGGTATGAACCGCCCAGCGCCTGTGGCAATGACCGCTGGACCAGGGGTCGTTGGCCCGAGGCTGACATCGGCGGTCAGGGTGGTAAAGGCCGACGACAACGCTGCGGGAGCAGTCGAGACGACAAAGGTCGCAGGGTTGGCAATATCGACGCTGAGCACCTTGCGCAGCAGCCCTTGTGGCGTCAGCCTCGAAATGCCACCAACGAGCACGTCGCCAGCCTTGAGGGACCGCAGAGCAGCGGGGATTTCAGAAGGCGACGGGTACGCCCAAGTCAGGGTGCCTTCGGAGTAAGACCGCAGCTCGGACAGCACCGACGCCGGTAGCACCTTTGTCACCGGCTTCGCCGCCGTGCGCAGGGTAACGGGCCCGGACCACGGGGTGGCCATGGAAGTCCCCGCCCTCGTTATCGCCGCCACCCTGAACACGTAGAACACCAGCGCCTCGGAAAGCCCCCTCACCGCAACCGTGGTCGACCGGACCGTCCGCGTGACCGCTTTGGCCCCCGGCGCCGCCCGGAACGCGACGGCTTTCCCCTTCGCCACGGCAACCTCTTGCCGCAGGCTGAGCCGGTAGCCAGTAACTGGGTACCCACCGTCGTCGACGGGCGCGGCCCACGAGATGTCCATCGTCCCCCGGCCCGCTCCGGGGACGACCGACAGGTCGCTTGGTGCACCGGGCGCGTGAGGAGGCGAGGGCGTGCCCCGACCGGTAGCGGCCGGTGACTTGCCGACCACGTTCTCGGCCCAGAGATCAACGTGATAGCTGGTCCCGTTGTGCAGGCCGGTCATTGACGCCCCGGTGCTCGACGCGCCCAGGCGCAGCGTCTTGGATCCTAAGAGGGAGGCGGCCGTCAAGACGAACCCGCTGAGCGGCCGGCCCCCGTCGTAGGCCGGGCGTGCCCAGCGGACGTCGAGCGAGTGGTCACGACCGAGGACGCTCGTGACGAGTGGGACGAAGGGAGCCGTCGCTGGTAGCGGTACCACCGGGTCGGAAGGTCTGCTCGGCGCTGTCGGTCCCGACGAGGTGTTGGCGGAAATTGTGACGCGGTAGGCGACATGGGCGCATACACCGGTGACGATGGTCATCGTCGAGTCGCCTGGCGCGTTCGCTCGCACGACTCTCCGACAAGAGGCCGGCTCGCCGTTTCTCACCACCGGCGGCGCAGTGAGCTCGTAGCTCTTCACCCCTTCCGAAACCGAGGCCGGGGCCCAGTCGACGAGGATCCCCAATCCCCGGCCGGCCACGCCGGTGATGAGCGGGGCAGCTGGGTGGGGGTGCGAGCGCGCCAGTTGTACCGGTGCTGCCTGGGCAGGCAGGGCGCTCACCGATAAGGCGGCCACGACCGCGGCGCACGAACTGAGCGTCACGAAACGTTCAAGGCGGCCTCCCACGGGGTGGAGTCTCGCGCCGGCCGTCGTCGATTTCTAGTTATCCGTGGGGGTGCCCTCATAGCATCCCACCGTGACGCAGGCGCTCGCCGTGACGCCGGAGACACCGGTTGACACGTCGTACGAGTTGGGGGACGAGAGGTCCCACTGGAACGGCCCGGAACGCCCGTTCAACGAGCTCCGATGCGCCTCAGGGTCGCCAGTCGGTGCCTCCAGTGCTACGGTCCACTACAAGCGAAGGCAAGGGGAGGCCACCGGAGAATGCCCTCTTCGTCGTGTGTCTAGTCTCGTGAGGTTGCGGAGACGGGTCCTCGCTGGTCTTGGCGCCGTCAGTGCGGTCGTGAGAGGCGTTCTGCCGAGCGGCTCGCCCTGGGCGTCCGCTAGCACCGGCACTGGCCCGAATCTCATCACGAACGGTTGTCTCCACGTACCGGGCCATTCGACGGGCTACGAGACTCTAAAGAGCGGGTCGACCCAGGTTCCGCATGGACCGTGGGCGGTAACTACGGCGTGAACGTCATTGGTACGGGTTCTTCCTATTGGGAGCCCGGCCCGGGCTGTACCCAGTCCGTTGACCTCGCTGGCGGAGGTGGTCCCGGCTCAGTCTCCCAGACTGTAAGCACGACCCCCGGCGACAGCTACGCGCTCAGATGGGAGATGGCGGGGAACCCGGACGAAGGGCCTGTCGCGAAGGCGATGCATGTGTTCTGGGAAGGAAGACTGGTAGCCGCCCGGATGTTCAAGACGACGGGCCACAGTGGCTACTCTCCATGGGATGGGTTACTGACACGGTCAGCGTCACCGCCACCGAGGCAAGGTCAGTGGTCGAATTTGTCGACGCCACCCCCAGCGCCGGCCCAGCCGGCGCAACCCTTGACGCCGTGCCGCTATCGCTGGTCAGAGTTGCGTCCGCGACCGTGAACGGCTTTGCGGCCACGACGTCCAACAAACCCTACAGCGTTGCCGAGCGACAGATGCTCGCCAAGGTCCCGGGGTACGCCATTGCGCCTGCGTCGGGCACTCCAGTCTGCGCCCTACAGGCCGTGGCGGCTCAACAGGTGCAAAACCGTACTGGTCTCCTCATCGTTTGGAGCATCGCCTCCGGTAGTTGCCAAACGTCCGGGTTTCGCTCCCGTCCCGGTAATGCCAGCCCCGGCCCCTCCCTGGTGCCAGCGACCAAGCACGCCGACTAGACGACGTCTCTCCATCCGTCCTGTCGGGAACGGCGCGGGCCCACGACGGGACGGCAAAGTCAGCACCCAGACAAAAATAGGGCTCGACAAATCGAGCCTTCGCCTGTACACTCTCTATCGGTCCAGTACTACACCCGTAGGAGCATGAGTTCGATGAGCACTCTCGCAGCGAGCACAACGAAGGGAAGGCAGTCACAAGCCGCCACCTCGGCGCGCTCGTCCGCGGAGCGGATGTCCGGCTCGTGGCTAGTGCTCCTAGGCTCAGAAACCGTGGCGCCGTGCCATGCGTTCATTGGGCGCAATATAGCCGAGGGCCTGGATAGCCGGTATGTCCCTGCCGGAGGCTCCTCATAGATCTAAGCTGACCAGCCAAGATCTGCCGAGGAGCCGCCCAGAAGGGCGGCTCTTTTGTTTTCTCGATACAGCAGTACCGAACACGCAGAAAGGAGGTGCCTGACATAGAACCGCGCCAGACCAATGGGTTTAGAGATAAACCCTTGGCAGACCTAGACGTCCCGATCGTGAAGACCGTTGAGCCAGAACGGTCTTGTTCAACCACGCCCATCTGCATGGGTTTGCTCGGTCGCGACGGCATATCCAACAGGAACTGGGGAGCAGCACGGAGGTCACATGCAGCCGTACCCCAACGAGACCATCCTGTCGGCGTTTTATCACCACACATAGGAGCGACCAGTTTGCCAACTGGCCGTCTCCGTCTTCAATATTTTTTCTCATAGGGCGGTAGCTCAATTGGTAGAGCAGCGGTCTCCAAAACCGCAGGTTGAGGTTTCGAGTGCCTCCCGCCCTGCTCAGCAACACCATCCGGGTCGGTGGCACAGCGGCAACTGCACCTCGCTGTAAACGAGATGGCTAACAACCTACGGGGGTTCGAGTCCCTCCCGGCCCACTCGCAACACAACGGGAAGTAGCGCAGCCTGGTAGCGCGCCGGCTTTGGGAACTGGATGTCGCGGGCTCAAATCCCGCCTTCCCGACTTAGTTTTCTTCTTCGGGTTGTGGCTCAGCTTGGCTAGAGCGCCCCGTTCGGGGCGCGGAGGTCGCCGGTTCAAATCCGGCCAACCCGACCATCTTCACATCTTGCGCCTTTAGCTCAATGGCTAGAGCAACGGCCTCTTAAGCCGAAGGTTCTGGGTTCGACCCCCAGAAGGCGCACTACCCGGTGGCACTCCACCGGCCATGGTCTCGTAGAGGAGCCTGGTTGTCCTCGCAGCCCCGTCAAGGCTGACATCACCGGTTCAAATCCGGTCGAGACCGCTCTTCGGGCGGTGGCGCAGTTTGGTAGCGCACGTGACTGGGGGTCACGGGGTCGCCGGTTCAAGTCCGGCTCGCCCGACCATTTCTTCCCGCTTTACCTGACTTGCCGGCGTAGCTCAACGGACTAGAGCACCAGACTTCGGATCTGGGGGTTGGGGGTTCAAATCCCTTCGCCGGTACTAACTTTCTCGCCCGTGTAGCTCAGTGGAAGAGCACATCCTCGGTAAGGATGAGGTCGTGGGGTCAGTACCCACCGCGGGCTCGTTGGTCATACCCGGGTAGCTCAATTGGACTGAGCGCGACGGTCCTAACGTCGAGGATGCCGGTTCAAGTCCGGTCCCGGGTACGCAGTGCATGGAGAGGTGCCAGAGCCCGGTTTATTGGGGCGTCCTGCTAAGGCGCTGGCCTTTTCAAACAGGTCCGTGGGTTCAAATCCCACTCTCTCCGCTCCACTCTCTCCGCTCACTTCCGGGCAGGCCCCTCGTGGCGAGGGAACCGACGCCGGCAGCTCAGGCAGCCGGCATGCCCTAGGCGCCCGGGCTTTGTGGCCCCAGGGCCCGCCACCGTCGTGGACGCCCGGTGGCCAACAGGCTTCGAGGGGTGCCAGAGAGCCTGAATGGGCCGGCTTTGAAACCCGGAGAGGAGCGACTGCGTGGGTTCAAATCCCACCCCCTCCGCCCTCCCTTGGAAGGATGCCAGAGCCTGGTCGAATGGGCCCGCTTCGAAAGCGGTGCGGGGGCAACCCCACGGGAGTTCGAACCTCCCTCCTTCCGCTGCAACACCATGGAGTGTGAACCAGACAGGCGTGCTCGGCCCCCGTTGGAAGCGGGTGGGTGGCCTAACGGCCATGAGGGTCGGGTCCTCCGCACTCCGCCATGCCCTCGTCGTCTAATTGGCCAGGACGCCGGCCTTTCAAGCCGGAAGTTTGCGGGTTCGAGCCCCGTCGAGGGTACTCAGTAACACCATGCCGCGTTGGTGCAGCCTGGCGGCACACCTGGCCCTCAACCAGGAGGTCACCGGTTCAAGTCCGGTACGCGGTACGCAGTAACACCCGTTCCGAGGTAGCTCAATTGGTAGAGCAGGCGGCCGTTAACCGCAAGGTTTGAGAGTTCGACCCTCTCCCTCGGAGCAAGTAACACCAACCAGTCACGGACAGCCACGGACAGAAAGGAGGCACCGGTGGCTCAGACGACATTACTGTTGAACGCAACGTACGAGCCGATCCGGCTCGTCCCTATCCGTCGGGCCGTCCTCCTGGTCCTCTCCCAGCGGGCCGAGGTCATCGAGGAGTCGGGAGAGGTCTTCCGCTCCGAGAAGAGGACCATCCCGGTGCCTTCGGTCATCCGCCTCGTCCGCATTGTCCGCATCCCCTACCAGGCTAAGGTCAAGCTCTCCCGCAACGCCCTGGCCGCCAGGGACAAAGGCCTGTGCGGTTACTGCGGCAAGCCCGGCCAGAACATCGACCACATCGTGCCCCGCTCCCGAGGCGGCAAGAACGAGTGGACGAACGTTGTCTGGGCCTGCGTGGCCTGCAATGACCGCAAGGCAGATAAGCTCCTCTCGGAGGTCCGCATGACCCTCCGGGTCAAGCCCTACGCCCCCAAGGGTAAGGCGTGGCTCATCATCGCCGTCGGCACGATCGAGCCCGAGTGGGAGCCATACCTGGCGGTGACCGGTGCGGTGGCGTGACGACCGCACCGGTCGTCTCGGCTGGGTAGCTCAGTCTGGTAGAGCGCTCGCTTCATAAGCGAGAGTGCGCCGGTTCAAATCCGGCCCTAGCCACTTGTCCGTTCCGCAGGTCCTGCTCTGCGGTCAGTTCGTCCATGGGCGTGTGGCGTAATTGGCAGCCGCGCCGGGCCTAAACCCCGGTCCCTTCCAAGGGGTGAGGGTTCGACGCCCTCCATGCCCACCCTGGGTCCGTAGCTCCAACTGGTAGAGCAACTCGCCTGCAACGAGAAGGTTTGTCGGTTCGAACCCGACCGGATCCACCGTGGGGGTTCACCGGCTACCTCCGAGTTCTGGGATTGGGGCCCAGGCCTGAACGTGGTGCGCTACCGCAGGCGCAGCTGTCCACGAAAGTCGGCCCTGCGGACGTGGTGGAACTGGTAGACACGCCGGCCTCAAAACCCGGTGCCATGTGCGTGAGGGTCCGACTCCCTCCGTCCGCACCAAGATGTTCTGTCGGCATAGCTCAGTTGGATAGAGCGCAGGCTTGCGGAGCCTGGGGCCGGGGGTTCGAGCCCCTCTGCCGACGCTGCGGGAGGGAGGTCCTTGGTATCTCAACGGGGCTCATAACCCCGACCTAAGCCGGGTCCACGCCGGCTCCCGCCACCATTTTTGGGGAGTAGCGCAATTGGCAGCGCGCCTGGCTCTGGACCAGGAGGTTGCAAGTTCGAGCCTTGCCTCCCCAGCAAACAACACCAAGCGGACGTGGTGGAATTGGCAGACACGCCAGGTCGAGGGCCTGGTGCCTTCACCGGCTTGAGGGTTCGAGTCCCTCCGCCCGCACGCAAACGGCGAGTAGCTCAGTTTGGCAGAGCACCCGGTTTACACCCGGAACGTCGGGAGTTCAATTCTCTCCTCGCCGACACCATTTTTCAGCAACACACGCGGTGGTCGCCTAATGGTAAGGCGCCTGCCCTCCAAGCAGCTACATGGGAGTTCAACTCTCCTCGGCCGCTCTCAGTAACCCATGGCTCGGTAGCCGAAGTGGATCAGGCGGCGGTCCGCAAAACCGTCCTTATGTCGGTTCAAATCCGACCCGAGCCTCCATGTGGATGTAGCTCAAGTGGCAGAGCACCGGCTTGCCAAGTCGGAGGTTGCGGGGTCAGGGCCCGTCATCCACTCCATGCGGCTGTAGTTCAGTTGGCAGAACGCTCGCTTCCCAAGCAAGAGGTCGCCGGTTCAAATCCGGCCAGCCGCTCCGCGCCTCAGTAGCTCAGTTGGTAGAGCAGTGCTCTCGTAAAGCACAGGTCCCGGATCCGATTTCCGGCTGAGGCTCCGCGGTCCCTTAGCTCAGTTGGCAAGAGCGCCGGCCTGAAAACCCGGAGGTCGTCCGCTCGACCCGGACAGGGACCACAGGTAACACCATGCGCACCGGGCTCGTCGGGTTGATAGGCGCCGCGCTGATAACGCGGAGTAGCAGGGTTCAAGTCCCTGGGTGCGCACCATATTTCCTAGGCCAGTAGCTCAACCCGGTCAGAGCGGCGTGCTTATATCACGTGACAATCGTGGGGGTTCAAATCCCTCCTGGCCTACTCGCTTGGACCACATCGATCTTGGCCGTTTAGCTCAGTTGGCAGAGCGCCGGTATGACATGGCGGAGGTCGCAGGGTCAGGACCTGCAACGGCTACTAAGGGCACGTGGTGGAACTGGTATACACGCCGGCTTCAGGAGCCGGTGCTTCGGCTTGGGAGTTCAAATCTCCCCGTGCCCACCCTTGACGTCGCGGAGCGGGACGACCCGGTTACGGCCCGATGTCCTTCCCGTGGAGCGGCGGGGCGTTCACCGGATCGAAGACGTCCTCGGACTTGACTTGGTGCCTCCGAGCGTCGTTCAGGCCGATGGCCACGGTGACCACGCCGCCCGGGTTGGTCGGGTGTTCTAGCCCGAGCGCTTCGACCTCGGCTCGCACCCGGTCCGCCACCACCAGGGCGCTGTCGAGGCGGGCCCTGGGCAGCAGAGCAGCGAACTCCTCGCCCCCGTAACGACAGGCCCGGTGCCTGGGGCAGGGCGGAGGCCAGGGTGACGTGGGCCCGGCGGAGGTGTCGTCGCCTTTGGCTCTTTGTCGTGCTCTTTTTTGCCCTCGTAGCTCAGTT
>Ga0181517_10005283_pt1 | contig 11464 bp, 6 predicted proteins | sample PEATcosm2014_Bin_31_FD_119748 | JGI IMG/M metagenome (GOLD analysis project Ga0181517, IMG submission 119748) | Peatland microbial communities from MTU Mesocosm Facility, Houghton, MI, USA - PEATcosm2014_Bin01_30_metaG | ecosystem: Environmental > Terrestrial > Soil > Wetlands > Peat | place... | reverse complement strand
TCTAGAACGTGAGAGGAGAGGTGCAGTTCGGCGCCCTCGGCCTCCCGGCGAAGCGCCGCATCGGGGACCCACGACAGAATCGCTTCGATGCGCCCTGTAACCTCGCGCACCGCAAGCAACCGGAGGTTTTCGCCACGTGCGCCTTGGGATAACCCGCTAGACATCAGCGCCGCCGTCGCAAGTCTTGTGGATTAGCCCCAAAACGCACAACGCCCATTCTCTGCAAGCAGAGAATGGGCGCGTCGATGAGCCAGGATCTCGAAACGACTACTTTTTTCTTCGGAGGGTGAAGCCCAACGCGAGCAGTCCACTGCCGATCAAGCCGATAGTACCCGGTTCCGGGACAGCATCGACTTCAATGTCATTGGCATAGGCATTGTCGTACGAGGGGTATGTGGAACTTTGGGACTCGGTCACATCATACAGAACATATTGAATCGGAGTGGGGCTCGACAAAGTAATCACATCGGTCCACAGCCCAGAAGCATTACCAACTTCAACTGTTGTGCCCTGAACCTGGGGATCGACGAGGTTCGACCCCGTCAGGCCCGCGGTTGTCCCCGCGTACACCGTAAAGCCGATGTCCACGCCGGTGTTGCCGTTTCCCGTAATGGTGATAGTGTCGACGGTATAGACCTGATTGAGAGTGACCAGCACCCAGGGGTTCGCTGCGCCGCTGGGCGCGACCCATTTATCGCCTAACGTAGCGTAATTGCCGTCAATAGTGTTCCCTGCGACGAACGTGGACAATGTGCATCCCACTCCCGTAGTGGGGCCGCAAACCGCAGTTGCCCCCAGCCCACTAAGGGCCACGTTGCCCGCGAAGGCTGAGCTTGCCAGGACGACAGCCAGCATTAAAGCCGTTACGAAAATCCGCATCTTCATTCCTCCGATTGGAACTCGGTACTCCGATTTGAAATTCAGTACAAGGATACCGAGTCTCAGTCTACAACTGTTTGTCCCCCGAATTCAACAAGTTCTGGCGAGAATTCTCATCTTTTTATTCTGAAAGTACTAGTCCGCTCCTTGACGCCGGGCAATCGCGAAGAGCGCTGCTTTTGTCGGGTTACACGCGGCCGGAAACAGAGCCGGTGCCCGGAACCTCCATCGGCGCGGAAAGACTCCCCCGGGGCGCCAGCAGCGGCGGACCAAGTGGGTTAAACAGACCGATTAAATCCCCATAGAGACCGCGTGGCCGGTTACGCCGAAATCGAAGGTCTTTTCCCTTTAGTTTCTATCGCTTGCCGGATTTATTGCCCCGCAGCCCTATCCTCCGATGCTACCTTCAAATCGGGACGCGGCCGCTTCCCACCGCTCTCATGGACCCTCAACCAGCCCATTTCCTTTTCGTTCGCCCAAATTGTTCCCCTGCCACCCTCATGGCCGGCGCACGTTTCAACGTGCCGCCTGCGGCTTCGACCGTCGGTCTGGCCACACAATCCCATTGGGACGCGATATACCAAACGAACCCATCAAGTTATTGAAAACACATGGGGGCCCGTTTCAAGGAAGCCATTTTCGGCTCCGTAGGCGGCGTTATGAATATCGGCGGCTTTGCCAGTGCCCGGCCGCCACTTGGGGAACTGTGTCAAGATATAGAAAACGGGGGGAAAAGAGCTGCTCGGCTCTGCTTACGCGCTGCGCCGCCGGGCGAAGGCGTTTTGGCGGAATCTCTAAGGAAGGATGACACAGCGAGATGGCGCAGTTGCAGCACGCGATACCAATCCGTTGGGCCGGCGGCCCACTGGAAATCGCCGTCCGTGGGAGGACTGAAAGCCTTAACCCTCAGGCTAGGCAGGCCCTGGAGCGATTCCACGACCCAGCCTCTCTCGGCGTCCTGGAGGGCTCGCCGATCGATTGCCTCGTGGTGAGTTGGGCCGGCGGCCTGCCGGAAGATGCGGCGCAGCAGAAATCGATGGCTCCGCTGCTCGAAGCCGCGGGGAAGCGCAACCTCGCGGTGGTGGGGTGGGTGGCGGGCGCGGCCGATCCCAACGCCGCTATTGCCGCCGCGAAATCCGCGGGCCTGGCCGGACTGGCCATTCAGGGCTTCAAGGGCCAATCGGATTTCCCCGTGATACTTTGCTGTGAACGCGCGGCCGTGGCTTGGGACTCCACCGCTCCGGCGCTGGCCGTTATGGACAACGTCTGGCCCGGAGTGAGCAGGCAGAGCTTCGGAGCGGACGCCGGCCCCACCAGCACGCCGTGGCTCGATTCCAATGGCTGGTATGTGCAACTGGCGCGGGCGCGCTCCGAAACGCCGCTTTGGCTGATATTCGATCCGCCCGGCAATGGCAACGTGACGCCGGCGCAGAGCTATTCGACCGCAATCTGCGATTCGGCGGCGCCCGGGGCCCGCTGGGTGATTTCGCTCGACGCCAACTTACGGAGCGGATTGGCCGAGGGTAACTCCACCGCGAGGGAGACCCTGAAACAGATCGGAGCGGCAGCGGGTTTCTACCGGAACCACGAGGAGTGGAGAACGTTCCACTCGCTGGGCGTGGTGGGCGTGATCTCGGATTTCACCGGCGAGAACTTCGAAATGAGCGGTGAGATCCTGAACCTGATGGCTCGCCGGAACCTGCAATTTCGGGTTATTTGGAAATCCCAAGCCATGTCGATGCCCTTCACCGGTTTGAAGGCCCTGGTGTACGCCGATACGGCTGCGCCGGCCGCCGGCCTGCGGCGCAGGTTGATGTCGTTCGTGGAGCAGGGCGGCCTGCTAGTCGCGGGGCCGAAATGGGGCCCCGAGGGGAAACCGGCGAATCCGGACTTTCCGACCCAGTTCGAAGTGCGCGCGTTCGGAAAGGGGCGGCTCGCGGTGGCCCGGCAGGAACTGTCGGACGCGTACCAGGTGGCCACCGACACGCAACTCCTGACGAGCCACGCCAACGACCTGGTGAAAGTGTATAATGGCGCCAGTTCGGGTTGCTCCCTCTTCACGGGCTCACCGGACGGGAAGAGGGCGTTGCTGCAAATCCTGAGCTACGCGAACGCGGGGCGTTTGTCGTCGGGTTTGCGGACTGTGTGGGTGCGCCAGAAGTACCGGAGTTGCCGGCTTTGGTCCATCGGGGCGGAGGGCCCCACGCCTCTCGAGGCGTCGCCGTCGGAGGAGTACTTTGGGTTCGAGTACCGGATTCCCCAGGCGACCCCGGCGAGTTTCGCACTGGAGTTCGAGGTCTAGCGCTGAGGAGAACATCATGAGAGTCCAGATCAACCGGCGGGAATTCATGGCGGCGGCCGGCGCCGGCCTGGGGCTCTTACAGCCCGCGCGAACGCGCGCGGCGGTTCCCACGGCGCCGGTGGCTATCGCCAGGTGCCGGAGCTACGGGCCGGAGTACGTCGCGGCCACCGAGAAAATGTTCGACCAACTGGGCGGGCTCGGGCGCCTGGTGAAGGGTAAGACGGTCACCATCAAGATCAACCTGAGCGGCAACGAGGACGTACGGCAGGACTACCTGCCCGCCGGCCGAAGCATCTGGACGAATCCTCACACGGTAGGCGGCGTGATTCACCTGCTGGACAAAGCCGGCGCGCGGCGCATCCGCGTGGTGGAGGGAGCCTGGGCATGGCCCGCCTCGCTGGAGGAGTTCATGTACAAGGCCGGCTGGGACCCGAAATTGCTCACCGGCGCGGCTCCCCGCGTGGAACTGGTCAATACGAACATGCCTTACAAGGGCCAGAAACCCTACACGCGGTTTCCGGTCCCCAATGGCGGCCACCTGTTCCCGGCGTACGATCTGAGTACGGCCTACGCCGAGTCCGACGTTTTGGTCTCGATGGCCAAAATGAAGGAGCACCTCACGGCCGGGGTCACGCTTTCCATCAAGAACTGCTTCGGCGCTTCACCTACGACGATCTACGGCGACAAAGTTCCGGTGGATGAGCCCGCCCCGGTTCCCTACGGTGGACGCAATACGATCGGCCACATGGGCAGCCGGCAACCGCCCAAAAGCTCCTTGCCCGAAAAGGATCCGAAAAGCCCGCGCCAGGCCGGCTACCGGATTCCGCGTTTCATCGCGGACCTGGCGGCGGCGAATCCCATTCATCTGGCGTTGGTGGAGGCCGTCGAGACCATCACGGGGGCGGAATTGCCCAGACCCAACGGGACGAAGTTCGTCAGCCCCGGCATCATCATGGCGGGGACAAACTGCGTAACCACTGACGCGGCGGCGTTGGCGGTCATGGGCTTCGACCCCATGGCGGACCGCGGAGCGCCCCCATACGAAACGTGCGACAGCACCGTGCGGCTGGCCGAGGAACTGGGCGTCGGGACGCGCGATCTGAAGCAGATCGAGGTTATCGGAGTCCCCATCAAGGAAGCTGTTTTCAACTTCCGGGAGAATGGCTTCCCGCGCACCACGCTGCGTGGCGGGCGCAGGGGCGCCTGAGAGCGGTACTCTCCTCGCTCGCCGTATCGGTATCGAGCATGTGAAGCAAGCGTCAGCCCTCCGGGACGGATTTCGTTTGGCCTCATTTTGCTACAATGTTTCCTGTAAGGAAAGCTGACAATCATGGGCAAGGCGCTCAAGGCTACCAGAACCTTCTCGCTGGACAAAGAGATTCTGGTTGAGGTGAAGCGAACCAAAAGAGACCTGTCGGAAAGCGAAAGAGTAAACCGTCTGTTGCGCCTTGCGCTGGCCCTCGAAAGGCAAGCGGCTCTGGAACGGGAAATCTCCAGTTTCTTTGCGGACGCGCGGGACGACCGGGCGGAGCGCCGCGCATTCGAATCCGCGTCCATCGCGGCCTGGGGGCGCAACTGATGGCCCGCAAGAGTTCCGCCAGCCCCGCCGGGTGGTTTCCCAAACGCGGGGAAGTCTGCCTCTTCGCTCTCGACAAGCGGCGCCCCGCCATGGTCGTCTCCTCCGACGCGCTGAATCGCCATTCACTCGATGTCTGCGTCGTCCCGATATCCACCGTCGAGCAAAAGGCCTTCACTCTGCGGCCGCCGTTGCGAGCGGGCGAAGGCGGCCTGGACCGGGATTCCTGGGCCAAGTGCGACCAGGTCACCACCGTTGAAAAATCCAGGGCCGTCTACCCGCCTCTCGGGACTGTGAGAGAACCGGCCCTGGAGAAAATTGGGCAGGCTATCAAGCTGGCGTTGGAGTTGCCCTGAGGCTTGGACGGCGGCGCGGCGACCAAAGCTCGCCTACCTACCCACCACCTCCCGAAAAAACTCGAGCGATTCCTCCGCGCAGCGCCCCCAGTGGAATAGCGCGGCGCGCGCTCTTCCGGCGGCAGCCATCTCCCGCGCCAGCCCGGGACGCGTCAGAACCTGCTCCATGGCCTCCGACATCTCCTCCACCGACGACGGGTCCACCAGCACCCCCGCCTCGCCCACCACCTCCGGCAGGCAGGAGCGGTTCGACGCAATCACCGGGACCCCCGCCGCCATCGCCTGGGCGGCCGGAAGCCCGAAGCCTTCATAATAGGACGGGTAAACCAGAGCCGCCGCTCCGCCATACAGGCCCGGCAAATCGCCCTCTGGCGCATATCCCAGGTAGCGAATCCCCCCTCCGCCGCCCAGCATTTCGCGCACCTCTTCGTCGGCCCATCCGAACGGGCCTGCAACCACTAGCTCCGCGTCCCGGCGAACGGGTTCGGGCAATCGCCGGTAGGCGCGAATCAAGTTCGAAACATTTTTTCGGGGTTCGATGCAACCCACGAACAGCAGGTAGGGGCGTTGCAAGTTGTACTTCGCGCCAACCCGCCGGGCATCCTCCGCGCTCGCTGTGAAGAACGGCTCCGCCACGCCGGGGTAGATCACCCGGATGCGCTCCGCGGGAATGTTGAGAATCTCGGCCGCGTCCCGCCGCGCGTGGCCCGAAATCGCGATCAGCCCATCGCACGCCTTCAGAATTCTCTCTCCGTAGCGTCGCGTGGCCGCCACGTTTTTGGCGGTGTGATATTCGGGGCAAATCCAGCACGACATGTCGAAGATAGTAGCTGTGATTTTCATCCCCGTGGGCAAATTCGCCACATGCTGGGAGGCGTGAAACACGTCCGCGCCGAATACCGACAAGCGGATCAGCGGGTTTCGCCGAATGTTGTGGAACTGAACCTGCCGCAGCTTCCACGTCGCCCGCAGGGAAGATTCCTGGTGATCCAAAATGGGCGGGCAGGAGATGTTTCGCGGATAGGTGACGATCCGGTCGCGCCCCCGGCGCGCGGCCTCTTCGAGCGAGCCCAGCCAATAGTAAACGTAGTTCCTGACGCCGGCGCTCGGCAGCAGCAGGGCGGTGGCGTCAATGGCTATTTTCATTTCGATGACACTGAATTATCGCATCGTGAAATGGCGGAAGGGAAAACCCCGGTATACGGCGGCGCCCTTCGCGGGAAACGTGTGCGAAGCGTCGCCTATAGGCTTGACGACCGGATTAGAAGAGCCCAAACTCGAAGATGAGGGCGGCCGATAAGTGATGCTGTTTCTTGATAAGCAACTCGGGATATCTATGTTACTAACTTTAGTTAGTAGCGCGGCCGTGGCGCAGCCGCGGGTTTTCCGGGTCGTCTTGCCCCCATCCGCGCAGGCGCCGCTGCCGGCCACCGCGCGGGTTATGAAAGTCGTTCCTGCCGCCGACAGCGTCTGGTATCTGGCGCGGGACTGTTCCACGTCGCCGTGCGCCGCCGCCGTGTATCAGTGGTCTCAGGCGGGCGTCGCGCAATTCGCCATCGCCGCTTCGGGGACCGATACGCCGGAAGTCCGCGAGCTGACCCTGGACCCCAACGGGCTTCCCGTGCTGGTCACCAGCCAGGGCTTATTCGGGCTTGTGGGAGATCAGTTCGCGCTAAGCGGCGGCGGGAGCGCCGGCGTCACGGCCGTGGCATCGAAAAGCGGATGGATGTGGATCGTCCGGAACGACGATTCGGTGTCTTTCGCGCCGGTTTATCCCCTGTCGGGCAGTGAGCCGCGAATTCCCCTCCCCGGCCGTATCGAGGCCTGGGCGTCCACTCAGGCGGGCGATCTCTGGGTGGCTATCGCCGCGCCCGGGACCACCGGCTCCAGCCTTCTTTACTTGGTGACTCGCGGCGGCGACATTCATCTGGAGCCTACGCCCGAATCCTGGAAAACCCTGCGCATCCGTTCGCTCTTTACCGACCGCATGGACAGCCTCTGGATTTCGCTTTCCGACGGCAGTCTGGCGCATGGGTCCGGCGGGGCTTACGATTCCTACGGCGCCGCCGACGGCCTGCCGGCCACTCCGCTGGCGGCGCTGGAAGACGACCCGGCGGGCAACTATTATCTGCTCTTCGCGGGGGGAGCCCTGTATGGCATTCCCGCCAGCTCCCAGGCGGCCGGCCGGGCCGACTTCATCCGTTTCCAGTTTCCAGGCATTCTCACGCCCCTACTTGGGATGGCTTTGGATGCGCAAAATGGCGTCTGGCTCGCCGCCGGGGCGGGAGGCGCGTTCCGCGTCCAGGGCACCGACGGCTTCAATTGGTTGCGCGGCTGGAGCAATTCCAGCCCGGAGGCCGTGGCCGCTGCCGCCAGCCGAAGCGCCACGCCGGCGGCGGCGCCGCACGGCCTGGCGGCTGACGCCATTGGCATCGCCCCATCCGGAAGATTCTCGATTTTGAACGACTCCAATGGATTGGCGGCCGACCAGGTGAGCTCCATCGCCTCCGACCTCCTGGGCAATCTCTACTTCACCACCGGGTACGCCTATGGCCTCACCGCCGAGCTGCCCAATACGCCGGGAAACGGCATCAGCCGCTGGGACCATCGCGCGTTTACCACCTTCAACACATCCAATACCGGCGGCGGCCTGCCCAGCAACACCGTTCACGCCAGCCTCTACGATCCGGCCAACAACGTCATCTGGTTCGGCACGGATCAAGGGTTGGCGCGCTTCAATCCCAATACCACCGTCTTCACCAGCATCACCTCCCTGGCCGGCGTGAATGTGCGCGATCTGCGCCTGGACGCATCCGGCAATCTCTGGGTGGCGACCCTGGGTCAGGGCGTGTACCAACTCCACTCGGCCGATGGTTCGAAAGTGGCGCAATACACCGTTGCCAACACCAGCGGACAACTTACCAGCAACCAGGTCACTTCGATCGCCATCGACGGGCTCAACCAGTTATGGGCTGGAACCAACGGCGGGGGTCTGTGCCGGTTCAACTTGACCTCCTCCACCTGGACATCTATTGCCAACACGTTCCCCCTCACCAACGGCACCATTATTGATGGCTCTCGGATTTTTGACCTGGAGACCGACGCTTCCAACAATCTTTGGATTGGTCTCCCGTTCTATGGCCTGGAACGACGTTCGTCTTCGGGTGCGTACTCTAATTTCCCCGATCCGAATCAACCGTCCGGCAACGGCCTGGGGCGCAATCGCGTTTTCACCATCTATCGCGACCCGGAAAACAATCTCTGGTTTGGTTTCACCTTCAGCGGCGAGATAGGCCTGGTGGCCACCACTTTCCTGCCGGCCTCCCAGGTCAACGCCGCCTCGCCGGCTTTTCAGAGCTACAACGCCGCTAACGACGGCTTCCCCGTCAATAACGTCTTGTCCTTCGGCCAGGAAAGCCTCACCGCGATGTGGTTTGGATCCGCCACCGGCGGCGCCTGGCGTTATGGCGGCCCGGTGGACGCTCCCGGCTGGCCCCAGGCCCTCACCGGCTACGTGGTCCAGTCCTCGCCGGCGCTGGCGGACCTCGATGGCGATGGCAAACTCGAGATCATTGTCGGAGATACCGCCGGCTTCGTCTATGCCTTTCATGCCGACGGCTCGTTGTTGTGGAAGTACAACGCGCAGTCCGCATTTCCGGTCGGCTCCTCCGGGTCCATTTCCATCCAGTCGTCGCCCTCGGTGGCGGATGTCGATGGGGATGGCAAGCCCGAGGTCGCAATCGGCCTGAACGGCTTTTCGCTGCCGCCCATTCCGGTGGGGCAAGGCGGCGTTCTGGTCCTCAGCAACACGGGAACCCTGAAACGCATCCTGTACACCTACGACATAACCGACGTCACCCATACCGGTATGCAGGATGGCTACGCCGAGGGCGTTTTCGCCACCCCGGTTCTGGCCAATGTGGACGACGATCCGGAGCCGGAAATCATGGTCGGCGCGCTCGACAATCTGTTCTATGCCTGGAATGCCGACGGCTCTTCGATCTATTCGCGCGACAACGATGGCGACGGCCAGTTCGACGAGGACCCGCCCGGCGACTGGACTCCCTGGACGCCCATGGACTCCGCGGACGATTTCCCCGGCTGGAAAGGCGTCGACGACGATCACAACGGCGAGATAGACGAGGGCAACTCGAGCGACGACGACGAGGACGGCATGATCGACGAAGATCCCTCGGAATGGCCCTTCATGGTCGGCGATACCACGCTTTCCTCGGCCGTTGTTGGCGACATCCTGCACACCGGCAAGCCGGCCATCGTGTTTGGGTCCGACTGGTATGGCAACGGCTCCACTACCCGCGGCGGCTTTATCAGGGCCATGGATCAACAAGGCAACCCGCTGCCCGGCTTCCCGCAAAAAACCGAGCAGGTGATCTGGTCCTCTCCCGTGCTGGTGGATTTGGACGGCGACGGCTACTGGGAAATCATCCACGGAAGCGGACTCGATATGAGCGGCAGCCCGAGCCCCCTCGTCGGCCGCCTGGTTTACGCCTGGAATAGGGACGGCACTTCTTTCCTGCCCGGCGCCAACGGCAAATTCGCCTCCACGGATGGGCGTTCGTTCGCTTCCTTCGCCGTGGGCGATATCGACAATGACGGTCAGCCCGAGCTGGTGATCGCCACCAGTTCCCTGCGCGCCGCCGACGGGACCCTGCTCGACGCCTCCGGAAATCCCACTACCAAAGCCATCGGGCAAATGCTCTACGTCTTCCGCCGCGATGGATCCTTGATGCCCGGCTTTCCCGTGCAGCCCTATTCCGTCAATCCTGCGGCCGATCTGGTGGGCTCCCCTGTGCTCGCCGACGTCAACGGAGACGGATATCTCGAGATTTTGGTCCCCGTCGCCGGGGGCGTTATCGTGATCGACCGCAACGGCCGCGGCGTTCCCGGAATGGGCATGTTCGAGAATCTCCAGGACGTCTCGTATCTGGGCGAAATGAAGTCTACCCCGGCGGTGGCGGATATCGATGGCGATGGCATCCTCGAGCTGGTCTACGCCATGGGCGTGGGCAGCGACTCGAGCGGCATTCTCCACGTGGTGAAGCTGGGCCCTGTGAACTCCACCGTGCAGCGAAGCTGGCCCATGGGCCGCCGCACTCCCAGCCGCAACGCCATCTTCGACGTATTGATCGGCGATGCGCAGGCGGTGGAAAACAGCGGAACCACCACCATCATCGTCCAGGCTTTCGCCGGGCGCGCCCCCATCGCTTCGGTGGTCGCGGACCTCTCTTCGTTCGGAGGATCCCCCACCCAGCAGTTGTACGACGACGGGGCCCACGGCGACCGCTCCGCCAACGATGGCTATTTCGCCTTCCAACTGCCCAGCTCCTCGGTCCCCGCGGGCCGCTTTCAAATCCCCATCACGGTCACCGACAGCGCCGGCCGGAGCGATGCCAAAGCCATCTTCTACCTGCACGCCGGAACCGGCAAGCTGCTTTCGGTTTCCAAGTCCGCCATCGATTTCGGAACCGTGGGGCAGGGGCTAAATGGCGAGATGCACTTCAGCGTCGCCAATGTGGGCAGCCTGAACGTGACCATCGCGGGGATGTCGAGCTCGAATGGGGAATTCTATGTCGCTATCCCGAGCAGCGTCCCCGATTCCAGCCCGCTCATTTATCCGAATTTCCCTTCGAGCGGTTTCCCGCAGACGCTGGCGCCGGGCGCAACCTTGATTGTGCGCCTGCGGCTGCATCCCGATTTCAACCCACCCGGCCCACGCTCGGCCACTCTCACTATTAACAGCGACGACGCCACCAACCCCAGCCGCACTATCGCCCTGACGGGAGCGGCCAGAACCGTGGCCGGCGGCATCCAGTTGCCCGCCACCACGGTCAACTTCGTCCCCACGGCGGTGGGTTCCACTTTCGATGTCTACTACAGCATCACCAGCATCGGCGCGGAGCCGTTGATTATCAAATCCATCAGTTTCAGCAATCCCGCGTTCTATCTCTATAAGCTCACTAACCCGCCGTACCCCAGGAGCTTCGATCCGGGGGTGGTGGCCCCTTACATCATTCGCTTTAAGCCATCCGTGGCCGGCGCGGTCGCCTCCACCATGACCATCACCACCAATGACCCCGCCAACCCCACGCTGACGGTCGCCCTGAACGGCACGGGAACGGGCGTGGCGCCGGTGTGTACCTATGCCCTGGGTGCGCTAAGCTCGGCGCCGGGCGCGGCCGCGGAAAGCGATACGGTCACGGTAACCGCGCCGGGGGGCTGCGCTTGGACGGCGTCGAGCAGCGATACATCCTGGCTGACCGTCACTTCGGGAAGCTCCGGAAGCGGCAGCGGTACGGTGAACTACTCCGTGACCGCCAATTCCGCCGGCCC
>Ga0181517_10005282_pt1 | contig 11465 bp, 10 predicted proteins | sample PEATcosm2014_Bin_31_FD_119748 | JGI IMG/M metagenome (GOLD analysis project Ga0181517, IMG submission 119748) | Peatland microbial communities from MTU Mesocosm Facility, Houghton, MI, USA - PEATcosm2014_Bin01_30_metaG | ecosystem: Environmental > Terrestrial > Soil > Wetlands > Peat | place... | reverse complement strand
GGTGGTGTTGCCGATGCCCATCTCGCCGAAGCCGAGCAGGTCGCAGCCGGCGGCCGCCGCGTCGCGGGCCATTTCGATGCCAACCTCGATGGCCGCCATCACCTCGCTCTCTTCCATCGCGGGATGCAGGCAGAAGTTGCGCGTACCGTTCGCAATGCGCCGGTTGACGAGGCCATCGGCTGAAGGAACTGGATTGGCCACGCCGACATCGACAACCGTGAGTTCAATCCCCCCAGCGCGCGCTAACGCATTGATGCCGGCGCCGCCGCGCAGAAAGTTGGCGACCATCTGCGCCGTGACCTCTTGCGGGAAGGGGCTCACTCCCTCCGCGCACACGCCGTGATCGGCGGCGAACACTACGATCCGCGGACGAGAGGCTGTGATATTCAATGTTTCCCGGATCGCGGCGCAACGGTTCGCGATCTCCTCCAACCTACCGAGGCTGCCGGGCGGCTTGGTCAGATTCAGTTGACGCGCGGCGGCGGCTGAAATCCACTCCGGATTCACTGGGCGAACTTGCTGGATGGTTGTTTCGAAAAGCTTCATAGCGATTTCAATTCCTCGTTCAAGGCTTCCATGAGACGCATATTCTCCGGGTTGGAGCGGACAGCCAGGCGTATCCATCGTCCCGTTTCCAACCCTTCGTATGAATCGCAGTTTCGAATCAGAATTCGATGGTTGAGTACCATTCGCATCTGTAGTTGCGAACTCCGCGGCATAGATGGAGCGAGCTCGGCAAGAAGATAGTTTGCGTGCGAGGGAAGCACAGCGAGCCCGAGAGAGGCCAGGGCCCCGCGGAGCCGTTCGCGCTCAGTTCGATTCTCGCGAAGAGTGTCTTCTTCATAACTGGGGTCCCGCAACGCTTCGGCTAGAGCGTCGATCGCCAGTTGCGTGACTGGCCAGGCGGGCAGACTGGCGCGAATCTTTGCAATCGCGTCCGGATGTGCGACGGCATAGCCAATGCGCAGGGCTGGACAACCGTAGAACTTGGTGAGGGAGCGAACGACGATCAGCCCAGGCCGGATCGCGGCCTCTCGCACGAGCGTGTGTTCAGGCGCATAGTCGATGAATGCTTCATCCAGCAGCACCGCGGTTCCGCACGCTTCCGCCTCGTCCAGGATGCGGCGGATTTGGCTGAAGTCGAGAAGCGTTCCTGAAGGGTTATGCGGATTATTCAGGATGATAGCGCCGTATCGACCTGTGCGGATCGCATTGCCAAAAGAGCCGGCCGTTAATAGAAAATCCGCGGAACGATTAAGATGCCATGGGACGAACTGCACATCGCGCTGCGCGCAGACACGGCGGTATTCGCTAAAGGCCGGCACCGGCACCAGCGCAGATGTGGCGCCGGTCGCACGCAACGCGGGAGCCAGCAGCGCCGCGGCTCCCGGACCGATTACGATGGCTTCCGGAGCCACACCTAAGCGTTCGCTGAGCGCCTGGCGCAATGCGCGCGCCGATGGATCGGGATAGCGCTGGAGCCACTGCGCCTGCGCGGCGTCGCGCGCCAGTCGCTCGATAGCACGTGGCGGCAAGCCTCGGGGATTGACGTTGGCGCTGAAATCGAGCAACTCCGATGGGGCGATGCCCAATTCATCGGCCACCTGCCAGACGTCCCCGCCATGAATAGTCATCGGCCACGTCTCCACGCGGTCATAAGCAAGGCGGCGCCGAAAGCCAGCGCGGACGCAGTTGCGACGAGTGTGACCGCGGTCTTGGCATCGGCGGGAGATGGCGCTCGCCCTTCAACATGCAGAACGGGCGCCGCGTGCGGACGGCCCTCGTAAGAATTGGTTCCTCCCAGCCGCACGCCCAGCGCTCCCGCCATGGCGGCCTCGCCCTGGCCGGCGTTGGGGCTGGCGTGCAGGCTTCCATCCCTCCGCCAGACGACGAGCGAGCGGCGCGCATCCAAACCGTGAATGCCGGCGGAAGCGGCGATGGCCAGGGCGGCGATCCGCGCGGGCGCGAAATTGGCGATGTCATCCACACGCGCCGGCACCCGTCCGAAGTAGCGGTACGGCGGCTCCGGATGGCCCACCATCGAATCGAGCGTGTTGACGGCCTTGTACGCCAGTGCCATCGGCAAACCGCCAACCGCCAACCAGAAGAGCGGAGCGACGATTCCGTCGCAAGAGCTTTCCGCCAGGGTCTCGATCAGCGCGCGGGCGATCTCGCTTTCGTCCAGTTGTCCGGTGTCGCGGCCTACGATGCGGGCCAGGCGGACACGCGCGGCATCCAGATCGCCGGCATCGAGTGCCCCTATCACCGATCCCGCTTCATCCAGCAGATTGCGCGTGGCCAGAGTCGTCCAGGTGAGCAGGACCTGCCACGCGGCGTTGGAGGGCCACCCCATCGAGCACGCCACGGCGGTCACCACAGCGGTCAAAACCGCGCCGCCACAGATTTCGCTCGTGGGAGTGCCGCACCATCTCCTCAGCAGAGTCTCTCCGTGCTCGATCATCGCGCCGAAAGCACGCACGGGGTGCGGGAACCACTCGGGGTCTCCCGCCAGCATATCGAGACCGTAAGCGAGCGCCAGGCGCAGCGGTGTCATGCGCGCACTCCGATCCAGCGGCGAATCAGATCCAGATCGAGTGCGCGGCGGAGGTGCGCCGCCCAGCGGTCGATTCGCGCCTCACGCTGCCCGGTGACGGAACACAACTCCAGTGCCTGCGGAAGGCCGCAGTCCTTGCGGGCCGCATCGAGGAAGTCGTGGCGGAAGGCATCGCTGTCGAAGATCCCGTGCACATAGGTCCCCCAGGTGCGTCCCCCGCCCATGGATACGCCATCCGGAACCGGCGCCGCGCCTCCCTCGCGAACGATGCGCGCGAATGGTGTGCACCCGGCGCCGTACACGGTCTCACCCATGTGAATCTCGTAGCCGGTGAATGGATGCGCGGGCCAATACTCCGATGTTCCGGAGGCGCGGCTAACAGTCTTCTCCGCTTGCATGACCGTACGAACCGGTAGCAGCCCGAGACCCGCGGTACTGCGAGCGAGGCCGGAATTCTCGACACCCAAGGGATCTTCGATAGCAAGCCCCAGCATTTGGAAGCCGCCACAGATGCCGATCAGGAGACCGGGGTATCCACCGATTTGGCCAGCGAAGCCCTGGCTGTGCAGCCACGCCAGATCGTCGAGGGTCTGCTTACTGCCCGGAAGAATGAGAACGTCGCACAGTTCCACATCCCGCGGGTCTTCGAGATAGGCAATAGATACGCTCGGCTCCATGGCGAGCGCGTCGAAGTCGGTGAAATTGGCCATGTGCGGGAAGGCGATGACGCCGATGCGCAGCGGACCCTCGGACCCGCGCGGCTCTCTCCACAGCCGGTCCGGAGTCCGCCGGTCCTCGATCGCAACGCTGTCTTCTTCTTCGAGGCCATGATCCCGGAGATAGGGAATCACGCCCGCACAAGGAATGCCCATGCGCTGTTCGATCATCGCGACGCCGGGGCGTAAGAGCGAAGCGTCGCCGCGGAACTTGTTGATGATGAAACCGCGAATTCGGGCCCGGTCTTCGGGCGTCAGCAACTCCAGGGTTCCCAGCAGCGAGGCGAACACGCCGCCGCGATCGATATCGCCAACCAGGACGCAAGCCGCATCCGCCGCATGCGCCATGCGCATATTGACGATGTCGTGCTCGCGCAGGTTGATCTCGGCGGGCGAGCCGGCGCCCTCCAGCAGGATCAAATCGTGTTCCGCGGCAAGGCGTCGATAGCTCTCCAGCACCGCCGGAAACAGATCCTCGGTACGGCGCTCGAAATAATCCGCCGCCGTCACCTGGCCCCACACGCGGCCGAGCAGAACTACCTGCGAGCCGGTATCCGAACTGGGCTTGATGAGCACGGGATTCATCTCGGCCCGCGCCATGACGCGACAGGCCTCCGCCTGCAACGCCTGGGCCCGGCCGATTTCCCGGCCATCCGGCGTCGCGGCCGAGTTCAGCGACATGTTCTGCGCCTTAAACGGTGCGACCTTCAGACCGTCGTCGGAGAAGATCCGGCCGAGCCCGGCGGTCACCAGCGATTTGCCGGCATGGGACGCTGTGCCGAGGACCATCAAAGCGGGCGTGTTCACTCCGGGAGTCCTTTCAGCAGGCTCGACGCATACGCTTCATCCTGCGAGCCGAAGCGGTCGAAGTGAATCAGCCGTGCCAGATTTGCACGGCGTTCCCAGCCCTTTGCCTCCAACTCCGGTTCAGCGGGAAAGGCGGAAACGTACCCAACGCACAAATACGCAACGATCGTCAGATGCGATGGGATTGCCAGGAGCGTGCGGAGTTGGTCGAAATCGAGGATGCTCACCCAGCCAACCCCGAGCGACTCTGCCCGAGCGGCGAGCCACAGGTTCTGCACAGCGCAGACTGCGGAGTAGAGGCCGGTCGCGGGATCGGTCTGGCGGCCAAGCCCGGCGCCTTTCTCCCGTTGGGGATCGCAGGTAATGCAAATATTGACCGGGGCTTCGCGAATTCCTTCGAGCTTCAGGCTGCGATACAGCGCTTTCCGGTCGCCCGCATATTGGTTCTCCGCCCTGGCGTTGGCCTCGCGAAAACACTGCTGGACGGCCTCGCGGACTCGCTCGTCACGAATGACGATGAAATCCCAAGGCTGCATAAATCCGACCGATGGGGCGTGATGAGCGGCAGCGAGCACGCGTCCCAATACTTCGTCAGGCACGCGTGCGGGAAGAAACTGAGACCGGATGTCGCGCCTTTCGTAAATCGCGCGGTAGACGGCGTCGCGCTCGGCAGGGGAAAATGCGCCTGGAGAATCCATGGTTCACCATGCCCTGGACCAGCGCGGTCCTGGAGCATCCCCGGTGCGCAGCGAGGAGTCCACGCCCTGCCGTGCTTCGAGCAGACGCCCCCACAACCACAAAAGGTCGGACAACCGGTTGAGATAGGCCAGCACCGATGGATTGCGAATCTCGCCCGCCTCCGCCAATCCGACGGCCAGGCGTTCCGCGCGGCGGCAGACGGTGCGCGCAACGTCGAATGCGGCGGCATCGGGCAACTCGCCGGGCAGCGACCAGTCCCCCAACACGCCGGGCTGAGCCTCGATGCGATGGACCTCGGAATCGAGAACGTCCACCATCGCTGGCGTGACATCTGACGGAGTCTCTGTCGATTTCGGCGGTGTGGCAATGGCCGACCCGACCCGATACAGTTCCCGCTGGACACGCTTGGCGCCCTCGCGCACGTCGGGGTCCTGGCAAATGGAGCGCGCGAAGCCCATCTGCGAGATCAACTCGTCTATGGTTCCGTAGCACTCCACGCGAGGGTGCGCTTTGGAAACCCGGATGCCGCCCGCCAGAGAGGTCTGGCCCGCGTCACCCCGCTTGGTTGCAATGCTCATGGAGAAGTACCTCCTGTTTCGATTTCAGATCCGAGAGAATTCCGGTCAGAGTCACGTCGTCTCCCGAATAGATGGCAGCGAAGCCTTCGTCCGGGCGAACGGCCTCCATCGCGGCGAACATACGTTCGAGGCGCTGCGCGCTCACACGGCGGTGGTCCTGCCGGGCGTCGTTCCGCTCGCGGCAGAGCCACTGCGGAGCGTTCATCTCGACGGCAATGGCGGGACAGCCGGCCTGCCGCGCCAGGCGTATCCAGCGCCGGCGGTGGGCCGCCGTGCGGTTGGTGCGGTCGATGACCACCGTCTGTCCATTCTGCAAGGCTGTGCGGGCGATGGCCTCTTCGGCGGCTGCATAGATCGGACGATAGACGTGCTCGAAGCCCTCCGGCGTGATCGCGTCGATCAACTCGTCCTGCGAAACATGAACGGCTCCGCGGCCGTTGCGGCGCGCCCATGTGCTTTTGCCCGATCCAGGCGGACCGGCCAGCACTACCAGACACGCGATACCAAGAGGAGGATTAGCCTGCATCATACGACCGTGTATTGCTGACGCCGCCGCAAAAGCCAGAGAAATGCGGGGCCACCGAGCAGCCCGGTAATCGCCCCCACGGGCAATTCACCGGAAGGAAGCGCGATCCGAGCCAGCGCATCGGCCAAAACCAGGAAGGCCGCGCCCATCAGCAGCGAACCCGGCAAAACAATGCGCAGATCCTCTCCAAACAGGAATCTCACCGCGTGTGGCACAATGAGTCCGACGAATCCGATGGCGCCACCGGCCGCAACCGTCACTCCCACGATGAGCGAACAGAGCATGTGGACCGCGGTATTGCAGCGGGTGACATTCACGCCGAGCGTGCCGGCGGTATCTTCATCGATGGCGAGCAAGTGGAGTTGTGTCGAGAGCGCAAGCAGCGCCAGCCACGCCGGACCCAGCAGAAGGAGCATGCGGCCGATGGGCGCGATCCCCACCACGTCCAGGCTGCCGACCATCCAGCGGAGAATGCGCAACGCGCCGCTCGGGTCCATTAGATATTGCAGCGTCAGCACCGCGGCGGCGGAGACAAGGTTCACCACTACGCCGGAGAGCAGCAGCGCGCCGGGCAGCGTCACGGCTCCCGTCCGAGCGATAGTGCGCACCAGGAAAACGGCCAGCATGGCTCCCAGAAAGGATGCGAAGAATACGAATGGGATTCCCAGTACGCGAAAGCTCAGGCCCAGCCCAATCGCGACACTGGCACCAAACGCGCCACCGCCAGAGACGCCCAGAGTGTAAGGATCGGCGAGCGGATTTCGGAAGAGAGCCTGCAGCGCCGCTCCCGACACCGCCAGCGAGGCGCCAATCAACAGGGCCATCAACACGCGCGGCAAGCGAAGCTGGAAAAACAGTGTCCGCGCAAATGGATCGGAAAGCAGTCCGGAGAAGTCCAGCCGCTGCCGGCCCACCGCCAAACCGACGGCTGTCGCGGCGATCAACAGCAACGTCAGCACCGACAGCGCGCGGAAAAGCCGTTTCGGCAGTGACAGGACAGGTGCGGTGCTCATGCTTCGATCCAAACCAGCGTCTGATCGCCGATGCGGCGGGCCCGCACGTTGGGCTCCCCGTACACCCGGGCGAGCAGATCGCTCTGCAACACTTCGTCCGGACGGCCCTGCGCGGTCACTTCTCCGCAGGTCAGGGCGACGATGCTGTCGAACAGCGATCCCGTCAACTGCAGATCGTGCGTGACCATGACGATGCTCAGACCACGCTGCTCGCGCAGACGGGCGAGTGTGCGCATCAAGGCCGCGCGGTGTTTCAGATCGAGCGATGTGGATGGTTCATCCAGCAACAACAGGCGCGGCTCCTGGGCGAGTGCGCGCGCCAGCGTCACCATCTGTTTCTCGCCGCCGGAGAGCGCCGTGACGTAGCGATCCGCCAGATGCGCGGCTCCCGCGCTTTCGAGCGCTTGCATGGCCTTTTCGCGGTCGGCCTCATTTTCCAGGCGGAATTGCGGTACGTGCGGCGTCCTGCCGCTCAAAACCACGTCGAGGACACGAAATGGGAAGACCGTCGCAGTGGCTTGCGGCATGAAGGCAATCTCGCGGGCGCGCAAGCGGGGCGGCCATTTCGCCAGCGCCAAACCATCCAGCAGAATCTCTCCCGCAGATGGCCGCAGGAGACCGGCCAGCATACGTATGAAAGTGGATTTCCCCGAACCGTTGGCGCCGATCACGGCCGTCATGGAAGCGCGCGCGACAGACAGACTGATGTCCCGAACCGCAAGCGGGCCGCGCGGATAGGTGTACGCGAGATGTCGCGCCTCGAAGAAGGGCTTCATTGAACTCCTGGGTGAATCAGACGAGCGAAGAGCGCCGCTGTCTGCACCATGCGTTGCGAGGCGTGTGGAACGAAGTCTTCGTTGACGCCGTAGATCCGATGGGAGCGCACTGCCTTCAACACGGCCATCTCCTGCCACGCTTCCAAGGGATCGCCGGAGGGAACCTTGATGCCGTGAATGAAATCGAGGATCACCTCGGGATTGATGGCGAGAAGATCCTCCTTGCTCAGCTTTCCGTAACCGCTCGGGGCTGCCGGCGCGGCAATTCGGCCGCCTGCGATGGCCACTAACTCAGCCAGGTAGCCGCCGTCGGTCGCGGTATAAAGATCGCGCAGGGTTCCGGGAGTGCGGTCGACGATCAGAATCACCTTTGGCCTCGGAAGAGGCGCGGTTTGCCGGGAGATGCGGAGTAACTCGGCGCGCGTGGCCGCGACCAGTTTCTCGGCCCCTTCGGCATGCCCGGTAGCTCGCCCCAGCACTACCATCGCTGCGCACACATCCTGCACTGTGCGATCCGTGACCGCCATCACGGGGAGGCCAAGCTTCTTGAAATTGTCTGCGACAACAACCTGCTGCCCATCGTCCACAATCACCAGATCCGGTCGTAGCGCGGCGATCCTCTCGAGATCGAAGTTCTGCCAGCCGCCGACACTGGGCACGCGGTTCACCGCTTCCGGATAGGTGCAGTAATCCGAAATCCCGACCACCTGACCGAAGGCGCCGATGCCGTAGAGCATCTCGGTGACGTTCGGCGATAGAGACACAATGCGGCGCGGCGCGTCCGCGCCGGCGGCGCACATCGCGAAAAGCAGAGCGGCCAAAAACGTTCTTCTCATGTCAGAACTCATATTGCAAACCGCCGGTCGCTGTTCGTCCAGCGGTGAGAAATCCGCTTTCGAAATAGATCTGATTGGAGATATTATCCGCGCGCACGAAAAGACGGATGGCCCGGTACTCCTGGAACGGAATCCGATAACTGGCCCCCACGTTAACCTTGTGGATTCCATCGAAGCGGTAGGTTTGCGTCACCACGTCACCATAGATCGGCGCCAGATAGCTGCTGGATGCGACCGTGTCGCAGGTCAGCATCAGCCGGGAGGTTGGCTGCTCGGTCACCAGAAGAGAAGCCTGATTTTTGGGAACCACGAAGGTCTGGAGGACGTCGCCAACGATCGGAGTGCGCTCGATCGCGTTCACATACGTGTACGCCGTCGTGACTTTCAGCGAGCGAACCGGCGCAACGGACGCGCTGGTTTCGAGGCCGCGCGAGATTCCGCCTTGTGTATTCAGATAGCCGATATAGCGGCCAAACGGATCGGTGGCCGGATTGATCAAGCCCGACGTATCGAAATTAATGACGTTCTGGAGCCAGGTATAAAAGTAACTCGCCGAGATCTTCAGGCGGCCATTGACGAACGTCTGGTCGATGCCTCCGTCGAGACCGGTCGAATGTTCCGGCTTCAGCCGCGGATCGCCGTAAACGGAATACCCGTAAACCGGATCGTACGCGGCTCCGAACCTCTCGAACAGCGAAGGCGCGCGATACCCGCGGCCGGCGTGAGCGCGCAGTTTGGTTCCCGTTTCGCGGAACAAGTATGCGATGGACGCGTCGCCGGTGTAGGCGGGAGTCGGCGATGAGAACGCGATGCCTTGATACGGCGCCGATGCCGCGGGGAGGAAGATGGGCGTATCGAGCGCGAAGAGCTGGGTCCGGAACGCACCGGAAACCTGGAGGCGGCCGTCCAGAAAGCGCGCCTGGTCCTGCACGAAAACGCTCTGGCTTCGCTGTGTCACATTGGTCGCGTTGGCCGATGCGGGGTCGCTCTGGTCGGTGTTGTCGTTCGCGAAGTTCTCGTTTTCGAATTCGTACCCGCCGCTCAGGAGGTTGAATCCCACGCGGTAGTGGAGCTGCGCGTCCACCGTCTGAATGCGGCCGTCATAGAGCGAGCGCGTGCTGCCGTCGGGTTGATAATCGACTCCCGCGGGTCCATCCCCGTAGCGGCGGCTGTTGGAGACAAGCTGATAGCTTGCCGAGTAGTCGAGCTGGGGCGAAGCCTGGCCGTTCAGAATCAGCGCCGAGTCTATGAAGCGGGCCGCGCGTGTGGAGTCCGGATTGTCGGGCGCGGGAATGAATGTCGCATTACCCGTGCTCATCTGCGACAGAGGAGTTCCGTTCTGGTAGAGCGCGCTCAGCGCCGGCGAAAGCGGGATCGCGTCGACAATGCCGAAGCCCGATGGATTGCCAATCATATCCGGCTCGCCGCGGACCTTACTGAAGGAATCCGCGCCGTAAATACGTGCCGTCAAACGGATGGAGGGCGCCAGGTGAAACGTCATGCGGCCTTGCGTGCTGACGTCGCGGAAAGGAGCATCTCCGCCCACCCCTCCGGTTACGTCCGTATCCGCAACACCTAAACTGTACCCTATCTTGTCGCGACGGAATCCGCCCGAAAGCTGCGCGCGCCCACGAAAGAGGCCGAGAGATCCGCCTTCCAATAACACGCTCCCGCGCGTGCGCCCGCCGCCTTCATCGGTGATTACGTTGATCACACCGCCAATCGCATTGCTTCCATAGAGCGACGATCCGGAGCCGGCCATTACCTCCACCTGGCTGACATTCGTAAACAGCAGGTCTTCTATCAAACTGGTGGCGCCCGCTTGCGTAGCCGAGGCGTCGCGCAGTCTGAGACCGTCCACTAATATCGCTGTGTCCTCACTGCGAAGGCCGCGCATCTGGATGCTGGTGAAGGATCCCGGGCCGCCGAGTTGTTGCACGTGTACGCCCGGCGCCAGGCCCACCACGTCGGCGAGTGTGGCTGCATCGCGGGCGTCGGCGTCGGTCTGGTCGATAACAGTGGTTGTCTTGGAGACCTGTTCGGGAAGTTGGGGAGTGCCAGAGGCAGTGACCACGATTTGCTCGTGCACCCCGGCCAGTTGGAGGGCGATATCCCGCTTCTCCATACCGCCGGCGGCCAGACGGATCTCCTCGGAGAGAAACGGCGCAAATCCGGATGCGTTGGCTCGCAGCAGGTAGTCGCCATCAGGCAAGCCACCGAAGCGGTAGGCGCCCGAGAAATCGCTGGTAGTGGCGTTCTCCGCTGCGCCGGTGCGTGAGACTAAGGTAAGCGTCGCTCCGGGAACGGGCTGGCCCTGCGGATCCTTGACGGTTCCGGAAAGGGAAGCTCCCGATTCCGCGCGCAATAGCACCGAGGAGAGTGCGGAATAAGTGAGTAAACAGAGCAATGATCGTTTCATTTTGTAGGTTTGGTGCGCCGCCGGGCACAATCGCGGACGAATCTTTCGGCGAAACTCGGACAGGACAGGAAATGCAGATGCACGTAGCTCGCAAGAACGGACCGCGCTTGATAGCCCTCTGCCGCTCCTCGATAGACACGCCGAATCGTGCCGGGCATGGGATCGATAACGGAATAACGGAACTCGTGTCCGCGCGCGCACTCGCCCGGCGCCAGCCAGCCATCTGCGTCGCCGGCTTCCACCTCGGTGTAAGCGAGCTTCACCATTCGATCGTGCATGCGGGCGCAGGTCGGGAAAATCCCAACCATCGGCCAAGCGCGCCCCTCCCCGTCGACAATCGCTTCCGTTAGATACATGAAGCCGCCGCACTCGGCATAGACCGGAGATTCGTTCGCGGCGAATTCCAGGATCGCCGTTCGCATGGTTTCATTCGCCGACAGGGCCTCTGCGTGGATCTCGGGATAACCGCCGCCGAAATAGATCCCGTCGAGTTGTGGCGGCAACGTCCGATCCGCAATTGTGCTGAAGTCGATGAGTTCCG
>Ga0181517_10005281_pt1 | contig 11466 bp, 13 predicted proteins | sample PEATcosm2014_Bin_31_FD_119748 | JGI IMG/M metagenome (GOLD analysis project Ga0181517, IMG submission 119748) | Peatland microbial communities from MTU Mesocosm Facility, Houghton, MI, USA - PEATcosm2014_Bin01_30_metaG | ecosystem: Environmental > Terrestrial > Soil > Wetlands > Peat | place... | reverse complement strand
GGTCCAATCTTGGACCCAACGCCTCGATCTCTTTGGCATCCATGCCGAAACTCCTTGTAAAGGTCTACTTCCTTTACAATGCCAACGGGAGAATGTTGTGCTGAAGTGGCGCTGTAGTGCTAATGATGCCCATGCGAAGGATCGTGCGCATCCGCATGTGAATCGTCGTGACCGTGGCCGGCGGAGTCGGGAACTTCCTGTCCCATGTTCGCCGTCGCCACCGGGCCGATCACCGCCGCCATCGCGAACATCGCCAGGATCACGATCGTCATCGCACCTGCCCATGCGTCGGGCGAACTGAGCACCGGCATCGCGCTGGCCGGCAGCGCCGCGTGATGGGCATCGATGTCGAGCGTGATGTCGGTCGTGGTCGGGACCGTCGCGGCGCCAAGCGGCGCCATGGCCGGCAAAAACACTGTCGCCCACAGACCCAACCGCCATCCGATTCCAGTTCGTCCGCTCATCGTTCGCTCCGTTTGCACGAGGTTTTGAGGCTCGGCTCAGACCAGAAACTTCAACTGCGGGATTTTCGCATGCACGGCCGCCGTGTCCAGCGTCCGCACCGCCCAGTCCGCATCGGTCAACTGCTCGATCGGGTAGCTGCTGGCGACGGCCAGCACGGGAAACCCGACCTTGCGAACCGACCGGCAGACGCTGGGCGCATCCTCGATCACCAGGCAATCCGCCGGCTTGAGGGCCGCGCCGCTCCGCTCGCCCAGCATGTGCATGGTCTTGATATAGCCGCTGGGATCGGGCTTGCCGACGGTGACATCCTCGGCGGCGACGATGACGCTGAAGCAATCGCGGAGGCTGACGCCTTCGAGCATGGCCTCGATTTCCTCGCGCAGGGCGCCCGAGCAGATGCCCAGTGGATATCTGCGCCACAGACCGCGCACAAATCCCTCGACGCCGGGCAGGGCCGCGTATTGCCGCCGCTCGATCAGTTCCATCATCACCTCGCTCTTGCGCGTCATCAGCCGCAGGAGCAGCGGCGGATCGAGCGGCAGGCCGCGGGTCTGGAAGACGTGTTTGAACCCGCCGCGATCGTCGAATCCGATCAACTGGCGGTAATATTCTTCTTCGCTCAGTTCGATCTTCTCGTGCGCCAGCACTTCCTTGAACGCAAAGAAGTGCAGCGGCTCGCTGTTCACGATCACGCCGTCAAAATCAAACAAAACCGCCGCCGGCCAATGCTGCATCGCCGACAAACTAGCCGTGGGACCAATCCGAGGCAAGCGCGCCGCGCCAAACCGATTATCCGGGCCGTTTTTTGCCTATTCTCCTCCTTGGCGATCTTGGCGGGTTGGCGGTTTATTCGCATTCCCGTTTGCATTATGATCCGCACCTCGATGGATTGAGGCCACTATGTTTGACCAGCTCAGTCAGAAATTCTCCGATGTCTTTCGCGGTCTGTCCGGGCGCGGGCGGATCAGCGAGGAGAACATCCGCGATTCCATGCGCGAGGTCCGCGCCGCGCTTCTCGACGCCGATGTCAATTTCAAGGTCGTCAACGATTTCTGCGAACGCGTGATCACCAAGGCCGTCGGCCAGGAAGTCATCAAGAGCCTCCAGCCCGGACAGCTCATGGTGAAAATCGTCTACGACGAACTGGTCGGGCTGCTCGGTCCGGTCGATACGCGGATTTATTTCGTCCAGCCCGGCCCGACGATCATCATGATGTGCGGCCTGCAGGGCTCGGGCAAAACCACCACCTGCGGAAAACTGGCGATGTATCTGGTGTCGCGCGGACATCAGCCCATGCTGGCGGCGGCCGACCTGCAACGGCCTGGCGCCGTCGAACAGTTGCGCGTCGTCGGCGAACAGGCCGGTGTGCCGGTTTATACCGATGACACCAAGATCGCCCCGCATGGCCAGGTGGCGCGTGGTGCGGCCGTCGCCGTCTGCCGCGCCGCCATCGCTCAGGCCAAAAGCACCGGCCGGGATGTGGTCATTCTCGATACCGCCGGCCGTCTGCATATCGACGATGCCCTCATGGGCGAGCTGCGCGAGATCAACTCGCTTCTGCACCCCAGCCAGATTTACCTGGTTCTGGACTCGATGAGCGGCCAGGACGCCGTCAACAGCGCCAAGGCTTTCAACGAGCAACTCGAGTTGGACGGCCTGATCCTTACCAAGCTCGACAGCGACACGCGCGGCGGTGCTCTGCTGTCAGCCAAGATGGTCACCGGCAAACCGATCAAGTTCCTGGGCGTCGGCGAGAAGCTGGATCGCCTGGAGGAATTCCGGCCCGAGGGCATGGCGTCGCGCATTCTCGGCATGGGCGACATTGTCGGCCTTGTGACCGAGGCGCAGACCAAATTCGACGCCGACGAGGCCGCCCGTCTCCAGGAAAAAATGGAGAAGGGGAAGTTCAGCCTCGATGATTTCATGGCCCAGATGGCCCAGGTGAACAAGCTCGGCTCGGTCGGCAAGGTCATGGGCATGATCCCCGGCATGAGCGAGCTGACCAAGCAGATGAACATGGGCGAGGGCGACGTCGAGCAGCAGCTCAAGCAGATGCGCGCCATCTACGATTCCATGACCCGCGGCGAGCGCAAGAATCCCGACCTCCTCGACGGCGGACGCCGCCGCCGCATCGCGCGCGGCGCGGGGGTCGAACTCAACGACGTCGGCCATTTCATCAAGCAATTTGAAATGACCCGCGACGTGTTCCGATCGATGGGCGGCGGCGGCATGCTCGGCCGGTTGAAATTGCTCAAGGGCCTCATGTCCGGCGACCTTTCCTCGATGGGCGCGCGGCCGGGTTCGATCCTCAAGACCAAGAAATCCGGGTTCATGGAAAAGAAAGACCGCAACAAAAAGAAGAAACGCCGCTGAGTGCAGTCCAGAGCAGGAGAATGGGAGATGGGGAGCGAGGGAGAAGCCGATGTCATCAGCCGGATTAGTCCAACCGTGCGCGGACGCTGCCGGATATTGCTGAGCCGCGGGCCGGCATTTTTCTGCCCCGCCATTGCCGTCGAGCGTCTATCCTTGCGCGTCGGCATCGAGCTTACGTCAGAACTGCGTGAGCGCATCGACGAGATCGCACGCCAGAGCAAATGCCGTGCGTGCGCATTGCGTATCCTCGCCGCGCGCGATCACAGCCGGGCGGAACTGGCCGCCAAGCTCAACCGCCGTTTCGAGCCGGATGTTGTGCAATCCGTCATTGACGACCTGATCCGCCGCAATGTCCTGAACGACGCCAATTTCGCCAAAGCCAAGGCCGAATCCTCCGCCCGCCACGCCCACCACGGCCCGGCCCGCGTGCTGGCCGATCTGCAACGCAGCGGAGTCTCCGCCGACATCGCCGCCGATGCGGTGCGCGAAACTTACGCCCCCGATAATCGCCTGGCCGTCGCCCTCGATCTGGCCCGCCGCCAATTGCCCCGCCTGAAGAAATTGCCTCCGAAGAACGCGCGCCAGCGCCTGGCCGGTATGCTGGCTCGACGGGGATTCGATGAAGATGATGTTCGCAGCGTTATCGAGAAGATGCTCGGGGCGATTGAGGATTGACGAATCGGCGATCATCTTATCCGTGCCCATCCGTGCCCATCCGTGGTAAACATCTCCTCATTGGCTGACGATTACATGGATTCGTCGTCGGGCAGGTTCTTCTGATCGTTCACCACCCGCTTCCAATGGAGTTTCACCTCCCTGAAGTTCAACAACAGAGCAACTTCAAGCCCGGTGATGTTCAGGTACCCGAGCATCTGGGCCAGGTGGGTCGGGCTGAACGCAGTGACCACTTTCGCATCGACGATGACTTTCCCATCGACGATCAAATCGGGTACGAGCGTGCCGATGAGGTGTCCTCGATACCGGACTGGGAACGCACGTTGCTGCTCAACAACATGCCCCATGGCCTGGAGTTCAATGACTAACGCGCGCTCGTAGAGCTTTTCATCCAGACCCGGCTTGAGTTCGTTGAGCACCGCCATCGCGGCCCCAATGATGTCCTGCGTAATGTCTTCGTGAAGCATCGAAGAAGTTTAACCACGGATGGGCACGGATGACACGGATAAGAGCGCGGAGGGGGGCATCCCACGCGCGGCTCGCAGCATTTCCTGACGCTTCCATGGCCCGCGTCATGGAGTAATTTCGCTGCCTTCATTTTTCCGAAACTTGTCGTAGACACCCCACCTCTTATAATTTCCCGATAATGGGGAACGCGCCGCGGCCGCCGTTGGATAACGACTTCTCACGTGATCTTACCGTGGTTCCAAGCCCACTACATGTAGATAGTGTCTGCCGTCACGAGCAACAGCAGGATCAGTGCAATAATGCAACCGCATCCAATCTCAAAGCTGGCCAGGGCACAGCCCTGCTTGTTTCTGAATTGATCGGCTCGTCTCGTGGCCGCGGTTTGGTAACTCAGCGTCGCATCGTCCGGCGTCGCAAAGGCGTCGTCCAGTTCCGGCAGCACCGGCTTCGGACCAGCCCCGCCCCTCTTTCGTCTGTCCAGCCAAGCCGCAATTAGCGCGATGGCAACTATCCATGCAATCATCAAGAGCACGGGGAATGCCGGGTTTAGCTCGATTCCTTCCTCGAAGCCGCCTTGGAGCAAGATCGCCATCTCACAACCTTTGGCATGGCGCGCTATTTCTTGCGATCCGGAATCTTCTCAAACAGCGGATTGGTAATGACCGGCCGGCCTTTTTCGTCGCGGGTGGGTTCGGCCGGTGGGCGGCGGGTCTTGTCCGAATCGCCATTGGCCGGCCGGGGATTGGCGGAGGTTCGGTTGGCGTTGCCGGTGGGCGCGCCTTTGGACCAGGGCTGTGCGGCCGGCGGGGTTGAGGCGACGGGAGATGCCGCGGCCGGCGCTGCGGGGCGATCATCCGGCGGGACTTCATCGGCGTCGGCGGGGGCGACATCGGGCTTGTACATGCGCACGCCCAGCGGCTTGAGATATTCGGTCCAGGCGCCGTCGCCGCTTGTGCTGGCTTCGCCGCGCGTGGCGCTGAGCGACATCATCATCTTGGCGTCCAGGTTCTCGATCATGTGAACGGCTATCGCCTCCGGCGTCGATGGAAGACGCGCGGCGCCGAATTCGGGCACGCCGTGATGGCTGAGAATGATGTGCTCGACGACATCGATCAGCGGTTGGGGAATCGGCTCGCCGAGAGTCTGCCGCGCGATAAGAGCCTTCTGCTCGACCCACATCGCCGCCTTGACCACGTGCCCGACAAGCTGCCCGCCGTCGCTGTAGCCGAACGCGCAGTCGTAGGTCAGTTCCCAGGTCTTGGCGATGTCGTGAAGGAAGATTCCACTGATGACCAGATCGCGATTCAATGCGGGATAGAACTTGCAGACCGCGTCGGCCACTTCCATCGCATTGAGCGTGTGTTCCAGCAGCCCGCCGATAAAGGCGTGGTGAAACGACATCGCGGCCGGGGCCTTGGCGAAGTTGTTCATCAGGTCTTCATCGTCGAGATACGCCTGCACGAGGGCGGCGAGATGGCGGTTCTGAATGCTCTGACACAATTCAAAAAGCCGCTGGCACATCGCGTCGATGTCGCGCGTGGTGTGCGGCATCAGGTCGGATATGTCGAACGTCCCCTCGCGCGCCGGCGCCGCCTGCTCGATGATGATCTGAAGATTGTTCTGGTAGTTCTCAACCCGGCCGCGGATGCGGACGAAACCGCTTTCCGGCAGCGAATTGAACATCTCTCGCGTAGCGTTCCAGATGCGGGCGGTGACCTGCGCCGTTCGATCGGAGACGAACGCCTTGATGAAGTATTTGCCCGTGCTGGTGGCGGAAAGCTGCTTGTTGGTGATGACGCAAACGTCTTCGATCACGTCGCCGGGGGCGCAGTCGCGGAGAAACAGTCGTCGCATGGGACGGAACTCTCGAACAGAAGGGAACCGGCCGGTGGTCGGGTTCGCTCGACGGAGCGTCAGGCCCGATCCGGCCGTGGGCGGTCAACACCCCAATCCGCCCACCATTTATAGTGAGTTTCGGTCCGAATGAAAGCCCAAATAACCTAAAACTCGCCATTGCCGGCCAATTCGGCGCCAAGGGCGGATTTCAGGACGGCCGATGGGTTTCCGTTTCGATGTCTAATGCAACTGCTTGAACCGATTTTCGGCCACCGTCCAGTTCAGGACGTTCCACCAGCCGTCAATATAGGCGGCCCGGCGGTTCTGATGTTTCAGGTAATAGGCGTGTTCCCAGACGTCCAGACCCAGGATCGGATGCTGCCCGATCATGATGGGGCAATCCTGATTGGCTGTGGAAACCACCTCGATTTTCGAGCCGCTCTTCACCAGCCAGGCCCATCCCGATCCGAATCGCTTGAGTGCCGCGTCCTTGAACTGCGTCTTGAAGTTGTCAAATGAACTGAACGTACTGCTGATGGCCGCCGCCAGCGTGCCGGTCGGCTGGCTCACACGCCCCGCCGGGTTGAGCAGTTCCCAGAACATCGTGTGGTTGTAATGCCCGCCGCCGTTGTTCTGGACGGCCGTCTTGATGGCCGGCGGCACGATGGCCAGATTGTTGGCCAGCAGGTCGGAAATCGACTTGCTCGCCAGCTCCGGGGCCGATTCCAGCGCCTTATTGAGGTTATCGACATAGGCCTTGTGGTGGCCGTTGTAGTGGACCTCCATCGTCGCCTTGTCGATATGCGGTTCGAGAGCATCGGTGGCGAAACCAAGGGGTGGAAGCGTGAACGGCATGGGCAAACCTCCTGCCAAAAACCATCAATTCAGCACGACGCAAAGGCGCGTCGATTCGTCACACCGAGGGTATGCCTCTGGCGGTGTGGGGTCAATGGACAAAGTGGCCGGCAGAAAGCTAGACTGTTTGAAGTCGGCAACGGACAAGGAATGTTCGCGGTTGCCAGGGACAAACCCCGCGTGCCGTCGTCGGGCGAAAGCCGAGCGCATTTGATTTGAGGTGACACATGACCCTAAGCGTGACAATCTCGCCGCAAATCGAAGCGAAATTGCGCAAACGGGCTGCCGCCGACGGCCAGCCGCTCGACGTATATGCCTCAAAGGTGCTCGCCGAAGCAGTGGCCGCACCGACCATCGATGAGATTCTCGCGCCGGTTCGGGAGGACTTCGCCAAGACAGGCATGAGCGAGAAGGACATCTTGAGCCTGGGACGCCGAGAGCTTCGCGCCCTGCGTGCCGAGAAGAAGGCGAAATCGGTGTGAGCGAGCGGGCCGTGTATGATGCGATGGTCTTCTTGCAATGGGCAGCCCTTCCTGCCGAGCGGCAGCATGGCACTGTCAGGGCGCTCTACGATGGCGCCATTCGCCTCTGCCTGAGCCCGAAACTGGTCGAGGAAATTCGCGATCTTCTGGGCCGGCCGAATATCCGAGCCAAGGCTCCGAACCTGACGGATGCCCGCGTAACATCCGTGCTGGCCGCGGCGGGCAAACACGCCGACTGGTTTCAGCAGGTGCCAAACGTCTTCACTCTTGAGAACCACCCCGACGACGATCACCTTTTCAACCTCGCCATTGAAGCCAGGGCAAAGTATCTGGTCACATGGGAAAATCGAATTCTGCGCCTGGGGAAAATGCAATCCGACGATGCGACACGACTGCGCGATCTCGCTCCTTCTCTCCAAATTCTAAGCCCGCCGTCTTTCGTGACTGAATTGAGATCCCAACGACAGCACGGCCACGCAGCGGAGCGACCACCTCAGCAACCGACAGAACCGCAGCGACGACCCGGAGGGCGACGCCGGTAGCACAAATATCCGTAGAACCGTCTTGGGATTTCGCTTGAGCCTTGTTTTGCCGCGCGCCGTCTGGATGGTACAAACAGCCGCCGATCCATGCCCGACGCCACCACCGATTCGCCGAGAGTGCTGATCATCGCCGACCAGGCGTCGGCCAAGTTTGGCGGCGAGGCGATTCTGCCGCTGCATTATTTCCGCCGCCTGCGCGCCCGCGGCGTCGAGGTCTTTCTCATCACACACGCCCGCAACCGCATCGAACTTGAACTGGAACTGCCCGGCGATCAGGACCGCATCTTCTATGTCCCCGATACGCTCCTGCACCAGTGGCTGAACCGGGCTTCACGGCCGTTGCCGGGGCCGGTCGGGTTCTTCACCCTCAAATTGGCCGGCCGGCTTCTGTCGCAGAAACACGCCCGCGATCTGGCCCGCGACCTGGTGCGCCAGCGGAACATCGACATCGTGCATCAGCCAATTCCCGTCTCGCCGAAGGAGCCGTCGCTCTTGTGCGATCTGGGTGCTCCGCTGGTGATCGGCCCGATGAATGGGAACATGACCTACCCGCCGGGATTCCGCCGGCGCCAGGGATGGTGGACCATCGGGCTGGTCACGATCGGACGGCTGGTGTCGAATCTGACCCATCGCGTAATCTCCGGCAAGCGGCGCGCGGCGACGCTCCTTGTCGCCAACGAGCGAACACGGCAGGGTTTGCCTGATGGCTGCCGGGGAAAGGTCATCGTCTTGCCGGAAAACGGCGTTGACCTGTCGCTCTGGACCATGCGCGAGCTGCCGGATGCGCCGAGTGTATCAAATGCACCTGGACCGACGCGGCTGGTCTTCCTGGGCCGCCTGGCCGATTGGAAAGGCGTCGATTTGCTGTTGGACGCGATGGCCGTCGCCGTGCGTACCTGTGATGTCACTCTCGAAATCCTTGGCGACGGCCCGATGCGCTCGGCGCTGGAGGCCCAGGCCGACCGGCTGGGATTGTCATCCCGCGTTCGCTTCGCCGGCTGGATCACGCAGACGGATTGCCCCAGGCGCCTCAGACACTCCGATGTGCTGGTGCTGCCCAGCTATCACGAATGCGGCGGCGCGGTCGTGCTCGAGGCGATGGCCTGCGGGCTGCCGTGCATCGCGGCCGATTGGGGCGGGCCGGCCGATTATCTCGATTCATCCTGCGGCGTGCTGGTGCCGCCGCGAACCACTGGCCAATTCGTGAACGACCTGGCGGCCGCGATCATCCGTCTGGCCGGCGATCCGGCACTGCGCCAGTCCATGGGCCGGTGCGCCCGGGAGAAGGTTGCGGCTCAATTCGACTGGGAGCGCAAGATCGATCGCATTCTGGAGATCTACCGGGAGACGCTGCAAGACTGCAAGAGCGATTGAGATTAGATCGACGGCGCGGGCATGGCCGGTAACGGAAGCGGCACATCCGCCGGGCCAGGCGCTGCCGGAGCCGGCGGTGGGGCTGGCGGCCCGAAACCCGCCGGAGCGACATTGGGATTCGCCGCCGCGCCCGGCATCGTCGCCGGCGCTGGCGGCTGGTCTTTCGATGGCCCGGCCGCCGGGGTCACTTCTGGCTGCGTTGTTGCGCCCGGCGGCAGGAGCGTGGCGAGTTGATCCGGCCCCATCATCCGCTGAACGCCTGTGAATTTGGGAACCGGCAGCGGCTGCTGCTGATCGCGGGCCATCTCCTGTTTCAAACCGGATTCCTTGCTCTGCGCGGCCAGAATCTGCTGTTCGAGCTGGCTGTTGCTGGTCATCATCGTGTAATACTCCGGCGGATAGGGAATCACGATCGTATTCCCGCTGGTCGGGTCGCGCATGAAGCTGTTGGCCTGAATCTGCTGCATCATCATCGTGTTCTGATTGATCATCTGGTTCATCATCAGCGATTGCTGATCCAGCATCTCAATCTGCGTTTGCAGCGCCGAGACCTGCTGTGCCAGGGCCTGCTGGGCGGCCTGAATCTTGTCGGCCTGCGTTTGATCGATCCACGTCGATCCCCACCGCTGCAGCCCCCTGGACGCCATCTGCTTTTGTGCCGCCGCATCCTGGTCGGCCAGGAGCTTGCCCAGCTTTTGCGCGATCACCGTCTGGCGTTCGGCATCAGGCAGCGAATTCATCGCCTCGATCACATTGTCCAGAATCAGCGTGTTGTTGGGCATGGCCAGAAGTGCCTGATCGTAATATCCCAGCGATACGGCGTACTGCTTCTGCCGATAGAGCACCACGCCCAGATTGTTCAGCACCGCCCCGTTGTGCGGGACAACGGTATTGGCGGTCTCCAGCGACTTGCGCGAACCGGGATACTGCTCCAGATCGAAATACCCGATCGACTGCACGTAAAGGGCCAGCGCGTTGTGCGGATCGTCCGCCAGGATGGGCGCCAGCGCCGCCATGCCATCCTTGACATGTCCGTCGGTGATGAGCGACCCGGCCTGGCTGATGCGGGCGTAATCGCGGCTTTGCAGGCCGTTCAGATCGGCCACCTCCACCCATTTGCCGCCGTATTTCACCAATCCGCGATCGAGGCGATCCTGCCACTTCGCCAGTTCCGCCTGGGCCATAGCGCCCGATGCGGTCGAGCCGTATTTGGCCAGATAGGCCTTGTAGTTCTCGATGGCCTGCCTGGGATCGGACAGATCGGCGACGGAAAGATGCAGGCCGTTGAGCCGATCGGCCGCGACGGCATCGGCCCCGGCCGCGTCGCGCGTGGCCGGGCGCGACGGCTCCATCGAGGCCAACTGCTGCGGCGTGACGGCGGTTTCGTGCCCGGCGGCGTCGGTGACGATCCACCCGTCGCCCTCGCGCTGGACCTTGCCTTCCAGCCGTGTTCCATCGGTCAGGTAAATGACATCCCCGCGGGCGAGCGGCGCCACCATAGCCACGGCCAAAAAGACCAGAATCGCCTTCATGTGCCGCTCCCGCCGAAAAGAGCCCCCGCATCGCCCAACCCGGCCGCGTTGGGCGGGTTGGTTGCGTGTGACAACTATATCGTCGAAGGAGGGTGGAGTTCAATCAAAAAGGGCCGGAAATGAGTCAATGAGAGCGCGGTGAGCCGTCGTTGGTTTCAACTCCGCCGGTGTCGCCGGCGACCGCTCTTGCGTGCATCCAATTCTCGCTCCACGCGATCAAAAGCAATAGGCCTTTGCCTCTGCGACCGCGCCTTGGCTTCAGCGTCCAGGGCCGACCAAATCCAATAGTCGTCCTCCGCCAGCCTTCGAGCGTGTGTCGTCAGCCTCTGGAAATCGCGCTTGGCAAGCAGGATGAATTCTCTCTTGCCCATTTTGAGAATCTGAACGGTCATGCGGCATTTCTCCGCTGGATCGGGCACCATCGACTGCCAAGCACTCTACCGAGCCTCAGGGTCGTGGGCGAGCGCAAACGAAAAAGCCCGCGGACTTGAAATCCGCGGGCTTTTTGTTTTTGCCGTGATCTTGGGCAAATGAATAGTCGGAAACCATTCCCCGGCGTTGCCGCCGGCGTTTTCATGATTCAGCATCACGAACGAGGTTGTGCTGACAAAAGTTACGATTCGGATTGCTCCGGATCGAATCTAAGAAATCCCTTAGAAAGGAGGTGATCCAGCCGCAGGTTCCCCTACGGCTACCTTGTTACGACTTAGTCCCAGTCACCGAACCTAGCGTAGGCACCTCAGTGGTGAGGCGACTTCGGCTATTTCCGGCTCCCATGACTTGACGGGCGGTGTGTACAAGGCTCAGGAACACATTCACCGCGGCGTAGCTGATCCGCGATTACTAGCGATTCCAACTTCACGG
>Ga0181517_10005277_pt1 | contig 11471 bp, 10 predicted proteins | sample PEATcosm2014_Bin_31_FD_119748 | JGI IMG/M metagenome (GOLD analysis project Ga0181517, IMG submission 119748) | Peatland microbial communities from MTU Mesocosm Facility, Houghton, MI, USA - PEATcosm2014_Bin01_30_metaG | ecosystem: Environmental > Terrestrial > Soil > Wetlands > Peat | place... | reverse complement strand
TAGGGAAGGTTTTGCCGCCGTTGCCGTGGTTGGCCGTATAGACCTGGTCAGGGAATGCGCGCCCGCGCTGCGAGACGATTCCCTGCCCTTTTGCTAGCAGGTGGTCGCAGACCTCAACGGCTTGACTGAGCAAGCCGCCGGGGTTGCCGCGCAGGTCAAAGACCAGCCCCTTCAGGTTGCCGAAGCCGTCGATGGCGTTGTCAACTTCCTCGGCGGTGGTTTCCTGGAATTGCGAAAGGTGAATGTAGCCGACACCGGGGCGGATTTCGTAAGCCAGATCCACGGAGGGGTGTGGAATCTCATCGCGAATCAGGTCAAAGACCAGCGGCTTGGGCTGGCCTTCGCGCAGCATGGTGGCCTGCACGTGTGTACCTTTGGGACCCTTGAGAGCCTTGGCCACCTGATCGGAAGAGGTAAGTCCGTCGGGATTCTTGCCATCAACGGCGACCAGCTTGCTGTCCACCGCGTAGATAACGTCGCCAGGATGGATGCCGGCCCTGAACGCGGGCGCACCCTCGGCGGGATAAACGACGTAGACTTTGCCGTTCTCCGGCACGATGGTCATGCCGACGCCGTAATAATGACCGCGCTGCTCCTCGCGCATCCGGGCGTAGGCCTTGGGATCGTAGAAGGTGGAGTGCGGGTCAAGCACGCGCAACATGCCGGGAATCGCCCCATCGTAGATGGCGGTGTCGGCCTTGTCGCCGCTAATCGGCTCAGCGTAGTTTTCTTCAACCAGCGCGTAGACGTTGGAGAAGGACTTGAGGCTGTCGCGGAGCTGGCTTTCGTCTGCCGAGGACTCAGCTCCGACCTTGCGCTGCAAAACGCTGCCCACGACGGCGCAGACGGCAAAAAAGAGAACCACTGTGAAAAGGGCGCGGCGGGCGCGGGGAGTCATATGCGGGAACAACCTCCGGACTGCGATGCGGCATACGCTCGGAAAGCGCCGAAAACGGCAGTCTTAGGCCTAAAGTATACCACTGGAGCATTTGACGCGGGCTGAGGGGCTTCCGGTAGCCCGTGTGCGGGCTAAAACCCGGCAGCTTCAGGAAATAAGTGCGCCTGCTCGGGTGGATTCGCCGGCCGGAATCGCTTTGCTGCTCCCCAGCCATTTACAATGAGGTCTAAGCAACAGGGAACAATTTGTGGTGCCCTGCGGTGTCCTGACCCTATGACTTTTAGACTCATTCGCAATTCGGCGGCATTCGTGTTTGGCACATTGCTGCTCGCAGGTTTCGCATTGGCGCAATCGCACCCGGCCGCGCCGCAGAGCCCTTATGGCGGCACTACGGTCGAAGAGATCGTTGCCCGCGTCAACGACCAGATCATCACGCGCTCGGATTACGACCGGGCGATGACCGAACTGGATTCGGAGGCGCGCCAAAAGGGCGCATCGATGCAGGAGATCTCAGCGGCGCACAAGGATCTGCTGCGCAACCTGATCGACCAGCAGCTCTGGATCTCCAAGGGCAAGGAACTGGGCATCACCGGCGAAACCGAGCTGGTGAACCGTCTGAACGAAATCCGCAAACAATACAACCTGGAGACCATGGAAGACCTGGAAAAGGCCGCCAAGGAGCAGGGAGTTTCGTTTGAGGATTTCAAGGCCAACATCCGCAACGGCATTATCACCCAGGAGGTGATGCGCCAGGAGGTGGGCAAGCGGATTCAGTTCACCCCCGGCGAGGCCGAGCGCTACTTTGAAGCGCACAAGCAGGAGTACGTACGGCCGGAAAGCGTAAGCCTGGCTGAGATTCTTGTCAGCACCACTCCTGCGTCGGCGACGCCGGGCGCTGCGCAGCCGGATGATGCTGCGGCGCTGGCCGCGGCCCAGGCCAAGGCTAACGACATCGAAGCAAGACTCCATGCCGGCGGCGACTTCAGCCAGTTGGCAAAGTCGTTCAGCGACGGACCCACAGCAGCTGAGGGCGGCGATCTGGGCCAGTTCCACCGCGGCGCACTGGCCAAGGTGCTGGAAGACCAGACCTTCTCGCTCAAGGCGGGACAGTATACCGAGCCTATTCGCACGCGGCAGGGCTTCGTAATTCTCAAGGTGGTGGAGCACATCCCCGGCGGCGTACCAGCATACAAGGATGTGGAACAGCAGGTGGAGGAGAACTTCTACATGGCGCGGATGGAGCCGGCCATGCGCGGCTATCTGACCACCATGCGCGAGCAGGCCTTCATCGATATCAAGCCGGGCTATTCCGACAGCGGCGCCAGCGCGAAAGAGACTAAGCCGATCTACAGCGCCTATGTGCCGCCCGCGCCGAAAAAGAAGAAAAAGGTGGAGCGTACACGCTTCCGCGAAAGCACACGCAGCTACCGGCAAAAGGCGGCGCATGCGGAACCTGCCGGCGAAGCGGCGCCGGCTGCCGAACCTGTTGCGGCTCATGTGAAGAAGGGCAAGAAGGGCTCGAAGGCTGATCAGGCCGCGATGAAGCCGGGCAAGAAGGAAAAGATTCGCCTTGGGCACGCGCCAATCAAGACCCTGCCCAGCGCACCGCAAACCAAGACGGAAGACGCGGGCGCAGGCGAAGAGCAGCAAACACAAACAGCGAGTTCCGGACAGGAGCCGGTGAATCCGCTGGAACCGGCAAGGCCGACGCAGAAGACCCGCTTCAGCGAGCGCGCCAGGCAGGCCAAACAAGCCAAGCAGCCCAAAGGCGCACCGAAGGTAGATGCTCTGGCTCCCGAAGCTCCTGACGCTGCCGAAGTGGCTGACAGGCAGACGCAGGCGGGTCCGTTGGGCCTGGCCGGCGATACCTCGAAGAAGAAGAAAAAGACAGCCACGACCACAGGCGACAAGACCCGGCTGTCCGACAAGAAGAAGGCTCCGGCAGAGAACACAGGCGACCAGCCGTTGGGTGCCGCTCCGCAGGCTCCCGCGCCGGCTCCGCTGCCGCAAAAGTAACATCGGCATTACATACAAGACGGAATATCACGAGGGCGCGGCTTCGGCTGCGCCCTTCTCTGTTGGCATTACCTTCGTTCCGCGCGTTAGAATGCCTGTTCAGCAAATATGGGGGCATTTTTGAAACTGAATATCGTAACGCTGGCATTCGTTCTTATCTTCTTGCCGTTCATTGTCCTGCAATTCTGGGGACTTCCGTGGACAGCTTTGCGCATCGCAGGACTCGCCATCGGCATCCCGTGTCTTCTGCTGTTCGCATTGGCTCGCATTCAACTGGGACGGGCCTTTAGCGTGCAGGCCATGGCGAGCAAGCTGGTGACCAGCGGCCTTTATTCACGCATCCGCAATCCGATCTACGTTTTTGGTGGCCTGACGATCGCGGGATTCATTCTCTGGGCAAATCAGCCCTGGCTGCTGCTGCTCTTCGGTGTCCTGATTCCCATTCCGGTGTGGCGCAGCCGGGTCGAGGCGCGGGTACTGACGGAAAAATTCGGCGCACAGTATCTGGAGTACAAAAAGAAGACCTGGATTTGATCCGGGGTTGATTCAAGGAATGGACCGAGCGTCCATTCGCGGCAAACATACTCATTGTTTTGAGGGAGACTGGATGCATTCTGTTTGGTTTGGCGAGTTTCTGGGGACGCTGGTTCTGGTGCTGATGGGCACTGGCGTTTGTGCCGGCGTCACGTTGCGCAAGTCCTACGCGGCCGATGCAGGTTGGATGGCGATCACAACAGGGTGGGCGTTGGCGGTGCTGTGCGGCGTGCTGGTGGCGCAGGCATTTGGCAGCTCCGGAGCCAATCTGAACCCGGCCATCACGCTGGCCGTCGCGATCATCAACGGGAATTATTCGCAGTTGGCGAGCCTGTGGTCGGCGCAACTACTTGGCGCTATGTGCGGCGCGGCGCTGATGGCGCTGCACTATGCGTCACACTGGAAGCTGACGCCCGATCCGGCGGCAAAGCTAGGAACCTTCTGCACAAACGCGGCGGTGCGCAATCCGTGGGTCAACATTCTGAACGAGGCGCTGGGCACGGCAGTGCTGGTGGTGGTGGCCTTCTCGGTCTTCTCGCATGGTGTTGCCGCAAACGGGCCGGTGGCGGGAATGGGGCCGTGGCTGGTGGCCAGCGTGGTGTGGGGCATCGGCTTCTCGCTGGGCGGGACCACAGGCTACGCCATCAACCCGGCGCGCGATCTGGGTCCGCGGCTGGTTCATTGGCTGCTGCCGATTCCCGGCAAAGGTGGATCGAACTGGAGCTATGCGCTGATTCCGATTGTGGGCCCGTTGCTGGGCGGCGCGCTGGCTGGAGTGTTGGTGCGCTTTGCGCATTTGTAGGTTTTCAACTTCTACCCTTTCGCCAAAAAGCGGCGAAAGGATGGGGCACGCACAAATCGCCGAATGAACTCCACATTTCAGAAGCGAGATGTGGGGCACCCGAAGTGATTGCGGCTCAATCAAAGTGACCTCTGGAATATTTCTACTGAGGGAAATTGCATGAAAATCGTCGATCGAATTTTTTCGCTGATTCTCATCCTTGGCGGCCTGCTGCATGGGATGGGGTCGTTTGTGATGTACAAGAATTCGCCCATGACTTTGCTTTGGTCGCTCTGCGCGACGGTGCTGACGCTGTTGATTGCGGCCCTAAACCTGCTGCGGGTAGAGCGGCCCGCGGACCGGCCGCTGGCGTGGATTTGTTTTGCGAGTAGCCTTTCGTGGGGGGTTGCAGCCTTTACCGCGGGCGTGCTGATCGGCAACATCTTCGACCCTCGACCGCTGATGCACTGGGTTACCGCGCTTGTGCTGGCGGGCTTCAGCTTGACGGCGGCCCTCAAACGAGGCGCAACGCAGGCTTGATGCAGAGCGGCGAATGGAGACCGCATCTCAGAAATGAGATGCGGTGCAATTGCGCGGCACTCATGTAGATTTATTGATTCCTTAGGAAATCAAAAATCACTCAAGGTATGAGGCGACCACCGCCAGCGCCGCGATGGCAGCGGTTTCGGCTCTCAAGATGCGCGGGCCGAGCGACGCGGCGCGCCAGCCGTTGGCGTCGAAGAGAGCTTCTTCCGAAGGCGCCCATCCGCCCTCGGGGCCGATGGCAATTTCCAGCTTGGGCGTTTCCATTTCAGCCGCGGCTATGGCCTCTTCCAACGCATAGCGCAAGGTAGTGGTGCGTTCCTGCTCGGCCAGCACGATGCAGGTAGTGCCGGATTCGGCGCGTGTGGCTTCTGAAGCAGCCCGCACAAAAACGGCCAGCGGCGTCGGCTCGAAGAGGATGGGCACGTCGGAGCGCCGCGCTTGTTGCGCCGCCTCATGCACGATGCGCTGCCAGCGCTCCGCTCGCTTCCCTGCCGCCGCGGCCAGATGCTTCTCCGTCCGTCGCGCGATCACCGGCGCAATGGCGGCAACTCCCAGTTCGGTGGCTTTTTCGATGGCCCACTCCATGTGATCGAACTTGTAGACGGCCATCACCAAAGTAACGGGCAGCGCGGGATCGGCCTCAAGTTCGGCGATCAGGTTGAAGCGAACCTCATCGTTGGCGACTGCGGCCACCTGCGCGTGAAAGACGTGGCCGCCCGCCACCACGTCGGCTTCCATGCCCGGCTGCGCGCGCAATACGCGGGTCATGTGTTCGGCCTGCCCGCCCACAAGAGTTGCGGTGGCCTCGTCCCAATGCTCTGCAATCCAGCGGCGGCGTGTCATCGATCTCTCCGTTCCATGCGCCTACCAGTGTAATCCTTTCCCCAAAAACAAATCAGGGGAGCGCTGGAAGCGTTCCCCTGATTTGTTGCCTTTTGGTTGGATTGCCGCTACTTCTTCTTCTTTGCGGCCTTCTTCGCGGGCGCTTTCTTAGCTGCTTTCTTGGTTGCCATTTTCCTATTCTCCCTTTCGATGCGTTCGCATCGGTTCTGCAAATGTTATTGCAGTTGAAGAATGTATAGAATCTTGCATCGCCAGTGTCAAGAGAAAAACGACATGACAGTGGAAAAATAGTCAACAATTTTTTGGAGCTCGAAAAAGGGCTCTGCTCGTTTCGGATCAGATCACGCGGTTCGATTTGAGCAAAGCGAGCGCGAGACCGGCAATTAAATCATGCCAGGCATGCGCGAAGATGCCCGCGCGCCGTCGCGCAAGCGCGAGAAGTGATGGAAGACGCGCGCGATAAAAGCCGCTGCCAGCGCGGCTGCACGCCATACGGGCGCAATCGCCGGAGAAATTAAAGGCTCCGGCGATTGCGTTGGTTGGACTGCATTGATCTCAGTGGGCTCCACGATTTTTCTTGGAGGGATGGCAGGCAAACGCACGCCTTAAGTCATGGACGGCGTGACCGCGGCGAACATGAAGGGTCGGTTCTGCGCGGCGAGTCAATTGTGGCAACTAGCGGCTACACGCTCCTTTACCCATTGTGCCAGTGTCCCGGCATTGCGCCGCTGGATCAGGTCGTCCAGAAACGGTTGCTGGTCTTTAGGATTGGCTTTGACCAGAGCCTCATAGACGCGCAGCGCGCCTTCTACGCCGGCCTGGTGCTCCGCCAAGGAGTCGTTCTGCTGATCGGGATTCTGAATCACGAATGCGATCTGTGAGAAAAACATGGCGTTGAAGATTGCCTGGCTGTTCTTCTTGTCGCCTTTGGCCAGCTTGTCGAGAATCGTGCATAAATGCACGTGCAGGTCGGGAACCTGAATCATCCAGAGCGTCAACCACTCTCTTTCCGGCTGCAGTTTTGGATTAAGCGGGTTTGCTTCAAAGTCTTGAATGTAGCTGAGTGCCTGCTTTCGCTCCTCGGGCGTCGAGGGTCCTCGGTTGGCGGCAATGGCGGTAACGGGCGCGGCAAGAAGTGCGCCGCCCACAAGAAGAGCAAGAATAGAACGTAAAAACATAGCTGGAATCCTTGCCAGCAAACTTACAGCATTCTTGTACTGCGGCGCAACCGTGCTCGTGCTCATTCACTGGTAGGCCGTCCTGCTGCAAGCCGCGGTGTGGGGGAATGATGCCATTCGTTTTCCGTGGTTTGCAGCAGGGGCTGCCCAACGTGCGGTGGTTTGTGTATCATCTTTGCACTGCGACCCCTTTCGCAGTTTTCAGAGTTCTGGTCTCCCAAGCCATCGCCGGTGCGCGCCACTGGTCGAGAATTTCTGTCTGAGGGTTCGGAGGTTTGAAACTGCTCCTGGGCTGCAACGCGGGAAATTCCCCGAGGAGGATACAAACAATGGCAACGGCAACACAATTGCATCCGGGCAAGCTCAGCGAGAAGGTGAGCTTTCGCCCGCGTTATGGCAACTACATTGGCGGAAAGTGGGTGGAGCCCACATCCGGCCAATACTTTGAGAACATCACTCCGATCACCGGAATTCCCTTCTGCGAGATTCCGCGCTCCAACGCACAGGACATTGAACTGGCGCTGGATGCGGCGCACGCGGCGCGCGAGGCATGGGGACACACCAGCCCCACGCAACGCGCCATCATCCTGAACCAGATTGCGCAGCGCATGGAAGACAACCTTGACGTGCTGGCGCTGGCCGAGACATGGGACAACGGCAAGCCGATTCGCGAAACCACGGCGGCCGATATGCCGCTGGCCATCGATCACTGGCGCTACTTCGCCGGTTGCATTCGCGCTCAGGAGGGCACGATTTCAGAGATTGACCACGACACCGTCGCTTACCACTATCACGAGCCGCTGGGCGTGGTGGGGCAGATCATTCCATGGAACTTTCCCATTTTGATGGCCACGTGGAAGCTGGCGCCGGCGCTGGCCGCGGGCAACTGCGTGGTGCTCAAGCCTGCCGAGCAGACCCCAGCGAGCATTCTGGTTTGGGCCGAGCTGGTGGGCGATCTGCTGCCGCCGGGCGTGTTGAACATTGTGAACGGCTATGGATTGGAAGCGGGCAAGCCGCTGGCCTCCAGTTCGCGCGTGGCCAAGATTGCCTTTACCGGAGAAACCACGACGGGCCGGCTGATCATGCAATACGCCAGCCAGAATCTCATTCCTGTGACGCTGGAGCTGGGCGGCAAATCACCGAACATCTTCTTCGCCGATGTACTCCAGGAGGATGACGACTTCTTTGACAAGGCGATTGAAGGCTTTGTGATGTTCGCGCTGAATCAAGGGGAAGTCTGCACCTGCCCCAGCCGCGCGCTCATCCAGGAGAGCATCTATGACAAATTTATGGAGCGGGCGCTGAAGCGGGTCAAGGCCATCAAGCAGGCCAATCCGCTGGAGAGCGACACCATGCTCGGCGCGCAGGCCTCCAGCGAGCAGATGGAAAAAATTCTTAGCTACATTGACATTGGCCACAAAGAGGGCGCTGAGCTACTTTGCGGCGGCAAGCGCGCACACCTGGGCGGCGACCTGGAAGGCGGCTACTACATAGAGCCCACCGTCTTCCGCGGCCACAATCGCATGAGAATTTTTCAGGAAGAGATCTTCGGGCCGGTTGTCTCGGTGACCACATTCAAGACCGAGGCCGACGCGCTGGAGATAGCCAACGACACGCTCTATGGGCTGGGCGCGGGCCTGTGGACCCGTGATGTAAATCGCTGCCATCGGCTGGGGCGCGGCATCCAGGCGGGGCGCGTGTGGATCAACTGCTACCACGCTTATCCGGCGCACGCGGCCTTCGGCGGCTACAAGCAATCTGGCATTGGCCGCGAAACGCACAGCATGATGCTGGACCACTACCAGCAGACCAAAAACCTGCTGGTGAGCTACAGCCCGAAGAAGCTGGGCTTCTTTTAAGAACAGGGAATAGGGAATAGGGAATAGGGAATAGAAGGACCGGAGCGGATAACCATCGGAGACTGGCGACAGGCAGGAGTTCATATCTTTGATGGAGTGCGGTCGTGATTCCCAGGAAAGGCGGTGCGGCGATGGCGGGACTTCCTCAACAAGTGCTGGCGACCGATGAGGCCGTTCAGCTGATACGACGGTTGCGCTCGAAGCACGGGCCGCTGATGTTTCACCAGTCGGGGGGCTGCTGCGACGGCAGCTCCCCGATGTGTTACCCGCGCGGCGAGTTTCTGGTGGGGGATTCGGATGTGCAGTTGGGCGAGGTAGACGGCGAGCCGTTTTACATGAGCCGCAGCCAGTTTGAGTATTGGAAGCATACGCAACTGACGCTCGACGTGGTGACGGGCCGCGGGGGAATGTTTTCGCTCGACAATGCGGAGGGTCTGCGGTTTCTCATCCGCTCGCGGATTTTTGACGGCGCGGAGATTGGCGAGTTGCGCGCGGCAGGGCGCATCTAAGGACGCGTCATTCGGGAGGACTTTGGAATTGAGTTTGTCAGTACCGGCATTGTGGGCCTTCAGAGCCGTGGTCACTTAGCGGCGCTTCGTATCTTTTTTAACTGGAAGATTGGCAAGGTCCTTCTTATGAAGCTTAACAAGACCCTCGATCAGCTCCCCGATCAGTTCACAAAGGTGCCTTCGAGTTCTCTCGCTTAGCTGAAGGAATTGAAATCCAACCAAACCTTTCGATCGAAGTGCTCGTACCTTCGCGCGCACGCGGAACGGCGTCTGGTTGACGTTAAAGATCAACTCGACTATCTCGTCCACGGCGAGGTCCAGTGGTCCCTTCAATTCCATCAGGCATCCGCCCATGCTTAAATTCAGGATTCTGGCAGGACAGGGTCGCTCATTGGCGGGCAGCGTTTGGATCGCGCCAAAGCCTCTGCACCCAAGACGAGGGCTTTGCCGATGTTCCCCGGCGTTCTTCGGCATCTCGGGCGCCTTTGATTCCTCGGACGTCCTCAGGCCCTTCTCCATCGTTATCGACCCCATCAGGATGACGTTCGGTTGGAATCTCCCCAACGGTTGCATGAATCCGTAATTGCAATTGGCTTCAAATTGCCCCCGGTCTGCATGGAGCGGGCGCTCCGCAAGTTCGGTGTCGGCCATTACACTATCGGCAATAGGACGCCGCATTTTCTCTACTGGTTTGGATTGACGTGGCCAATCGGCGGGTAGCGCACCCTAAGTCCTTTCAGCAGATGTGCCTCCGGGGTATAGCAATTGGAAAACCGCTGCAGGGGGTACAGGGAAGGGTTACGACACAAAGACACACAGGAATATGGAAGGGATGCCTAAAGTTGTTGGTTTTATGGTGGAGCTGAGCGGGATCGAACCGCTGGCCTCCTCGTTGCGAACGAGGCGCTCTCCCAGCTGAGCTACAGCCCCACGACATTCTTATCTTACCAGCGAGCGGCCTATTCCGGAAAGGGCCGCCGCGCGTGCGTTGCGCGTCACTTTGTGATGCGAGCCAATGCCATTGGATGCTTTGGCTGGTAGAGACTCAATTCGCTTCCGCCTGGAAGAGGAATCCTGGTAACCGAACCCCAGCTTTCTTCGTGCACTTCCGAGCAACGGACGCCCTTTACCCCAAGCGCCGCTATCTCGTGCCTCAGATCGTCACACATGAGGGAGAGTTCATGCTTCCCTTCTTTTTCGGCAGGATGAACTGCCACTTCAGCAGGAGGCAGAGCGAAAATCAGCCATCCGTGGCCGGCGTCCACGGATTTGAATCCGAGGACGTCACGGAAAAATGCGCGATCAGCAGCCGCATCCTTGCTGAATACGATTACGTGGGCTCCAAAGATCATGATCTTTGCTCCCTTCTCAACAGCCGTATTCTAGAGCGGTTCTCCAGTTCACGTGAAGTCTTGAAATCAGTGAAATGTGGCTTTTACTTCCACCCCAGCGACGAAGACCTGTCGCCGGGGACCCCGGTTGAGGAAAAAGCCACTTGGCAGTGGTGCTTTCCCTCTGCACCAACTGGAGAACCGCTGTACCCGCTCCCGCCAGTCTGCCCTACAACTGATTCATATTAGCGAGGAATTCGGCGTTGTTGCGGACTTTCTCCAAGCGGCTGATGAGCAACTCCATTGCCTCGACCGGGGAGAGCGGATTGAGCACCTTCCGCAAAATCCAGATGCGCTGCAAATCTTCCTTGGGGATGAGCAGTTCTTCCTTTCGCGTGCCGGAGCGCTGGATGTCGATGGCCGGAAAGACGCGCTTGTCCACCAGCTTGCGGTCCAGGATGATTTCCATGTTGCCGGTGCCCTTGAACTCCTCGAAGATGACCTCATCCATGCGCGAGCCTGTATCAATCAGCGCGGTGGAAATGATGGTCAGAGAGCCGCCTTCTTCAATATTTCTTGCCGCACCGAAGAAGCGCTTGGGCCGCTGCAGGGCGTTCGAATCAACGCCGCCGGAAAGCACCTTGCCCGACGGAGGCACGATGGTGTTATACGCGCGCGCGAGACGCGTGATGGAATCCAGCAGAATTACTACGTCGCGCTTGTGCTCGACCAGGCGCTTGGCCTTTTCAATGACCATCTCGGCCACCTGCACGTGGCGGGCAGCGGGCTCGTCAAATGTGGAGCTGATGACCTCGCCCTTCACCGAGCGCTGCATGTCTGTGACTTCCTCAGGCCGCTCGTCGATGAGCAGCACGATCAGCACGACTTCGGGGTGGTTGGTGGAGATGGAGTTAGCCAGCGCCTGCAAGAGCATGGTCTTGCCGGTGCGCGGCGGAGCGACGATGAGGCCGCGCTG
>Ga0181517_10005275_pt1 | contig 11473 bp, 11 predicted proteins | sample PEATcosm2014_Bin_31_FD_119748 | JGI IMG/M metagenome (GOLD analysis project Ga0181517, IMG submission 119748) | Peatland microbial communities from MTU Mesocosm Facility, Houghton, MI, USA - PEATcosm2014_Bin01_30_metaG | ecosystem: Environmental > Terrestrial > Soil > Wetlands > Peat | place... | reverse complement strand
GGCATGGCTTTAGCCGTGCCGATAAAGCCAATCAAATGAGCCGGGCTTTAGCCCCTGCTAAAGCTCATTCCAGCTCTTAACTCGGATTCGGGCCTTTTTCCGCAGCCTGTTTAGCCCCTGCTAAACCTCATTCCTGCTCTTCACTCGGATTCGGGCCTTTTTCCGTAGCCTGTTCAGGTGTGCCCTGTCAAAACACCGATCTCGCTACCTAACGATCTTTGCGCAATTGGCTTGCCGCGCGTTTGACTTCCCAACCCCGGTTTGCTCAGATAAACTTTCAGGTCTTGAAAGCAGAAAGAGCAGGCAATCACGATGAAAGTCTTGATCTTGGGTTCGGGAGGCCGCGAACACGCGCTGGCCTGGTCAGTCAGTCGCAGTCAACGGGTTTCGGAAGTGGTCTGCGCGCCGGGAAACGGCGGCATGGCCCGGAGCGCGCGCTGCGTCCCGGTCGACCTGAAGAATCTTGACGCCATGGTGAGCCTCGTCGAAGCGGAAAACCCCGGCTTGACCATTGTTGGCCCCGAGCTGCCGCTTTCTCTGGGTATCGTCGATGCTCTGCAGGAAAAGGGATTCCGCGTCTTCGGGCCCTCGCGCGCCGCCGCCATGCTTGAAACCAGCAAGAGCTTTGCAAAGCGGTTCCTGCAGCGCCACCAGATCCCGACTGCGAAATATGCTGTGTGCGCCAACGCCGCCGAATTCGAAAAGGCCGTCGAGATGTTCCACGCGCCCATCGTCGTCAAGGCGGACGGACTGGCCGCGGGCAAGGGCGTGATCATCTGCGAGTCCCGCCACACCGCCGTCGAGGCTGCGCAAGGCCTCTTCAGCGGCAAGCTGATTGGCGAAGCCGCGCAGCAGGTCGTGATCGAGGAGTTCCTGGCCGGCGACGAGATCAGCTTCCTCTGCCTCAGCGACGGCAAATACGTCACCCCTCTCGTCCCGGCGCAGGATCACAAGCGCATCGGCGAAGGCGACACCGGGCCCAACACCGGCGGAATGGGGGTCTATTCCACCGATTACCTGCTCGACGCCGGCATGACCGAGTGGGTGCTCCGCCATATCGCAATGCCCACCGTGCGCGGCATGGCGGCCGAGAACACTCCCTTTGTCGGCGTGCTCTACGTCGGCCTCATGATGACCGCCCGCGGTCCCGAAGTCCTCGAATTCAACGCCCGCTTCGGAGATCCGGAGACCCAGGCCATCCTCATGCGCCTCGACAGCGACCTCGTCGACGCGCTTGAAGCCTGTATCGACGGACGTTTGGCGGAAAACAGCCTGCGCTGGAACTCCGGCGCTTCCGCCTGTGTTGTCGCCAGTTCTGCCGGGTATCCGGGCAGCTACAAGTCCGGCCTTCCCATCGAAGGCCTCGACGCCGCAGCCAGAGTCCCCGGCGTGCAGGTCTTCCATTCCGGCTCGTCTTTGGCAGACGGTCAGGTCGTCACCGCCGGAGGCCGCGTTCTCGGCGTGACTGCCGCCGGTGACTCGCTCGAACAGGCTTTGAGCCGCGCCTACCAGGCGCTCGACGAAATCAAATTCGATGGAATGTACTACCGACGCGATATCGGCCATCGCGCCCTGAGGAAAAAGCCATGACTCCTGCCCTGACTCTGGAAGAACTGCTGGCTTGGAACGAGGAAGCTGCCAACCACTGGCGGGCGCGCCTTGATGCCGAGCCCGCGCTTCTGGAACTGCCCTGTGGAATCGGCGGCACTGCCAATGTGCAGGCCTTCGTTGCTCACATCTGGGGCGTCGAATTGCGCTGGGGCCAGCGCCTCGCTGAAACTCCCGTCCTCGCAAAGGAAAACATCCCGGCAGGTCCGCTTGCGGCTCTCTTCGCGTTGCACTCAGAAGCAGCTGAAATCTATCGCCGCCTGCTGGCCGACCCCGCTCAGGACTGGGACCTGCCCCTGAGCCTGGATGTGTCCTGGCTCCCGCCGCACGCTCGCAATCCAACCCGGCGCAAGGTGCTGGCGCATTCGCTCATCCACAGCCAGCGTCACTACGCACAGTTGGCGACGCTGCTGCGCAATGCCGGCTTCCCCTCTCAAATCGAGGGCGACCTGCTCTTTACGCAGGTGATCCGCTGAAGCTTCTTCTGGTGAGGGAATGAAAGCTGCGTCCACAGCTCTGGCTCGACCGTCAGGGAGCGGCGGCCTGCTTTGGAAATCGTTTACCCTGCAGCCCCGGAAAAGCCCTAGACTTCCTGCGGTATAACGACCGGGGCCATCTGCATCTGGAAACAGGCCCGGCAAAGCACCGGCCTACCCTGCGTCGGCTTGAAAGGCACAGTGGTCTCTTCGCCGCACTGCGAACAGGTTGTCCGAGTCTCCGGCCGAACTCGCCGGCTCCCGCGTGCACGCTTCGCCTTGCACTGCTTGCAGTGCTTGGGGTCGTTCACGAACTTCTTATCGTGAAAGAAAAATTGCTCGCCTGCAGTAAAAACGAAATCCGTCCCGCAGTCAACACACTTTAGAACTCTATCGGTGAATTCCATGACCGCTCCCTGAACGAAGGGATGGTTGCCGGAAACACGCCCCGGCTGTGCTCGGATGCGGCTCCTGACCCCAGTCTTCGAACATCTTCGTATGAGGGCCCGGCCGCATGAAGGTTTTGCGGCTAAAATTGCCTGTCCTGCTCCACTTGCAAAGGACACGTAAATCGTGCTCGTTCGCACCGACACAAGCAATTCAATTCAATTTATCAATGCACATCTTCAAGCAACCGACCGCGTGCCCTTCTGCCTCAATGACATTTGAAACAGAAGAGCCACAGCCTGCATTAAGAAAGATTTGAACAAGTTAAAGCGATTCACAGCAGCCTTGTCAAGCCAACAGGAAATCAAGCTACGTGATCCATAACGCGATCCCAGCTCGATTTCATTTCGACTCGCGGCAGCTCCGCCTTCGCCATCCTAACTAGTCCTGCTCTTTGCGAGCCTTCTTCCGATTCCGCTTGCGCGCCAGTGCTGCCTTGACGCGACGCTTTTCACCGGGCTTCAGGTAGTAGGAGTGACGCTTTACTTCCTTGATGATGTCTTCCTGCTGAACCTTACGCTTGAACCGGCGAAGTGCGTTCTCGAGCGGTTCACCCTCTTGTACACGAACCTCTGCCATTTTGGTCACACCTCCAATCTCGCCTGGGTGGCACTCCAATCATAGTGGAATCATGAAGATTTAGCCAAGTCAAACATTCTTGCCTATGAAAACGTTCCCAGACACTTGCAGATTTGGAACTGAAACCAATCCGCCCCATGCCTTTACGAATCCCGTGCCCCTCCCTCCATGCCTGCTTCTTCTCAAGGCGAGCGCCCGGACCTGCCTTTCCCCTCCTTGGGGTTCAGATGCTCTAAACTCTATTTTGAGGCGTCTCTAACTATGATTCGCAGCTACCAGGGCAGGTTGCCCCGCATCCCGGAGAATTGCTATGTCGACCTTTCTGCACAGGTTATCGGCGACGTAGAGCTCGGCGAACGCTCCTCGGTCTGGATGAATGCCGTCCTCCGCGGAGACGTCAACGCCATCCGCATCGGCGCAAACTCCAACGTTCAGGACTGCGCCATCCTCCACGGCCAGCGCAACCTCTATCCCGTCGTCGTCGGCGACTGGGTCACCATCGGACACAATGCCACCGTCCACGGCTGCGTCGTCGAAGATGCCGTCCTCATCGGCATGGGCGTGGTCATCCTCAACGATTGCCGCATCGGCGAGGGGTCCATCATTGCCGCCGGCGCGGTTGTCCCAGAGCACACCGTCGTACCGCCCCGCACCCTCTGGGCGGGCGTTCCCGCCAAGCTCCGCCGCGAACTCGGCGACGCCGACCGGAAGCTCATCCTCGAATACGCCCAGAACTACCTGGACTACACCCGGATTTATCTCAACGAGGGAAGCCAACCGGCAGAAGGACCCCAGGAATGATCGCCGACTACTTCGTCGTGGACGTGGAGACCGCCAATCACTCGCGGCACAGCATCTGCCAGATCGGCATTGCCGCCTTCGTGGGCGGCAAAATGGTGGACGGCTGGGAGTCCCTGGTGAATCCAGAGGACCATTTCAATCCCTTCAATATCGGAATCCATGGCATCGGGCCGGATGCCGTCGCCGACGCTCCCACCTGGAGCGAAGTCTGGACCACGGTCGACTCCCTGCTAGGCGGCTCCGCCGTGGCCAGCCATACGGATTTTGACCGCTCGGCGCTCACCGGCGCTTGCGCCCGCGCGCAGCTCCAGCCCCTCGACTATCGCAAATGGCTCGACACCTGCTGGCTTGCGCGCTCCGCCTGGCCGCATCTGCCCAACCACAAGCTCACCGGACTCGCCCGCCATTTCGGCATTGTCTACCGGGCCCACGATGCGCTCGAAGACGCCCGCGTTGCCGGCGAGATTCTCGCTCTCGCCCTCGATGAACGCCAAATCTCCATCGCGGAGCTGATCGCCGCGCCGGAAAAACACATTACCCGGTTTCCCAAACCCGCGGCGGCCAAAGCCTCTACAAGGGCAGTCATTGCCGAGCCTGCGCTCCGCCGCTAGTTCCTCCCCGATCGATTAACGAACCGCGTACACCTGAAACGGCGCCCAGAAGAAAGGCGCGCGGAAACTCCCTGAAGAGTGCAGCAGCGCGAGTTTGGCGTTCCGCAGCGCCACGCTCGGCTCCTTCCCCTGCTGAATCCCGCCGTAAAGGCTGTCCATCAGGCGCGGTGTCGATTCGTCGCTCACTTCCCAAAGCGCCCCGATCACGTTTTGCGCGCCCGCGCCCAGAAATGCCCAGGAAAGCCCCACCAGCCCCTCCCCCGAGTACGAGCGCGCGCCGCTTCCATAGCAGGCCGAAATCGTAACCAGGCGAGCCCCAATCGGCCGCCGCAGAATATCCCGCGCATAAAGCTTGAACGAGTTGTCATCGGCGCTCATCCGCGACAGAATGATCGAGGAATCCAGCGGGTCCGTGCTGCTGGCCACCCCATGCGTCACAAAATGGATATAGGAGTAACGCGCCGGCCCGCTGCTCAGGTAGGCTGCCGGAGTCGCCAGTTCGTGCGCCAGAACCGTCTGGTTCGCCGCCGAAAAATGGTTCCGGATCAGGCTCATCTCCATCCCCGCCATGGGCAGCTCGGGATAGTCCGGGCTCGCGGAGTCGGCGTTCCCCATAAGCAACAGTTTTCCCTGCGGTCTGCCTGGCCCCTTCGTGGCCGGCGAGGAATGCGCCAGAACCGTCAGCGATGGCGCGGAGCGCAGAGTGGCGTCTTCGATCCAGTAGTGGTAGCCGGCCCGCCCGAACGCCCCGCCCGGAGCCAGGAGCGTCTCGAAGTTCAGCTTGCTCAGAATGGCGTCGTCCAGCACGATCACCGGCGCATTCGCCCGCAACAGGTGCGCCGCCGGCGCAACCAGTTCCGCATACAAGGCGCGCCCGTCGGCATTCCCGGTCGCCAGCGGGTCCTGCATCTCCAGCAGTGCCTTGCGGTAGTTCTGCACATGCCCGGCAATCTCCGCTTCCGGGGGAAGTTTAACCAGGGCAATCTTCCGCGCCGTAATCACCCACAGATAGGACTCTTTTTCCGCCAGCCAGTAAAACAGCAAGGTTGCGCCCGTCTGCTCGGCAATCCGGCGCGGATCAAGCCCGTTGTTCCCCTCTTGCGCGCCTTTTTGCGTAGACGCGTCCAGGCTGCGTTCAAGCGTCTGGGCGCGGCTCTGGTTGGCGATCGCCAGCGCGTCCTCGATCCGCCCTTGCCCCACCAGGAACCGAATGTATCCCGCGTAGAGCGGCATCCCGATGGTCACCAGGGGGAGCTGCGAATCCACGCCGGCGGCCTGCGCGCGCGCCGCTTCAAGCTCCGCAATTGCCGCCTTGTAGGTCGTCTCCGCATCCTGCGCCCGCCCCTTCCGCGCAAGGGTTTCCGCCAGCTTGCTGCCCGCCCTCGCCTTGATCGCGGGTAAGTCGCGAGAGTCAGCTTCAACCGTGCGATAGAACGTCTCCGCCTTCGCGTCCTCGTGTCGCGCGAAAGCCAGGTCGCCTTTTAGTACGGACAGCGCCAGTTCCTGCGAACTGCCCTGCCCCTTCAGCAGGCCCGTCGCCTCGCCCAATAGCTTCTCGGCCTCGTCCAGCTTCCCGGTCTCGGTCAGAATATCCGCCAGGTCCAGCAGTGCCGCGGAGGCGCCGATATGATTGTCGGTCTGACGCGCCAGTTTCAGCGCCAGCCGGTAAGCTTCGATCGAGCTTGAATACCGGCGCGCATAGGCATCCATCTCGCCTAACTGGTAAACCCAGTCCAACTGGCTGCGCAAGTTGCCGAGGCGCGCTGCGGTCTGCGCCGCATCCTGGAAGAGCCGGCGCGATTCCTCGGCATCTCCAAATTGAAAATACGCCCACCCCAGACCGCCCGACGCCAACTGCGCCAGGTCTTCATCCCCCAACGCAACCGCATCCCGATAGGAAATGCGGAACCAATACTGGGCCTCATCGAAGAAATACAGACTATTCGCCGCGAAGCCGATATTCAGCGACGACGTTGCCTGCAGGTTCAGGTTCTGGTGCGCCAAAGCAAACGCATAGGCCCGCTTGGCTTCCCGCATCGCCCCCATATAGTCTTCCTGCGCACTCGCAAGCGTGCCGCGCGCCTTGAGCACTTCGCCGCAAGATGGAAGATCCCGGCTCTGGCATATGCGTTCTGCTTCCGCAAGGCGCTGGCCCGCTTCCGCCCATTGGCGTCGGTGCGCAAATGCGATGGCCTCAAGCGCCCGAACCTGGACGCCTCCCTCCACATCGTCCGCGTCTGCCGGAAAGGCGGCCAGCGTGCGTAACGCATCGCTTTCCAGGCCGCGCCAAAGCAGCACCTCGGCTTCCAGCCGCTTGAAGCGCGCCGCCCACCTCGGCTCCCAACTGCGGAACTCCCGGTACCCCCATTCCGCCTCCTGCTGGCTACTGGCCAGGCGGCCATGGTGATAGAGCGCAAGCGCATGTTCATAGGCTTTCTGGGCGCGCCCCGGCAAGGTATCGCCAAGCAACACCAGCGGTGTCAGCAGCAAAAGCCACACCAGCCCATGGATCTTGATGGGCCGCCGCACCAGGAGCATCCGAGCCCCGGCTGAAATGCGACGGCCCAAGTCATTGCCAGCCTTGAAAATCAGTGTCCCCCTCCACCGTTGTTGCCGCCCCCGCCAATCGGAATATCCCCGTCGATTGCGCAACCCAGCTTCAGATCGATCATCGTCAACTCCACCAGCGTCTTCTCGGGCGTCCCCGCCGCAAACTGCGAGTGGGTCAGTGTCACCTTGCCAAGCGTGACCGTGCCGAAATGAGGAATACGGATGATATGCCCAAATGTCTTGCCGGAATAAGACCCAACCGCCTGATTCACCAGCGAGCATTCCACTTTCTCCGCGCTCTCCAGTCCGGAGGCAAGTTGATTGTAGTGCCCGGCCAGTTCCACCGGCACGCCGGCGCTTCCGCTGATCCGCTGATACTGGTTGGCGATACGGCTCAGAACCCGCCCTTCCTTCGTGTACGGCGCATCGTTCTCCGGCTTCTCCCCCAGAATGTTCACGTCGAGGTCCAGTTCCACCGGTTTTCCGGCCACGCGCAGGTTCTCGAACCGCGTGCCCAGAAAGCTGATCGTCGGAACATGCCCAATCGCCGGATGCGTCGTAATGATCTGTCCCACCACACGGTCGGCGGTCAGGATCTCCAGAATGTTGAGCCCTTCTACGACGGTCGTGCTCAGCGTCTCCCACCCCCCGTCAGGCTTCAGGCTGGAGTTTCCCGACACGTGGCTGTAAGCCGATTCAATCCTCAGCACGCCCTCAATTCGGTAGTCGCGAGCCTGGCTGAAGCGGTAACCGCCTTCGGCTGGCAGCAGGGTATGAGCCTGCGGCTGGATCTGGTGCGGAATCGGTTGGCGCAGTTGCCCTTCGATAATCTTGGCTTCTGCATTGAAGATGTGTTTTCTGGTCGTTGCTTCGGACATGACAATCTCTCCTCTTCTTCGCGCATCTTGCTTGATTTACTGGGGTAGATTCTTGGCCCGTAGAATATTGAACGCCGTTTCGCACCCCATTCCGGACTGCTGCGGCGCTCCACATTCTTTCTACTACACTTCGCAGCCGGGAGAGCTGGCAACGCTGGTCCGGTCTTTCACGCTTCCCGCCTGAAGAAAGCCGGGCAGGGTTTATCATCGGAGTTGGTGCGGACGCAAGCGGCTGCGCCTTCGTTTTGCAGCCCTCGTCACCGATCGGCCTTACCCAACGGAAGGCGGACAGGGCCGGGGTATCTCACTTGGAAAGACAAGCGACGGGGAACGGATCGACATGCGAGCAAAAACTGCGGTAGTGCTGGGCGCCCAATGGGGCGATGAAGGCAAAGGGAAAATCGTCGACGTGCTCAGCGAGCGGTTTGCCGCCGTGGCGCGCTATGCCGGCGGACATAACGCCGGACACACCGTCATCATTGGCGAGCAGAAGTTCGTCCTCCAGCTGATCCCTTGCGGCGTGTTGCGCGAGGGCACCATCGGCGTCATCGGCAACGGCGTCGTGCTCGACCCCATCGCCTTCCTCAAGGAGGTCGCCAAGCTCCGCTCCCTCGGCATTGCCGTCGACGAGCGGCTTTTCGTCTCCAATCGCGCCCAGGTCATTCTTCCCTACCACCGCATGATCGAGCTGGCCGCCGAAAGCGCGCCGGGGCGTCAGAAGATCGGCACCACCAGCCGCGGAATCGGCCCCGCCTACGAAGACAAGATGGCCCGCAGCGGCCTGCGCATCGTCGACCTGCTCCGGCCCGAACTGCTCAAGACCCACATCGAGGCCGCCTGCGCGGAAAAGAACGCCATCGCCCACGCCCTCTTCGGCAGCGAACCCATTGACCCGGCGAAGATGTTCGACGAGTATGCCGCCGCCGCCGAGCAGATCCGCCCCTTCGTCGCCGATACCGGCAGGATGCTCAACAATTTCATCTCCCAGGGCCGCAGCGTCATGTTTGAGGGCGCGCAGGGCACCATGCTCGACATCGACCACGGCACCTACCCCTTTGTCACCTCGTCGTCCGCCACTGCGGGCGGTGCAGCCACCGGTACCGGCGTCGGGCCCACCGCCATCGGCACCGTCATCTCCGTGACCAAGGCTTACGTCACCCGCGTCGGCGAAGGCCCGTTCCCCACCGAGATCCACGAGCCGGTCGGCGATCACCTCCGCGCCCGCGGCAACGAGTACGGCGCGGTCACCGGACGCTCGCGGCGCTGCGGATGGCTCGATATGCCCCTGCTCCGCTACTCCAACCAGGTCAACGGCGCCGAGTGGCTGGTGGTCACCAAGATGGACGTCATGGACGAGCTGGACGAGATCCCCGTCTGCACCGCCTACGAAATCGACGGCAAGATCACCGACACCATTCCTGCCGACGTCCACGGGCTGGAAGCCATCAAACCCGTCTACACCACGCTGAAGGGCTGGCGTCAGTCCACCGAAGGCATCACCGAATTCGACAAGCTGCCCCAGGCCGCAAGAGAATACCTGCGCTTTCAGGAACGTGAGAGTGGCGCGCGTATCGGAATGGTCTCCACCGGACCGGATCGGAATCAGACCATGGTCCTGCCCGAATTCGCCGCCACCCTCGATCATATTCACGCTTAAACTGACAATGCGTCCGGATTCGAATCCCCGGACGCAAAAGGAAAACCTCTCATGATCAGCTTTGTTGTGCGGCTGAGATTTGCCCCCGAGGATCGTGCGGATATTACCGAAATCCTGCGCCAGCTCGCCGAGGCTTCGCGCCAGGAGATCGGTTGCGTCAGCTACATCCCCCATCAGGTCGAAGGGGATCCGGACTCCGTACTCATCTATGAACAGTACGCGGACGCGAAGGCTCTCGCGGCCCATCGCGATTCGCCCCACTTCAAGCAGTTTGCCGTGGGCGGCCTCTACCAGAGAATGCGCGAACGCACCCGCGAAGATCTGGTCGCCCTCGTTTAGAGCATTTTGGCTATTGCTATAGACCACCGTGCCCCATCCTTTCCGCGTTCTTTTGCGGAAAGGGTGGGAAGCCGATCACAATTCCGGTCTACACCATTTCCCAAAATGCTCTAGTCCACTATTCGCCCCAACAGCGGAACCAGCCCGTTGCCTCATCCCGGCTGATTCCGTTCCGCCCCTGCGCGGAATCGCCCCGTCTGCGCGCTCCTGCCGAAATCACGTTGACGGCCCCGCGCAGCGGGAGATACCATCCGATACGCATATGCCGGACGCCCTGAACAACTCCGCAAGACAGTTGGCCCGGCTGATCGCCCTGCTGATCGTCCTCGCCCCGCCTTTTTTTGCCTTCGCCCAGCCCCCTCACAAACCGGGACTGCCGCGCGCCCAGAAGCATGAAGGCCGCCATGAAATCGATCAACTCGAGGATGCCTGGCGTACTGCCTTCCTGAAGTCAGACACGGCGGCCATGAGCGCCCTGCTCTCCGATGACTTCATGAGCATCTCGCCGTCCGGAACCCTGCAGAATAAGGAACAGTTGCTCGCCGGCATGAGTTCCGGCCGCATCCGCTTCAGCGCCCTCGAGCTCTCCGACCGTAGAGTCCGCTTCTATGGAGCCACAGCCCTCGTGACCTCGATTGCCACCCTCACCGGCACAACTCCCGAAGGCGACCTCTCCGGAAGCTTCCGCTACACCCGGGTCTACGTGCGCAACGACCAGAAACAATGGAAGGTTGTCAGCTTCGAAGCCAGCCGCATCCGCGATCCCGACGAGCACCGCTAAGCGCATTCCGCAACTCCCTCTGATTGATCCGGCAACAAAATACTGTGTGGGTGCCCCAATACTGTATGGGTGCCCCATCCTCTCCCACGCATTTTCCGGGAAAGGATGGGAGACAACGACACTCATCTCTTGCCGGATCAATAAATACCCTGGTTCACTGAAATTCCACCCAACGCCGGCAAGCCGGTCCATATCTTGCAATCCCCATACTTTTTCCGCACAATTGAGGCGCATTCGCCTACACTTGTCACTGAAGAAATTCTGCAAGCACATTGTTTCACTCTGTGTGCAGGCCTGCGGCGTTTCAGGCGAACCCCGCTGTGCCTGTTGCACTTTCAGCCGTGAGCAATACATTCCGGCAACAGTCCAGCACCGTTTTTGCCGATCCACGGTTGGATAGAACGCGCTCACGCTGCCCTGCTTTTGCAGAGGAAGCATGGGCCTTCAGCCCCATGAAGAAGCAGCAAATCAGGGTCGCCTGTACAGGCTGCGGAAAGACTCGGCTTGGCCTCAGTTTTGAAAGGGCACGGCTTCACAGGCTGCGGAAAAACGCGGCTTGGCCTCAGTTTTGAAAGGGCAAGGCTTTAAGTTGCAGAAGAACTCTGCTCAGGCTCAGTTTTGAAAGGGCACGGCTTTACAGGCTGCGGAAAAACTCGATTCAGGATGGCTTTGTAACAGGGCATGGCTTTAGCCGTGCCGATAAAGCCAATCAAATGAGCTGGGCTTTAGCCCCTGCTAAAGCTCAT
>Ga0181517_10005273_pt1 | contig 11476 bp, 12 predicted proteins | sample PEATcosm2014_Bin_31_FD_119748 | JGI IMG/M metagenome (GOLD analysis project Ga0181517, IMG submission 119748) | Peatland microbial communities from MTU Mesocosm Facility, Houghton, MI, USA - PEATcosm2014_Bin01_30_metaG | ecosystem: Environmental > Terrestrial > Soil > Wetlands > Peat | place... | reverse complement strand
GTGCATTCGCACCTGCTGCCGGGTGTGGATGATGGATGCAAGACGCTTGAGGAATCGATCGCGTGCGCGCGGAGCCTGGTGGCGGCGGGATATTCGGCCACGTTCTGCACGCCGCACGTCTGGCCGGGGGAATTCAATACCACGACGGCCACGATCCCCGCGATGGTGTCGCGACTGGCCGTTGAACTTGCGCGGCAGGAGATTCCCCTGCGGCTGATTCCCGGCGGGGAGTTAAACCTGCGGCCGGGTTTGGAAACCTGGCCGGATGAGCGGCTGGTGACATTTGGCATGCATGGCCGCCACATGCTGGTCGATCTGTGGGCAGATGAACTGCCGACGGAGTTTGAGGGGTGGATTGGGTTTCTGCAATCGCGAGGACTGACGGTGATCCTGGCGCATCCGGAGCGGATGAAGGCGGTGCAGGCGAGACCGACGCTGATGGACAAATTCGCGGAGATGGGATTGTTGTTGCAGGGGAATTTGAAATGTCTGTCGGATGCGGTGGATGCGCCGACGCGGATACTCGGCGAGCAGTTCCTTACCGAGGGCCGGTATTTTCTGCTGGGGACCGACCTGCACCGGCTGGACACGTTGCCGGGGCGGATCGAGGGACTATCGCGGGCGATTGAGTTGGTAGGCGAGGCGGCGGTGGACCGCCTGACGGTGGAGAATCCGCGGGTGCTTGCAGAACCGTGACTCGACCGCGCCTATTAATACGGGACCATAGCAACCAAGGTCACCAACGCCAGATAGCAAATGGCAAGAGCGTTGCCGATGGCGCCAAACCAGACAAGAGCGATCATCCGCCTAGTCATAAACCTGCGTTTAGCATGATTGACCAGGATGACGCTCAACGTCAAACCGGCTGACGCAGGGATCCACGCGTACAGTCCGAGCGCGAGTTCCGGAGTCGGCCACCAGTTCCACTCCGCGTGCAAGACAACCAGAAACTCTGAGATAAATCCTGCAGCGATCAAGGCATGGGAGATGAGCGCCAGAGGCCATATTTTGGCGGCCGGGATGAGCGCGCCGCCACAGCGGTCGTAGTCCAGCACAATGCGATCCCTGTCCTGCGGATTTGCTGGCAACGTCTCACCCCATCGTCAAATTGGCAAGTCGATCATACAACGCCGCCGCGGTTCGCGTCCCGCTGTGGAAGGAATCGAGGTCGAATTTCTCGTTGGGGGAATGGACGCGATCGTCGGGCAGGCCAAAACCCACAAGCAGCGTGTCGATATTGAGCAGGGATTTGAAGAGAGCGACGACGGGGATGGAGCCGCCGCCGCGGATAAAGGTGGGGGATTTCCCGAAGCCGATCTCGACGGCCTGGGCGGCCAGTTTCATGGCGGGTGAATCGACGGGAACCAGGACGGCGGGTGTGTGGCTGTGGCGCGTGATGTCGATGTGGACCGTCGATGGGCAACGGGAGCGGAGAGCCGTCTCAAATCTCTCGATGATGCGCTGAGGGTCTTGGCCGGGGACGAGGCGCATGGAGACTTTGGCGCTGGCGGTCGAGGGGATGATGGTTTTGGCGCCGGGGCCTTGATAGCCGCTGGTCAGGCCGTTGATGTCGCAGGTGGGCCGGGACCAGGTGCGCTCGATATTGGTGTAGCCGGGCTCGCCGGTGAGGGTCTTGAGTTTCATCGAGCCGGCCGTCGCGGCATCGTCGAAGGGAAGATCGGCCCACTGCTGCCGCTCGCGCGGGGTGGGGTCGATGATGTTGTCGTAGAAGCCGGGGATGTTGACCTTGCCGCTGGCGTCGTGAAGCGTGGCGAGCAGTTCGCAGAGGATATTGGCGGGATTGGGCACCGCGCCGCCCCACAGTCCGCTGTGAACATCGTGGTCGGGGCCGGTGATGGAGACTTCCATGTAGACCAAGCCGCGCAGGCCGACGCAGACGGCCGGGATGCCGCGGGCGAATTGGTTGGTATCGCTGACCAGAGCAATGTCGGCCTTGAGCACGTCACGATGTTCGCCGACGAACGGGGGAAGGTGATCCGAGCCGATTTCTTCTTCGCCTTCGATAAGGAGCGTGAGATTGACGGGCAGGCCGCCGGAATCCTGCCAGGCGGCGATGGCCTGCACGTGGGCCCAGACCTGGCCCTTGTCGTCGGAAGCGCCGCGGGCGAAAAGGGCGCCATCCCGGATGGCGGGAGCGAACGGCGGGCTGGTCCAGAGATCAAGCGGCTCGGGAGGCTGCACGTCGTAGTGGCCGTAGAGGAGAACCGTGGGCCGGCCACTCTGGTGGCGATTGGTGGCCAGGACGATGGGGTGTCCGGCGGTGGGCAGAACGCGAGCGTTCAGTTTGGCGGCGGCGAGTTGCCGGGAGAGCCAATCGGCGCAGCGGGACATATCCGGGGCGTGCTGGGGTTTGGTGCTGACGGAAGGGATTTTGAGGAACTCGATCAGTGAGGCGACGGCGGCGTCACGACGGGTGTCAAGGAGGGATAAGACGTTGGCCAGGTTGGGGGTCTGCATGCCGTCCAAGATATCGGGACGGGAGAATGTCGTCCACGGGGGTAAGTGAAACGGACGAGCAAGATTAAGATGAAGAGGAGGAAGATGAGTAGGAACAAGATGAGGAGTACGAGCAGGATTGGATCAGCGGACGCGGAGGAGCGCGGCGGCGGCAGCCGTGGAGGGATCGGGTAGCAGCGAATCGAGGATGCGGAGGTTTTGGTCCGGCGGGATGGGGACGTATTTCCCCATCGCCTGGGCTACGACGACCTCGTCGGGACCATAGATGATGCACGTGGCCATGACGAGTCTTGCGCGGGCGGATTCGACGCGGGCGACTGTTGTAAGGGGCATACCCACCTGGGCGCGGGCGCGGTAGCGGATGGCCATTTCGCCGCAGACGCAGAAATTGCGGCCGGTCCACGTGGCGGCCCAGACCATGGCTTCGTCGGCAACCGTCGCCAGCAGGCCGCCATGAACGATGCCTTCAAATCCAGCGTGGTGCGGCTGGGGGCTAAAATCGCAGGTTACGACATTGTCGTCTGTGTTGACATACAGGCTCAGGCGCAGGCCGTGCGGATTGTGCCGACCACAAACAAGACAAGCGCCAGCGTGGGGAAGTTCCAGAAGAGGCATCGCCGTATGGTGGCCGGCACCGGTCAGGGCCGGGGGTTTGGTCAGGTCGAGACAGGCTCCGCGGCGGCCTCGGCGGCGATCTGGGCAGCGCGCGCCTGACGGTGCATCTTGTAGAGCACGTGCAGGGTGCCGAACCCGACGTAGAAATATCCGCCGGCGAAGATCATCAGGAACGGAATGCTGGTCCGCCAGAACTGGTAATCGATGCAAAAGACCACCCAGGCGGACATGAAGCAGCCGAAAGCAATCTCGACGATGGGCAGGGCCAGCTTGGTGTAGACCCCCGTTCGCTTCCAGGCGCGATCCTGGCCGACCATGCCGTACTTGGGAGTGCGGACAAATTCGCTGGGCTTACGGCGATAGGCGGACCAGACAGCCTCAATGAAGGCCTTGGCGTTGTTGAGACTGATGCCAACCCCCAGGGCCATGAGGATGGGCAGGTATTTGATCGTCTTCCAGCCGGCCTCACGGCCGAAAAGCTCGCTCTGGGCGAAGACGAAGAATGTCGATGCGGAACAGGTGGCGAGGATGAAAAGGCTGAGGCTGAAGAGCCATTGTCCCAGGTGCCAGTGTTCATGCAACGGGCTGTAGAAACTGAGGAAGGCCGGGAACATGAGCAGCGTCAGCAGGACAACCAGGGGATAAACGATGGTGTTGGTGAGATGGAAAAAGGCCTCGGTCTTGACGCGGCGAGGCAGATGGCGCGAGCGGAGAATCCCCGGCAGCAGCTTGATGGCCGTCTGCACGCTCCCCTTGGTCCAGCGGTGGGCCTGCTGCTTGAAGCCGATCATTTCCGGCGGCAACTCGGCCGGGGCACAGAACTGCGGCAGATAAACAAACTGCCAGCCGCGAACCTGGGCGCGGTAGCTGAGATCGAGGTCTTCGGTCAGCGTGTCGTGCTGCCAGCCGCCGGCGTCGTCGATGGTGGTTCTGCGCCAAACACCGGCGGTGCCGTTAAAGTGCATGAACCGGCCGCTGCGATTGCGGGCGGTGTGCTCGATGACAAAGTGCCCGTCCAGGAAGATGGCCTGGCTCTTGGTCAGCAGGGAGGCATTGCGGTTGAGATGATCCCACCGAACCTGGACCAGGCCGATCTCGTCGTCGGTGAAGTAATCCAGGACGTTTCGCAGAATGTCGCGCGGCGGCACAAAGTCGGCGTCGAAGATGGCAATAAATTCGCCACTGGCGACCTTGAGTCCCTCGGCCAGGGCTCCAGCCTTGTAGCCGGTTCGCTTCTCGCGGTGGATGAACTTGACGGGATAACCCTTGGCAGCCCACTCATCGCAGGCACGACGGGCGATCAGCGCCGAACCGTCGGTGCTGTCGTCGAGCACCTGAATTTCAAGGCGGTCCAGCGGATAGTCGATCAAACAGGTGGCGCGAATGATGCGCTCGGCGACGGCCTGCTCGTTGTACATCGGAAGCTGAACGGTGACGCGAGGAAGTGTGGTGAACCGGCCCTTGGGCGTGTAGCCGTCGTTGCGGTGCTTGAAGTAGAGGTAGACCAGGCTGTAGCGATGAAATCCGTAGAGGGCGATAACCGCCAGGATAGCCAGGTAAACTGCAACGACCGCTTCATCAGTGATGTTCTGCCACATAGCTGTTCAAGCCCAACAGGACTGAGCAACGCCCGATGGCGGTCCAGTTCAAAACCGGCTTTGCAGATGCATGGCCCCGCTTTGCCGATTCGGATGCGTACAGGCGGGATTGTAGAGACAATCAAGCGGTGGTGTCAATAAGGCGATTAGTTGTCAATCGAAAGCAATTTGCGCCGTCGCACGCCTGGTCGCGGGAATGTGACTGAAATACGGGCCGCAATAAATCCGCCGGACGGCAAAATACGAGCAGCCAAGCCGCCTGAAGCGGCCCGCACGGCCTCAAGCCTGGGTCTTTTCCTCCGGGGTTGGCGCAGCAGCCGCGGACGATTCGGCGGCGGGCTCGCCGCCGGCCTCGCCAGCTTGCGACTTCTTTCCCTCAACCTTGTCCTTGTGCTGCTTCATGGCGGCTGAGGCAAACTGGTGCTTGCGCTCAGCGCGGCGGCGGCGAAGGCCGGCGCTGCGGCGGGCAGTCGCTTTGACCTCCGGCTCGTGTCCGACCAGTTGCAGGATGACCAGGCTGCCGCCATCCCCGATACGGAAATCGCTGGTCTTGATGATGCGGGTATATCCGCCGGGCCGGTCGGAAAACTGCGGAGCGATGTCGCTGAAGAGCTTCTGGATGACGCTCTGGCCGGTGAATTCCTGTTCCTCATCGACCAGGCGGCGGTCGTTGAGGATGGCGATGGCCTTGCGGCGGGCGGTCAGCGTGCCGAGGCGGGCAACGGTGATGAGCTTCTCCGCCATGGCTCGCACTTCCTTGGCCTTGGGGAGCGTGGTGCGGACTTTGCCGTGCTCGAAAAGGCTCTGCACGAGATTTCGCCGCATGGCGCCGCGGTGTTCGGTGTCACGGCTAAGTTGTCGGCCACGGATCCTGTGACTGGACATGTGATGCTCCCTGGTGCGTTAGGCGTTCTGACGCGTGGGAAGTTCCCTCGCGGCGGGGTTGGTCGGGACAGCGGAAACGGGGGCTTCGGCCGCGGCCGGTGCGGCGGCGTCATCGGCGCTGGCCGCCGTCACGGTGTCCAGGTCCATGCCCAGACTCAGGCCCATGTCGGCGAGCTTGCGCTTGACTTCGCGCAGGCTGGTCTTGCCGAAGCTCCGGACCTTGAGCAGTTCCGAATCGCTCTTGCGGACCAGATCGCGCACGGTCTGGATCTTGGCCGATTCCAGGCAGTTGTTGGCTCGGACGGAGAGGTCCAGCTCCTGGACAGTCATGTTCAGCTTGAGCTGAAGATCGGGGTCGATCATCGCACGGCTGGCTTCCTGCAGGGCGGCGATGGCATCGTCGTTGGCCGTGTCCGAACCCAGTTCAAAATACTGCACGAACGGGTTGAGGTGCTTGCGGAGGATCTTGCTGGCTTCAACCAGCGCCATTTCCGGCGAGAGCGTCCCGTTGGTCCAGATTTCCAGGCTGAGCCGATCGTAGTCGGTCTTCTGTCCGACGCGGGCGTCCTCGGTGGCGTAACGGACGCGCGTGACCGGCGAGTAGATGCTGTCCACCGCGATCAGGCCGATGAGCTGTTCCTCCAGATTGGCCATGTTCTCGGCGGCGGTGACGTATCCGCGGCCCTTGGCGACGGTGAGGGTCATCTCGAATTCGACATCCTCGGTGAGGGTGGCGATGACGTGATCCTTGTTGATGATGGTAATGGCGGGATCGGCCTCGATCATCCCGGCGGTGACCACTCCGGCCTTGCGGGTGACGAGCTTCATGTCACGGGGCTCGTCGGCGTCGAGCTTCACGATGAGGCTCTTGATGTTGAGGATGATGTCGGTGACATCCTCCATGACGCCGGGGAGGCTGGAGAATTCATGTTCGGCGCCCTTGAGCTGGAAGTGCGTGACGGCGGCGCCTTCGAGGCTGGAGAGCAGGATTCTCCGCAGGCTGTTGCCGACGGTGGTGCCGAATCCGCGTTCAAAAGGATCGGCGGTAAATTTGCCGTATGTGTCGGTGGAGACCTGGGCGTCGCGGACGACGCGCGAGGGCAATTCCAAACCGCGCCAACGAATACGCATGTGAAGCTCCTTGTTCTGGCGTGCGTGCCGGATTGCGGAAGGTTCCCGCCCCAACCGTTTGGGGCCATCTGTTCTTCCGCCTCGCCAGCGCGACGCCTCTCGAAATTGTTGTTCGTTTAGACTCGTCGTTTTTTGGGCGGGCGGCAGCCGTTGTGCGGCAACGGCGTAACGTCCTCGATGCCAGTCACTTTCAGGCCGGCGTTTTGCAGGTTGATAATCGCCTGCTCGCGTCCGGCGCCGGGGCCCTTGACCTTCACCTCGATCTCGACCATGCCGTGCTTGCGCGCCTGCGAGGCGGCGCTTTCAGCGGCCCGGCCGGCGGCGAACGGGGTGCTCTTGCGGGCGCCCTTGAAGCCGACGGTACCGGCGCTGGCCCAGGCGATGGTTTCGCCGTTGGGATCGGTGATCGTGACCATGGTGTTGTTAAACGTGGCCTTGATGAACGCAATGCCGCGGGTCACGCCCTTGCGGATGCGTTTTTTCTGGCCGGCTTTTGCTCCGGCGGCTGGTTTGACTTGCTCGCCCATATTGTCTGATCCTGTGTGACGGTTCCGCTGAGAATTTCGCAGGCCCCTTCGCCGGGCCAAAAGAGCGTTTGCGTCGGGTATGACGCGATCGAGATCTCAAATCCCGAATTCCCGATCTCAGACTACTTGCCGAGTTCCTTGACGCCCTTCTTGCCGGCGACGGTCTTGCGCGGGCCCTTGCGGGTGCGGGCGTTGGACCGCGTGCGCTGGCCGCGCACGGGCAGGGCACGACGGTGCCGGTTGCCCCGGTAGCTGCCGATGTCGCGCAGACGCGCGATGTTCTGCTGGATGCTGCGCCGCAGTGCGCCTTCCACCAGCACATCGCGGTCGATGATGCCGATCACCTTCGCCAGATCCTCTTCGCTGACGTCCTTGGCGCGCTTCTGCATATCGATGCCCGCCTCCTTGAGAATCTTGCGGCTGTTGGTCCGACCCACTCCGTAGATGTAGGTCAGGCTGATCCAGATCGGCTTGTCGGCCGGAATATCGACGCCCGCAATACGCGGCATGTTCGCTCCCTGCTGTTAACCCTGTTTCTGCTTGTGTTTGGTATTCGTGCAGATCACCCGCACGATGCCCTTTCGGCGGACAATCTTGCAGTTCTCACAAATCCGCCTGACGCTCGCTCGCACCTTCATAATTCCGCACGCTTCCTTCGTCGCAACCGCGACGCCTCGACCGGGGAATTTCGCATCTTAGCTGTTTCCTGACCGATTCTCAAGCCCTCTCGCCCCCGTCACCGGTTTTACCGGCCGCCGGGGCCACCGGGGCCGGCGAACGCCCATCGGTCAGGATGTCCGCTCCCGTCGCCGTCATGGCCACCGTATGCTCGAAATGCGCCGACGGCTGGCGATCCCGGGTCACCACCGTCCAGCCGTCATCGAGCATCTCCACCTCCACCGACCCCATCACCACCATCGGTTCGATCGCCAGGGTCATGCCCGGCCGCAGCGTGAAATCGTTGCGGAGCTGCTCGGGCGTGACGTAGTTGGGGATTTTGGGGTCTTCGTGCATGTTGCGGCCGACGCCGTGTCCCACATATTCGCGCACCACGTTGAATCCGTGGCTCTCCACGTGCTTCTGCATGAGGCGGGCGACCTCGGTCCACTTGCGGCCCGGCCGCATGTTGGCGATCGCCAGCGCCAGGGTCTGGCGGGTGACGTCCAGAAGTTTCTGTACGGCCGGGCGAACCCGCCCCACCGGGACGGTCGTGGCGGTATCGCAGCAGAATCCGTCGAGCATGGCGGCCAGGTCCAGAGTAATGATATCGCCCTCGCGGAGGACGCGATCGGAGGCGATGCCGTGGACGATTTCCTCATTGACGCTCAGACAGACCGGACTGGGGTACCCTTCGCCGGGCCGGTAGGTCGGGTAGTTCATCGACAGGCCGCGGGCGCCGCGGGCCTTGAGCTGGTCGATGGCGACTTTCTCGATCTGCCGGGTGGTGACGCCGGGGGCGACGACGGCGCGCATCTCGGCGAGTATTTCGCACGCCACCCGTCCCGCGCGACGCATCATGTCCAATTCGTGATCGCTCTTGAGAATGATGGGCATCGCACATCCCGGCCGCCGCGGCTCGCCGTCCGTTCAACGAGCGTAGGGGCTACGAATGCGGCTTGAACCACCGCCCCCGCCCAGGAAGCCGCCGTAATCGCGCATCAGCAGGTTCGCTTCGATGCGCGAAATCACGTCCAGGGCCACCTCGACGACGATCAGCAATCCGGTCCCGCCGAGAAACGCCGTGACCTGAATCGGAATATTCATCTGCGCCTGCACCGTCATCGGCACCACCGCGATCACGCACAGGAACGCCGCACCGACATAGGTGATGCGCATCATGACTTTTTCAAGATAGTCGGCCGTTCGCTTGCCCGGCCGCAGACCCGGAATGAACGTGCCGTAATCGCGCAACTGGTTGGCCATTTCCTTGGGCTGAAATTGCACCGTGGTCCAGAAATAGGCGAAGAAATAGATCATCGCCGCTTCGATGATGAAATAAAGATAGCTGCCGCGGCTGAATTCCTGATCCAGCCAATAGGCCGTGTTGACAAACGGATGCCAATGCCCGTTGCGGACCGCGTCGGAGAGGCCCGCCATATATGCCTGTGCGTAGCCCGACAGCGCCCGAAGGCCCATGGTCGGAAAGAGCATCAGCGACTGCGCGAAGATGATCGGCATCACACCGCCGTGATTCACGCGAAGCGGCATCCACTGCTTCTGGCCGCCGTAGATCATCCGGCCGCGGGTGTGCTTGGCCTGCTGAATCGGGATGCGGCGCTGCGCCTGCGTGATCAGAATGGAACCGCCGACCACGAACACGAACGACGCGGCCAGAAACACCAGTTTGGCCGGCGTGATGTCGCGGACGCCCGACACGTCGCCGCTGAGCGACGTTCGATAATAAAGCACCATGATCGCATTGGGCATGCGGGCGATGATGCCCGCCAGGATCAGCACGCTGACGCCGTTGCCCAGGCCGTATTCGTCGATCTGCTCGCCCAGCCACATGAGGAAGATGGACCCGGCCGTCAGCGAGCACAATCCCACGATCCAGAACATCGCCGTGTTCTTCCATTGCGGCAACACCAGGTCGCTGCCGTTCATGTAGCTGAGCCAGAACGACGCCTGGATCATGCACAGCGGCACAGTGATATAGCGGCTCCACTCCTGAATCTTCTTGCGGCCGGTTTCGCCCTCTTTTTGCAGCTTCTCGATCGACGGCATCACCGTGCCCAGAAGCTGGAAAATGATCGAGCTGGAAATATACGGCATGACCCCCAGGCCGAAGATCGAGCTTTGCGACAGATTGCCGGCCGAGAAGATCGAGACGTAACTGGCCAGAGCCCCCACGGGCGAATTGTCGCTGTCGGAGGAGTTGGACTGGTTGCTCTGGTTTTGCGAATTGAACTTGGCCAGGTCCGAACCGAAGAGCGTGACGTGATAGCCGATCCGGTAGATCGCCAGCATCAGCAGGGTGAAGAGAACCTTATTGCGAAGTTCCGGAACGCGAAAGATGTTGAGCAGTTGTTTGAACATACGTCAACTCGACAATTCCGTGCCGCACCATCCGATCCCAGATCGGCACACACGATTCTAGCTGGCCGGCGGCGCTGCCGGTGCGTCCGCCGCTGGAGCCGCGTCGGCCGGCTTGGCCGCTTCGGGCTTGGCCGATTCGGGTTTCTTAGCCGATTCCGCCTTGCCTTCCGGTTTACCGGCCGGGATTTCGGCGGCCGCGTCTTCAGCCCTAACCTTTTTGACCGGGGCGCGGGGGATGAATTTCTTCTTGGGCTTGGGGAACTCGAAGGGTGTTCCCTTGGCCGTCTGCGCCACGCCGCCGGCCTGCGCGATTTTCGCATGGGCGGACTTGCTGTACCAACCGGCCACGACGGTGAGCTTGCGCTCCAGCACGCCGTTGCCGAGAATCTTCACCGGGAGCTTGGTGTTGCGGACCAGGCCCTTTTCGATCAGGGCCGCCGCGTCCACGGTCGAGCCATCGGGAAACTGGTTCAGGTCGGTCAGGTTGACGATGGCAAACGGACGCGCGAAATCGTCGTTGCTGAAACCTCGCTTGGGAAACCGGCGGAAGGTCGGCGTCTGGCCGCCTTCATGGCCGCGCTTGATGTACGTGCCCACGCGGGCCTTGGCGCCCTTGGTGCCGCGACCGCTGGTCTTGCCGTGGCCGCTGCTCTCGCCGCGACCCTTGCGCTTGTCCCGCTTGTACCGCGGGGCCATTCGAACCACATCGTGAATCATGCTCATGGCAAGGCTCCGAGAATTAGCTGGCCGCGACCTCGCCGGCCGTGCTCGCCAGGCTCACGCCGCGAGACTGCTCGACCTGTTCGCGATTCTGCAACTGGCGCAAGGCCGCCATCGTCGCCTTCACAAGGTTCTTGGGACTCGTCGAACCATACGCCTTGGTGAGAATATCAGTAATGCCGACCAGTTCGACGCACGGCCGCACGCTCTTGCCGGCCGTCACGCCCGTACCCGGCCGAGCCGGCACCAAAACCACCGAACTGGCCCCGCTGGTTCCCTTGACCAGATGTGGAATCGTCCCGCCGCGAAGGCTGACCTTGAACATCTGCTTGCGCGCGTCCTTGGTGGCCTTTTCGACGGCCGGGGGAACTTCATTCGCCTTGCCGTAGCCGATGCCGACATTCCCTCGGCGATCGCCGGCGACAACCAGGGCGCCAAAGCTGAAGGTTCTGCCGCCCTTGACGACCTTGGAGCAACGATAGATCC
>Ga0181517_10005271_pt1 | contig 11479 bp, 13 predicted proteins | sample PEATcosm2014_Bin_31_FD_119748 | JGI IMG/M metagenome (GOLD analysis project Ga0181517, IMG submission 119748) | Peatland microbial communities from MTU Mesocosm Facility, Houghton, MI, USA - PEATcosm2014_Bin01_30_metaG | ecosystem: Environmental > Terrestrial > Soil > Wetlands > Peat | place... | reverse complement strand
CATTGTGATCCGCAACCCGGACTATGACGAGCGGGCCGCCGCGGGCGGCACGCAGGTCAACATGCCGCACTGGAACGACCTGACGGGCAACCGTCAGCCGCTCTCCGATTCGGCGCCGCTGGTGCCGGCGAAGCTCACGGCGGATCAGGACATCGCCCGCATTCACAACGACGGCAATGCGTGGTCGTGGAATCATCTGGCCACCATGGTGGCCGGCGACGATCCGGCGCTGGCGCTGGCGGACTTCATGGCCGGCTACTGGAACCGCCAAAACCAGTATATGCTGATCTCGTCCCTCAAGGGCGTGTTCGCCTCGGCGGGAATGGCGGGCAACCTGCTGGCGATCCAGAGCGAAACCGCCGCCGGCCAGACGACGTCCACGCGCTTGAACGGCGCAACCTTTGTGGACGCGACCCAGCGCCTCGGCGACTGTGGCGACCGGCTGGTGGCCGTGGCGATGCACTCGGCGGTCGAGGCCGCGCTGCGAAAGCTCGACCTGATTGATTTCATCCCGGACAGCCAGGGTGAGACGCAAATCCGCACGTTCCAAGGCCGGCGCGTCATTGTGGACGACGGCTGCCCGAATCGCACCGGCACCACGGACGGGCAGGTTTACACCACCTTCCTGTTCGGCAACGGCGCGTTCGGCATGGGCGCTGCCGACTTGAACGGCCAGCCCGTCGAGGGCGGGCACGGCACGGAAGGGTTTGAAATGGCGCGCGACGCGCTGAACAGCGACACGTTTCTCGTGAACCGCCGCCGCTTCATCATGCACCCTCGCGGCGTCAAGTTCACCAGCGCCAGCGTTGCGGGCGAGAATCCGACCAACACCGAACTCGAAAACGCGGCCAACTGGACGCGCGTCTGGGAACCCAAAAACGTCCGCGTCGTCGCGGTCACTCACAACATTTAATCCAACGGCGTGCCGGTGTTCGCGCCGGCACGCCGGTTCAACCAGATAAAATTATGAGCAAACTTTTACCTCACGGGCTGGAACGGATCCGTTCGGGCGAACAAATCCAGATTCCAACCTTTGTCAACACTGCGGCGGCGGTGGCGGCGGGTGTCACGGCGGCAGCATTTCCGCGCCGCATCATCTGGCTGTCCGCCGGCGGGACGGGCGCGGTGCCGTGCCTCGCCGTTTCGGACGGCACAAACTGGCGGCAGGTTGCCATCGGCGTCAACGCCATCTGAGTGCGAGCTGCACTTGCCATTATGAACGGATTGCATCCCATCATCCGGCGCAAGCGGCGACCGCTGTTCGTGGCGGAGTCCGTGCCGATGGCCGTGCCGCCGGTGCCGCCGGTTCAACCTGTGGTCGCCAAGAAATTGGTTGAAGCCATGCCGGTCAGGCCGGCGAAAACAAAATCCAGCGATGCCAAAACTGCTGCCATCACCTCCGCGCCGTAATCCGCCTTGGACGCCGCTGCAACGGCGCACTTGGCTGACGGAGCGGCGTCGGCGCGAACGCGAAGAAAATTTGGCGTCGCAGAGTTCGCTGCTGCTGGAAGATGGCTCCAGCCTGCTCTTGGAAGACGCTTTTAACCTGTTACTGCAATGAACACAAAAATCTCTGATCTGCCGGCGGCCACTGCTTTGGATGGGACGGAGTCCCTGCCCGCCGTGCAAGGCGGTGCCAATGTCAAAACCACTCCGCTCGACGTTGTGAATTTTGCGACCAACGTCCCCGACGGCATGAATGCATTCCGGGTGCTGCCGTTCGACGAATGCACCTTTGATCCCTTCGACAACGAAACTGTCGCGTTGATGACGAGTTCCCCGTATGCGACCGGCATCCAATTTTTTGTGTCCGACGGCGAAGGTGACTACATCGTGGGTGGCTGGGTTTCTGGGCGTCTCGTGACCGGGATGGTTTTGGGCGTCAACGATCCCAGCAAAACGATTTCCTTTGAAAACTGCAACGGCCTGACGGTGAACCATGTTCACATCATCAATGCCGATGGCAACCTGATTGATAATGCTGGCAATGTCGTTTTGAACCGTGCCATTGGCCCGCAAGCGGCCATTCCCAACGCTACGGGCGCGGGCGATGTGGTCGCCCGCCTCAATGACCTCCTCGCCGCGCTGCGCGCCCTGCAACTCATCCGCACCTAAAAAATTATGCCCATCACCCTCGACACCCCGATTCAAATCGCCGCCCAGCCCGCCCGCGTGGCGGACAAGCTCTGGCTGCTCACCCTCAACATCATGGCGCCGTCGCCCACGGCAAAGGTGCGCGTAACCGCCGTGCTGGTCCCTTACGTTAGCAGCACTGGCGAACTTTTGCGGGACAAAGTGAAGACGCTTGTGCTGGACGATGTCTTGACCAAGGCCGCGACGGACACGCAGCTCGGGGCCACCATCGAAACGATCTTTGCCGAAGTGGACCGGCAAGCCCGCGCCGCCGGGCTGTTCTAAACTATGGCGCTGACGCTCATCAAGGAAGATGGCACCGGCCTGCCGGACGCAAACGCTTACGCCGACGTGGCGGACTGCGACGCCTACCACGACGGCCATTTATACGCGACGGCCTGGACGGGTGCGACGGATGTTCAAAAAACTGCCGCGCTGGTGATGGCGACGCGGCTGATTGACGGCGAATACCAGTTCAACGGCCTGCGCTCGTATTCGACCCAGGCGCTGCAATGGCCGCGGGTGAACTGTCCCGACCCGGACAAAGCGCCGATCCCCGTCCTGACGAGCCTGCTGCTTTACGATCCGTTCGTGCCGTTCAGCATCGTGCCGCTGGCCGTCGTCGAGGCGACGTGCGAAATGGCGAGAGAGCTTTTGATTGCCGACCGCACGGCGTCACCGCCGGGCGAAGGGCTGAAATCCACCACCGCTTCCGGCACCGCGACGGTGTATGATAAAACCGACACGCGCCCGGTTATCTCGGCGGTGTCGCAAGCCCTGCTGATCAAGTTCGGCTCGCTGGTGTCCGCCAAAAGCGGTGCGGTGCGATTGGTGAGGGCTTAGACTCCTGACAATTCCAGACAAAAAAAATTCGTTTTAGGTGTATGAGCGTTCGTGCCGATGAAAATGAGAAAGTGAATAATCATCAATCTTTACGGGCTTGAAACGAATGTTTGCGAAAGTTCAAGAAACCATAGTATTAGATTCAAGTCCTCTCGCGCGCACCATACAGGACTTGGCAGATTTTCGTCGCAAAGCGACGGAGACGTGTTGGAGGTGGAGACGTGGCGGGAAGCCAATAACGGCGGGATAAAAGTGTAAGGTTCAGCCAAAGCAAAGGTCACGGCCTTACGCGAAATAAGGCGGTTCGTTCCGACTTTGCGAACAACTTGTGAAATCTCCTTGGGAGATTTTTCAATCTGAATGTTCCCCGCCAAGGCGGCCGGGATTATTCGGCGGCTCTGTGGGCAGTCCCTCATATCCGCCGTGCAAATTGATTTGCCGGAACATCTCCTCCACGCCGCTGATGTCCAAGCAGAGCGGCGTGCCGCCCATTTTCTGGCCGTTGTGCCAGAGTTCCAACATCAATGGCTGCGTGGTGGCCGAGCAACCCGCCATCAAAACAACTCTTTTCAGGCCCCGTTGGCGGCGGCCGTGAGCGACAGGAAAATTTCCTCCAGTTCGCCCGTCGCACCGCTCTGTCGCCGCAGTTCCTCGCGCGTGCCGACAGCGATGAGTTTGCCACCGTTGATAATGCCGATGCGGTCACACATCTCCTCGGCGATTTCCAACTGGTGCGTCGAGACCAGCACGGTCATGCCGGCGAGCGAGCGCTCCTTCAAGACATCCTTCACCACGCGGGCGTGCTGCGGGTCGAGGCCGACCATCGGCTCGTCAATCACGAACACTTCCGGGTCGTGCAGCAACGCGGACACGATGGCGATGCGCTGGCGCGTGCCGTGCGAAAGCCCTTCAAGCGGACGGTCCACAAATTCTGCGAGGTGAAACCGGGCAACGAGTTCGCGTGAGTTTTTTTCAATGCGCGCCGCGTCGAACTGGAACATCTGGCCGGTGAAGCGGAAAAATTCCCACGCCGTCAGCTTGTCGTAGAGGAACGGAAAATCGGGGACGTAGGCCAGCCGCCGGCGCGCCTCCAACGGCTGCGCCTGGATGTCAAAACCGCAGATGCGCGCGGAGCCGGACGTGGGCTTGATCAGGCCGGCCAGCAATTTGATGGTCGTGGTCTTGCCGGCGGCGTTCGGGCCGAGCATGGCGAAAAATTCACCGCGCGATATTTTCAGCGAGACATCGTTGACGGCGGCGAGGGCGCCGAACTTTTTCACCAGATGGCTGAGTTCAATCATGGCTTGCCCCATTCGTCAATGCGCGCGCTGATGCCGCCGGGCAGCTCCACGCGCAGGATTTCGCCGAGCGTGCTGATGTCCACCAGCACCGGGTGGTCAAGCAGGCTGGTTTCGATGCGATAGACCGGCACGGCCTCCGTGCCGATCTTGACGCGGGTGCGGCTCGCGCGCCATTCCAGCTTTTGCGCAGCGGAAGAGGCGGCGAGGTCCGGCAGGTCCAGCGCCCCGAACAGCGTGTCGGCCACGTTGCCCATCAGCGCGCGCACGAGGGCGTTGGGATTTTGCAAATCGGCGAAGGCCAGGTCTTTTTCCAGGACGTCGCCGTCGCTGTTGATTTTCAGGTGCACCATCTGGTTGGTGGCGAGCGAATGGATTTCCACCACGGTCTGGTGCGAGCTGATTTTCAGCTCGATTTCCCGCCACTCGCGCGTCGAGGAAAAATTCAGGCGTCCGTCAAATTTCAGCCGGTTGGTGAAATCGCCCAGCGCAATGTTGCCGGCCATGTGAATCTGATAGCCGGCCTGCTTGACCAGGCCGGCGGGCGGCGGGCGGTCGGCGTCCACCGTGGCCATCTCCTGGCCGACACTGGTGGACAGCTCGCAATACCCGGTGCGGTCGCCGTTCTGATAGACGCTCAAGGACGACGCGTCCGGCGCGGTCAAAATTTTCCGCCAGACCAGCTCAATCGGCACCGGCGTCCCGGCGCTGTGCGAACCGTATTCCGCGCGCCACAGCAGCACATTCATCGTCACCCAGAAGGCGGCGATGGCGAGAAAAGTCAGGCGCGCGGGCATGGAAAATTATTTTATTGCGGCAGGTTCAACGGCTGGCCGACGTGCAGTTTTTTGGGCGTGACGCCAGGGTTCGCGGCCTCGAGCGCGGCGAGGCTCACGCCGGATTTTCGCGCGATGGCGGCCAGCGTCTCGCCGGCGGCGACGGTGTGGGTGCGCGGCTTCACCGGTTTGGCGGCGGTCGTGTGCGCGGGCGTGGCGGACGCGGCTGGCGATGCGTTTGCGGGCGCGGCGGAAATGTCGTCCGGCGTCGGGCTGCTGGCGGGCGCGGACGCGGGACTGTTTGGCGGCGAATTTTTTTGCGCGGCCTGCTGCGTGGCATAATACGCGCGCCATTTTTCCACTTCATCCTGGAGCTGGTGGTTTTTCTCGGCGAGGTCCTCCAGTTGTTTTTGCGCGGCCGGCGCGCTTGGCAGCGGCAGCACATCGGCGGCGAGCTGCTGCTTGCAGCTGTAAATGCGCTGCTGGATGACCTCGGCGTTGTCGGCCTTGGGATCGAGGCGGAGAAATTCCTGATAATGATAAATCGCCGCCGCCGGATCGGATTCCTTCTGGTCGAACAGGCAGGCGAGCTGGAAATGCGCCGCCGCCGAGCGCGGGTTGGCCTCGAGCGATTCGGTGAACGCCTCGACCGCGCCGGCATAATCCATCGCGTTGACGCGGCTTTTGCCGAGGACAAAATGCGGCTCCTTCTCCTCGTCCAGCGGGCTGGAATCGGACGGCAGGCAGCCGTTCAGCGAAATCAAGGCCGTCGCCCCCAGCGCGACCAAAATCAACTTGCCAAAAAATGACATGAAACGAAGCTAAACGAACTTGCCGCCGCGTGCAATGTCAGGCTGCAAAAGCGGCTTGAGATTCCGGCTCGCGCGGTGGAACGGCGGACATCCGGCCTTGCCTCCAACCATGATGGAGATGATAAATTTTTTCAGGATTAACGGCGGGACAAAGCAGCCGGACCAGCGGCGTTGACTTGGCCGCGCACTTTGTTAGCGTGTCCGCAGCATGGCCAGCAAACGGTTTTCCCGCCTCGTCAAGATCCTTTCCGGCGCCGCCGGCGGCGCCGAGGACGAAATTTTCCTGCTCGAAGGCCGGCTGGAGCGGCTCGTGCATTTCTGGGTGCTCGTCGTCCGGCAGTTCGTGCGGAACCGCTGCTTCGTGCGCGCGTCGGCGCTCTCCTACTCCACGCTCATCGCGCTCATCCCGCTGCTCGCGGTCGCGCTGAGCGTCACCAGCAGCCTGCTGAAAAACCAGGGCGAAGAGCAGTTCCAGCACGCCATCGAAAAATTTGCCGACGCGCTTGTCCCGCCCGCGACCATCGGCACGAACACCACCGCTTCCGACAATCATGCCGTCACCATCGTCACGAATAATCCAGGGGGCGCGCCGGAAAATTCCGCAACAAATGGAGTTTCGGCCAATCTGGTTGCCGCTGAAAGTTCCACCAACAATGCCGGCGTCGTCCCCGTCAGCGCGCAGAAGGAAATCGCCCGCCAAATCTGGATGTTCGTGCAAAAAACCAAGAGCGCCAGGCTCGGCGCACTGGGCGGCGTGCTGCTGGTGTTTGTCGCCGTCTCGCTGCTCGGCCGCATCGAGGAGACGTTCAACGACATCTGGGGCGTCACGCGCGGACGCAACCTGCTCACGCAAATCCAGCTCTACTCCACGGCCATCATGCTCGGCCCGCTGCTGCTCATCACCGCGCTCGGCCTTGCGGGCGGATCGCAGTTCCAGTCCGCCAAGGATTTCATCACGCAGACGCCGTTCGTCGGAAAACTTGTCTTTGATTTGCTGCCGCTGCTCGTGCTGTGGCTGGCCTTCGCCTTCGTCTATTTGCTGCTGCCAAATACGAAAGTAAAATTTTCCGCCGCGATCATCGGCGGCGCGGTCGCCGGCACGCTCTGGCATTTGAACAATGTCTTCGGCTTCCTGTTCGTCTCCCGCGTCTTCACCAACAACACCATCTACGGCAGTCTCGGCCTGCTGCCGGTGTTCATGGTCGGCATCTATTTTTCCTGGGTCATCCTGCTGTTCGGCGCGCAGATCGCCTACGCTTATCAGAACCGCGCCGCGTATCTGCAAGACCGTTTGGCGGACAACGTCAACCAGCGCGGCCGTGAGTTCGTCGCGCTGCGCCTGATGACCTGCCTTGGCCAGCGCTTTCAATCCGGCGCGCGCCCCGCGACCGTTTTCCAGCTCTCGGCCGAGCTCGGCATTCCCAGCCGGCTCACGCAATCCATTTTGCGCACGCTCGCGCACACGCAGCTCGTCACGGAAGTCGCCGGCGCCGAGGCCGCCTTTGTGCCCGCGCGCCCGCTCGAAAGCATCAACGCCTACGACATTTTGCTCGCCCTGCGCACCGGCACCGGCCAGGAACTGCCGCTGCTTGAGGATTCCGCGCTCGCGGAAATCTACGGCGAATTCACGCGCATCGAAAAGGTCGAGCGCGAAGCCGCGTCCTCCGTTTCCCTGCTTGCGCTCGCCAGCCGCGTGCCGTCGCGCGCCGCGCTGGAGGAACCGAAAACCGTCGAAGTGGAAAATAAAATTTCCGACGCGAAACCGTGATGCCGGTTGCCGCTGCGGCGCGCAGCCGCTAGGATGTCCTCATGTCCGACGGCTACCGGCAACTGCTCGACGCGACGATCCAGCACCTCGAAGGCTTGAAATCGCGCGGCGTGCGCCATGTCGCCGTCACGCCGGAAACCCTGCGCGCGCTCGCGCTGCCGCCGGCGGCTGCGCCGAAATCTCAAATCGCAAATTTCAAATCGCAAATTCAAACCGCCGTCGTTCCGCCTAAAATTGAACCAGCCCTTTCCATGCCGCCAAAAAAATCTGCCGCGCCGATTCCAGCCGCTTCGCCCAAAGCTGCAAATCCCAATCTTAAAATTGAAATAAAAAGTTCGTCGCCGGAAAAAGCCGCCGCGTTTACGGCCTTGCGCGACCGCGCGCTGGCCTGCGTGAAATGCCCGCACCTTGCGGCCTCGCGCACGACAGTCGTCTTCGGCGTGGGCAGCATTGATGCGCAACTGATGTTTGTCGGTGAGGCGCCGGGCGCGGACGAGGACGAGCAGGGCGAGCCGTTCGTCGGCCGCGCGGGGCAGTTGCTCACGAAAATCATCCAGGCCACCGGCCTTTCGCGCGCGGACGTTTACATTGCGAACATCTTGAAGTGCCGGCCCGACACGCCCGGCCAAAGCGCTGGCAACCGCCCGCCCACGCCGGAGGAGCGTGCGACGTGCCTTCCGTATTTGCAGGAGCAGATTGATTTGATCAAGCCTGCGGCCATCGTGGCGCTCGGCGCGACGGCGGTGGACGGGCTGCTCGGCAAGACGCTCGGCATCACGAAGCTGCGCGGCAACTGGCAGACCTATCGCGGCATCCCGCTGATGCCGACGTATCATCCGGCGTATCTGCTGCGCAACCAGGCGATGAGCGAGAAGCGCAAGGTCTGGGAGGACATTTTGAAGGTGATGGAAAAGCTCGAAATGCCCATCAGCGCGAAGCAGCGGAATTTCTTTTTGCAGGCGTGAAAGGCAATACATTTGCAACGGGAAAATCCTCGCCGGACGCAGGCACAAGATTTATTTTCCCGCACAACCGATGTCGTCCGTTCCTGCCATCAACTCTTCCAAGCTGAAGAATTTTCTCCAGAAATTCACGGTCATGCGCCATGCGCCGCGCGAGCTGTGGATCATCTACGCGGCCTACATCCTCGAAAATCTCGCCTACAAGGTCGGCGCAGCCACGGTGCTCACGCTCTGGCTCTCGTCCGACCTCGGCTTCGGCGACCAGTCCGCCGGCGCGATGGTGGCGACGTGGTCGGCGGTGATGACGCTCATCACGGTGTTCATTGGGCCGCTTACGGATGCGCTCGGCGTGCGACGGACGTTCCTGCTCGGCTTCGGCGTCTGCCTCGTGGCGCGCATCGTGATGACGCTGACGGCGGCGCGCTGGGTGGTGCTGCCCTGCGGCCTGTATCTGCAGGCGGTGGGCATCGCGCTGATGATCCCGGTGATGGCGGCGGCGATGAAAAAATATTCCAACACGGCGCAGCGGTCGGTGGCGTTCTCGCTGTATTACGCGCTGATGAATCTCGGCTTCGCGGCGGGCGACTGGATTTTCGACACGGTGCGCAGTCCGCAGACCGGCCTCGGCGAACATGGCCACTGGACGTTGCCGCTGCTCGGCACGGACTTGAGCACCTACCGCGTGCTGATTCTATTCAGCGTCGTCTTCACGATTCCCGGGATGCTGCTGACGTGGTTCTGCCTGCGCGACGGCGTGGAGGTGACGAACGCGGGCGTGACGATCACGCCGCGCGAAAAAATCGCGGCGGCGAATCCGCTGGCCGCGCTGATCACGACGGTGCGAGACACGGCGGTGAAGACGGGGAAAATCTTCGCCAGCCTGTGGCGGGAAAAGTCGTTCTACAAATTTCTCGCGTTCATGACGCTGGTGGTCGGCGTGCGGATGATTTTTTATCACCTGAGCTTCACCTTCCCGAAATACGGCCTGCGCGAACTTGGCGACGGCGCGCCCATCGCGCACATCAGCAGCATGGCGAACTCCATCCTCATCGTGGTGCTAGTGCCCATCACCGGCGTGCTAACGCAGAAGATTGCGGCGTATCGCATGGTGATTGTCGGCAGTTTCATTTCCGCGCTGTCGGTGTTTTTCCTCGCGGTGCCGGCGGAGTGGTTCAAGCCGCTCGCCGATGGCTGGCTCGGCAATTTGATTGCGCACCAATGGCTCCATATCAACGGCGCGGTGAATCCGCTCTACATCGCGATTTTCCTGTTCGTCGCGCTGCTCTCGGTCGGCGAGGCGTTGTGGTCGCCGCGCCTTTACGAATACGCCGCCGCCATCGCGCCGAAAGGCCAGGAGGCGTCCTACATGGCGCTGTCGCTGCTCCCGTATTTCCTGGCGAAGTTTTTCGTGGGCGGCAGCTCGGGCTGGCTGCTGGCGACGTATTGCCCGGAAACCGGCGCGCGCCATCCGCAGACGATGTGGCTCATCATCGGCGGCATGGCGCTGGTGACGCCGCTCGGCGCAATTTTGTTCCGCAAATATATTCAAGTCCACGAAGCCGGACGCTAAACTGCCGAAAATAATTTATGGAAATCAACCTTGTTCCCGAAAAGCTCCGGCGGCACGAAATCCAAAGTCGCGTGGAAATCGTCAATGCCAACGGCGGCCTGCCTCTCATCAGGGTCAGCACGCCGTGGAGCACGGCGGAGATATACCTGCACGGCGCGCACGTGGCCGGCTTCCAAAAGCACGGCGAGCCGCCGCTGATTTTCATGAGCGCGAAAAGTTTTTTCGCCAGCGGCAAGGCGATTCGCGGCGGCGTGCCAATTTGTTTCCCGTGGTTCGGCAACCGCGACGGCGAACCGTCCCACGGCTTCGCGCGCACCGCCGAATGGCAGTTGGTCAAAACGGCCGCCGCGCCCGACGGCACGGTGACGGTGGCGCTGGCGCTGCCGCAAGTTCCCGGACGCGAGGAGTGGCAGGATTTGCGCACGGAATATGTGGTGACGGTGGGGGAGGCGCTGACGATGGAACTCATCGCCGCAAATGATTCCTGCGGCGAGACGCTGGAATTGGAAAACTGCCTGCACACTTATTTTCATGTCGGCGACATCGGCGCGGTATCGCTCACCGGTTTGGAGGGCGCGGCGTTTGATGATTTCGCCTTTGGCGCGGGCGGCGCGCGACGGAATGGCGACGCGGCCCCGCTCCGCATCGCGCAGGAGACCAACCGCGTTTATCCCGACCACACTGCTGCCGTGGAAATCCGCGACGAGAAATTGAGGCGTGTCATCCGCGTGGAGAAGTTCAGCTCAAAATCCACCGTCGTCTGGAACCCGTGGACGACGCAAAAAATGCCGGGCGACTGGGGCGCGACGGAACATCTGAACATGGTCTGCGTGGAATCCGGCAACGTGAAGCAGAACAGGCTTTCGCTCGCGCCGGGGGAAACGTCGGCGCTGAAAGTTGTCTTGAGCAGCGCGCCGCTGAAATGATTTCGCTTTCCGAGATACAGCCGGGCGGCGGCGACTTGATTTCGCAGGTTGAAGAAATCTTTTCGCCGACGGGCATATTGTCGCGCGCGAAAAACTTCGAGTTCCGCCCGCAGCAGCAGGAGATGGCCGTGGCCGTGGCGCGGGCGCTGCAAAACCGCGAGCATCTGGCGGTCGAGGCGGGCACCGGCGTCGGCAAGTCGCTCGCTTACTTGATCCCGGCGATACTGTTTGCCGTGGCACAAAAGAAAAAGGCCGTTGTCTCGACGCACACGATTAATCTGCAGGAACAACTCACGGAAAAGGACCTGCCGATGCTGGCGGGCGTGCTTGGCGCATTGCCGGAGCCGGTGAAATTCAGCTACGCGATGCTGAAGGGCCGCGCGAATTATCT
>Ga0181517_10005270_pt1 | contig 11479 bp, 12 predicted proteins | sample PEATcosm2014_Bin_31_FD_119748 | JGI IMG/M metagenome (GOLD analysis project Ga0181517, IMG submission 119748) | Peatland microbial communities from MTU Mesocosm Facility, Houghton, MI, USA - PEATcosm2014_Bin01_30_metaG | ecosystem: Environmental > Terrestrial > Soil > Wetlands > Peat | place... | reverse complement strand
TGGCAATTTCGAGTTCACGGTGCGCGGCATTTTCGACGCTCCCTCCAACAGCAACGTGATGTACTTCAACAAGGAGTACATCGACCAGACGTTGCCGGAACGGCGTCGCGGCCAGGTGGACACTTTTTACGTTCTGATCGACGACCCGCAGCATTCTTCGCGTATCGCCAACGCGATCGACGCCCAGTTCCGCAACTCGACCGGGCAGACCAAGACCGAATCCGAGCAGGCGTTCGTGGTCGGGTTCCTCTCGCTGCTTGGCAATGTCCGCATGTTCCTGGTGTGGATTTCGGCCGCCGTCATGTTCACGATTCTGCTGGTGTCGGCCAACACCATGGCGATGTCGGTGCGCGAGCGGGTGCGCGAAGTGGGAGTATTGAAGACGCTGGGCTTCACGCAAGGCAACATTTTGGGGATGATTCTGGGTGAGGCGGCAGCGATTTCGGTGGCTGGCGGCGCCATCGGCTACCTCATTTCCACACTATTGCTGCGGGGCGTAGAGCGCAGCCCGATGGGTAGCTTTCTGCCCGCGCTACGGGTGGTGGATCCGGTGATCGCCACGGTTTGCGTCTTGCTGGCCGCTTTGATCGGGCTGCTGAGCTCGCTGGTTCCCGCCATGGGAGCGTCGCGCGCTCCCATTGTGGAGTCTTTGCGGAGTACGGACTGACGCCGATGGCCATTCCACTTACCTATAATCTTCGCAACCTGGTGGTTCGACGCACCACCACGCTGATGACCGCGCTGGGTATCGCGCTCACCGTGGCCGTGTTGCTGGCCGTGCTGGCGCTGGTGAACGGATTGCGCGTGACGCTGGCAACTTCGGGCGACCCGCGCCACGTGCTGGTCATGCGCAAAGGCGGCACTTCCGAGCTGACCAGCCTGGTGACACGCGAGCAGTTCCAGGACCTGAAGTTCAAACAGGGGATCGCCAACGGCAGCGACGGGCAGCCACTGGCCTCGCTCGAGCTGATCACCATCATCAGCCTGGAAGCCGAAGGCAGCGACACCGGCGACAATGTCACGATCCGCGGCGTGATGCCCGCCGGCATCGCCATGCGGCATAACCTCAAGCTCATCGCCGGCCGCTGGTTCCGCACGGGCGTGAACGAAGCTGTGGTGGGAAAGAGCTTGTCCGACCGGTACCCGGCCGCGCGTCTGGGGAAAAAGTTGCGGATGGGCCGCAGCGATTGGGAAATCGTCGGCGTGATGGACGCCGGAGGCGGCGCGCAGGAAAGCGAAATCTGGGGCGACACCAACCAGGTGGCCGCGGACTGGAACCGCGTCCTGTATATGAGCTCGGCGCTGGTGGAAGCTCCCGACGCCGCCACGGCGAAAGCGCTGGTGAACTCGATCGGCGACGACACGCGCCTGGATCTGGGCGCGCAGCTCGAAACGGATTATTTCGCCAGCCAGACACAATCCGCAAAGCCCATCGAATACACCGGCATCTTCGTCGCCATCATCATGGCGGTAGGCAGTTCCTTTGCGGCCATGAACACCATGTATGCGGCGGTGGCGCGGCGGGCGAAGGAGATCGGGACGCTGCGCGTATTGGGATTCTCCAAGCTCAGCATTCTGACCAGCTTCTGGGTGGAATCGGTGCTGCTGGCGGGGCTGGGCGGCGTGATGGGCTGCCTGCTGGTGTTGCCGCTGAACGGGGTCACCACCGAAGTTGGCGCGAACTTCTCGCAACTGGCGTTCGCGTTTCATATCACGCCGGAAAGTATGGTGGCGGGTGTGGTTTTCGCGGTCGCGCTGGGCAGCATGGGCGGCCTGTTTCCGGCCGCGGCGGCCGCTAAGAAGGAGATTCTTTCCGCGCTACGGGAAGTCTGATCGAATATGGAAGCGGAACTGAAGAGTTTGCAGATCGATCGCGGCCAGCGCAGCTCCGGCCAGCCGTCGAGCTTGGCCTGGGGCTGGATCGTCGCCGGAGTCCTGGTTTTAGTCCTTCTCGGGGGATCGTGGTTCTTGTTCTTCTCGGATAAGCTCGATGCCTCGCCGGTGGTGGACGTCGAGCGGGTCAGCGCCATAAGCGCGGCCAGCGCACCGGAGGGCATCGTGCTCAATGCCGCCGGCTACATCGTGGCGGCGCACCGCATCGAAGTGGCCGCCAAAGTCATCGGCAAGGTGAAATGGATCGGCGTAGACAAGGGCGACCGCGTGCAGGAAGGCCAGGTGATCGTGCGTCTGGAAGACGACGAATACCAGGCGCAATTGCAGCAGGCCAGGGGGCAACTGGCCAACCTCGAAGCCAAGCTGGCCGAGGCGCTGCACGGGTCGCGCCCGGAAGAGGTAGCCCAGGCGCAGGCCAATCTGGATTCGGCCAAGGCCGATATGGACGATGCCAAGCTGAGCATCGACCGCGCCGTGAAGCTGCGTAAGGAGGGACTGACGCCGCAGCAATCGGTGGATGATGCGCAGACCCGCTACGACGGCGCCGTGCACCGCGTGAATTCGCTCCAGAAGACTTACGAGCTAGTCAAGCTGGGGCCGCGGCAGGAGGAAATCGATTCCTTGCGCGGGCAGGTCGAGCAGGCCAGGGGCGCAGTGGCCTATGCCGAGACCACGCTCGCCAACACTATCATCCGAGCGCCCGTCACCGGCACCATTCTCGAACGCGAGGTCGAGAAGGGCGAGTTCGTCACCACCAGTTTCGTGGGCGACCGCGGCGCCAAGGGCTACGTGGTCTCGCTGGCGGACTTGAACGACCTGGAAGTGGAACTGGATATCGCGCAGAACGATTTCGCCAAGCTGCACTCCGGCCAGCACGGAACCGTCACCACCGACGCTTTCCCGGACCGCAAGTACGACGGCTTCATCAAGGAAATCTCGCCCGAAGCCAACCGGCAGAAGGCCACCGTCCAGATTAAAGTAAAGGTAACCAAGCCGGACGAATTCCTGCGGCCGGAAATGAACGCCAGCGTGGCGTTTCTCTCCGACGCCAAGCCGGAGGCGGCTTCGAGCAGCGCCGCGGCCAAGCCGGTGGTGATGGTGCCCGCGGCCGCCGTCCGCGACAACGCGGTCTTCGTGCTGCTGGACGGTAAAGCCGTGCGGCGGCCGGTGAAGGTCGGCGCGGCATCGAGCGGCGGCGTGCGCATCGAACAAGGTCTGATTGGCGGCGAAGACCTCATCGCCGATCCGCCAGCCGGCCTTAAGGACGGCGAGAAAGTGCGGCGGAAAGCATGAGCGTTCTGACTCCTGACTTCTGTCTTCGTGTTCCACTATGAGCGAACCAATCATCGAAACCCGCGATCTGACCAAAGAATTCCTGCGCGACGAGTTTCACGTCATAGCGCTGAAAGACGTGACCCTCCAGATTCCGAAAGGCGAATTCGTGACGTTGATGGGACCGTCCGGCTCGGGTAAGTCCACGCTGCTGCACCTGATTGCCGCGATGGACCGGCCCACCAGCGGCGAGATCCGCGTGCTGGGCCATAACTTACGCGAGCTGAACGACCGCGAAATCGCCCATTGGCGCAACGAGCACGTGGGGTTCGTCTTCCAGCAGTTCAACCTGATCCCGGTGCTCACCGCGATCGAGAACGTCGAACTGCCGCTCAAGCTCACGCGCCTCAAGAAGGCCGAGCGGATGGAGCACGCCACCACCGCGCTCAAGCTGGTGGGGCTGGGAGACCGCCTTCGCCACTTCCCGCGCCAGCTTTCCGGCGGCCAGGAGCAGCGGGTGGCGATCGCCCGCGCGATTGTCACCGACCCTGCCCTGATCCTCGCCGACGAGCCCACCGGCAACCTGGATGCCGGCTCCGCGCAGGAGGTGCTCACCATCCTTTCCAGGCTCAACAAGGAGTACGGCAAGACCATCGTGATGGTCACCCACGACCCGCATGCCGCGCAATACGCGACGCGCGTCCACCACCTGGAAAAGGGCGAGTTAATGCCCGACGCGGCGTGAGGGCGTCATAGCGGCCGGGCCTGAGCATGCCCGGCTTCTACGTGCTATCGTGTATCGTTCATGGCGGCGATTAGCCCGCACACGAACGGCGCTTGACAACAGATGCATTCTGAGCAATCCTGATAGAGATTGGGATCTTATCTCCATCTCGAAGATGTAGCGGCTTCCGACCTCCTGCGGTGGGCGATCGAAACCTACGAGGAACGCTTCGCCATCGCCACCAGTTTTCAGAAGGGAGGCATGGTGCTGCTGGACCTGGCGTGGCGCACGGGTTTGCCGTTTCGGGTCTTCACGTTGGACACGGGGCGGCTGCCGAAGGAAACCTTTTCGATGCTGGAGACCGTGCAGCAGCGCTACGGCATTGGCGTGGAGATCGTGACACCCGACCCGGCTGAAGCAAGCGCCATGGTGCGGGAACACGGGCTCAATCTGTTCTATGACAGCCCGGAAATGCGCCAGATGTGCTGCAACGTGCGGAAAGTCCTGCCGTTCGAACGCAAACTCCAGGAATTCGACGCTTGGGCGACGGGTCTGCGGCGGGGACAGGGCAGGACGCGCGCGGCGGTGCCGAAAGTGTCGGAGAACGCGGGCCGTCTCAAGCTCGCGCCGGTGGCGGACTGGAGCGCGGAGAAGGTGAACGCGTACATCAAGGAGTACGACGTGCCCGTGCATCCGCTGTACGAGCAGGGCTACACCAGCATCGGATGCGCGCCATGCACGCGGGCCATTCTGGAAGGCGAGGACGAACGCGCCGGCCGCTGGTGGTGGGAACAGAACACGAAGAAGGAATGCGGCATCCACTTCGCGCCGGATTGCTCGGACGGGGCGTACATTTGAGCGTGGCGCGCTCGCACGCCGATCCGGGAGATACAATGCACAAGGGTTTCACGCTGTGGTTCACGGGACTATCCGGGGCCGGCAAGAGCACCATCGCCCGATTGATTGAGAATCGCCTGCGTGCGCACGGTGCCAAGGTGGAGGTGCTCGACGGCGATGAAGTCCGCACCCACCTGTCCAAGGGGCTCGGTTTCAGCAAGGAGGACCGGGACGAAAACATCCGCCGCATCGGCTACGTGTGCGAGTTGCTGTCGCGCAACGACGTGATCGCCATCGCGGCCGCTATTTCGCCCTACCGCGCGGTGCGCGATGAAGTGCGGGCGCGCATCCCGAACTTCGTCGAAGTGTACGTGGAATGCCCGGTCGAAACGCTGACCCGGCGCGACGTCAAGGGACTGTACAAACAAGCGCTCAAGGGCGCGATCCCGCAGTTTACAGGTGTTTCCGATCCTTACGAGCCGCCGCTCCACCCCGAGGCGACCGTGAATTCGTCGTGCCAGACCCCGCAAGAAAGTGCCGACCAGATCTGGGCTACACTGGAACATCTGGGTCTTATCTCTTTTGATCGATCTGCACTCGCACACGAATGAATCCGACGGCAGTCTGGCGCCGTCAAGACTGATCGAAGATGCGGTCCGCGCCGGCGTGACCGTACTGGCGATTACCGACCACGATACGCTGACGGGCTACGACCTGGCGCGGCCCTCGGCGCAGGCGGCGGGCCTGGATCTGGTGTGCGGCATCGAGCTTTCCACCAAGCTGCGCGGCCACTCCACGCATCTGCTCGGCTATTTCCCGGCCCCGGATGCGCTCGAGGAGTTTCGCGGCTGGGTGGGGGGGCAGCAGCGGGCCCGCAAAGACCGCAATATCCGCCTGGTGGCGCGACTGCGGGAGCTGGGCTTCGACATCACGCTGGAGGAAGCCGAAGCGCGCGGCCGCGGCATGACCGGCCGGCCGCATTTCGCCGCCATCCTGCTCGAGAAGGGCTACGTGCAGAATTACCGGCAGGCTTTTGACGATTACCTCGACGAATCGGCGAAAGCGTACGTTTACCGCCAGGAGCCGACTTTTGCCGAAGGTGTCGCGGTGGTCCGCCAGGCTGGCGGCATCGCTTCGTTGGCCCACCCGACCCGCGTGCACGGCGACGTGGCGGAGATGATGCCGGAACTCTGCGCCGCCGGGTTGAACGCCATCGAAGCCTATCACAGCGATCACGGCCCCGAAGAGACCGCATACTTCGTCGAATTGGCGCGCCGCTACGGTCTGCTGGTCACCGGCGGATCGGATTTCCACGGCGAAACCATCAAGCCGGGCGTGCGGCTCGGGTCCGGTTACCATGGCAACCTGCGCGTCCCTCCCGAGGTAATGGACCACCTGCGCAACGGCGCCGCTGCGGGGCGTTAAGGACCGTCTGGCCCGCCGGGCACATGCTACAATAACCAAACCGGCGAGAAAAATGGAACGCTTGAGCAAGCTCATCCGCGGCTTGAGACTGCCCGGCGACATGATCACGGAGAGCGATCTGGCCTGCGCGGCATGGCCGCAGGCGGTGGGGAAACGGATCGCGGCCCACACGCGCGCGGCCAAGCTGGTGCGGCGGCGGCTGGTGGTGGAAGTGGAAGATCAAATCTGGCAGCGGCAGCTTTTCGTGCTGGGATACCACATTGTGCGCAATCTGGAGAAGCAGCTTGGTCCGGACGTAGTGGAGGATCTGGAATTCCGCGTGGTGCCGCGGCGGCGCGAGCCGCAGCGGGCGGCCGAATCCGCGCCGGCGATGGTCGCCGACGAAGCGGACGCGATCGCCGACCCCGTGCTGCGCGGCCTCTACAAAGCTTCGAGGACAAGGGCGCGGGCGTGAAGATCACCGAAAAGGAAGTCCGTTACGTGGCCGGCCTGGCCAATCTCAATCTGAGCGATGCCGAAGTGGCCCGGTTCCAAGGAGACCTCGACCAGATTCTGGAACACATTGGCAAGCTGAACGAGCTCGATACGGGCAATGCCGTGCCCATGTCCCAGGTGTTGTATGAGGCGGAAGACACGGCCACGCTGCGGCCCGACGTGCCCGCGCCGCCGCTCGGCAACCAGGCGGCCCTGGCCAATGCGCCAGACTCAGGAGCCGGGTATTTCAAGGTGCCCAAAGTGATTGAACGCTGAGAAACAGCTGCTTTTCAATGTCACTAGAGGTCAACGCTCAGGTCGTTCGTTATTTCTGGCCCGGATTTCTGCCTTTAGGGTTTTGGATCTGCGGGTTTCTGCTCGTGGTTTTCGTCGGCAAAACGGAGAGGCGCAAGCTATGCAGGATCTTGCTGTGGGTGCTTCCGGTCTTCCTGCTCCAGACTGCGTGGGTGATGTGGATCGTCATGACGGTGTCCAAGAGCCCACTTTAGTGAGAAATTCCGCCCGCAAGCGGGCGTTGGCAAGCTAAAGCATGCCCTACCAGACCATCGATGAAATCCGCGAAGGGCTTCTGGCGCGCCGGTTCCGCGCCGAGGAGCTGGCCGCCGAGGCGTTGCGCTTCGCCGAAGCGGAGAACCCCAAGACCGGCGCGTACCTGCATTTTTCGCCGGAGCGGGCGCTGAGCGCGGCGCGCCGGGTGGATGAAAAAATCGCGCGCGGTGAGGATCCCGGCGCGCTGGCCGGAGTGCCGGTAGCGGTGAAGGATGTGATTGTCACCCGCGGCATTCGCACCACCTGCGGCTCGAAGCTGCTCGAAAACTACATTCCGCCGTATGACGCCACCGCCATCATCCGCCTGGAGGAAGCGGGCGGCGTGATTCTGGGCAAGACCAACTGCGACGAATTCGCGATGGGCTCCTCGACCGAGAATTCGGCGTTCGGGCCGGTGCGCAACCCGGTGGCGCCGGACCGCGTTCCGGGCGGTTCGAGCGGCGGCTCGGCGGCGGCCGTGGCGCAGGGCACGGCGGTGGTGGCGCTCGGTTCCGATACCGGCGGCTCGATCCGACAGCCGGCTTCCTTCTGCGGCGTTTGCGGCGTGACACCCACTTACGGCAGGGTTTCGCGATACGGCCTGACGGCCTTCGCCAGCTCGCTCGACCACATTGGGCCGTTCGCCCGAACGGTGAAGGATGCGGCGCGGGTGCTGGGCGTGATCGCCGGCCGCGATCCACGCGATTCCACCTCCGCCGAAGCCCCGGTGCCGGATTACACCAAGGCCTTGGACGGCAACATAAAAGGGTTGAAGCTTGGACTGCCTCGCGAGTATCTAAAAGACATGGCGAGCGAGTCCGGCAGCCTGATTAACCGGGGTGTGGAAGTGCTGCGACAGCTCGGCTGCGAAGTGCGCGAAATCGGCCTGCCTCACACCGATTACGCCATCGCCAGTTATTACATCATCGCCACCGCCGAGGCCAGTTCCAACCTGGCGCGCTATGACGGCGTCCGCTACACGTCTCGCTCCGCCGATTCGGCGACTCTGGCCGACATGTACCGCAACACACGCGGCGAAGGGTTTGGCGCCGAATGCAAGCGGCGCATCATGCTGGGGACGTATGTACTTAGCGCCGGCTATTACGATGCTTACTATCTGAAGGCGCAGAAAGTTCGCGGTCTCATCGCGCGCGATTTCCGGCAGGCGTTCGAAGAAGTGGATGCCGTGGTGGCGCCGGTGTCGCCTTTTCCGGCGTTCCGCCTGGGGGAAAAAGTGGACGATCCCCTGGCTATGTACTTATCCGACATTTTCACGATTACCGGCAGCCTGGCGGGCATACCGTGCATGAGCGTTCCGTGCGGCCGCACCAGCGAAGGCTTGCCGGTGGGGATGCAAATTCTGACCCGGCATTTCGGCGAGACCACCATGTTTCGCATCGCCGATGCGTTTGAAAAGGCCGGCGGATTGAATTGAACTGGGGCGGGCCGGGCATGCTCCGGCCCACATACACACTGACCTGTCAGGGCCGGGCATGCCGGCCCGAGGGAAACACGCACAAGGAGAGAGACAAACGATGCCATTCACGCTTCCACCGTTGCCGTACGCGCCCGAATCGCTGGAGCCGTACATCGACAAGATGACCATGGAGATTCATCATGGCAAGCACCACAACGCTTACGTCACCAATCTGAATAAGGCACTGGAATCGGCGCCGAACCTAGCCGGCAAGACCGTCGAGGAGTTGCTGGACGCCAACCTCGCCACAGTTCCGGAAAACATCCGCACCGCCGTGCGCAACAATGGCGGCGGCCACATCAACCACTCCATGTTCTGGAAGATCATGAAGCCAGGCGGCGGCGGTCCGCCCGTGGGCAACGTGGCTGATGCCATCGCGGGCACGTTTGGCAGCTTTGACGCCTTCAAGGAGAAATTCAACCAGGCTGCGGCCACCCGGTTCGGCTCTGGATGGGCGTGGCTGGTGAAGTCAGGAGGGAAAGTGGACATCTCCTCGACCGCCAATCAGGATAGCCCGTTGATGGAAGGCAAGTTCCCAGTGATGGGCCTGGACGTGTGGGAGCACGCCTATTACCTGAAGTATCAGAACCGCCGGCCCGACTACATCGCCGCCTGGTGGAGCGTGGTCAACTGGCCGGAAATCGAATCGCGCTTTAACTCGGTGAAGTAGACCGCCCGCGTTGTTCGAAAAAGCACCGGCGGCAAAGACCGCCGGCGTTACCAAACCTGCGTTCTTCGGTAACGCCGGCGGTCTTTGCCGCCGGTGCTTTTTCTCTCGCCCTGCCCCAACGCTGATACGCAGCATGCGAACAGTGCAATAATGCAGTAACCCGGCCGTGAGAAAATAGTCAGGCGGCACCCGTTCGACATGCAGAAATACGACCTCATCGTCATCGGCTCCGGTCCGGCGGGACAGCGGGCCGCGATTCAAGGCGCCAAGTGCGGGCGCAGCGTGGCGGTCATCGAGCAGCGCGAAATCGTCGGCGGCGCGTGCGTCAACACGGGAACCATTCCGAGCAAGACCATCCGCGAAGCCGTCCTGCACCTTTCGGGCTATCAATACCAGGGCATCTACGGCATCAACTACCACGTCAAGGAGAAGATCTCCATCGCCGATCTGGGCTTCCGCGTCAACCAGGTGATCAAGACGGAAGTGGATGTGACGCAGGCGCAGCTTGCGCGCAACGGCATCGAGGTGATTTACGCGCGCGCCTCGTTCCTCGACCCGACGCACGTGCACGTGGAGAATGCGCGCGGCCAGTCGGACCTGGAGGCGCCGGTGATTCTGATTGCCACCGGCACCAAGCCCGCGGCCTCGAGTGCGGTTCCCATCAACGGCCGCAACATCATCAACAGCGACCAGATCCTCAACATGCCGGAGATCCCCAGGACGTTCATCGTGGTGGGCGGCGGCGTGATCGGGGTGGAATACACCTGCATGTTCGCGATTCTCGGCGCGCGCGTGATCCTGGTGGAAAAGCGGCCGCGGCTGCTCGAGTTCGCCGACCAGGAGATCGTGGAGGCGCTCTCCTACAACCTGCGCGACCACCGCGTGACGATGCGTCTGAACGAAGAAGTGGGCAGCGTGGAAGAGGCGCCGGGCGGCGGAGTGGTGGCCAACCTGAAAAGCAACAAGCGGATTGCCGGCGACGCCCTGCTCTACGCGGTGGGCCGCCAGGGCAACGTGGACGATTTGAACCTGGCAGCCGCCGGCCTGGATGCGGACGCGCGCGGGCGGATCGCCGTCGACGAAAACTATCGCACCAAGGCGCCCAACATCTTCGCCGCCGGCGACGTGATCGGCTTTCCCAGTCTGGCTTCGGTTTCGATGGAGCAGGGCCGCATCGCCGCCGCGCGCGCTTTCGGGCTCCAGATCGAATCCAACCGCGCTACCTACCCCTACGGTATTTACACCATCCCCGAGATTTCGTTTATCGGCAAGACCGAGGAACAGTTGACCGAAGAAGACGCGCCGTACGAAGTGGGCCTGGCCTACTATCGCGAGACTGCGCGCGGCCAGATTCGCGGCGATACCACGGGCCGGCTCAAGCTGATCTTCCATCGTGAAACGCGCGAGCTGCTGGGCGTGCACATCATCGGCGAAGGCGCCAGCGAGTTGCTGCACATCGGCCAAGCCGTGATGATCCTGAAAGGCACGGTGAATTATTTCGTGGACACCGTATTCAACTATCCGACCCTGGCCGAATGTTATAAAATGGCGGCCTTCAACGGTATCAACAAGCTGATGCGGATTTGAGGAGGCCAGGATGGGTTTGCGCATAGGGGTGTTGGCCACCAATTACCTGTGGGCCGGCGCGGTGGAGGCTAACAGCCTGGGCGCCGTGCGCTCCTACCCGGAGCTTGGCGACGCGGACCGCATCGATCTGCAATCGCTGCACGCGGATGAAATGATCTCCGCGATCCGCGAACTGATCGCCCAAGTGCGGCAGGGCGCTCCGGTGGATTCGGTGGGCGCCGGCCTACCCGGCGTGGTCCGCAACGGCGTGATCGAAGAAGCTCCCAACCTGAGCCAGTTGAAGGGGCTCGCCTTCGCGGCGCGCCTGAGCGAGGCGCTCAAAGCCGACGGCATCGATGTGCCGGTCATTGCGCTCAACTCGGCCGATGCGCTGGCCGCCGGCATCGCCGCCACGCGTGGCGCGATGGAGAAACTGGTGCGCGTCTGGTACCTGGGCGATGGCGTCGGCTTCGGCCGCTACCCGCGCGGCGAAGGCGTTTGGGAAGGCGGCCATACGGTGGTGTCGCTCGACCCGAAGGAACGCTATTGCGGCTGCGGCGGCGTGGGACACCTGGAAGGCATCATGGGAAAT
>Ga0181517_10005268_pt1 | contig 11481 bp, 9 predicted proteins | sample PEATcosm2014_Bin_31_FD_119748 | JGI IMG/M metagenome (GOLD analysis project Ga0181517, IMG submission 119748) | Peatland microbial communities from MTU Mesocosm Facility, Houghton, MI, USA - PEATcosm2014_Bin01_30_metaG | ecosystem: Environmental > Terrestrial > Soil > Wetlands > Peat | place... | reverse complement strand
GCCGAGGGCGAGGCGCTCGCGGTCGCGTTGCGCTCGATCTCGGGCTCGGTCTTCACGAGGAAGGGGCTCAGGCTCAATATTACCGCGGAGGCAGGAGCCGTGCCCGGGGTCCTTTCCGCGATCGAGTCCTCGCTCGCGATCCTGCCCGCCGACGCCGGATCAGCCTCGGCTTCCCCTCCGATCGCTTCCGGCGGCGGCTTCGCCCCCGCCGCGGGAAGCGAGGCCTATTCGATCTCCGCCCAGGTCGGCTTCGCGGCCGCGGCCTGCTCCTCCTCGAGGATCGGGACCGCGGCCTTCGGCCACGAGTCCCTCCTCGCCCATCTCTTGAGCACGGGCCCGCTTTGGGAGGAGCTCCGGGTGAAGAGGGGAGCCTACGGGGCCTCCGCGTGGACCGACGGGCTCGAGGGGATCGCCTGCTTCTCCTCCTACCGCGACCCGCGTCCCGTGGATTCGCTGGCCTTCTTCGGGGAGGCACTGGCCGCGGCGGAAGCCCGCTATGCGCCGGGCGGAGCCGGCTCCGAAGAGGAAGTCGAGGAGGCCGCGATCGGGGCCATCGGCAAGGAGCTCCGGCCCATGCTTCCCGAGGAGAAGGGCTTCGTGGACTTCCGGCGCTCGCTCTACGGCATCGAGGACGGGCACAGACAGGCCAAGAGGGACGCGATGCTCGCCGCGCGCGGTCCGGAAATATCGGCGGCGGCCGGCCGCCTGGCGACTTCGTACCGCTCGGCCTCCTCGGTCTTGATTTCCCGCGCCGAGGATGTACAATCCATGTCTCGAGGCCGTCCCGACACCTTGGTGAAAGAACTGCCGCTTTAAGGAGAGCCCATGGACGATAAAGGCCTCGCCATACTCAGGCAGCTGATGAGCGACGTGGAGGGCGCGCCTTCCCCGGGAGTCGTGAAGGCCGAGCTGTACTCGATCTGGTACGAGCACGCGCAAACCGTAGCGCAGGAAGCGCTCGAGTACCTCAACACCACGGATCCCTTCCATGGGCCCGAGGATGGCGAGCGCTTCGATTTCGAATAACAAGAATCGCATGAAACCCTCGGCGGGTAGGATAGACGATCTGAACAGGGAAGCCTGGGCCCTGACGCTCTCGTCGCCCGAGCGCGCCCTCTCGGTCGCCGAGACCGCCCTCGCCGGCGCCGACGATATAGGCTATGCCCTGGGGATCGCCGAGGCCAGGCTCAATGTCGGATGGTGCGAGTACTTCCTGGCGCAGCACGGGCCGGCCGTGGAATCCTTCCAGCGGGCGCTGGACGCCTTCGCCGCCATTCCCGACGGTCTCGGCGTCATGAAGTCGCTCAACGCCCTCGGCGTCACCTACATGGACATGGGGCGCTACGAGCGGGCGATGGACTACTACACCCGGAGCCTGGAGGAGGCGCGGAGGCAGGGTAACCGCCTTCGCGAGGCGGCGACGCTCAACAATATCGGGGAAGTCTGTCTCGAATTCGGCGAGATCAAGGAAGCCCTCGACTATCTCCTGCGCGCCTACGAGACCCTTCCCGACGACGACGAGGGAGAGATCGTCTCGAGCATCCTCCTGGACGTCGGCAAGGCCTATCACCGCATGGGCAACTGGTCCCTCGCCCGCGAATTCTCCGAAAAGGCGATGGGCATAGCGAAGAAGACCGGGAACATGCAGGCGGAGGGCCAATGCTGGCACCTTCTGGGCCTCATCTCCCTCGCGACCGACAGGCTCGAGCTGGCCGGTTCGCAATACCTGAAGGCGCTAGAGTTCGCCGAGACCCTCAAGAACGAGAGGGAGAGGGCATCCGTCCTCCTCGATCTGGGCGCGTTTCACGTCATAAAAGGGGACTTGGACCTGGCCCTCGAGCGCTACGGCGTGGCTCTCCGGAGCGCCGAGGGGATAGGCGCCAAGCGACTCATCAACACCGCCTACGAAAGGCTTTCCGAGGCCCACGAGGTGCTGGGGGACTTCGACCAGGCGCTCGATTACTACAAGCGCTTCTCCCGCTTCGAGCACGAGGCGCTCAACGAGGACGCGAGCCGGAAGATCAAGAATATCACCGTCCAGTACGAGGTCGAGAAGAGCCGCCAGGAGGCGGAGATATACCGACTCAAGAACATCGAGCTCAAGGATAAGACGGAGGAGCTCGAGGCGGCCAACCGGCAGATCCTGGCGATCGCCGAGACCGGCAGGCTCATCACGGCGAGCCTCGATCTCGATACGATCATCAATACGCTCTACGATACCTTGAGCAGCTATATCCCTTTCGACCGTCTCGGCCTCGCCCTGTACGAGGAGGAGGACAATTCCCTCGACTACCGCGCCTACATACTTCGAGGCAAGCGCATACAGCGCCCCCGGATCTCCCGCGACCCGAAGCGGAGCTTCGCCGCCATATGCATCCGCGACAAGGCCTCCGTATTCGTGCCCGACATCGAGCATAGGCCCGCGGGCCTCCTGGAGGGAGAGCCCATCCTCCACGGGCCCCGCTCGGGCTCCCTCGTCTTCCTGCCCCTCGTCATCGACGACCGCGTGATAGGCCTGCTCACGATCCAGAGCGAGATCGGGGGCGCGATCACCTCCGGTCATCTCAGGCTCATGGAGGCATTGGCGCCCTACGTCGCCGTCGCCGTGGAGAACAGCCTCATCCACGACCGCCTCGAGACCCTCAATCGCGCCATCCGCGGCGAGAAGGAGGAACTGGAAAAGGCCGCGGTGAACATCACTCACCTCGCCAACCACGATCCTCTCACAGGCCTGCCCAACAGGCGGCTTCTTTTCGAGCTCCTCCAGAATACCTTCGCGATCGCCAGGCGCAACGGGACCAAGGTCGGAGTCATCTATGTCGACCTGGACGATTTCAAGCCGATAAACGACCGCCTCGGCCATTTGGCGGGCGACAGGGCCCTCGTCGCGATAGCGGATCGCCTGCGCGCCATGCTCCGCGCTTCGGATACCGTCGCCCGAGTCGGCGGCGACGAGTTCGTGGCAGTCCTGGCCACCGTCAAGGACAGGGCGGACATAGCCCTCGCCGCGAAGAAGGTCCTGGAGGAGTGCGGCCAGCCTCTGACGGTCGACGGCGCCGAATGCCGCGTCGGCTTTTCGATGGGCATCGCCGTCTTCCCCGACGACGGCGATTCGATAGAAGGCATCGTGAGCGCCGCCGACGACGCGATGTACCGCGTCAAGCGCGGGGAAAAGAACGGATTCGCCTTCGCCAGGGCCGAATCCGACCCTCCGCTTTCGCACGGGCCCTGACGGGTCGACGAGTCCTCCCGGCCTAAATCGTTGACAGGCCGAGGAAGGCCGTGATATTCTTCGGGACTCAGGCGGGGGAGCGGAAGCGCAGCATCCTCTCTCCCTCTCCGCGATCTTCAATGGTCGCGCGCAGTCCCGAAAGACCGCGTCATCAAGATAGCCCAGAAGGAAACCATGGCATCCCAGACACCTAAAGCCCCCGCAAAAAACGATTCGCGCGAACCCCAGAGGGGCATCAAGAATCCGACGATATATGCGGGGACCATAGTCGTCCTCGTCATAGTCGTCATAGCCTTCGTGTTCCTGCCGATGGGCGGCAGCAGCAGCTCCGTGATCTCGGGAAACGGCCGATCCCTCGACTTCGGAAGCTATTCCGGCAAACCCATCGTCTATAGTCAGGACTCATACATGAACCAGCAGGTCCGCGAGCTCAACGACCGCTACCGCCAGCAGGGAGTCAACGAGGACAATTACCAGCTTCTGGCCTACCAGGTCTACCGAGGGGCCTTCGAGAGGACGCTGCTCCGCATGGCGGCCATCGACACGGTGACCAAGGCGGGCGGCGGGGTCACGGAGGATTGGCTCGATGCGAAGGTCGCCGAGAGCCCGGTCTTCCAGGAAAACGGCAAATTCTCGGCCCAGAAATACCACGACGCGAATCTCGCCGAGAAGCTCAACGTTCGCGACCAGATCCGCGACGACGCTCTCTACCAAGCCTACTTCAGCGACGTCATGAGCGTCGGCCCGAGCTCGAAGGAGATCGCCTTCGTCAAGGATATGGCCAAGGATTCGAGGACCGTCGAGTACATTGCCTATCCCCTCTCCAATTATCCCGATTCGGAGGTCGCGATCTGGGGCAAGGCTCACGCCGACCTGTTTCGCAGCCTCAGCCTCTCGAGCATAACGATCACTTCGGGCGAGGCGGACGCGCAGAAGCTCCTGGAGAACGTGAAGGCGAAAAGGGCCACTTTCGAGGACGCGGCCAAGGCCAGCTCAAAGGACGCCTACGCTCAAAAATCCGGAGCGGCGGGCCCCAGGTACTTCAACGAGATCTCGGCGCTCCTCGCCTCCAAGGAGGACGCCGAGAAGTTGGCCTCCCTCAAGACAGGCGAGATGTCGCCGGTCTTCAAGACCGCCGCCGGGGCTTGGGCCTTCTTCAGGGCCGACGCGGAGACGGCCCCCGCGGACTTCTCGCAAGCCGTAGCCGTGGCTGCCGTTCGCGACTACATGAACAGACAGGAGCGCGGCACGATCGAGGATTGGGCCATCGCCAAGGCCAAGGAGATCGCGGCCTCGGGAGGCGGCGGCTTCGAGGCGACCGCTAAGAAGGCGGGCGTCGCGGTGAAGACGATCGGCCCCTTCCCGCTCAATTACGGCGACCTCTCGGTCTACCTGCCGTCCTATGGGCAGAGCATGCCGCTCTTCAAGACCCTTGCGCCCTCCAATAATCCCGATCTCTCCGGAGCCTCGACGAGCGAAAAGTTCCTGACCGCCGCCTTTTCCCTGGCGCCCGGATCGGTATCGGATCCTTTCGTCCTCGGCGACAAGGTACTGGTCCTCAAGGTCAAGACGGCGGATTCGGCCAAAGACGACGAGACGGGCATGATAGATTACCTCTACCCCTCCTTCTACGGCATGAAGGCCCAGACCGAGGCGCACGATCTCTTCATGAAGAGTCCGCTCTTCAAGGATAATTTCAACAAGGTCTTCTTCAAGTACTTCCAACCCGCGCCGGCGAAGAAGAACTGAATGCGATGAGCGGCGCGGAAATCCCCCTCGTCTTCGAGACGCCGGGGGGGCTCTGCGTCAGCTACAGGGGCCGGCTCCTCTACTCGGGGAGAGAGCCCTCCAAGCTGCCCACCAGGGTCGCGGCCGCATGCGATCGGGGCCCCTCGCGGCTCCACCTCGTGCTCTCTCCCCTCCTATGGTACGGCGTCCCCGAGATCCTCGAGGCGATGGGGCCCGGCAGCGCCGTACTGTGCGTCGAGGCCGATCCCGCCCTGGCCGAGCTCGCGCGCTTGTTCATGCCCCGCGCCTTGGCCGAGGACGGCAGAATCGCCTTCCTGGAAGCGTCCTCCCCGGGCGAGGCGGTAGAGGCGGCAAATACTCTGGGCGCGTTCAGGGCCTGCTCCGTCCTCGCTCCCACGGGGGGCGAGGCGTTCAACGCGACCGCATACAAGGCCATGGCCGCCGCCCTATCCGCCGATTTCGAGTCCTCATGGCGCAATCGCGCCGCTCTCACAGTCCTCGGCGACCGCTGGGCGAAGAACATCTTCGACAATATCGCGGCCCTGCCCGCGATAGCGCCCGAGCCCCTGCCCTGCTTCCCCGCGGCCGTCGTCGTCTGCGGGGCCGGACCGTCCGTCGAGGACGCGCTGCCCTTGATATGCCGCTCGCGATCCCGATTGGGCGTCGTCGCCTGCGATACGGCGCTGGGTACCCTCCTCTCTTCGGGCATCGAGCCCGACCTCGTGGTCTGCCTGGAGGGACAGGCGCACAACCTCGCGGACTTCACCTGCCTGGGCTCGGGCCGGATCCCCCTGGTCGCCGACCTGTCGTCGCATCCCACGGCCTTCCGGGCGGTGCGAGGCCGGAAGTACCTCACCCTCGTCCGTATAACCCGAAGCCCCTTCCTTTCGCGCGTGGCGGCCGCGCTATCTGAAGCGGCCTTGCCCTTCCTTCCCGCGCCGCCGCTGGGATCGGTAGGCGTCCACGCCACCCACATCGCTCGCCGCCTCGCGCGCGGGCCCGTCCTCGCGACGGGGCTCGATTTCAGCTTCGAGCCCGGCAAAACCCACGCGCGCGGGTGCCCGAGCCTCCTCGCCGAGGCGAGCCGCATGGATCGCCTGACGCGGTGGCCGGGACAATACGCGGCCTCTTTCAGGGAGCGCACGCTGAAACTGGACGATTCGCGGGGAGGCGCGCTTTCCGACCCGATTCTCCTCTCGTATGCGGCCCAGCTGTCGGACGAGCGGGCGACGGAGGCCATGCCCGGCCTCTACGACCTGCGGGGACGCGGCCCTTCCATCGGAGGCAGGAGCATCGGCCTCGCCGAAGCCGAGTCCCTCGTGGCCGCGTCGTCCCGCGATGGCGGCGCGACGATGGAGACCGCCGCGGAGAAGCAGATCGGGTTCGACGAGACGCGGACGGCGAACGCCGTCGCCGGACTTCTGGACGGGGAAATACGACGCCTGCGCGAATTGCGACTTTCCATGCGGGGGACGAAAAGCCTGGACAAGGCGGAATTCCGTCGCCGCGTCCTCGAATCCGACTATCTTTTCTGGGCATTCCCCGACCAGGATCGGGCGCGCCATCTTCCCCAGGATTTCCTCAACCGACTCATGGTTCAGGTCGAATTCTGGACCTACCGCCTCGAGACCCTGGCCGCTTCGCGAGGATAGCGCGCGGCCGATCGGGGGCGAGGCCGCCCGAGATGGGCATCACCGACTGATCAAGTAGAAAACGCCGACCGCGAGCCCGATCGCGACGACGACCGCCCTGAGGACCGAACTCCTCAAGCTCCCGGCGATAGCCCCGCCGAGCGCCCCTCCGGCCAATGCGCTCAGGGCCATTACCGCGGCGACGGCCCAATCGACCTTGCCGCTGAAGGCGAAGAAAAGGGCGGCGGCGAGGTTGCATGCGAGGGAGAGCGCCTGCTTGGCGGCGTTCAGCTCGGACAGCGGCTCGTCGACGGCTATCCCGAGGACGGCGAGGAACATCACGCTCACTCCGGCGCCGAAGTAGCCCCCGTAGACCGCGGCGGCCGCAATGGCCGCCGCGGCCCCGGCCCGGATACCCTCGCCGGAGCCCTCGCCGCGGCGCGAGGCGAGCATGCGCTTGACCCGATCGCCGATCGCGAGGAGGAAGGACGCCGCGAGGATCAGGTAGGGCATGAGGGCGCGAAATACGCTCTCGTCGGTGAAGACGAGAAGGATGGCGCCGATGAATCCGCCCGCCAGAGCGGCGGCGGCGAAGAGGACGAGGCGCCTGCGGCCTACGGGCCGCGTCAGGGCCGCGCGCTGGGCCCATGCCCCTCCCAGGTATCCCGGCAGGAGGGCGACTGTATTGGTCACGTTGGCCGAGACGGCCGGGAGGCCGAGGGCGGTGAGTACGGGGAAGGTTATGAGGGTGCCGCCGCCGGCGATGGAATTGACCGCGCCTGCCGCGACGGCGGCCGCGGCGGCCAAGGCGTAGGCCTCCAACCCGAATGCCATGACTGGTTCCTTGGCGGGCGCACCCTAGGTCTTGGGCGCGTCCTCATCGGTCCGAAGGACGGCGAGGAAGGCCTCCTGCGGGAGCTCGACGTCGCCGACCATCTTCATGCGCTTCTTGCCTTCCTTCTGCTTCTCGAGGAGCTTGCGCTTGCGCGAAATGTCGCCGCCGTAGCATTTGGCGAGGACGTCTTTGCGCACGGGGTTGATGGTTTCGCGCGCGATCACCTTGGAGCCGATGGAGCCCTGGATGGGAACCTTGAACTGCTGCCGAGGTATGGCGTTGGCCAGGCGCTCGCACACCTTGCGCGCCCTCTCGTAGGCGTTCGGCTCATAGACGAGCTGCGAAAAGGCGTCGACAGGCTTGCCGTTTATGAGTATGTCCAGCTTGGCGAGCTTGGTCGGGCGATAGCCTATCACGTCGTAGTCGAAGCTGGCGTAGCCGCGACTCGTGGATTTCAGCTTGTCGTAGAAGTCGAAGAGCACCTCGGCGAGGGGCATCTCGAAGCAGAGCTCGACGCGCTTCTCGTCGAGGTGGGTGAAGGAAGTCTGCGCGCCGCGCTTGTCCATGCAGAGAGTGATGAGATTGCCGATATAGCCCAGGGGAGTGATGATCTGGGCTTTGATGTAGGGCTCCTCGGCCTCGTCGATCCGCGCGGGGTCGGGATAATCGGCCGGGTTGTCGATGAAGACGGTCTCGCCGCTCGTGAGCTTGAGCCTGTAGCGGACGCTGGGAGCGGTAAGGATGATCGCCTGGTCGTACTCCCTTTCCAGTCGCTCCTGCACGACCTCCAGGTGCAGCAGCCCGAGGAAGCCGCAGCGGAACCCGAAGCCGAGGGCGAGGGAATTGTCCTTCTCGTAGACGAGGGACGCGTCGTTGAGCTTGAGCTTTTCCACCGCGGTCTTGAACTCGTCGTAGTCGGCGGCGTCCATCGGGTATATCGACGAGAAGACGACGGGCTTCACCTCCCGGAATCCGGGGAGGGGGGCCGCGCACGGCTTCCCGGCGTCGGTGACGGTGTCTCCCACCCGCACGTCGGAGATCGTCTTTATACCCGCGATTATATAGCCGACCGAGCCCGAGTTGAGCCCATCCGTCTTGGCGAGCGTTATGCGAAACTGCCCCGTCTCCTCGACGACGTACTCGGAGCCGTTGTACATGAGCCGGATCCTCTGGCCCGGCACGATCGACCCGCCGAATACGCGCAAGTGGACCACGACGCCGCGGTAGGGATCGTAGTGCGAATCGAAGATCAGGGCCTGGAGAGGATCGGCCGCCGTCGCCTTGGGCGCCGGCACGCGCCGGACTATCGCCTCGAAAAGCTCGTCCACTCCGGTTCCGTAGCGCCCCGATACGAGGAGGGCCCCGTCGGGATCGAGGCCGAGATCGCGCTCGATCTGGCGCCGAATCTCGTCCGGGTCGGCCGAAGGCATGTCGATCTTGTTGATTACCGGGATTATCTCGAGGTCATGCTCGAGGGCCATGTACATGTTCGAGAGGGTCTGGGCCTCGACGCCCTGCGTAGCGTCGATCAGCAGCAGCGCACCCTCGCAGGAGGAGATGGCGCGCGAGACTTCGTACGAGAAATCCACGTGGCCGGGGGTGTCGACGAGGTTGAGGGTGTAGGTCTTGCCGTCTCCGGCCTCGTAATCGAGCGCGACCGCCTGGCTCTTTATCGTTATGCCCCGCTCGCGCTCGATGTCCATGTTATCGAGCATCTGATCCTGCATCTTCCGCGCGTCGACCACTCTCGCCTTCTCGATGAAGCGGTCGGCGAGGGTGGACTTCCCGTGATCGATATGGGCGATGATGCAGAAATTTCGAATGAGGGCGGGATCGCGCATGGTCCCATGCTAGCTGAAAATAGCCGTTTCATCAACATACCCGGAGCAGAGCTTCGAGGTATGGACCCGCTTGCGAATCAACCTGGGCCGCGGCTCGCGACGGCGACGCTCTCAACATTTACCATGAGGACCGATTGAGGTATACTGTACGTCATCGACGTTCTTCGCCTTCGCAAGGGGGAATCATGCTTGATACTCTGTCCTATACCGACGTGCCGGGCGACCGATCGGACCATGAGATAACCGTCTACGCGCTCTCGACCTGCGGATTCTGCAAGCGCGCGATGGCCTTCCTGAACGCGAGAGGCGTCGCCTACCGATACGTATACATGGACCACGTTCCCCTGGAGACGAAGAACGAGGCCAAGAAGGCCCTGAAGGAACGCTACAAGTCCGACGTCGCCTTTCCCTTCGCCGTCATCGACGGGGAAAAGCCTTTGGTCGGCTTCATCGAGCTCGACTGGGTCAAGACGCTGGGCCTGTGAGAGGACAGGACGCATGGCCCCCAAAAGTTTCGACCAGACGATGACCTTCGCCTCGATGGTGGCGAAGAAACAGGGATGGGCGCTCAATCCCGACGCCGATTTCACCAAGGACCTCGTCGAGGGCCTCGCGACCAACTGGAACCGCTACGGCTATTTCCTGTGTCCTTGCCGCGACAGCGACGGCTCGCGCGAGGCCGATGCAAAGATCATCTGCCCTTGCGCTCCGTCATGGAAGGACGTGGAGGAGCTTGGCCACTGCTTCTGCGCCCTCTACCTCGATCCGGTCTTCGCCGCTTCCGGCAAAGAGCCGCGCAGCATCCCCGATAGAAGGTCCCAATTCTGAGGATGACCTACCTCGACTGGGCGAGCACGAGCCCGCCGGACCACGGAATCCTCGCCGAAGCCGCCCGCGTCGCGGAGGAGTCCTTCGGCAATCCCTCGAGCAGGCACGCCCTCGGAGCGGCGGCCAAGGACAGGCTGGAGGAGGCGCGTTCGCGCCTCGCGGCCGCCATCTTCGGCGCGGGCGCATCGACGGCTCCGGGCCGACTCGCCTTCACGGGCGGCGGCACGGAGGCCGACTTCATCCCCCTACTCGCCCTCCTGCGAGCCGCGATCAACGCTCGCCGCGACGGGAGCATCAAGCGGCTCCACCTCGTCGTATCCGGGATCGAGCACGCGGCCGTCCATGAGGAAGCCCTCCTTCTCAAATCGTTCGGGATCGGCGTCAGCTTCGTGTCGCCGGAGCCCGACGGCAGGGTCGATCCCCGCAAGATAGGCGCCGCCCTCGAGAAGGACAGCGCGCTCGTCGCCGTGATGGCGGTCAACAACGAGACCGGCGCCATACAGCCCGTGGCCGAGATCGCCGAGGCGATCGCCCAGGCGGCCGCGGCCTTCGGCCGCTCCCCTCCCCGCCTCCATGTCGACGCCGTGCAGGCCCTGGGCAAGATCCGCTTCGATCCTGCGGCTGCGGGGGCCGCGTCGGCGGCCTTCTCGGCCCATAAACTGCGCGGCCCCCGCGGAGTCGGAGCCCTGTGGGTCGGGAACGGCCTCGAGCCCATCGCCCTGGGCGGCGGACAAGAGTGGGCCTTGCGCCCGGGAACGGAAAATCTGCAGGGCGCGTGGGCCTTCGCCGCCGCCGCGTCGCGCGACGGTTTCGAGCGACGGACCGCGCACGCGCGCAGCCTCGAGGCGAGGCTCCTCGCCGGCCTCTCCTCCATCCCCGGCGCCCTCGCCCTGCCCCTGGGCAGGAAGCCTCACGACGAGCGATATTCCCCCTACATACTGAGCGCCGCCTTTCCAGGCCTTTCGGGCGAAGTCCTGGCCCGCTCGCTCTCCGATTCCGGGATAGCCGTCTCGACCGGCTCGGCCTGCTCTTCCAACGCCAAGCGAGGGGACAGGCGGATAATGCGGGCCATGGGGCTTCCCGAGGACATCGCCCTTTCGGCTATCCGCGTATCCACGGGGGAAGGCAGCGACGAGTCGGATATCGACCTATTCCTCGAGGCCGCCTCGGACCTCTACCGCAGGCTGAAGACGTAAAGGGTCCGCATGGAAGCATTCTATCTTATCAAGATCGGCGAAATCCTGCTGAAGCTCGGCAACCGGAAAGAGTTCGAGGACAGGCTCAAGACGCAGCTCCACAAGCGATTCGGCTCCGTAGGCCTGACCCATAAGATCGAGATGTATCCCGGGCGCTATTTCGTGACGG
>Ga0181517_10005266_pt1 | contig 11482 bp, 5 predicted proteins | sample PEATcosm2014_Bin_31_FD_119748 | JGI IMG/M metagenome (GOLD analysis project Ga0181517, IMG submission 119748) | Peatland microbial communities from MTU Mesocosm Facility, Houghton, MI, USA - PEATcosm2014_Bin01_30_metaG | ecosystem: Environmental > Terrestrial > Soil > Wetlands > Peat | place... | reverse complement strand
CGCCAACCGCACGAAGTCCATGGCCAATCTGCGCTCGATCGGCCAGGCGATCTCGATGTATTCCGACGACCATCAGGGCCAATACCCCGATTCCTTTGAGACCATCCTGCTCAATGTGGACGTCACCGGCGGAATCTTCGCCAGTCCGTCCGGCAACGACTCACCCGCCACCGGCCCCACCAGTCAAGCCGTCGCCAGCCAACTCTCGGCCGGCGGGCATCTGTCCTACGTCTATCTCGGCCGGGGGCTCACCGCCAAAACCGTCACGCCGGATACGGTTCTCGCCTACGAGTTGATCCAGTATCCCGGCGGCGGGTCGAACATGCTCTTCGGCGATGGGCACGTTGATTACATCGACGGCGCCCGCGCCACAGCGTTCATCGCCCACGCCACGACCGCACCAGTTCCCGTGACTATGCCTTCGCCGTAGAATCCCTGTCCATGCCGCAAGTCACTCTTGAACAGGCCATGCACGTCGCGGCGACGCACCACAGCGCCGGGCGGCTGGCGGAGGCGGAGGCGGTTTGCGTGCATATTCTGTCGTCATGGCCCAACAACATGGAGGCGCTGTATCTGCTGGGCAGCGTCTGGCAGGGTCAGAACAAACTCAACCAGGCGATCGCCTGTTATCAGCGGCTGACCGCGCTGCGGCCCGATCTGGCCGCGGCCCATTTCAACATGGGCAACGCCTGGAAGGACAAAGGCCGGCTTGATCGGGCCATCGCGTGTTATCAGGGCGCGATCGCCGCCGATCCGCGGTACAGGGAGGCACACGTCAATCTCGGCATCGCGTTGCATCAGAGCGGGCAGATCGATTCGTCCATCGCCTGCCTGCAGCGGGCGGTAGAACTGAACCCTCAATCCGCCGAAGCCCATTTCAACCTTGGCAAGGCATGCGCAAGTAACGCGGACTTTGACCGCGCCATGGCCTGTTATCGGCTGGCGGTGCAGCTAAATCCGAACTATGTCGAGGCGCACAACAATCTCGGCGTGCTGCTGGCGGAACAGGGCCATCCGCAGCAGGCCGTCGAATGCTACCGCACGGCCATCGCGATCAATCCCGAATTTGCCGGCGCCCACTACAACCTGGCGCATGTTCTGCTTCGCGGCGGCGATTTGGCCCAGGGGTGGGAGCAATACCAATGGCGATGGAAATGCCCGGGGCTGGAAGCGCCGCGCGTTTTGTCCCGGCCGGCGTGGGACGGCTCGGATCTTCCCGACGGGACGATTCTGCTGACATCGGAACAGGGATTGGGTGACACGATTCAGTTTATCCGCTACGCGCCGCTGGTCGCCGCGAGGTGCCGGCGCGTGGTGCTGCAATGTCAGGAGGAACTGCTCCCGCTGCTGGACGGCACGGAGGGCATTGCGCAAGTGGTGCGGCATTCGGATGCGCTTCCGGAGTTTGACGCGCATTGCCCGCTCCTGAACCTGCCGGGAATCTTTTCCACCACGATCCAGTCGATTCCATCCCATATTCCGTATGTCCATGCGCATCGGGAGCGCATTGAGGCGTGGTCCGGGAGAATCGACGGGCAAACGCGGCCGCGCATCGGTCTGGCATGGGCCGGCCGGCCGGAAAACAGAAACGATCGCCACCGATCGCTGCCCCTGTCCGCGCTCGCCGCGCTGGGGCAAATCTCCGGCGCGGTCTTCTACAGTCTGCAAAAAGGCCCGGCATCGCAGCAGGCCGCCTCGCCGCCAACCGGAATGCGCCTGATCGACCTCACGGGCGAGTTGAACGATTTTGCCGACACGGCCGGGTTGATCGCCAACCTCGACCTTGTCATCTCGGTGGACACGGCGGTGGTTCACCTGGCCGGCGCGATGGGCCGGCCGGTCTGGACGCTCCTGCCGTTTTGTCCGGATTGGCGATGGCTGCTGGATCGCAATGACAGTCCCTGGTATCCGACGATGCGGCTGTTTCGCCAGGCGACGATCGGAGATTGGACGGGGGTTATCGAGCAGGTGGTCGACGCGCTGCGGCAGTGGATTGGGGAACATCCAGCGGGGCGATAGTCGATCCGACGGTAGGATGTCCGCGATGTCCAATCCTGCGACTCAACCGCTGCTGCAACGCGCCGCGGACCACCACCGCGCCGGCCGGTTGGCGGAGGCCCAGGCCGCTTATCGGCAGGTGTTGGCGGCTGAGCCGAATCATGCCGATGCGTTGCATCTGCTGGGTGTGATACTCGGGCAGGCCGGACGGCACCAGGAGGCTGCGGAGCTGATTCGTCGGGCCATTGCCGTTGCACCGGGCAATCACGCTTACCACTTTCACCTGGCCAGTTTCCTGCAAAGCGCTGGCCGCATGGATGAAGCGATCGCATCGTACCAGCGGGCGATAGAGTTGAAGCCGGATTTCGTCAAGGCGCACAACGATCTGGGCACGGCGTGGAAGGCCAAAGGTGAGATCGGGCGGGCGCTTGCGTGTTACCGGAGGGCGCTGGCGCTGAGTCCCAATTTCGCCGGCGCCTACTGCAACCTCGGCATGGCCCTTCGCGCCAACGGGCAGACCGAGCAGGCGATCGCCTGCTACGAGCGGGCACTTGCCATCGACGGCAAGTTCCCGCTGGCGCATTACAATCTCGCCAACGCATGGAAGGACACCGGCAAACTCGACGCCGCCATCGCCGGCTACCAGAGGGCGATAGCACTCGATCCCCATCACGCTGCGGCCTACAGCAATCTCGCCAACGCCCTTGCCGACAATGGACAATTGGACGAGGCCATCGCCGCCAATCGCAAGGCCATGGCGCTGCGGCCGGGGTTTGTCGCCGCCCATGACAATCTCCTGTTCACGCTGCACAGTTATCCGGCTTCGACCGCGCAGAGCCTCCTTGACGAAAGCCGGCGATGGAACGAGGAGCACGCCCGGCGGTTCGGCCGGCTCATTCGTCCACATACAAACATCCGCAACCCGGATCGCCGGCTGCGGATTGGATATGTCTCGGCCGACTTTTGTGAACATGTGTGCGCCCAGTTCCTGCTGCCGCTCCTGGGTCACCACGATCGCCGGCGGGTTGAACTGATCTGCTATGCGCAGGTGGCTCGGGCCGATGCCGTGACCCGGCGGTTTGAGGATTTGGCCGGGGACTGGCGATGGACGGTCGGCATGAGCGACGAGCAGGTGGCCCAGCGGATTCGCGAGGATCGAATCGACATCCTGGTCGATTTGAAGCTGCACACGGACAACAATCGGCTGCTGGTCTTTGCACAAAAGCCGGCGCCGGTGCAGGTGACGTGGCTGGGCTATCCGGGCACGACGGGGCTGGACACGATGGACTATCGCCTGACCGACCCGTATATCGATCCACCGGGGCTTGATGACGCCTTCTATTGCGAGCGATCGATCCGGCTTGGCGACACGTTCTGGTGTTATGATCCGCTTACCAGTGAGCCCGCGGTGAGCGCATTGCCGTGTCTGCAAGACGGCCATGTCACATTCGGTTGCCTCAACAACTTTCGCAAAGTGAACAACGCCGTGCTGTCGCTTTGGGCAATGGTTCTGGGCGCTGCCGCCGGATCGCGGCTGCTGCTGCGGGCGCCGGAGGGAAGCGCTCGCCAGCGCGTGCTGGACCGGCTGGGTCGCGATGGCATTGGCCACGAACGCGTGCAGTTTGTGGCCCGGCAGGCCATCCCGGACTATTTCCGTACCTATCACCACATCGATATCGCACTGGACACGACGCCCTACAACGGCCATACGACGAGCCTGGACGCGCTATGGATGGGCGTGCCCGTCGTCACGCTGGCCGGGCAAACCGCCGTCGGCCGCGCCGGCGTCAGCCAGTTGACCAATCTGGGCCTCCCCGAATTGATCGCCCGCGCGCCGGAGGACTATGTGCGCCTGGCGGCGCAACTGGCGGCCGACCGGCCTCGCCTGGTCGAGCTTCGGGCGACGCTTCGGGAGCGGATGCGGAATTCGCCGCTGATGGATTACGCCCGCTTTGCCCGCGGCATCGAGGACGCCTATGGAACCATGTGGCGAACCTGGTGCGCCAGTTGACGGCGCAACGGGCGCACCCCGCGCGGCGAGCAAACTCCTGTAATTATTACGATTGCGATGAGCCTTGATTACGATTGTGATGGATAATGATTACGAAAATAAACAGCGATGATTACGATTACGCTAATGATGAAAAATAGCGACTGGCCGTCCGTACGATGCCGCCGATGTCGCAACTTACCATCGAGCAGGCGATGCAGACGGCCGTTGCGCACCATCGCGCCGGCCGGCTGGGCGATGCCGAGGCGATCTATCGCCAGGTGCTGGGCGTCCAGCCCGACAATCCCGACGCGCTGCACCTGCTGGCGGTGATCGCCGCTCAGGAGGGGAGGCACGATGCGGCCATCGACCTCATTCGCAAGGCCATTACGCTTGACCCGGGGAATCACGGCTACCACTGCGACCTGGGCAACTTCCTGCGCAAGCGTGGCCAACTCGATCAGGCCCTGGCCTCCTATCACCGGGCGCTGTCGCTGCGGCCGGACCATGCCCAGACGCACAACAGCCTGGGCAACGCCTGGAGAAGCAGCCGGCAATTCGATCTGGCCATTGCCAGCTACAACAAGGCGGTGTCGCTGCGGCCGGATCTGGTAGAGGCTCACATCAACCTGGCCATTTGCCAGAGGGCGATCGGCCAGATGGACAAGTCAATTGCGTCCTGCCGCAAGGCCCTGTCGCTGCGGCCGGACGACGCAATGACGCTCAACAATCTGGCGGTGAGCCTGATGGAAACCGGGCAATGGGCGGACGCGGTGGATTGCTGCCAGCGGGCCGTTACCATTGACCCCGGTTGTCTCCGCGCCCACGACAATCTGCTGCTGACCCTGCTGTTTCATCCGGAGACCGATCCGCACACGTTCCTGGCGAAAAGTCTGCAATGGAACGCCCGGCACGCCGCGCCGCTGGAGCGGCTGATTCCACGCGCTTCGACGAGCTTTGCTCAGGCCGGCGACCGCGATCCCGAACGCCCGCTGCGGATCGGATATGTGTCGCCGGATTTCTGCAACCATCCCGTCGGCCGGTTCATGTTGCCGCTGCTGGCCTGTCACGATCGCGGCGTTGTTCATGTGACCTGCTATGCGCAGGTATCGGCCCCCGACGAGACGACGGCAAAGTTGTTGCCCCATGCGGATGCGTGGCGGAACATTGTCGGCCTCTCCGATCAGCAGGCGGCACAACTGATAGGCCAGGACAACATCGACATTCTCGTCGATCTGGCCGGTCATACGGCCGACAATCGCCTGCTGGTCTTTGCACACAAACCCGCGCCGGTGCTTGTGACGTATCTGGGGTATCCGGCCACGACGGGCTTGAGCGCGATCGACTATCGCCTGACCGATGCCTTGGCCGATCCGCCGGGAATGACCGAGTCGCACGGCTGCGAACGATTGATGCGGCTGCCGCAGACGGCGTGGTGCTTTCAACCGCCCGATGATGCGCCGCCGGTTGGCGAATTGCCCGCAAAGAGCAACCGCTACATCACGTTCGGCAGCTTTAACAACATGGCCAAGATCAATGAGCCGCTGCTGAAACTGTGGGCCGAAATACTGCGAGCGGTCCCCGGGTCGCGGCTTCGGCTCAAGTCCAGGGGTCTGGCTTCCGCATCCGCGCAGAAAATGGTGCGCGGGGTCATGTCGCAATGCGGCATCGAACCGGTTCGGCTCGATTGCTCGGGTTGGGTCGGCGACGGTGAACACCTGCGCCACTACGGCCAGATCGACATCGCCCTGGACACCTATCCCTATCACGGCACGACCACCACCTGCGAATCTCTCTGGATGGGCGTTCCCGTCATCACCCGCGCCGGCCAGACTCATGTGTCGCGCGTCGGAGTGAGCCTCCTGACCAATGCCGGCCTGCCGGAACTGATCGCGCAGACTCCCGAACACTATGTGCAGAGTGCCGCGGACCTGGCGGCCGATCGACCTCGGCTGATGGCGTTGCGGGCAACGCTTCGAGATCGCCTGCAAGACTCGGTGCTGATGGATGCGCGTCGTTTCGCCCGCGGCGTCGAGGCCGCCTATCGAGCCATGTGGCAGACATGGTGCTCGACGTCCGTCAAATAGTCCACCGCGCGATTTGGCTGTACGATGTCGGCCATGACGCAGGTTCCCGTCGAACAGGCAATCCGGGTCGCCGGCGAGCATCATCGCGCCGGCCGGCTGGTCGAGGCCGAGGCGATCTACCGGCGGATTCTCGCGGTGCAGCCGGAGAATGCCGAGGCGCTGAGTCTGCTGGGCGTGATCGCCGGCCAGGTGGGACAATTCGATAAGGCCATCGAGCTGCAACAGAAGGCGATAGCGCTGTCGCCGGACAACGCCGGCTATCACTATCACCTCGGCAATCATCTGCGGGCGTTGGGGCATCTCGACCGGGCCATCGCCTGTTATCAGCGGGCATTGGCCGTGAACCCGCGGCTTGTTGAAGCGCATGCCAACCTCGGCGTCGCCTGGCATGACAAGGGACAATTCGATAAGGCCATGGCCTGTTACGAAAGTGCCCTGACCATCAATCCCACGTTGCCGGAGGCGCATAACAATCTCGGCAACGCACTCAAGGGCAAAGGCCAACTCGACGCGGCCATCGCCTGCTGCCAGCGCGCGATCCAGCTCAATCCCACATTCGTGGAAGCCCATGCCAATCTCGGTAAGCGGTGGATCGACATGGGCTGGCTCGATCCGGCCATCGCCTGTTTCCGACGGGCGCTGGCGATCAATCCCGGATTCGTCCCCGCGCACGATGATCTGCTGCTGGCACTTCATTTCGACGCCGATTCCGATCCGCGCCGGATCTTTGCGCAAAGCCGGCTCTGGAACGACCAGCACGCCCGGCCGCTTGAGCATTCAATCGCTTCTCGCGCAAACAGCCGCGACCCCGACCGCCCATTGCGCATCGGATACGTTTCGGCGGACTTTGTGCAACATCCGTGCGCCCTGTTCATGTTCCCGCTGTTTCGCCACCACGACCGCCGCCAGTTTGACTTGTTTTGCTACGCGCAGGTCGCCCAGGACGATGACTATACGCGGGAATTTCGGCAACTGATTCCGCAGTGGCGCAGCACTTTCGGCCGAAGCGATGCGGATGTCGCAGCCATGATCCGACAGGACGGGATCGACATTCTGGTCGATCTGAAGCTGCACACGGCCGACAATCGCCTGCTGGTCTTCGCTTACAAACCGGCGCCGATCCAGGTGACATGGCTGGGCTATCCCGGCACAACCGGCATGGACGCGATCGACTATCGCCTGACGGATCCGTACCTGAACCCGCCGGGGCTCGATGATGAATTCTATTCCGAGCGCTCGATCCGGCTGCCGGATACGTTCTGGTGTTACGATCCACACAGCGATGAGCCACCTGCCCGCCAATCGCCGGGCGCGGGCACGGTGACCTTCGGCTGCCTCAACAATTTCTGCAAGGTCAACGATGCCGTGCTGGCGCTCTGGGCCAGCGTTCTGTCGGCCAATCCAACCGCGCGAATGATCCTGCTGGTTCCGGAGGGAATGGCGCGACAGAGCGTGCTGGACCGACTGGGCCGTTGCGACATCCGCGCCGATCGCATCGAGTTTGTGCCCAGACAGAATCGATCGGCCTACCTGCGCACCTACGATCGCATCGATATTGTGCTGGACACTTTCCCCTACAATGGCCACACCACGAACTTCGATTCCCTGTGGATGGGCGTTCCGGTGGTCACGCTGGCCGGCCGCACCGCGGTCGGGCGAGCGGGAATCAGTCAGTTGACCAATCTGGGACTCCCTGAGTTGATTGCCCGCACGCCGGAACATTACGTGCAGATCGCGACCGAACTCGCGGCCGATCGCCCGCGGCTGGCCGAACTTCGCTCGACTCTGCGCCAGCGCATGCGGGCATCCCCGCTGATGGATGCCGCGCGATTTGCCCGCAGCGTGGAAAATGCCTACCGATCCATGTGGCACACATGGTGCCGGCAATCGTCGGGGAATAGTCCGTCGCCGCCGTGAACGGTAGGATGCCGGACATGTCGCAAGTCACGATCGAGCAGGCCATGCAGGTGGCCGCCGCCCACAGTCGTGCCGGACGCGTTGCCGAGGCCGAGGCGATCTATCGGCACATTCTGGCGGCGCAGCCCAATTGCCCCGGCGCGCTGCACGAATTGGGCGTAATCGTGGGCCAGTCCGGACGGCTGGAGGAGGCGATGGCCTTGATCCGCCGGGCGATTGCCGCGTCGCCTGAGAATGCCGGCTATCACTGCGATTTGGGGAGCTTTCAGCAGACCGGCGGGCAGACCGACGATGCAATCGCCAGTTATCAGCGTGCCATCAGCCTTGATCCGGCTTACGCCGAGGCCTTCTACAATCTCGCCATCGCATGGAAGAGCAAAGGAGACCTTGATAACGCGATGGCTTGCAATCAACGGGCGGTTGGTCTGAAACCAGATCTCGTTGAGGCGCATAACAATCTGGGCATCCTGTGGAAGGAGCGCGGACAATACGACCTGGCGATCGCAAGCTATCGAATGGCGTTGAAACTCCGGCCGGACTATGCCGAGGCGCACAATAATCTGGGGGCCGCATTGCGGGACACGGGGCAAACGGATGAAGCGATCGCGTGTTACCAGCGGGCGCTGTTGTTACGGCCGGACAATGCGCAAACCCACAACAACCTGGGCACGGCGTGGCGGGACAAGGGACAGATCGACAAGGCCATCGCCTGTTACCAGCAGGCCGTGACGTTGCAGCCCGATCTCCTGGGGGCGCACAGCAATCTGGGCAATGTCTGGAAAGCGGCCGGGCAGCTTGACCGGGCGATTGAATGTTACCAGAGGGCGTTGGCGCTGGATCCCAATTTCGTGGAGGCGCACGACAATCTTCTGCACGCGTTGCAATATCATCCCGACACGGATCGCAGGAGTCTGTTTCTGGAATTTCAGAACTGGAACCGTCGCCATGGCGAGCCGCTGCGGCGGTTCATCGAGGACCACGGGAACGACCGCGATCCCGAGCGGCAATTGCGCATTGGCTACGTCTCTCCCGATTTTCGCGACCATCCCGTGGGGCGGTTCATGCTGCCGCTGCTGGCCGGCCATGATCGCAATGCGGCCCGGGTCTTCTGTTATGCCGAAGTGTTCGTCGCCGACGAGATGACCGCGAAACTGAAATCGCAGGCCCATGCATGGCGAAGCACCGTCGGCCTCTCCAACGAGCAGGTTGCCAGGGCCATTCGAGAGGACAAGATTGACATCCTCGTGGACCTGGCCATGCACACGGCCGACAATCGCCTGCTGGTTTTCGCCCGCAAACCGGCGCCGGTTCAGGTGGCCTACCTGGCGTCATTGGGCGGTGCGGCGCTGGACACGATTGACTATCGCCTGACGGATCGCCATCTCGATCCGGACGAAGCCGACGACCGGTATTACATGCAAGAGTCGATTCGCCTGCCGGGAACGTACTGGTGTTACCAGCAGAGCTTTGCCGCGGAGGCGGTCCATGAGCTGCCGGCAATCGCGGCCGGCAGAATCACGCTCGGATGTCTGAACCACTTTGCCAAGGTCTCGGCGGATACGCTGCGGACGTGGGCCACATTGCTGGATCGCCTGCCGACGGCCCGGCTGTTGCTGCACATCGATCACGGAAGCCAGCGCGACCGGGTGAACCAGCTCATGGCCGAGCGAGGGATCACAGCGGACCGCCTGGAATTGCTCCCGCATGTTTCTCCCGCCGAGTATTTCCAAATCTATCACCGCATCGACATCGCATTGGACCCGCTTCCCTTTGCCGGCGGCACGACGACGTGCGATGCGCTGTGGATGGGTGTTCCGGTCGTGACGCTGGCCGGGCGGACGGCCGCGGGACGCGCGGGCGTCAGCATTCTCTCCAGCGCCGGCCTGCCGGAATTGATTGCCCGCACGCCGCAGGACTACGTGCAAATTGCCGCCGATCTTGCCGGCGATCTGCCCCGGCTGGCCGCGATGCGATCGACATTGCGCCAACGCATGCAAAGCTCGCCGCTGATGGATGCCGGGCGTTTCGCCCGCGATATCGAGGCCGCCTACCGAACCATGTGGCGAACATGGTGCCAGACAGGAACGCGCAATAGTCCGGCCCGTCGTCGGGCGGTAGGATGACCGCCATGTCGCAGCCCACGATCGAACAGGCATTGCACGCCGCCGTCGAGCACCACCGCGCCGGGCGATTGCGCGAGGCCGAATCGATCTATCGCAACGTCCTGGCCGTCCAGCCCAACCAACCCGATGCACTGCACCTGCTGGGCCTGATTGCCGGCCAGCTCGGCCACCGCGAGCAGGCCACGGACCTGCTGCGCCAGGCCATCGCGGCCGCACCCGACAACGCGGAATTCCACTGCGATCTGGCCAGTGCCCTGCAAAGTCAGGGCCGGATCGACGAGGCTATCGCCTGTTGCCAAAAGTCGCTGGCACTTTCGCCCATGCTGGCCGAAGCCCACTGCAACCTCGGCAACGCCCTGAGCGCCACGGGCCAGTTCGATCAGGCCGTTGTATGCTTCCAACGCGCCATCGCGCTCAAGTCGGATCTGCTTGTCGCCCGCCTTGGCCTTGGCAACGCGCTGCTGGGCAAGGGTGAAATCGACGCGGCCATCACCTGCCTCCAGCGGACCATCGAAATGAATCCCGGATTCGTTGAAGCTCATTGCAGCCTCGGCAATGCCTGGAAAGTCAAGGGGCAACTCGACCGGGCCATCACCTGCTATCAACGGGCTATCGAACTGAAGGGCGACTTCTTCGATGCCCTCAACAACCTCGCCGTCGCCTTGCGCGATCAGGGCCGGGCGGATCAATCGGTGGTTTACTGCCGGCGGGCACTGTTGCTGAATCCCGCGTCCGTCGAAGCCCACGCCAATCTGGGTATGGCCCTGTGCGATATGAAACAGGAGGATCAGGCCATCTCCTGTTTCCAGCGGGCGTTGGCGCTCAACCCCAGTTTTGCGCCGGCCCACGCTGCACTGGCCGGGTCGTTCAGCCGCAAGAATCAACCCGATGAGGCCATCAATTCATATCAGCGGGCAATCGCGTTAAAGTCGAATCTTGTCGAAGCACACGCGAATCTCGGCAAGATCTGGATCGAGACCGGGCAGATCGATCGGGCGATCGCCGCCTATGAGCGAGCCCGCCAGATCAAGCCCGAGCTTGTTCCAGTGCATGATGGCCTGCTTTACGCCATGCTCTTTGCCGCAACTCCCGACCCACAAGGTCTCCTCCTCGAAAGCCGACAATGGAACCAGCAGCACGCCAAGCCTCTGGAGGGGTTCATCCGCCCGTTTGCCAGCGACCGCAATCCCGACCGGCCCCTGCGCATCGGATACCTCTCCCCCGATTTTCGCCACCATTCCGTCAGCCGGTTCCTGCTGCCGCTGCTGGCCGCACATGATCGTGCCGCGTATGAAGTGTATGGTTACGCGCACGTCCCGGTCCCCGACGACATGACGGCCGAGCTTCAGGCCCATGCCCACGCCTGG
>Ga0181517_10005263_pt1 | contig 11487 bp, 15 predicted proteins | sample PEATcosm2014_Bin_31_FD_119748 | JGI IMG/M metagenome (GOLD analysis project Ga0181517, IMG submission 119748) | Peatland microbial communities from MTU Mesocosm Facility, Houghton, MI, USA - PEATcosm2014_Bin01_30_metaG | ecosystem: Environmental > Terrestrial > Soil > Wetlands > Peat | place... | reverse complement strand
TTTCGCGACTTGGCCAATCGCTTGGCCAAGTCTCCCAATACTGCCTGTGAAATTTTCTCCTTCACCGAAAACATATCGGCATTATTATACCTCATGCTCAGCAGTATTTCAACAGACTGCTAGAGCCTGGTCGGTAGGAGTCAAACGCAAAAATCACGCAAAATTCGAGGACAGCGCAGCGTTCGCCGTCAGCCTTCCTATCGAGCTGGGTCAGCAGCAGGAGCCAGCCGCCGCCGAGCCGACATTGGTCACCGAAACGCTCGGTTGGCTCGGCTTCGCTCCATCACCAGATCCTGAGGGTCAAAATCCTCCCTCGCGCCGTGGGCGGCCCAGCCACCCTCCAACCAAACTCCACGAACAACCCGACGGCAAGCTGCTCGACAAATTGGTCTTCGGTGTAGGTGTGGGCGCTCACTTGCAGCAACGTGTTCTTTGTCGCGGAGCGTCGGTAGCCTGCTCCAAATCCTTCAGGCACGCCCGATAGTCTTTTCGCCGCTCGCTCGCTGGGGTTGGACAGTCGCACCACGGCAACGCCTGGGCATACTTCGTGACGAAATCTGAAGGCTTTGCCGTTTTCACGGTAGCATTGAATCCAGTTTCCAGTTCTTCGGCGAGTTCCGGCTCAAGCGGGCTACTGCGGGCGCGGAAACGGCTGGCCAACTTCGCATCAGCCGTGGAGCGGTTCGTCTGAGAAAGAACCACGGCCAGTCGCGGAAACAAGCCAGGCCTGCCCGGTCCAGGCGACTCGAAGAGTGAAGGCGCACGGTCGTAGCAGAACGGTTTCCGGCTCGAATCCCAGCGGAGTTCCACGCGCCCTTTTGCCCCGCCGCCTGTGTGGTCAACGCGAGTCACGGGCGGCGTCACCAGTAGCAATCGCGATCCCAGATGACCGCCTTGCACGAACGCCAGCTTGTCGCCATTGGCAATCTGACAGTTCTTTGGGTGCAGAAGATTGTTTGCGTGGCATCCGGTGCAGCCGAAACTCCCAAACTCCCAAAACGGGTCGGTGCGCGGATCGTTTCTGCGCGGACGTCGGAGCATGACGATGAATAGCCTGTCGCTCATATAGGATTATTCTCCGCCAGTAGTTCGGGCTTCTGCGCGAGAAACCAGCGGTAAAACCTGTGCGCGTCGTGGAAGGCTGGCAGCCTCACGCTACGCTGAATATAGCCATCCTTGACGTCCAAACCGCCCCACGCATCGAGCAAGTCGTTGCGAACGCGATAGACTCCACCCCGAAGCTCCCCGATGGGAATGCACCTGCGAAAACGGCCGGAAACGTCGCGGCGAGCGCGGACCACAATATCAGTTTCGCCTGGCACACGGCGCGTGTGTGCGTTTTCAGGCCAACGCGATTTGGGGACGGACTTGGCCGGGACGATTTCCTTGACTACATAGAGGCCGATGAGTGCGTAGATGAGGGGGCGCGAAGGTCCGTCCACCGGACGTAGGGCGGCGAAGAATGCCAGCAAATCTCCGGCGGTCAGATGTGTGGTGATGCGTTTCGCCCGCTGGCCTTGATCGCCATAGGTGACTTGGTCGAAGTCAGGATCAAGATGCGTGGGTGTGCCGGGCAGTTCGGAGGGCAACTGCTCCCCAAAACGGGCGACGATCGGAACAAACTCGTCGTAGAGGCGGGTCAAGCCATCGCGTAGCGGTTTGGTATCTGTGATGGTGACGTAGGCGAACTCACCTGTGGCCAATCGCATCGGTGCATTCCAACATCCGTCCGTGGAATCAATGCCGACCCTGACCAGCAACCCGTTCATACGCGGTCTCCCTTCCAGCCAACCTCCGAGAACAACCCGGCGGCAGGTTGCTCGAAAAGCTGGTCTTCGGTGTGGGCGTGGCAAGTCATCGCTGCTGGTAGCGCCACCGAGCGGCAACCGTCTTGAGTTGGTCGGGTGTCATCGGGTCATTTTGCCAGCCAGCATCAAAGTCGATGTCGTGTGACCGTGGTAGTTGGTTCGCCTCAAGATTCCTGACCATGATGCGCGACGGGAGCATCGCTGCCTGACCAACAAAAATCGCTTCCTGACGTCGCAACCCCGATAGCATCTTGGTCAATCCGGCCATTGAGTCGGGCAGAATCGAGCGGACGTGCTCACGGTCAGCATCGTTCGTGATTCGGAGCACAATCCAACTGTTGCACTGCGACAGAACAGTCTCCTCGACCTCGCTTGGCCTTTGGGAGACGAGAATCAACCCGAGGCCGTATTTGCGTCCTTCCTTCGCAATCCTGCGGACTGCTTCCTGAGCTGCTTCATATTGAGCCTCGCCACGGTTTGGCACATAGCGATGGGCTTCTTCGCACACGAGCAGCACAGGATCTTTGCCCCGCTCGTCCGCATTTTGCCACACCTTTAAATTGAATAGAGTGCGAGCAATCACCGCGCTTGAAACACCGGCGACCTCATTGGGCACGCCGGACAAATCGACAATCCGTGGCTGTGGTCCGGCACCAACGAGCTGTTCGATGATCGCGGGAAATGGATCTTGGTTTCCACCTGCCCACTCAACCATGAGGAACCGCACTCGTGCATCACGCAGCAAGACGTCCAGTTTCTCCAAGATTGAGTTGTGGGAATCCTGCTTGCTGGCTTGCGGAGGTTTGTCTGCCTCGACCGCAGCTTTGAAAACCGACAACTTGTAAGGAACTGGCGAATCAACCGTGATTTTCGCCGGGTCAAGACCGAGGTCCTGTGCGCCCGCAATTCGTGCCCTCAGCAGTGCGGTCTTTACGATGTTGGCTTGGGATGTCGCAACGAACTCCGTTTTGCCAATCAGCAGTGCGATCGACTCCTGAAAATTTAGCAGCCAATACGGGAGCGTCAGAGTCCCGTCATCCGTTGAGAGCCTTTTGTGGGTAGGGAATGCCGCCGGATACTCGTTGTGCGGGTCGAGAATGATAATTCGGGGTTGCCACTTCCCGTATCCGGCTAAAGCTCCTCGCTCTAACAGGCTGTGGATTACAGCGGCGACCGTGCCAGACTTTCCTGCGCCGGTAGAGCCGAGGATAGCCGTGTGCTTCCCCAACAATTCATTCATATCAGCGTAGCATGGCGTTCCCCCGGAGCCGACATGCTCGCCAAGTTGAACCACCGTTCCGTCTTTCTGCCCGTAGATGAAACGCAACTCGGATTTCGGCGTGAGATAAACCGTCTGTTGTGGGAGTGGATATGTTGCCACCCCTCGTTGAAACTTCAAGGTCCACTTTGGCGGCATATCGGTGGAGTCAAACACCCATTCGCCTTCTCCAAACAAGTCAGCTTCGACGATGCGCTCATCGCCGGGGGCCTGTGGGGTAATTCCACGCTCTGCCTCAAACTCCGCCTTCATGCGAAGCCGGCCAACAAAAGCGAAAATCAGTCGGCGACCGAAGTGGATTTTGACGATAGAGCCGAATTGGCCGATTGGATAAGTCTCGCCAGCGTAAACTCGCGACAGTTCGGAAAGCTTCGGTTCAAGTTCCGCGATGATGTGGGGACCATCCACTTCGATGATTTTGCCGATTGCAAGATTCTCGATTGTGTCATTTGGATTACGAGGTTCTTTGCTCATCGTTCACCTCCCAGTAAGCGCGTGATGTTCTCAAACCTCCACCAGGGCAGGTCGTCCGCAGAAGCACCAACGGTGTCGCCATGCCAGAAGGCCCGTTTGCCATAGATCAAAACCTGTTCGCGGATGGAGACATCGTCGTGCCACCCTTTCAGTTGTCCGTCGAGAGCCTCCTCGGACCAAAAGACAACCAGCGTCAGATCACGCGATGCACGCAGGGCGCGATCAAGTTCGAGATTGATATGGGAGTCACCAAACTTGTAGCCGCAAACCGCCAACACACGCTGCGAGCCGTCCTTGGGGCGGAGGACTTCGCGTGCCAGCGATGCTAATTGCGCGTATGGATCTAGTTGCGTTTCACGATACTTCGTTGACGCCGGCCAAATAACAATGCGTTGGTCGTTGACCGCCATTCCGGTAATGGTCTTTGGCACCCGGCGAGGGAGATTCTCATTCGGAAAGTGACACCAGTTTATTGAACCGTGGAGTTTGAGAACCCGCGCAGAAAGGCTAGTATCGGAAAAGGTGTCAGCGTTCCACCAACCGGTCACTCCACCATCGAGGCCGTCAGCAAACGCGACTTTCTCCAGCGCCAATGCGTCCTCGATGAGTGTGTCATAATTCAGCACCAGGTAATCCACTCGATGATTGCCCACCGCTTTGCCGGGTCGAACAGGACGATGCACCGCCTTCACAAAGTCCCAGTGCGTTTCAATGGAGACAGGCGTGTCAATCACGTCGGCGATAGCCCGCTTGATTTGTTCCGTTGCGTCATGTAGCGATTTCGCGCTGTAAGTCTTGCCCCCGAGGTCAATCTCCTGCTTGGTTGCGCTTCGTGAAGCACGACGATCTGCAATGGCCAGGAGGTCCACCAGCTCGCTAAGGTAGTCTTCGATGTTCGGGAAGGTCGCCCCGGCAAAGTTTGCCTCAATGGCCTTGAGAATCTCTTTGTTGGACGCATCTAGCTTCGGGCTTGCGAGAGCCTCGCTTGTAAGCTGCGCGGTAAGCGGCAGACCAGCGCATTTGCTGCAACCAGCACCCAGAAGGAACGCCCGGCCGCTTTGCGTCATCAACTCTTCGAGTTTATCGACAGCGTCCTTGAACGGTTTTGCTTTCAGTGCTGAGAGATCATCAGGCGTTCGCATAGGTTTCCTTGGTTTCGAGTTCCACCTGCCCCGACAGCAGTTGCAGCAGCAGGTCGCACGTTTGGTGGAGGTTTTGGATTTGGCCTCGGAGATTCCTCATGCGCCGAATCTCCATTCACGAGCGAAAACTCGCGGCACACCAAGAGCCGCAGTTACGTCAAAACCGGCTCGCATCGCGGCGGCCTCGGGCGGCGGCAGTTCGCTGCGTGTGGGTGCTGCGAAACCGATGATTCCGTCCGACGAGGGCGTCGCGTTCTCGCCAATCGCTACGACACAAGCAGCGAGATCCAAAATCTCGCGCACCGGCTGGCGCGTGTCGCGTGTTGTGACCCAGGCCAAACGGTCGCCGGCTTTCGCACGCCAGATGTTCGGCCCGTCCATCGGCGCTTTGGGCCGGTAGCCCGCGCTGAGCCGCTTCATCATCTCGAAGGCGGCGGCGTCTGCAACCTCGGATGGGTGCAGTTCAAACCACACTGGCAGGTCGGCCCAACGGTTCGTGATGGTCACGAAGTCGCCGTCGCGCATTTGCCAAAAGTGGCGGATAGTCCATGCCGACGGACGGTTTGAAGTCAGGAACGAATCCGTTGCCACCCAGATCACAAACTCACCGGCCCGACACGACCAACGCAAAGTCTCGTTACTGCCGAAAGTTCGAGCGGTTGGGGTTATGCTTGACGGCGTCATGCGGCCTCCGTTTCGAGTTCGACCCGCCCCGACGGCCGACGCGGCAGCAGCAGGTCCCGCGTTTGGTGGCTGGCCTTCGCGCATATTGTGATAGCCGTGTCTTTCATCGGTCGTGGGCTGGACCCGCTCGCATGTTCCGCCACCGCACCTTCCCCGCCCAAGCGTCTCATGCGGGAAGTCTTATACGCCTCTGGCCGTGCCGGTCAATCCTGTAAATGACGCTCCCCACGCGGACGGGCTGGCGCCTCACTCCGTCCGGCCAACCCTGCCCCAATCGCCACGGTGAACAAACGGGCATTAGACCATCTGCGAACCGATCCGATCATGGCCGAACGCATCGATCAGCTCGGCCCGGCCGATTTGCGGCCACGCCGGCTTCCAAGGAGGGGGGGAGAAGATGGCTGCCCTCCGTCGCGCCAGGCTCCCTGCTGGGCCAATCTGAGCTATTGCTCAGGGTATGACTTGGCGCCATGTGTCCATGTGGGACACGATCCTGGAGGCCGTCGCCGCCTTCAACGAGAATATGCGCTCCATCCGCGAAATGCGAGTAACCGGCGTTCGGCCTGGACAAGCCCGCGCTCCTCAACCGCTCAGCGGAGGCTGTCGCAACCGCCTCCGACGTCGGGAAGCCGCCATTCCCGAACAGCGCCTCAAACCGGGCCAGAATCGTGACGGCTGCCTTCCCGCTCAGTTGCTGGTGGATGATGGCATGGGCCAGGGACTCAAAGGGTGGAAGACCGTCTCGCCTTCCGACGCCCTGACAACAAACGTTGTTGCATGTTCGTCGGCAAGCCTGAACAGGGCATCCATTACCCCACGGTTAATCCCTTCGCTTGAAAGCTCTTGCATCCTGCACACAACGTTCGAACCGCACTGAGACTTTAAGAACTCATTGGTACGACTGGGCTGCACGTGTAGACACGCAATCAAGAGCGCTCGCGTTGAAATGAACCCACCGTCTGCCAAACACCCCTTTAGTATCATGCACTTCTCTAAGACCCGGTTCGCGTTGCCACTCGACCTCAGGCCAACCCGTAGCGCCAAGTCCTCCTCAAGCGGAGCCACGCTACCAAACAAAGCCGCTATTAACGGGTCCACATCAACGCGGCACCTTTCAAAGAGAGCTCGGCTGTAGCTGAGATCTTTCTCCAACAGGGTGCCGATCAAAAGAGCCGTCGTCAGTGGCCTGAGGGAGTGCAGCGCCCGAAGGCACGCCTCCCCTAGCACCAACTTCGCCTCTGCTGTCAATAATTTACAGTCGAATTGTGAGCGAGCCCCCTCGATAAGCGCCAGATGACGCGTCAGGAAATCAGGCCCGGGCTCCCCTCCCAAGTATTTCACACGAAGATCCTGATGGTATTCGAGAAGCCTCTCCAAGTCAGTTCGTTCCCAAAGAACAATCCTTATTCCGTTTTTATCGCTCGAAGTGAACAACCAATCTTTCAGCGCAGAACTGATGATGCCTGTCGTGGCAACAATGAAGTAATCCGGTTTGAACTGAGCAGCCTTCAGTAGATCTTCGTGCAGCAAAGCGCGGCTGAGATGCCCGGCGTACTTCTTGCACTGAACAATACACTTGTGCCTAAGCAGCTTCGGCCCCCAGAGCTCGTGTCTCTCGCATACGATGTCCCTCCCCCTGTCACTTCCGTGGGCTCCCTGCCAAACGACGTTGAGAAAGCCTTCCCGATGAAGCATCCAGAAGATCAACTCCTCAAAATCTGTGGCGGAAATCCTGCCCCAGTCTTTTATGTCAACCATTTAACTATTAAACCAGTACATCAGAGCAGTTCAAGCCAAATCGAAGCGCGTTCTGCGCCAAAAGATTGTTGCCCGGCAGGGGGTGACCGATTCTGGTGAATAGGCCGTTGCGCCAAAAGTCGGTGTTAGTGGGACAAGTGCTGCAAATCCACTCCTGCCAGTTGTTGGACCACGGTGTTGGGAGCGGCCAGTTCTGCGAGCTCCCCGACGAGGGCAGGGGGTGCAAAAACCTTCAACGAAACCTTCAACGTCCGGGTAGAAACCGTGTCGGCAGGGTGTTAAAGCCGGGTTCATGCCGTGTAGCAAGAAAACCCTTGCAAACCCCTGTAAAATCAGGCTACTTTCACCCTCGTAACTCAGGATTTTGGCGCTGGTTGTCGGTGAAGACTTCGTTCGATTCCGACCCTCGCCTCCCTAATTCCTAGCTGATAGCTAAAAAGAAGCCCGCCTCCCGGGACAGGCTTCCTTTCCACCGTCTCACACCGCCATCTTCCTGAGCCTGCGTTCCGCCGGTGGCGACGTGGCCAGCCGCGCCCGGCCTTTGGCCCAGTTACGGAGCCCAGTAATCTGCTCCGCCATCAGCTTGGAGAGCGGCACAAATTCGGTCAAAACCTGGGCAATCCCGAGGTCGGTCGGCTCCTGCTCCTCATCGAACGCGGCGTATAGCGCCTCGATGAACACGTTTTCGATCTCGCTGCCGGTCAACCCGTCGCTGGCCCGGGAGAGTTGCACGGTATCGAAGTCCTTCGGGTCGCGGGTGTATTTGGCAATTTGAATCGTCCAAATCGCCTCGCGCTCCGCCTGGCTGGGCAGATCCACGAAAAACATTTCGTCGAAGCGCCCCTTCCTGAGCATCTCGGGCGGAAGTTGGGAGACGTCATTGGCCGTGGCGACAATGAACACCGGGCTATGCTTTTCGCTCATCCAACTTATGAAACTGCCAAACACCCGGGCCGAGGTGCCGCCGTCTGTCGAGCCAGAGCTTTTACTCCCCGCGAACCCCTTTTCAATCTCATCAATCCAAAGCACGGCCGGGGCAATCGCCTCGGCGGTTTGGATGACCGAGCGCAGATTGGACTCCGACTGACCAACCAACCCGGCGAAGATCCGGCCCGCATCCAGTTTGAGCAATGGCACGCCGAACACCTTGGCTGTGGCCTTGGCCGTGAGCGATTTGCCCGTGCCGGGGATGCCCACAATGAGTAGGCCCTTGGGCATGGGCAGACCGTAGTCGACCGCCTTTTGCCCGAAGGCATTCCGGCGTTTCAGGAGCCAGGTCTTGAGCACGTCCAACCCGCCGATGGAATCCAGTGATTCCCGGGTCTCGACGATTTCAAGCAGGCCGTTCTTCTTTACCGCCTGGGCTTTCTCGCGGGCGACCACCGCCGGAACAATTGCTTTGGCCTCCACGACCGAGAGGGCAAAGGCATTCTCGGCCTCCACCGTGGTGAGCCCGCTGGCGGCATCCAGGGCGGTTTCCCGCTCTGCCTTCGCCATGGGGGACAACTCAGCCGACTCCATGATGCCATCCAGCACCGGGCCAAGGGCAGCTTTGTCAGGCAGGGCAAACTCGATGACGGTCAGTTCGCGCTCCAGTTCGGGCGGCAGAACCAGCCGGCAGCCCAGAATAATGAGGCTTTTGGATTTGGTCTTGCCCTCCTGGAGCGCGTCCTTCAACTGCCGGACGAGCACCGGGTTGGGATCCCCGGCCAGGAACATTTGGAAGTCCTTCAGGACGCAGAGGGATTTCTCGGGCAGCTCCCGGATGGCCAGCAACGCCTCCAGCGGGTCATTGACCTCCCGCACGGATTTCTTTTCGGTGTCGATGAGGCCGGCGGTAACGCTCCAGCAATTGAGCCCAAAGCCGACCTCTTGGGCGATACCTTTCAGTTCGGCCTCGACCCGCTGTTCCTCGGGCGATACCAGGTAAAGGCCGGGATAGCCGGCCCGGATGTAATGGATGATTTTATTTCTCATGCGGTTTTTCTTTCGGTTGATTGTTTGGGTTTGGAGGAAGGAGCCCCGGTCGCGAGCGTCATGGTGCGCTGGCCTTTTTCAAGGGACGCGGACCGCCGTGCGGGCAAACCGGGGCTCGAATGCTGGCACCAATACGGTGTGCCATGGTCAGGGCGCCGGGTAGGCCGGCATTGTGACGAAGGCGACATCATCGGCTTTGAGGCCGACGCCGACGTCCTGTGCCCATGCTTCTGTTTCAGTTGGCCAGGGATGGCCTTCTACCGGACAGGCCCAGTATTTGATCGGGCTTTCCGGCGGCAGGTTGGATGCTGGAATCAGGGCAACCAGGGTGTTGGCGGGCAGGATGCGCCGCTCCCCCGGGTTACCGTGGACGGTCTCACGGGTGGTGCGTGCCATTTTCATGGTGAGCGTCCTATTTGTCGGGTCCCTGGGTTGCTTCCGCAGGGCTGACGGTTTCGGCCAGGGCAATGGCTTTGTTGAGCCTCGCCATTGGTTCCGTGAGGTTCTTTGACCAGTTTTCCTGGATGTTCTTCGCCGCCGCAACCAACTCCGGCAGCACGTTGGCTGCGTGAGTGGCGTAACGGCCATCAGAGACGGAATCGAGGCGGCCGAAGCAAACTTCCTTGGCCGGGTCGTGTCTTCGCCGACCGATTATTCTTACGGTTGGAATCACCTTATCGGTGTCCATTTCAGCAAAGCGCCAGGGCAATGGAGTGATACGCTTCAGCAGTTCAGTCAGCTTCATAATCTCCTTTCTTTAATGTTGGCCGGCGTCGAAGCACTGCCGGCAGATCTCGATCCCGTCCGGGCAGCCGATGAGATAAGGGACCGTTTCTCCGCAGTCGCCGCACTTCTCGGCCGTGCCGAGCAGTTTCCGGGCTTCGAGGATGAGTTGGTTCAGGGTTGCGATGTAATCTTCGGAAGTGGTCTCGAAGGGATTGCCGTCCAGGCCCTCCTCGCCCTCGTGTGTCAAGAGGGAGACGTTTTGCACAAAGCCGAGCAGTTGCGGCTGGGCTTGGGCGGCGTTGACGACCACTGTCAGCGCGGCCTGGTCGCCGTCGAACGCTTCACAGGCATCGCAGCGTTGAATCTCATAACGCGGAGATTTGTCGTTGCCGGTATTGCAGAGAACCCAGCCCTTGCTGGCGCAGGCTGGGCATTGTTCCGGGAAGGGTTCAGGCATTGGTATTTCCTCTCTCCTTATCGAACTTGGTTCCGGCGAACTCGACCCAAACCCAGGCCGCCACGTAACAGCCGTTGTCATTGCCTTCGCTGAGCGTGGCGTTGTCGTGGATTTCAATCACGCCCGCTTGCGGGTGCTGTTCCCGGGCCAGGTCGATGATTTCGAGCCGTCTTACTTCGGACTGAACGTGGCAGGCCTGGCAAAGGCCGTCCTCCATCACAAAGTCGCTGGGTTTCTTGCATTTAGAGCAGAGCATTGAGGGTGGTCCTTTCCCATTCCAGGCAGGTTTCCCGGGAGGGATGCGAGAAAGCGACCGCCTCCGGGTCGGAGGCCAGGCGTACTTCCCAGTGTTGGCTTGCCGGGTTGAATTCGACCGCGCTGGCGCGTTGAATGGCCAACCGGCCCAGTTCATGCAGCGGCACGGCTTCGGTCCATAAACACCGGGCCGTGCCGTCGGGGGCAAACGTGATAATGTGTGAGGTTGGATTCATGTGATTCTATTCGGAGGCTTTGAGGCGGTTGTCCCAACAGCGTTCCTCGCAAATCCACTTGCCTTGGTGCAAGTGGGCCGATTCAGCCAGGCCGGGCAGGTGGCAGAGGGAGCAGGTGACTTGATAAGCCCGGCGCCACTGTGCCACGGTGTGGCTGCCGCAGTCCGGGTCTTCCATCGGCCCGTAGATCGAGGCGATGTCTTTGGAGGAAGCCGGCGCCGTCACTTGGACCCAGAGCTTTTCGGCATCCGGGTGGTTGACGGGGTGTACCGTTTCGTCGCTCTCGAAGAAGCAATTGGCTTTGGCCACTGCCTCCTCAATAGAGGTGGCGTTTACGTCGATGCCCAAGCTGGAGCGTTTGCCAGCCCAGCGGAATTGGAATTCGAAGGTTTTCATAGGTGCGCCTGAAAGGCGAAGTAGTAACGGGGATGGTGTTGGAATAGTAACGAACCCAGTTGGTTGTCGGCCTTCCGTCTGACCACGGCCAACGGCGCCATAAATCCCAGCACCTCGAAGTCGGCGGCCAGTTCCGCCGCGTTCCACACGAGGCCGTGCCGGGCTTCCAGGGCGGGACGTTCTGCCGTCGCGGCGTTGATTTCCAATAGCCGTGCTCGCCGGACGGCTTCGGCTGTTTCAATCAATGTCGTTTCCATGGGTTTCAGGTTTTGTCGATGACAAGCAGCGTGGCTCG
>Ga0181517_10005259_pt1 | contig 11495 bp, 9 predicted proteins | sample PEATcosm2014_Bin_31_FD_119748 | JGI IMG/M metagenome (GOLD analysis project Ga0181517, IMG submission 119748) | Peatland microbial communities from MTU Mesocosm Facility, Houghton, MI, USA - PEATcosm2014_Bin01_30_metaG | ecosystem: Environmental > Terrestrial > Soil > Wetlands > Peat | place... | reverse complement strand
CTGTTTGTGCCGCAGGTGCTGGCGGTGTGGCGGAAGAAGAGCGATGAGGGGATTTCGCTGATCACGTTTGGCGGGTTCAGCGTGCTGCAGGCGATTGGGATTGTGCACGGGGTGTATCAGCGCGACTGGTCGCTGATATTGGGGATGGCGGCGAGCCTGTTGACGTGCGGAAGCGTGACGGGGCTGACGGTGTTTTACCGAGTGAAGCGGATGCGGAGGGAGCGTGTGACGGGGTGAGGGGTTATTTGCTCCCAGGTCCGAAAATCTGGGTTTGAGGCATCGTGTCGCTACATGTTGGCGACAGGGATGCGGCGGTGAGATGTGGGCTCCCGCCGGTGGTTGTTCATTTTGATTCTCATAGTTTCCTGATCGCATAAGAAACTGCTAGGCCAGCCACAGCCAGGCAGCTCAAACTCGCCATCAACAGAAGTCTATCGTGCGAAAAAAGAAACAGGAGGATTACTGAAATCCAATTCAAGATGGGAAGCACTACCATCCAGGTGTTAAAGCCCCCATGCTGCAGTGATTGAATTGTCGCTTCAGGGCTGCTTTGGGTTAGCATCGCACATACCATTCCGAGCGTCGGCAACAAATATGCGAATTAGACAACGCGAAACGTGTCCGAAATGGCCTCATTTCTCTTGGTTGCTGCGGCGCGCGCCGCCCGCTCTGAAATATGGCGGGCAGCCTGTGCCGCCCGGTCTGCAGCATCGCGGGCTGCTTGCGCCCGCGCGGGTGCCTCTCGATCCCATTGTTCCTTTGCTGCCTTCGCTGCTGCCTGGGCTCGCGCAGCCGCTTCCTTTTCGCTTGCTTCAATGAGATTCCAGTATTCGACCCCAACAGCTGCATGGCACATCGGGCAGCGCGATGCCCTCTTCCTGAGTGTGCGGTAGAGGCATTCAGGACAGTTGTAGTCTCCCGGATTAAACCGAGCCTCAGCGGCACGTTCTGCGTTTGCCCTAGATACCTCCCAGGCTCGCTCCTCGCGCTCAACATCTTCCTCCCGGGCACGTTCCTCGCGCTCAGCATCTTCTCGCCGCTCGCGTTCAACGCTTCTGCATAGGGTGCATGTGAAATCGTCTGACGGTCGCCCGCAACGATTACACGTCAACATGTTGGGTCTCCTTTCTCGCGGAGATAAGCTGGGCCTCACATCAAAACGCAATTCTACAACCGGGCTCTGCTATTTACTCACGGGAGCTAGTTGGGAGTAGAATCCCTTCGTCATGCCCGACAGGTTAGAACGCTTTCAACAGACCGGGGATTCTCATTTCCTCACGTTTAGTTGTCATGATCGGCTTCCGTATTTCGGTGCCGCGCAAGCTAGTGCTCTTTTCGAGCGATCCCTTGAGGCTATGCGAAGGCGATATGTCTTGTTCGTATTCGGCTATGTGGTCATGCCGGAGCACGTGCATTTGTTGGTTTCTGAGCCTCGACGAGGGATGCTTGATCGTGCAATTCAATCCTTGAAGACTTCAGTCTCAAAGCAATGCACGCAGCGGCCGTTCTGGCTGAAACGGTATTACGACTTCAATGTTCATTCCGAAGAGAAGCGAATTGAGAAACTTCGGTATATCCATCGAAACCCAGTGACACGCGGGCTCGTTTCCAGGCCAGAGGATTGGAAGTGGTCGAGCTTTCGGCATTATCAGACCGGGGAGGCGGGAACAGTGGAGATCGAGTCGCCGTGGACACTTGGAAGACGGATGAGATTGAAACTGCCGGGGGAGGGTTGGAATAGACCCGGTGAGATTCCCGGCAGCCCACCCTAGCGACAAAAACAAAGACGTCGCGAGGGTGGGGCACCCGGTCATTCAATTCTGGGTTGAGAAAAGCGGGTTAGATTTCTGGCAGCCCACCCTAGCGACAAGAACAGAGACGTCGCGAGGATGGGGCACCCTGTCCTGGCTGGTTGATGCAGCATCGTCCACGCGGTGCTGTGTGCTACCCCAGGAACATGCCTGCGATGGAGGCGGAGATCAGGTTGGCCATGGTGCCGGCGAGCATGGCGCGGACGCCGAGCTTGGCGAGGTCGTTGCGGCGCTCGGGGACGAGTGCGCCGATGCCGCCGATCTGCATGCCGATGGAGCCGAGGTTGGCGAATCCGCAGAGGGCAAAGGTGGCGATGGTGAAGGAGCGGGGCGAGAGCGTGGCTTTTTGCGCGCCGAGGGCGATGTAGGCGATGACTTCGTTGAGGGCCATGCGAGTGCCGAGCAGGTTGCCGATGGCGAGGCAGTCGTGCGAGGGGACGCCGATCAGCCAAGCCACTGGCCAGAAGCCATAGCCGAGAATCTGGCCGAGGGAGCCGGGGACGAAGGGGATGCCGCCGTGGACCCAGGTGAGCAGCGAGTCGAGCAGAGCGACGAGGGCGAGGAAGCTGATGAGCATGATGGCCACGTTCATGGCCAGCTTGCCGCCGTCGATGGTGCCGCGGGCGATGGCGCCGAGAAGGTTTTCTTCGCTGTGCATCTCGTCTTTGGGGATGACCACGCGGCCCTCGGTGGCGGGGACTTCGGTCTCCGGCACGAGCATCTTCGCCACGAGGATGGTCCCGGGCGAGGTCATGATGACGGCGGAGAGAAGGTGGCGCGCTTCGACGCCTTGCGAGATGTACATGGCCATGATGCCGCCGGAGACGTGGGCCATGCCGGAGGTCATGATGACCATAAGCTCGGAGCGGGTTGCGCCTTTGAGGAACGGACGGATGGTGAGCGGGGCTTCGGTCTGTCCCATGAAGATGGAGGCGGCGACGTTCATTGATTCTGCGCCGGAGATGCGCATGGTCTTGAGCATGATCCATGCAAGGGCGCGGATGACGATCTGCATTACGCCGATGTGATAGAGCACGGCGAAGAAGGCACTGATGAAGATGATGGTGGGCAGGACTTGAAAGGCGAAGATGGAGCCGAGCGAGGTGTTGGGCGTGCCGAGAGCGCCGAAGAGGACTTTGGTTCCGGCGGCGGTGCAGGCGAGCATGGCGTTGACCACGCTGCCGGCCCAGGTCATGAAGCGCTGGCCGTAGTCGAAGCGCAGCACGAGGAAAGCGAAGGTGAACTGGAGGCCCAGACCCCACGCGACAGTACGCCAGCGGATGTGGCGGCGATTTGTAGAGCCCAGCCAGGCCGCGCCAAGGACGGCAAGAATTCCGAGGATGCCGGTGAAACGATCCAAGATGAACTCCTTCGGAGACAGGGACCAGGGACCAGGCAATAGGGACGAGGAAATACAAAGAGCTTCCCTCAGGGGCTAAAGCCCGGGTCGATTCGGTTTCGTTTTCGGCACGACTGAAGTCGTGCCCTGACTCATGTGCCGAATCATGCTGCCGGTCCTAGTCCCGTATTCCATTGGTCCACGTCTTTTGATCTTTGAAGATTACCTTACAGCATCGTGGAGATGGGCTTCAGCATTTTCGCGGGTGAAGATGCGGCCGACGAGGGGCACTGCGGGCGGCTGGGCTTCGGAGATCGTGATGGCGGATTTGAGGAGGGCCAGCGGCTCGGCGAGCATCTCTTCGCGGGTGGCGTAGAGAGTGGCGATGGGCTGACCCTTTTCGACGCGTGCGCCGCGGCGGGCGTGGAAGAGGATTCCGGCGTGTGGGTCGACGGGCTCCCCAGCTTTTTCACGGCCTGCGCCGGTGCGCTGGACGGCCCAGCCGATTTGCGTGGTGTCCATCTCTGAGATGAAGCCGGAGTCCCAAGCGCCGAGGATGGTTGTTGCGCCGGGGTCGTGGAAGGCTGCGAGGTCATCGAAGACGGAGACATCGCCTCCCTGCGCATCGATCATCTTAAAGAAGAGCGCGAGGGCGGTGCCGTCCTGAAGTGCGGCGTCGGCGAGGCGGTAGCCGGAGTGTGGGGTTTCGGCCTTGCCGCCGAGGTGGATCATCCAGCCGGCAAGGATGAGGGAGAGCTCACGGAGGTCTTCGCTCTGGGGCGGGCGTTTGCCGCGAAGAAGCTCGACGGATTCAGCGACTTCGATCCAGTTGCCAGCGGCAGAGCCAAGGGGCTGACCCATGTCGGTGAGGAGGGCGACGGTGCGGGTTCCTGCGGCCTCGGCGGTGGCAACCATGAGGGCGGCAAGAAACTCTGAGTCCGCGGGGTTCTGGAGGAATGCGCCGGAGCCGGTTTTTACGTCGAGGACGAGGGCGTTGAGGCCGGCGGCGAGTTTTTTTGAGAGGATGCTGGCGCAGATCAGGCCGGAGTTTTCGACTGTGCCGGTGAGGTCGCGCAGAGCGTAGAGGACGCGGTCGGCGGGGACGAGCGCTGGGGTCTGGCTGACGATGGAGCAGCCGCAACGGGTGAGGACGGATTCGAACTCGGCGAGGGTGAGAGCGGTGCGGAAGCCGGGGATGGATTCGAGCTTGTCGAGCGTGCCTCCGGTGTGGCCGAGGGCGCGGCCCGAGATCATGGGGACGGCCACGCCGCAGGCCGCGGCGAGTGGCGCGATGAGGAAGCTGGTCTTGTCGCCGACGCCGCCGGTGGAGTGCTTGTCGACGGCGAACTTACCGAGGCTGGCGGGCGAGAATTTTTCGCCGGAGTCGCGCATGGAGAGGGTGAGGGCGCGAACTTCGTCGAGGGAGAGACCGCGAATCCATGCGGCCATGAGCCAGGCGGCGAGCTGTTCGGGGGGAATGGATCCAGAGCCCGCGCCGGCGGCGAGGAATTGAAGCTCTCGCACGTCGAGGGCGAGGCCATCGCGCTTCTTGCGGATGAGGTCGATCATGTGGAGCGGGGAGGAAGGAGTGGGCTCGGTTCGCATAGCAGGGTGCTGCCTCTTTATTTGAGTTTCATGTCGAAGGCCAGGGGGAGGATGGCAGAGAAGGGCATGGAGCGGAGGCCGTCGGCGGCGGGGAAGAGGACGGGAGCGCTAGGGAAGACGAATTCCGAGAGCATCTGGCGGCATGCGCCGCAGGGCGGGCTGGCGGCGGCGTTGAGGTTGGCGACGGCGACGGCGGCGATGCGGATATCGGGGCCGAACTCAGAAACGGCGCGAACAAGGGCGGCTCGCTCGGCGCAGATGGTGAGGCCGTAGCTGACATTTTCGACGTTGGTGCCGGTGACGATTTCGCCGGTGGCGAGGCGAAGGGCCGCGCCGACACGGAAGCCGGAGTAGGGCGAGTAGGAGTGGAGCGCGGCTTCCTGGGCTCTGGAGAGGAGCTCGGCGAGAGGGGGGTCGAGTTCGGGGGCGGTGACGTTTTCGGGGCTCATTGGTGTTTCCCAAGCGAATCCCACGCGGGGACTCAGTGAATTCTGAGGCTAAAGCACGGCGGCGGGTCATGTACACCGGCTGGGCATCGACGGTGAGAGGTTTCACATCTGGGATGAAAGGACTGGCCGCGTTCGCTTTTCAATGTTCAAGTCGAAGCCGACTTCTCCGATAAAGGCTCTAAGAGCCTGAGTGCGTCGGTTGTGGCCGACGTCCGGTCTGCCTGATTGTCGGGTGAATGCGGGTGCGGAATGGATGATCTGACGAGGGAGTTCCTGATCGAGAGCCAGGAAGGACTGGACCGGATGGAGCGGTGTTTGACGGAGCTGGAGTCGAAGCCGTCGGATATGGGGCTGTTGGCGGATATCTTCCGCACGGTGCACACGATCAAGGGGACGACCGGGTTTCTTGGGTTCAAGCGGCTGGAGAAGCTGGCGCACTCGGGGGAGAACCTGCTTGGACTTTTGCGCGATGGCAAGCTGGCGGCGGACGGGTCAGTAATCACGGGGCTGTTGCAGCTGCAGGACGGGCTGCGGTCGATATTGCGGTCGATTGAGACGGAGGCCAGCGAAGGCGAAGACACAGATGCGGCGCTGATTGCCCGGCTGGAGGAGTTGCAGGCGCCGGCGATGGCAGCACAACACGGCCGTGGCCGGAGTGGGCACGTGGCGGGACCGGCAGTGATGGACCCGGCTCCAGCGGCGGCGGAGAATCGAGCGCCAACCTCGGCGGAGAGTGCAGCGACGCCGGGACCGGAAGCGGCGGTTGCACCCGAATCGGCAATCGCACCTGCATCGTTGACCGCGAAGCAGGAGAAGGAGCCCGGCACAGATGCGGGCAAGGCGAGGAGCGTGCCAGCGGGTGCTGCGGCGGAGAGTACGCTGCGCGTGGACGTGACGCTATTGAACAGGATGATGAACCTGGTGGGCGAGCTGGTGCTGACGCGCAACCAAGTGCTGCAGGCGACCTCGGGGCAACCGAATCTGACGATGCTTTCGCGGCGGCTGGACATGGTGACGTCGGATCTGCGCGAGTCGGTGATGAAGGCGCGGATGCAGCCTGTGTCGAACATCTTCTCGAAGATGCCGCGCATTGTGCGCGACCTGAGCCAGTCGCTGGGCAAGCGGGTGCGATTGCAGATGGAGGGCCAGGAGACCGAGCTCGACAAGAGCTTGCTCGAGGCGATCAAGGATCCACTGACGCATGCGGTGCGCAACTCCCTGGATCATGGGATTGAGGATCCGGACACGCGTGATCGAGCAGGCAAGGATCCGGAGGGTTTGCTGAAGCTGCGGGCTGTGCAGGAGGGCAGCCACGTGATTATCGAGGTTGCCGACGATGGCGCGGGGATCGCAGTGGAAAAGGTGCGGGTGAAGGCGATCGAGCGCGGATTGATCACAAAGGAGCGCGCCGAACGGCTTTTGGAACGGGAGCTTCTGCAGTTGCTCTTCCTTCCGGGTTTCTCGACAGCGGCCGCGGTGACGAATGTGAGCGGCCGAGGCGTGGGGATGGATGTGGTCCGGACGAACGTGGAGAAGATCGGCGGAAAGGTGGAAATCGATTCGAAGCCGGGGAAGGGAACGACGCTTCGGCTGCGGATTCCACTGACGCTGGCGATCATTCCAGCGCTGATTGTGCGCAGCGTGGAGCAGAGTTTTGCGGTTCCGCAAGGCGCGCTTTCGGAGCTGGTACATATCCCTCCGGAGCAGGCGGCGAGCGCAATCGAGTGGATGGAAGGCGCGCCGCTCTACAGGCTGCGGGGAAAGCTTCTGCCGCTGGTGTTTCTTGACCGCCTTCTGATGCCGGATGTGGAACACCGGCAGGTGACGGAGCAGGACAAGTTTATCGCGGTGTTGAACGCAGACGGACGCCAATTTGGGCTGGTTGTGGATGGGCTGGCCGATCCGGAGGAGATCGTGGTGAAGCCTCTGTCGGCGGTACTGAAGAGTATCGGGCTCTACTCCGGGGCGACGGTGCTGGGCAACGCAGATCTGGCGCTGATTCTGGATCCGGGTGCGATCGCCGTGAAGGCTGGAGTGACGATTAGCAGCGAGGAGCAAGGAAGGCAGTCGGGGGAGGAGGAGACTGGCGAGCAGGCCGGCAAGAGCCTGGAATACCTGCTGGTCGAGGCCGCGGAGCGCAAGTCAGCAGTGCCGCTTGGCGATGTTTTGCGCATCGAGCAGCTGAAGGTTTCGCGGATCGAGTACATCGGCTATCGGCCGGTACTGAATTTTGAAGGACATTTGCTGCCGGTGGAAGATTCGGGCGGGGTGCTGGCTGCAGTGCAGCACGATCCGGAAGCGCAGATCATCGTGGTGGTTTGCCGCGAGGGCAATCGTCATGTGGGCATCGCGGTGTCGCACGTGCTGGACGTGGCATCGGGCGGCGACCTGTTTGAGGCGGGCACAGGCAAGCAGGCAGCGGGGGTGACGCTGTTAAAGAACAGCGTGACAGGGGTAGTCGACCTGGGGGCGGTTGCGCCGCTTCCGGTGGGCGAGCAGGCAACGAGTGAGTGGGACCAGATGACGGAGGCTGCGCGATGAGTGTTGCAGGGAATGATCTCTCCCGGCGCGGGAAGACTGCGGAGACGCGAGTGGAGATGTGCAGTGTGCGCGTGGGGCAGGGGTTGTATGGAGTTCCGATTACCTACATTCTGGAGATCGTGGGCAAGGCGAGGCCGCAGCCGGTACCACTTGCGCCGGGATTTGTGGGAGGCCTGGTGCACTATCGCGGCGATGTTCTGACCACGGTGAGCCTGCGCCAGCTGCTAGGGATGCCACCCAAGGATGGGCCGCAGGACATCCTGGTGCTGGAGAATGCGGGCGGGGCGATGGGACTGCTGGTGGATTCAGTGGGCGAGGTGCTGACGGCGTCGTCGTTGGAGTATGAGCCGAATCCTTCGATCCTCGATGAACGGCGGAGAGCGTTGTTTGCCGGCGCATACAAGCTGAAGGACAGCCTGCTTGTGATGCTGGACCCCGAGAAATTGGATCCGATGCGCCTGAGCGGAAGCGTGGCCGCTTAGGGCGGAGAAGACGATGCGAGCACTAATTGTCGATGATTCCCGGTTTGTTCGAAGCCTTCTGCGGGGAATGCTGGAACCGATGGGTTTCGAGTGCGATGAAGCGGGCGACGGCCAGGCAGGCCTGGACAAGATGCGCGCCGGGCCGGAGTTCGATCTGGCGCTGGTGGACTGGAACATGCCGGTGATGAACGGGCTGGAGATGCTGCAGGGGTTGCGCGCGGAGGGATTCGGCACCGTGAAAGTGATGATGGTGACGACGGAGGCGGAGAACGACTTCATCCTGCGGGCGCTGGATGCGGGCGCGGACGAGTACCTGATGAAGCCATTCGATCAGGAAGGTCTGACGGAGAAGCTCGCCCTGATGGACCTGACGGAGGTCTGAGGGATGGTCGTTGGAGGTCCAAAGCGCATTCTGATCGTCGACGACTCAGCGGTGATGCGAAGCCTGCTGCGGGCGGTGGTGTCATCGGTGCCGGGGTTTGAAGTAGCGGGCACGGCGGCGGATGGAGCCTCCGCGTTGTCGAGCGTGGAAGTGCTGAGGCCCGACCTGATCCTGTTGGATGTAGAGATGCCGGTGATGGACGGGCTGATGACGCTCAAGCAGTTGCGCGCGCGCGGACACAAGATGCCAGTGGTTATGTGCAGCTCGCTGACGCAACGTGGGGCGCGGGTGACGCTCGATGCGCTGGCTGCGGGCGCATCGGATTATGTTGAGAAGCCTTCAGGGCAGGCGAGCCGCGATGAAGCAACGAAAAAGCTGGCGCAGGAGCTGGGCCCCAAGATGCAGGCGTTGACAAATCGAGAGGCAAACGCAGTGCCTCGATTTTTTCCGGGCGTCCACCCCGGCGCGATGGAAGGGGCCGCGCCCGGGGCGTTCCCTGGCGTGGGCCTGGCGGGATCGCTGTCGCCGATTGGGCTGCCGCCGCGCGGTCAGGCAATTACGACCCAACCACTGGTGCTGGTGATTGGAGCGTCGACCGGAGGGCCGGCCGCGCTGGATACCGTGCTGTCGGCTCTGCCTGCGGAGTTTCCTCTTCCGGTGTTGGTGGTGCAGCATATGCCGGAGCTGTTTACGCGACTGTTTGCCGAACGGCTGGACGGGCATTGCCGGCTGCGTGCGCGGGAGGCAGCGGAAGGCGACCCGGTGCGCGCAGGGACGATTTACGTGGCGCGCGGGAACTGGCACATGGAAGCGCGGTCCGCGGCGCAGGGCGGATCGAAGGCGACGGTGCACCTGACGCAGGGTCCGCTGGAAAATCATTGCCGACCGGCGGTGGATGTGCTGTTTCGCTCCGCGGCGGCGGTGTATGGATCGGCGGTGCTGGCAGTGGTGCTGACAGGGATGGGTGCGGACGGCATGCTGGGCAGCAAGGTGATTCGCGCTGCCGGAGGCGCAGTGATCGCGCAGGATCAGGCGAGCAGCGTTGTGTGGGGAATGCCGGGAGCGGTGACAAACGCTGGCCTGGCGCAGCGGGTGTTGACGCTGGATGCCATAGCGCCTGAAATCGTGCGGCTGTGCAGCCGGCCACGGGCGGAAGCCCGCGAGCTTCGGGAAGCGGTGTAGAGATGGAATTGCTGTCCAATGTCGACTACCCCTACCTGCGCCAACTGGTGTTCGGTCTGTCGCAAAACGTGCTGGATCCGTCGCGCGACTATCTGTTTGAGACTCGTCTGACAAAGGTTCTGCGCAACCAGGGGCTCAGCCATCTGGATGAGCTCGTGAGTCTGGTAAAACGGCGGAGGGATCCGCTGCTGGAACGATCGATTGCCGAGGCAATGACGATCAACGAGACCAGCTTCTTCCGCGATACGCGTCCGTTTGAGCTGCTGCGGGCGGAGCTGCTGCCCAAGCTGATTGAAGCGCGGAAGCATACACACAGCCTGCGCTTCTGGAGCGCGGCATGTTCGACCGGACAGGAGGGCTACAGCCTGGGAATGCTGATGACGGAACACTTTCCGTTGGTGACGGGCTGGAGTATACGCATCGAGGGTACGGACATATGCGCCGAGGTTGTGGCGCGAGCACAAGCGGGCGCTTACCACCGCATCGAAATGAACCGCGGGCTGCCGGCCAAGTTTGTGGTGCGCTACTTTGAGCATCACGGCGAGGATTGGGTGGTGAAACCGGAGATCAAGAGGCTTTGCAATTTCCGGCAGGCGAATCTGTGCGGGCCGCAGCTGCCGTTCAATCGGAGGGACGACCGGTTTGACGTGATCTTTTTGCGCAACGTGATGCTGTACTTCTCGCAGGAGACGCGGAAGACTCTGCTGGCCAACGTGCACAGGCTGCTGGCGCCCGATGGGGTGCTGTTCCTGGGCTCGAGCGAGCAGCCGGCGGATTCGTCGATCTGGACGCCGGTGCTGGCGGGCGGAACCTGCCACTTCAGGCCGAGGCAGGTGAACTAGAAAAGCAGCCTCTAGCGACTAGCTTCCAGCTGCTAGCTGAAGGCACATTTCAGGCCGCGCCAAGCCGAGTCGAGATCTCAGCCATTGAGGAGTTCGTCGACGCGGGCCTGAAGACGGGTGGTGATGGTGGATTCGCTGTCGAGCGGGGAGAAGCGCATGGGCTCGCCCACGCGGATGGAGAACTTGCCGGAGCGGAACCAGCCGATCTGTTTGGTCTTCATTTCGCCGAGGCCGCGCAGGGCGATGGGCAGTACGGGGACACCGGATTCTTTCACAAGCAAACCGATGCCGGAACGGAAGCGGGCGAGCTTTCCCTCCTTGGAGAGTTCGCCTTCAGGAAAGAGCAGGACATTGAAGCCATGGTCGAGCGCATCGCCGGCGTGGGCGAAGCTGCGCTGGAAGTCGCGCACACGCGGCAGCGGAAAGACGTTGAAGAGCAGCGTGGCGAAGAAGTAGTTGAACGGGCCGAGGATAGAGAAGTGGTGGTAGCGCGATCCCACGTTGGGATTGCGGAAGTGGCGGTAGTCCTCGAGCATTTCGCCGGCCATGGCGACGGCGAGGCGACGGCGAATGGGGCCGGGGAGCCCGTACGCGAGGAGCGGGCCGTCCCACTCGGTGACGTGGTTGGCGACGATGAGCATGGGCTCGTGAAGATTGAGCGCGGCATCGGAATCGCGAAGGACTGCCGGCTTCATGAGGAAACTCACGAGAGGCAGCATGACGGCTTCCATGAACGCTGAGCGGACAGCGCGGACTGGCGCCCACCACGGCCAGTGCGGATAGATGTAGGTGGAGGGCGTGGGCGGCGCGCCGGCAACGGCGGGACCTGGGGTCTGGGGTCTGGGGTCTGGGGTCGAGAGAG